>WNGF01004053.1_pt1 | contig 19383 bp, 12 predicted proteins | sample 5400641 | NCBI WGS metagenome assembly WNGF01 (sample SAMN13153371, study PRJNA577476) | soil metagenome | isolation source: 80 cm soil or saprolite under grassland replicate 2 | place: USA:California | collected 2016-06-15
GCTGTCGAAACCTTGTCGCCTCTGTTCCCGTCCTGTCCTCCAGCGCCTCTGTTATGACTCGTTTTCTCCGATTCTGTCCGCTTTTTGCCGGACTTATTAGTCTGACAGTTGCGGCCGCTGCTTCTCCGGCCGTCGCACAGAGGCCCGCTCCTGCACCTCCGATTGCGGCCCGCCCACACGATCAGGCTCCAAGAGCAATTGCCGCCAGACGCACCGGACCCGTAGACATCGACGGCCGCATGAATGAAGCCGCATGGCAGGCAGCGACTCCAGTCACGGAGTTTCGTCAATTCGATCCGCACGAAGGGCAGCCTGCGTCCGAGCGAACCGAAGCGAGAATTCTCATCGACGATGATGCTGTCTACGTCGGATTGCGCCTCTACGACCGCGAGCCGAAGCTCATTCAGTCACAACTCGCGCGCCGCGACGAATCCGTCGAGGGCGACCTCGTCGAAGTCACCTTCGATACGTATCACGATCACCTGAGCGCGGTGATCTTCCGGCTGTCGCCGGCCGGTGCCCGACGCGACGCCACCATCAGTCCCAATGGGAATCAGGACAACTCATGGGATCCGGTCTGGGAGGGCAACGCGACTGTCGATTCGCTCGGATGGACCGCGGAGTTCCGGATCCCGCTCTCGCAGCTCCGCTATCCCCGAAACCAGAGCGATCAGATCTGGGGTCTCCAGCTCGCCCGCAAGATCGCCCGCAAAGCAGAGATAGCGCAGTTCTCGTTTACACCGAAAGCACAGCAACAGGGAATCAACCGGTACGGACACCTCACCGGGCTCAGCAAGCTCTCCTCTACACGACGCCTCGAGCTGGTTCCGTATGCGCTGGCAAAAAACAATAACCCGGCCGCACAGGCAAACAATCCATTCCAGAAGCGGAATGAAGTCGCGCCCGGTGCCGGGCTCGACGTGAAATACGGACTCACCAGCAATCTGACAATCGACGCGACCTTCAACCCCGATTTTGGTCAGGTGGAAGTCGATCCGGCCGTTGTGAACCTCTCAGCGTTCGAGACGTTCTTTCCCGAGCGCCGCCCATTCTTCGTCGAGGGATCGAGCATCTTCAGCTTCGGCGAGATGCGCACGAATAACGCATCCAATGGGTACAGTTTTTTTCACCCGCGCCGTATCGGCCGCAGTCCGCAGCGGTTCATCGGTGGCCCGAACGTGACTTTCGTGGACGCGCCCGTCGAGACCACAATCGCGGCGGCTGCAAAATTGACTGGCCGTACCCGAAGCGGATTGTCACTGGGATTCCTCGATGCTGTCACTACACGGGAAGAGGGGCGGTTTCGGGATACCGCTGGGGTGGATCATCGTGCCACCGTCGAGCCGCGAGCGAATTATTTCGTCGGCCGCATCAAGCGGGACCTGCGACAGGGTAACACGACAATCGGACTCGGCCTGACGGCGGTCAATCGTGATCTCGATGAGTCGGAGCTCCAGCCTCTTTTTCGAAAAGCGGCTTACGTCGGAGGATTCGACTGGAACCACGCCTGGGCGAATCGCACCTGGGCCTTCGACGGCGAAGTCGCTCTCAGTCACAATCGCGGAAATGCGGAAGCCATCGACGCACTACAGCTGTCGCCCGCGCGATACTATCAGCGACCGGACAAGGAGAGTTACCGCCGGGATTCTACAAAGACATCCCTCACTGGCTACGTCGCGGAGATGACGCTGGCCAAGCTCTCGGGATTGCATTGGACCGGTAGTCTGACCTTCCAGGAATACAATCCGGGATTCGAGATCAACGAGGCCGGGTTCCTCGGCTCGACAGACATGCGCGGGATCGCTCCACTTATCGCATACAGCGAGAACAAGCCGAGCAAGCACCTTCGCAACTGGGCCCAGTACCTGTTTTGGAACCCAACGTGGGATTTCGACGGGAACATGACGTTCAACGGAGTCGGAGCCATCACCGTCGCCGAGCTTCCAAACTTCTGGAACTACTTTCTCCGTTTCGACTGGCGGCCCCACGTCTTTGATCCCGGCCTTACACGCGGCGGCCCCACTGCAGCGCTGACCACAGGAGGAGGCGTGCAGTTGGAGATCAACTCTGACCGCCGGAAGCGGCTCACGTACGGCGCATTCTCGTCGTACTCCTGGAACGTGGCTGGCGGCAGAGGACTTACGATCAATCCCCGCGCGACGCTCCGTCCCATGACAGCTCTCCGCGTGACGCTACAGCCATCGTTCAACCGCACGCACGCAATGGCGCAGTTTGTCACCCGGGTAACCGACGCGACTGCGACCAACACCTACGGCGCGCGATACGTATTCGCGACCCTCGATCAGCGTCAGCTCTCACTGGTGACGCGCGTAGACTGGACCTTCACGCCGAAGCTGTCGCTCCAGCTTTTCGCGCAGCCGCTCCTCGCTGCGGCTGATTTCAAGGACTACAAGGAGTTCGCGCGACCGCGGACATTCAACTTCGATATATACGGCAAGGATGCCGGGACGATCTCGCGCGATGCGTCGACCGGCCGTTACACTGTGGACCCCGATGGAACCGGTGCCGCGTCTGCGTTCACCTTCTCCGATCGCGACTTCAACCGCCGGTCACTACGTGGGAACGCGGTGCTGCGCTGGGAATATCGTCCGGGATCCGCACTGTTCTTCGTCTGGCAGCAGAGCCGGTTCGGTTCGATTCCGTCCGGAGAGTTCGACTTCGGTCGCGACTTCGACGCGCTGTGGAATGTGCAGCCGGAGAACGTATTCGTTATCAAGGCGACGTGGTGGATAGGACGATAAACGGGTGGAACGGATGCAGCGGATGGAACGGATCAGAGGTGGAAACCAGATTTAGTTGTACCTGATCCACTGAAAATCTTCTAAATCGGTTATCAATTATCTGTACCTGATCCGTTCAAGTCCGTTACATCCGCTATCCATTATCCGTATCTGATCCGTTTCATCCGCTAGATCCGTTATTCATTATCCGTATCTATGCCGTTCGATCCGGTTATTCCGCTTTCCTCCGTTTTATCCGTCTAATCCGTTCATGCCATGTCGTTTGTAGAAAGATTTATCCGCCGGCCCGTGTTGTCGAGCATGATCAGCCTCGGGTTGGTCCTGGTTGGAGTGCTCGCATACACGCGATTGCCTGTGCGTGAGTTCCCGGACGCTGACCCGCCTATCGTGTCGGTCACGGTGCTTCTGCCGGGAGCCAGTCCCCAAGTCGTCGAATCCGCAGTGACGGATGTGCTCGAGGAGGAGCTGTCGAGCCTCGAAGGACTTCGTTCTCTGACGAGCGCGAGCCAGGAGCAGCTCAGCACCATCACGCTCGAGTTCACGCTCGACCGCGAGATCGAAGCCGCCGCACAGGATGTGCGGGACAAGGTGTCACGCGTTCGGGGCCTTCTGCCCGAAGATGTCGAAGAGCCGGTGATCGCGAAACAGGAAGCCGATGCGTTTCCGATCATGTTTCTGGCGCTCACGTCAAAGACCTACGGCTTGATGGAGCTGTCCGACATCGCCGATCGCCAGATCAAGCCGAGATTGCAAACAATTCCCGGCGTATCGGGGGCGCCGATCTACGGGGAGCGACGCTTCGCGATGCGGGTGTGGCTTTCGCCCGCTGAGCTGGCGGCGCGCGGGCTCACTGCGCAGGACGTTGAATCAGCGATCCGCACGCGCAGCATCGAGATACCTGCGGGCCGGATAGAGTCCGAGCGACGAGAGTTCTCCGTGCGCTACCTCGGCGAGATGAAAACACCGGACGAGTTCGCCGATCTCACAGTCGCGAGCGGCAAGAGCGAGCTCGTCAAGCTTGGCGACGTTGCACGCGTTGAACCAGGGCCCGAAGACGAGAGATCGGTAACACGGTATTCGCGGGAGCCCGCTGTCTTCATTGGCGTCGTCCGCCAGTCGAAAGCGAATGTGCTCGAGGTGGCTAACGCAGTGCATGCCGGACTGCCGGCTGTGCGGGCCTCCCTTCCGCCAGGTGTCGAGCTCCAGATGGCGTTCGATGGATCGGTGTTCGTCCAACGCTCGATTCGCGAGGCAAAGCAAACACTGCTGATCACGGCCGGCCTCGTGATCCTGATCATCTTCCTGTTTCTCGCGACGCTCCGGGCAACGATCATTCCCGCACTGGCCATTCCGGTCTCGATCATCGCCACATTCGCGATCATTGGCTCGTTCGGTTACACCGTCAACACGCTGACGTTGCTTGGACTGATCCTGGCAATCGGGATCGTCGTGGACGACGCCATCATCGTGATGGAGAACGCGTATCGTCATCAGGAGGAGCTGCACAAGGATCCGCAGACGGCGGCAATCGATGGCACCCGGGAGATTACCACAGCGGTGATCGCGACGACCATTTCGCTGCTCGCCGTTTTCTCACCGCTGCTCTTTCTTACTGGCGCGACCGGTCGGCTCTTCAACGAGTTCGGCGCTGCGGTCGGAGGGTCGGTGCTGATATCCGGCATCGTGGCGCTTACTCTGACGCCGATGCTGTCGGCGAAGATCCTGCGCGTGAGCGCCCGCGAATCGCGGTTCCTTCATGCGGTCGGCGTTGTCTTGAAGGGCATCACCACACGCTACGGACGCATCCTGGAACGCGCGCTCGCGCGGCCGTTCATCGTCATCGGAGGTGCTGCGGCCCTCACGGCGAGCGCAGTGCTGCTCTTCACAACGCTGAAGCGCGAGTTCGTGCCGCCCGACGACCGCGGATTCTTCTTTACGTTTGTCGTTGCCCCCGAGGGCTCGACAGTCGCATACACCGACCACTATCTGCGCCAGCTCGAAGGGATACTACACGGCACCAAGGACGTGCGGTCATCGTTCGCTGTCATCGGTTTCGGCGGCCCGCCAAGCTCCGGATTTCTGGGCGCGATTCTCACCGATTGGGACGATCGCAAACGGTCATCGCAGGACATCATCAGTGAAGTGCAGCCGAAATTCTTTTTTGGTGTGCCCGGCGTCTTTGCTTTTGCAATCAACCCGCCCGCATTCGGCGGCTTTCAGCCTCCGGTACAGTTCGTCGTGCAGAACCGCGACTTCGAGGCTCTCGTGCGAGGGATGGATTCCCTCGTCGCGCGCGCCAACACGATCCATGGTTTGCTCAACGTGGACACCGATCTCCGCGTGACCAAGCCGGAGCTCGTAGTGACTCTCGACCGCGACCGAGCGGAGGACCTTGGCGTACCTGCCCGCGATATCGCGACGACCCTTCAGACATTGCTCGGCGGACGCGACGTGAGTCGGTTCACTTCGGAAAACAAGTTGTACGACGTCATCCTGCGACTCGACCCAAGAGAGCGCGCCACACCGTCCGACATCACCGGCCTTCAAGTACGTGGGAAAAACAACACGCTGGTGCCACTCGATGCGGTGACACGGGTCGAGGAGCATATCGGGCCGCGACAGCTCAATCACTTCAACCGCGTGCGATCGTTTACGCTGTCAGCGAGCATGGCCCCGGGATTCACCCTTGGTCAGGCACTTGATTCGCTTAATGCTGCGGCGGCTAAGGTTTTACCGGCGGGGAGCACGGTGGATCTTGCTGGTGAGTCACGCGAGCTCAAGGAGAGCGGAGGTGTGCTTTACTTCGCGTTTGCGCTCGCGCTCATCTTCGTATTCATGGTGCTGGCGGCTCAGTACGAGTCGTTGCTCCACCCGTTCACCGTCCTGCTCGCCGTTCCGCTCGCTGTGACCGGCGCGCTGGCCGCGCTCTGGGTAACGGGATCGACACTCAATGTCTACAGCCAGATTGCTATGATCCTCCTCATCGGGTTGGTGTCGAAGAACTCGATCCTGTTGGTCACGTACGCCAATCAGTTGCGACTCGAGGGGCACGACGCTGTCTCGGCGATGCGCGAAGCCGGACGGATTCGTTTGAGGCCGATTCTGATGACGTCGGTGGCGGCGATTTTCGGCGCGCTCCCCATCGCGCTCGGCGTTGGCGCTGGAGCCGGCAGTCGCAGGCCTCTTGGATATGCGATCATCGGCGGATTGCTGGTCTCGACATTGTTGACGCTCTTTCTCGTACCGGCCGTGTTCGTGGTGTTCGAGCGTCTTCGCGCGCGTCGTTCTCCGGTTCCGGTAACACACGGCCCTGGTGACTACCAACCGGCTTCGACAATGGCCGCTTCCTCGGAGGCGCAATGACGCGAGCCATGACCTCGACAAGCATGGTCGTCGCGCTGTTAACTGCCGGCACCTGTGTTCTCAGTCCCGCTGCAATTGCTCAGGCAACCAGTGATACTGTGCGCGTGGTCACGCTGACGGAAGCGCGGCGGAGGGCAGCATTAGTTGACCCGGACGCTGTCGCCGCTCGAAATCACGTCGAGACGGCAGTGTGGGAGCGCCGTGCTGCACTGACGAACCTGCTTACTCCAAACGTTACGGCGGGCGGCACCTATACCCACTTCTCGCAGCCGTTTTTCAATTTCGGCACGGGGAGCATCAGTCCTAACTCAACGAGTGCGACTCTCGACGCGCGTTACACTCTGTTGGGGGCGGGGAAGTTCGGTCAGCTCAAGAGCGCGCGGGCGTCTGTGGAGAGTGCCGAAGCAAGCGAGACGGTAGCCCGATTCCGCGCCGCCTTCGAGACCGACGCCGCCTATTTTGCGGTGCTCGCGAACCACGACCTTTCGCGTGTTGCCGCCGATCGCCTGCGACGCGCAGAAGAACAGCTCGGCATCGCGCGGGTGCGTGTGATTGCGGGCGAAGCAATCGCTTCGGATTCGCTGCAGCTCCTGCTGGAAGTGAGTCGTGCGCGTCTCGGAATACTGAGCAGGGATTCAGCCGTTGTGGCCTCGCAACTTCATCTCGGTCGATTGATCGGCCTTTCAGGTGCGGCTGAAGCCGTGTCAATCGATAGCGCAAAGCCTCCGCCCTTGCCGTTCACACAGGAAGAAGCAATCGCCGAGTTGCGCAGGCGCGGTCCGGATATCGAGGCATCACGTGCCGAGGAGCGTCGCGCTGGCGCAACGGTGCTCGCTCAGCGCGAGCGATACCTGCCCGAAATCACGCTGGGTGCGACACGGGGAGCATATGACTCCCAGCTGTTTCCGTCTGCACTGAGGCGGAGTCAGGTTGCGGTTGCTGTCGCCGTGCCGATCTGGAACGGAGGTACAAGAGAGCTGTCGGTTGCGCGAGCGCGGGCCGACCAGAGTATCGCACGAGCGACTCGCGCCGACCGCGAGCGCGGCGCCGGCGAAGTGATGGCGCAGGCGTACCACGGCTACATCACGTCGCGCGCCGGGATCGATCTCGCGCTGATCGGCGTTGCCGCGGCGACAGAGAATTATCGAGTCCAGCGCGCGCGCTACCGCGAGGGAGCGACGACGATTCTGGATCTGCTCGGAGCGCAGGTTGCACTTAGCGAGTCAGAGGCCACACTCATTCAGGCGAGATACGCGACAAGACTGGCTTTGGCGCAGATCGAGGCCCTGCTGGGACGGCGGATATTTGGTGCAGAGGAAAAAAGATGAGAGTCGGAACAGCTTTAAACTTCGGGCGCGTTGTGAGTTCACCGTTGAAACGTTGTTCGTTCCTCCGTCTAAATGCACGGGCACACCCAGACAGCCCATTGACCCGTCAGAGTGTGCACTTGACTAACGGAACAACGGATAAACGGATAAACGGATAAACGGTAAACTCACAACGCACCCCGCAATTAAATAGATCGACGAATGCCTATCCTGAAATAACAATCTTATGAATGCAATCGTGCAAAAAGGAAAACCATGGTTCTCCACGCCACGAGGCATCATCCTCACAGCGCTGGCGATACTCGTCGTGGCAGTGGTGGCATTCCGCACGGTTGGCCGCCGCGGTAACGCGAAGGCACAGGGTCCCGGTGCAGCTGCCGGCGGCGGTGCCGGCGCCATGTCGATGCCACCAATGCCCGTCGATGTCGATACCGCCCGGATCAAACCCATTGTCGATGCCGTCCGTGCAACCGGTCGGATCGAAGCTGTTCAGGCGGTCGAGCTTCGCTCGGACCAGGACGGTCGCGTTACTTCCATTCGGTTTCATGAAGGCCAGCTTGTTGGCAGAGGTACACCGCTGGTCACGATCGACGATGCGATGTTGCGCGCACAGGCGGAACGCGCTGATGCGGACCGCGACCTTTCTCGCCAGCAGCTCGAGCGCGTGCGCCGGCTACGCGAGCAAAACGCTGCGACCCCGGCCGATCTCGAGCGAGCCGAAGCTGCCGCGCGCAGCGCGACTGCCGCCCTCGCTGTACTCCAGCTTCAAATCGCGCGCAGCGTTGTGCGCGCCCCATTCGCCGGGGTAGTCGGTCAACGGTTCGTGAGCCTGGGCGACTACGTCACGACCACCACGCCGCTCCTCACGCTTCAAACGGTGGATCCACAGCGCGCAGTGATCGAAGTACCCGAGCGTCATGCGGCAAGTTTGAAGTTGGGGCAGACAGTGGACTTCACCGTTGCTGCTCAGCCGAGTCGAACATTTGCTGCGAGGGTGGATTTCATCGATCCCGTGGTACAGCAGGCCAATCGCACAATCATGGTGAAGGGGCTCGCACGAAATCCCGGCGGGGTTCTCAAGCCGGGGATGTTCATCGAGGCGCGGCTTGCGACAGCGACCCGCGCAAACGCCGTCGTCGTCTCTGAAGATGCGGTGCAGCCGCAGCGAACAGCGAACATTGTTTGGGTCGTTGCTAATGGAAAGGCTAGTCGCCGCGTCGTACAGCTCGGCGCGCGGTCGCAGGGGCTCGTTGAGATTGTGAGCGGCGTTTCGCCGGGTGAGCTCGTGGTGGTTGGCGGTCTCGAGAGAATGAATGAGGGTATGCCCGTGGCGCCGAAACCGAGGTGACCCTCTTGCCCGATTTCGGTTACCCGTTACCCGACTCCAGTTACCCGCTACCCGCTCCGCGCTGACAGCAATCGGATAGCGGCCAGCGGCAATCGGCCAGCGGATATCAGAGAGCGGATAGGGGGAATCGGGGTACGGGCAGCGGGCAGCGGGTAACGGCAATCGGGTAACGGATCACTCTTTCGTGAGCGCTGCCGGCAGAATTCCCTTCTTGCCGAACTTTTCTCTCACTCGATCGACAGTTAGCGCAATCACACGATCCCGCTCAGTCTCCGCTGAAGGATCAGCCTTCGCAGTCGCAGCGAATAGCTTGAGCTGATCCGCTTTGGGGTCCTGCGCGAGCGACGATAGCGCGACACCCAACAATCGCGCCGGCACGCGCCGCGCGGCACGCAGCTTCGCCAGTAGATCACGAGCGACACGCAGGATCACTCGATCAGACACTACCGGCTCGACCAGTGTCCGCTGCGCCGAGCGTGTGCGGAAATCCTTGTCGCGGATGCGGACGGTGATCGTCCGGGCAGTCAGCCCGTCGGTGCGCAGATCGAACGCTGCTCGCGTTACTAGCGCCAGCAGCTCGCGCTCGAGCTCAGCGTCATCGTGAATGTCCTCGGCGAACGTCTCATCGCGGCTGATACTCTTTGCCTCGCCCCATGACTCGACAGCGGAATCGCTGACTCCATGGACGCGGTCCCACAGCCATTCCCCTTCTCTTTCGCCGAGCCACTGTTGAAGCGTTGACAAGTCGTATTGAAGGACCTCTGGAACAGTGATCATTCCCAGCTTCGCGAGCCGCTCCTGGAACTTCGGCCCTACGAGTGGGATCTCGGCGAGCGTGAAAGTGCGGAGGAATTCTTCTTCAGTTCCCGGCGCGACGATATGCACTCCGTCCGCTCCGGTACCTGGCTTCGGTTTCGCCCGCTCCACTGCGAGCTTGGCGACGAGCTTGTTCGTACCGCCCCCGATCGAGATCGACAGACCCGTTTCCACATTTACTGCCTCCCTCATGCGATGCGCGGTGCGTCCGAGCGGCTCGTGATGGTAGACGCCCTCAGTGCCGCCGAGGTCCATGTACCATTCGTCGATGCTGGCGCCTTCTACTATCGGGGTGAACCGCTCGAGTACTTCGCGGATCTCGTGGGATTTCTGTGAGCACGCTTTCCGCGGGACTGGTACGCACATGGCGTCCGGGCAGAGTCTGAGAGCCCGCGAGATCGGCATTGCTGAGCGAACTCCGAACTTGCGCGTCTCCCAAGAGGCGGAGCAGACCACGCCGCGACTCTCGCGAGATCCCCCGACTATAAGAAGGGGCGCTTTCCCGGCTCCGTCGGGGTCCACCATCCGCGCGACCGCGACGTAGAACGCGTCGACGTCGGCGAGCAGGATGCGGCGAGCATTAGTCACGCTGATTGTGCGTCAGACTGGAGCCGGATAGCCAGATCCGACATACGGGTTGCAAGTCGAGGGTCGCCGATCTTTTCAGCCATTGACGCAAAAGATACCGTTGGTCCGGTCCATCGGAGCTCCTCTACATCACGAAACAGTGGTGCGTCGACTCGCAGCATCGCGAGGTTCTTGAAAAGCAACGCGAGGTCTCTCTTTCCCCCTAGAGATTCGGCTGGAAGCTGCTCGATGTGTCCGTACCGGTCGATGAGACTGGCGGCAGTTCTGGGTCCGCACCCGCTGATGCCGGGATAGCCATCCGCTGCGTCGCCTACGAGCGCGAGGTAGTCCGCGATGTACTCAGGCGCCACACCGAATCTGGCGCGGACAGCCGCCTCATCACGGATCTTCCCGCTCTTCCGATCTACCTGCACCACGCGCTCCCCAACGACGCACTGCGCGAGATCCTTGTCCGGCGTCCAGATGCAAACCTTCTCTACACGCTTGTCCTGAGCCGCGATGTGTGCCGCGGAAGCGAGCGCATCGTCGGCTTCAAGCTCGATCATCGGCCACGTTGCTACACCCATCGTGACGAGAGCTTCCTCGAGTGGATGGAATTGCGCGTACAGCACCGGCTCGATTCCTTCCCCGGTCTTGTAGTCCGGCCATAAATCGTTGCGGAACGACTCGATTACATGATCGGTGGCGACACCAATATGGGTCGCGCCCTCCTCGAGCATACGTGCCACCGTACGAAGCACGCCGAGCACTGCTCCGAAGGGAGGGTCTTTCTTGGCGCCACGCCGGATTCCGTAGAAGTGACGGAATAACTCGTACGTTCCATCGAGTAGATGGACAATCATCCACCAATCATCCTTGAGTTGAGTCGCTCACGGACTGGCTGCGCAGGACTTTTCCTGGCGATGCCTTGGTAGCAATACACGACCGCCGCGCTCAGCTACTGCCGCTTCGGGAAGTAGGTGAGCGCGACGGAAGGTGGATTGTTCGCGATCAGGCGCGCAACGCGATCCAGCGAGTCAAGCGACCGTTAGCCGTCGACGATGCTGAGGATGTTGCCGTCGGGGTCCTTGAACCATGCAGCTCTCGTGTTTCCGGCAATGTGTATGTCGCCCTGTCGCTTCATTTCCGGCAGGTCATAGTGCTCGAACGTCACTCCTTTGGCCTTGAGCGCTTTCATCACTCCGTCCAGTTCGTCCCCGAGCACCCAGGTGGCAGCGGTAGCCTTGTTGGTACCGGCGAACTGTGACTCATAGACAAGGATCTCAGAGTTTCCGCTCTGATATGAGAGCACCTCGGGCTCTTCCGTCTTCCCGGGCTTGAGGCCGAGGGTCTCTGAGTAGAATTTTTTGGCGACCTCTATGTCTTTGACAGGAATCGTCGCGATCGCCGCTTTATCGGCCAACATACCAACCTCCTTGAAAAAACGCCTGAAACAAAAGGCAAGAACACAGCTAAACGCAGCACCTTTCAAGCCAAGTTCTTGGAGCTTCACGAAATAGAGACATTTTCGGATGGCCTTTCATCAGCCGGAGACCTACTTGTCGCGCGCGAGCTCCATTATCCAGATATCGCTCTCTTTCGAGCCCAGCGTGAAATAAAATCGGGACCCGTCAATTGAGAAGGCAGGGTTGTAGAGCTTCCTCGCTGGATCATCGAACCTCAGAAGCCGCGTTGGCTCACCACCGGAAGAGGCAACCTTCCAGATCTCGTCGGTGCGGTCGCGTGCTCGAGCGGCGAAGAAGATGGTGCGGCCGTCACGCGACCAGGTCTGCCCCCAGGGCCAGGGCAACATCCCCCGTGAAGCGAGATCGACGAGCTGAACCGACTGTCCGCTATTGGCCCGCCGCTTCGAAAGACCACTCGGGGGTTGAAAGGAGATCCACTCGCCCTCCGGCGACCACTTGAGCAGACCGCACCGCTCACAGATGAACCTAGGCGAGCCCCACTTCGCTCCAATCGAAGCACGGCTCACCATGAAGGTCGAGTCCGGTGCCAGGTACATAATCTTTAGGCGGTCCGGCGACCACCATGGATGGGATTCCTGACTCGGAGTCGCCACAACCGGAGCAACATCACTGCCGTCCGCCTTCATCACGAAAATGTCACGATTCCCATTTGCCGTGCTGTAGAACGCGATCTCGCTTCCATCCGGAGACCACGCCGGCCAGAAGTTGTCGACACCGTTGTGCGTCAGCTGCTCGGGCTCGCCTCCCGCGAGCGCAACTTTGTAGATGTCCTGATTGCCGTTGCGGTTCGAATCGTAGGCAAGCCACTTGCCGTCAGGCGAAACGAAGAAGGATTCCACCGTCTGATTGCCGGTGGTCACCGGTCGATACACCGGCGGTGCATCGGACAGACGGTCAGGGATCGGCGTCGAATAAACGTTCGCAACCGTCGTCAGAACACTGTACGCGAGTGAATGTCCATCGCGGCTCACCGATATCGTGTGCACCTGGAGGCCGGTGGTCAGCCGCATAGGGTCGCCGGAAGGATGGCCGCTGTCATCGAGCTTCTGGAGATAGATGTCGCGTGCACCTCGCCGGGACGAGACGTAAAGCAGCGACCCGTCCGGTGTCCACTCGGGGCTCATGTTCAGGTGGGTTTCATCGGTGAGACGGATTGGAGACCCGCCACTCGCCGGTACGATCCATATGGAGCTCGGCGCAATGTTCCCGATCATGGGCCCCGAAACGAACATCTGATTGCCATCGATGTAGGCGATGAAACGGTCCCCAGGTGACCATCGCGCACGGAATAGCGGTTCGGACGCTTCTGCCGCCACAAGTCTCTTCGCGTTTGCTCCACGCGAGTCGGTGACGTACAGGCCGAGGTCGTCCCTCGACGTGCAGGCGAGACGATCGCCGGAGTTCGACCAGGAGCAAGCGTAAAGGGTGGTATCGGCGAGCGCTCGAGACACCTGGCCGCCAAGTGCCGGCACCGTGTACAGACCGTCGCGGCGCGTGAAATAGATCTGCGATCCGCTGGGGTTCCAGGTCGGGTAGTTGCCGCCGATCAGCGAATCCGTCAGCGGAATGGCTCGGCCGCCCTCAACCTGTCTCACGAAGAGTCGCCGGCGTGGGCCCTCGTTGTTGACGAACGCCACCATCCTCCCGTCGGGTGAAAGCGCGGGCTGGATCTCCAGACCAGGTGCGTTCGTGAGCTGCCTGGTATTCGCGATGCTGAGTGATACACCGGTACGGCGAGACGCGATGGTGCTTGCGAACAGCCCGGCAATGATGAGACCTGCGACGCCAGCCGCAACCGCGATCCGCTGCGGATTCCAGACGAATTTTGGACGCGCAGCCTGCACAACCGGCTGAGTCGCGCCGCTTGGTGTGAAGATCGTCTCGAGCTGCACACGCAACTCGGACGCAGTCTGCCACCTGTCCGACGGATGCTTCTCGAGGCATCGCATGACCGTCGCCGCCAACGCCAGCGGAATGTTCGGGCGATGCTGTGTCACCGCGACTGGTGCCGCGGTCACCTGTGCCGACAGCACCTGCTGGGGGGTCGTTCCGGTAAACGGTGGCGCTCCAGTGAGCATCTCGTACCCGACAATTCCGAGGGAATAGATGTCTGCACGGTGATCGACGCGTGGGTCAGCTGCCGCCTGCTCCGGCGACATGTAAGTGGGGGTGCCCAGAGCAACGCCAAGAGAGGTGAGCGAGCCGACGGGTGCTACCGGCGTCTCGCTCGTCGCGCTGGTCAGTGCCTTCGACACACCAAAGTCGGTGACGAGCGCGTGGTTTCCCGAGAAGAGAATGTTCTCCGGCTTGATGTCGCGATGAGCTACGCCATTCTCGTGCGCGTACTCGAGAGCGTCGGCAACTTCGCGCATGATCTTTGTCACTTCGGGAACCGGCAGCTCGCTCAGCCGCACGAGGCGCGCACGGAGACTCTCTCCGGCTATGTATGGCATCGTGTAGTAGAGTAGGCCGCCTTTCGCACCCGCCGAGAGGAGCGGAACTATGTGCGGATGCTGAAGCTTTGCGGCGAGCTGAATCTCACGTCTGAAGCGGTCCGCATTGAGTCCCGCCGCAAGGTCCGGAGGCAGCACCTTCACGACGACCTGTCGCTCGAGCTCGACCTCCTCGGCCACGAACACCCGCGACATTCCACCGCCGCCGAGCTCTCGCGTTACGCGGTAGGATGTTCCGAGTACTTCCTGAAGTTGGTCGAGCAGTTCGGTGGCCACTTGAAACCGCAGTTTACATGTGCACGAATATAGCGGCCGGGGATACCGCAGCCGTTATCCTTGGAGAAGCACGAACCCACCCGCTGCGATCATGATTGCTCCTCCAACGCGCGAGACAAATGCACCGGAAAGCCCGATCTTCTCGAGCAGCACGAAGGCGGCCAGCACCGCTACCCACGCTAGGTTCATCACTCCGACCGCGAACAGCACGCCCATCAGCGCCCAGCAGCAGCCGAGGCAGTAGGCTCCATGCCGCAGCCCCATCTGGAACGCGCCACTCTTCCCCTCTCGCCAATGGCTCATCAGAAAACCGAACGGACTCTGACAGTGTGCGAGACACGCACGCTTGAGTGGTGTCAGCTGATATACGCCTGCGCCGATGAGAATTGCGCCTGCGAGACGCGGGCTGAACACCGACATCGTTGGTGACAGGAGGGCGGCTTGGTGCAGTGCGAATTGTGTAAGTGCGGCGAACGCGCTGAATCCAAGCCAGACCGCGAGGTAGCCGAGCCCGAACAGCACGACGGAAGGTGAGGCGCTGCCCTCTACGCGTGCGGCGCGCGTTTGCGAAAACACAAGTAGCACCGGTGCGGCAGCAGTGGCCATCATGCCAACCATCATCACCGACCACATCGTGAAGGTGAAGAACACATCCAGTCCGGTCCACGGCGCGTCGATTACCATCCCCATCTTCGCCGTCGACGACGACATTCCACGATCGAGATGGATGAGGTATGCCCATGCGAGCGCTGTAATGAGAACGATGCAGCTCGCGATGAAGACGCGATCGCGCTGAATCAACCGCGTCTTTTCCCCTGTCTGTGTCAGATCGTGAGTCGCGCCGAGTGGCTCAGCTTTCGTCTGGACCGGACCAGTCAAACGGCATGTGCTTGCTGGAGCGCCCGGCCCAGTCCCACTTCCATCCGTAAGCGTCGACTGTGTTTGCGGTGGTAGCTCCCCATGTCGCAACCGATCCGGGGCCGACTTCCGATCCCGGCGGATTATGCAGCTGCGCCCTCTCGCCCGGCCGCATCGTCGGGCCTGTGAGCGCCTCACCCCGCGCCACCACCTTGCCGGGAATTTCTGCTTGCCACGATGCAAGATCAGGATCAAGGCTGAAGTCGATCCTCGTGAATTCGATCCCGCGCATTTCTGTCACGAGGCTCGCGAACTGCGCTGGCCAACCGCCCGCCTTCCCGCCGAAGATCATCTGCAGCGCTTCACGCTGCCGCTCGTTGGCGCGCTCGTCAAAGTAGATCCCGAGCGCGATGGGTGCTCCCGCCCAGGCGTTCCCCTTGAAGTGGTTGACGGCCAGGACGGTCAGTCCGTCGATCGAAACGTCTCCGTACTTGCCGTCGCGCACGTTCCACACCATGACACCGTCACAGTCTCCGTGATTTGGTGTCTGCGCGAAGGAGCAGGGACATGGGATGTTGCATTTGCAGGCGTCGAACCAGTCTCCTTTGACGTGCCACTTCGGAATTTCGGGCATGCAGACTCCAGTCTTCGTGAATTTACCAATGTCAGGTTCGGACTCAACAGGCAGTGGGTTTGGTCGCTCCTGGTACGAGACAAAGTGAAGTCAGCTTTGGCGTTTTGTTCCTCTGAACTGTCCATTGAAGAACCTTGCCGATGGCGTTCCGCGCCGTTATTCGCACCTCTATGATCGTGCCGGGTTTGAATCTCGCTCGACCGAGAATTCGGGTGAGCGACGCCTCCGCCTGAGCGGTCGGGTAGGTCACCGTTTGTGATCGGAAGAGACAGCCGCCACCAACACATGTGATGTAAAGTGTCGCGTCGGCGGGAATCCCCCGAACGGTCAGCGTCGTGAACTCCGTCTCTTCGCCGGTGACTCTGAATGTCGCACTTGCTGAGCTCGTCACCCGCACTGTCGGGCCTTGGGCCTCACTGACCAACGCGAATGCAAGCAGCACTGCCAGCGCCAGGTATCGAGTGGCGATTGTCATGGGCTGATTCTCCTCATCCAAAGCTAGCCCGTCTTTCAACCCGCAGTTCGCAGTTGTCTTTAACCCCGTCCTGCTTTCACGAACGCTTCAACCGCCGGAGGCCCCGACCCCACTCCTTCATCATGCTTGAAGTAAACGTACGCCTCAGTCCATGCCTGCCCGGTCACGCACTTGGCCCACGTCTCCAAAGCGCTCTGATCGTAGTCAAGCTTGTGTAGCCGTAGGTATCCCCATGATGCCGTGCATACAACTGGACACTTGAGCTCCGCCTGCTCTGATATGCACATCGCGATGTCCCGATCGCGCAGTGTGCTGAACACGTCTTCGTCCCACCAGCTCTCGTGACGGAACTCGAAGGTGTATCTGCGATCACTCGGCAGATACGTGAGGAAGTTTCGCAGCCGGTCGAGATCCTTTTTCAGATTCGGCGGAAGCTGAAATAGAATCGGACCGAGCCGGTTCCCCAACACGGTCGTGTTCTTCAGAAGGAAAGCGAGCGGATCAGCCGATTCGGGCTTGAGCCGAGTGTAGTGGGTGATGCGCTGGCTCGCCTTGAGCGCGAACGTGAATTGCTCGGGCACCTGCGAAGCCCACTCGAGCAGCACCTTTTCTTTGGGGAGGCGATAGAAGGTGTTGTTGATCTCCAGCGTCGGAAACTTCGTGGCGTAAAAGCCAAGCAGCTGATCCGACTTCAGATCAGCTGGATAGAACGTCCCCTTCCACTCCTTGAACGAGTAGCCGCTCGTCCCGGCGAGGAGCTTCACGAGACCATCTGCTTCCTGCTTGGTTTCTCCGCTTTCTCGGGCTTCGACTTGGCGAGGCTCGCCTTCAGCGCTTCCATCAGATCGATGATCTTGTCGCCGCCGCCGTTCGCGCCCGCATCGGTGGTGATGTCCTGACCGTCGATCTTCCGCTGGATCGTCTCGAGCACGCGTTCGCGAACCGTGTCCTTGTACTTCGTCGGCTCGAACGCTTCGTTCGACGTCTGATCGATCAGCATCAGCGCCAGTTTGAGCTCGGCGTCTTTCACATCGCCGTCGGGAACGGGGACTTCCGTAGTCGGACGCAGCTCATCGGCGTAGTGGAGCTGCTCCATCACCAGGCAGCCATTCCGTGGACGAAGCAGAACGAGGTGCTGTTGTCCGCGAGCGGCGTATTGTCCGAGCGCTGCCTTGCCGCTTTCCTTGAGTGCCGCGCAAAGCAGTCGGTATGCGCGGTCGCCGCCCTTGTCCGGTCCTAAATAGTAGCATTTCGACAAATATTCCCGATCGACTGACGAGAGCGGGACGAACTCGATTACGTCGATCGTGCTCGTTGCCTTCTCCTCGAGCGCCTTCAGCTCTTCCGGCGTCAGCACCACGTACTGGTCCTTGGCGAATTCGTAACCCTTGACCGTTTCGTCGCGCGTCACCACTTCGTTGTTGTCCTTGGGGCAGATGTACTGCTGCTTCAGTCGGCCGCTGCACTTCTTGTGGAGCATGTTGAACGACACGCTCGACTTCGACTCGGCCGACGAATACAAGTTGACGGGTACGGAGACGAGTCCGAAGGATATGGTGGCGGTGCCGATTGATCTGGCGGGCATAGGACCTGGGGTTGAAGAGAGCGACTGCGGACTGGCTACGGACTGCGGACCGACTGCGAGCTGCGGACTTCAACTTCAGACTGCGGATTTCTACGGCGGGCAACGTACGATAAGAGGCGGAGCCGTCCCTCCGCAACGATTTTTGTGGGAAATTTTTTGTATCAGTAGATTTGTGATATACGGCCCCTCTCGGCCTTCCTGCGACGCGACCCTTCGGACGGGCCGTTCTTGCGTGCCTCGGCAATCGGTCCAAGATTGGGCGCCCGATGACCGCCCCGCCCCTAGCTGGTCGCACCCTCTCGAAGTCCGACTTCAAGCTCGCTCGCACCTGCGACGCGAAGCTCTACTTCCGCGAGAATCATTATCCGGATCAGAATCAGGCCGATCTATACCTGAGCCTGCTGCGCGATGGCGCGTTCATGGTCGAGGCACTCGCACAGGCGAAGCGACCTGACGGAATTCTCTGCGATTATGGCCCTGACGTAACGCGCGATTCGACGCGAACTCTCGAGCTACTTCAACGCGACAATGTCACACTCTTTCAGCCGACCTTGCTCTGGGGTCGGAGGCTCGTGCGATTCGACATCCTCGAGAAAAACGGGTCGACGATTCGCCTGATCGAGGTCAAGTCGAAATCGATCGATGGCGCCGACCATAAGGCGAGTCGCGAGCGTGGGGAACTCGGGCTCCTGCGGGCGAAGCGAAAGCCGTTTGGAGTTGTAGCTGACTGGCGCAAGCACATCGAGGATGTCGCCTTCCAGCTTCTGGTTTTGAATCGCGTTCTCCCCGACATCACCGTTCAGCCATTTCTCCTCCTCGTCGACAAGAGCAAGCGTACGACCGTAGACAACGTTCCCCGGTTGTTCTCACTCGCGCGCGATCAGAATGGGCAAGGCGCAAATCGCCACAGCTATACCCGGTTCATCGGCACAGCCGATCAGCTCACGGCACTGGATCTTCTCACCGAGATCGATGTCGCGGACGAAGTCGCGAGCCTCTGCAATGACGTCGATGCAGAAGCCGAGCGATTCGAAGCGATGCTCGATGCAAAGTGGGATCCGTTGTTCTCGGCCCATGGCGCCGAATGCAAAGACTGCGAATTCAAGCTGAACGACGGAGACGAATCCAGCGGCTTCGCGCATTGCTGGGGATCATTGGCTTACATAAAGCCACACGTGCTCGAGCTTGGACGGGTGGGAAATGCGAAGTACAGCGACGGAACTCCACTCGTTGAGGCACTGTTCAAGGCCGGGACGTCGTCACTGTTCGATGTTCCCGAAGAATGCCTGAAAAAGAAAGACGGCACCGTCGGTCCGCAGGCTGAGCAGCAGCTTCGGCAGATCAGGCAAACGCGAAGTGGTGATTGCTGGATCGGACCAAACCTCCGAGGGAACGTCGAGCGGCTGACGTATCCGTTGCATTTCATCGACT
>WNGF01019181.1_pt1 | contig 19377 bp, 18 predicted proteins | sample 5400641 | NCBI WGS metagenome assembly WNGF01 (sample SAMN13153371, study PRJNA577476) | soil metagenome | isolation source: 80 cm soil or saprolite under grassland replicate 2 | place: USA:California | collected 2016-06-15
TCGCCGCAAGGTTAGGCCCGATCCGTGGCGACCGCATCCGCACAGACTCGCCCGCGGCCCGGTGAACATCCCGCCGAGCGCCTCCGCCATACCACCACCCACTCAATCGTGTTGCGGCGCCGCCTGTGTTCGGTGCGTTACCTCAGCGCACGCTCAGTTGCTGGCACCGTGGCCCGCAATGGGCCAGGCAGCTCCCAGGATCGCGGGGCCTGCGCGCACGAGGCAACGAGGGGCCGTGGGCTACCCGTATGGTGGTGAGCCGGACTCGGCGGCGGTCCCGTGTCCGTGTCCATCACCAGCGCGATGCGGGAAACCTCTGCAGCGTCGCTAATGCGGCGCTGGAATAGCGCACCCGATGGATAAGATTTGTCATCGTGATACCGCACAAATTTGAAATTTTGGTCCTCGTAGTATCCCTGGAGACGTTCGTTTGTCCGCCAGACGTCGATCCGCACCCATTCCATTCCATAATGGGCCGCTTCTCGGCCGGCCCATTCCAGCAGGGCTTTGCCGAGGCGTATTCCGGCGTAGCGGCGGTTCACGACGACTCGGTGCACAGATACCGCCGGCCCGTCGTCATCCGGCCGCCAAAGCTCTGGCAGATTTTGATTTCGCCCATATTCTATCGTAATTGTCGCCGCAGGAGTAACATTGTCCCAGGCTATCAAGGTCTTACCCAATTTAAGATCTTCCGCGATCCGTCTGACGCGGCCCGCTCGCGTCGGCCACGGGTGTCGCCACTGGTCCGTATCCATTGTTCGCAGCCAGCGCGCTGCCTGGTCTATGAGCGAAATCACGATTCCAAGGTCAGACACCTTCGCGCGACGGATCACAAATGTGTTCATTTCTCCACTATTCTTTGGTCAGTATTATGAAGAATATTCTCCATAACTCTGTAGGTATCACCAAAGGTAATGCTTGCTGATTACCAAGGCAGCGGTCCCGGCCGCATCGCCTAGTCGGCCGGGACCGCCGGTGTCCATACCTCTTCGCTGCCCTGGTCTCAGAGAGGTGACACCATGCTATTTTCACAGGTAAGAGAAGGACCTGCAGTTGCCATGATCTTGTTTACGAAGCATTATAACTCAAAGGAGCTCGTCGATGGGAGGCACCATGCCAAAGTCGATTACAAAATCATTTCGGTCAGCGGGATAGGTCGTGACCGTATATCGGATCGGCTTGAGGTCACGATCATATGCGGTGCGATGAGTTACCACAATGAGCACCGTGCCATCGTCTGGAATCCTGAAGAATGCGATTTCGCCCGAATTTGGCGGTCGCACCGTCAGCCGGTCACGGTAACCAGCCTGCTCGATACCGAACTTGCCCTTCAGGTAGTCGGTGACGCCCGGCTTTATGTCGCTGGCCTCGAGCAGGCGGCCTGCCCCGCGCTGGACGAAGTCCATCGGATAGAAGGATGTCTGCAGGGAAGACGGACTGCCATCGATAAAACGTCGCTGATGCCTGACGACTACCATTGAGCCCTTCTCGATCCCCAGTGCCCTCGCCCCGTCATCCCGAGCATTCTGCACCTCCACGCGCGGATCGCTGGCGCTGGGCTTGCCTCCTTGTCTCTTGACGGCTTCTACGAATCCGTCACCTTCGACGAAGCTCCGCTCGCCGGGGGTTAGTGGCATGATGAACGGCTTGATCTTCTCGACCACAAAGGTGCCGCGTCCAGGCTGAGTGCGAACGAGCCCACGGGTGGTGAGCCACTTGATCGCGTCTCGCACGGTGTTGCGGGATGCGTTGTCGTACTGTTCACGCAGCTCAAGCTCGGTGGGAAGCTGCGAGCCAGGTGCCAACTCGCCCGACTCGATCTTCAGGCGCAGATCGTCCGCGATCTGCCGGTAGATGGCGTCGGCCATGACTGCTCCTGTCCAGCGATACCGACAGTGCCACTGATGTGGGTCTACCCAGTCAGAGGTCCTGCCTACCTCGATTGGCTGGTTGGAATTGTCCCAACCTTTTGAGGTTTGCGGGCGGGTGAGCCCGGTTACATACCCATCATGCCACTCGTTGGGATGTTTGGGCCAGCCAGGAACAGACATCTGTCCTGGGCTGACCCGATCTGCCCGCAGAACCAGATCAGTGGATCAGCTGAGGCAACCCCAACCATAGGGCAGAAGGGGGTGAGCGGGGTGGGATTTCCGCGAAGCTTCGCGCCGCCCGGTCCTGAGGACTCGGACGATCGCCGTAGGACTGCCGCACGAACCGGCGGCAACGGGCCGACCTTGCCGCTCCTGGTCACCGTTCCGACCGGGCCGCCGCAGTACCGCTCCATGTTGGCTGTCGACATTCAGGCATTCAATGATCAACGGCGCGGTGACGAGATCCAGGGAGTTCTCCGCGCGACGATGTATGCCTTGCTGGCTCGGACATTCGAGCGCTCGGGCCTTGATTGGTTCGAGTGCCACCACGAGGACCGCGGCGACGGCGTGCTCATGATCGCGCCCTCGGGTGCGCCCACCACAGCGCTGATCGATCCTCTCATCGACTACCTGCGCTCCGGCTTGCGCCTGCATAACAAGCTGTCCAACAACCCTCGGAATTCGCCCTCATGTCGTCGGGGAGCCTGTACGAAGAGGTCATTAGCACGGGCCCTGGCCTGATCGACCCCGAGATGTTCGCGCCGATCGACATCGAGCACAAAGAGACGCGCACGCGCGCGTGGCTTTACCTGCCGCCGGTGCCCCACCCCTATCTGCGCCGCGTGAGCAGCCGTGAGCAACCAGGTCGAACGGTGGTGGAGCAAGACCAAGGAGAGGGCGGCTCGCGCCGTCCGGCGCGACCGAGGCTGGCCTCCGTCACCAGGCTTCCCGCCTCGCTCCCCGACTTGCGGGCCCTGCGGCCGCGCGAGCCGGTGGCGGATGAGCGGCCGGCGGCAGACAGATCATCGATAAGAGGCAGCATGTCGGCGCACGCCCGGCTCATCGCCACGAGTGCGATTACCAGATCCCGCCGGCTCGCTGGGGGGCCTGGAGTGGCAGCGCGCGAGCGTCTTCGTCCGCGCCAGGGCGTGCAGCACGCGTGAGCACGTGGCGATGGGCGTCCCGGCAGCCGTTAGACCGGGTTAGAGCCTCCGTGAGAACCCTGGTCCGGCTCGCGCGGGCCACTTGGCTTGGTTTCGCGCGCTCGCCAACTCAGCGCCCGACTGGGCGCGCGCCTGTCTCCAGCGGCGGCGCACCGACCGGACAGCACACCCGGCACTCCGGCTTTGGTACCGGCTCAAGCGGCGATACCGGGCGAAGCACGTCGTTGTCGATCAGAACCGCCGACGCCACGGCCGCAACGGCGAGCAGCGCGGAACAAATGATCATCGCCGTCATGAACGCACTGGAGAACACGGCAGGGCGCCGGTAGTCCGCGCCGGTGAGACCTACCACAAGCGGCAGCCCGGCCACGGCGAGCAAGCCCGCAGCCCGCGCCACCGTGTTGTTCACCCCGCTCGCCACCCCGGCATGCCGGACATCGGCGCTCGCCAGCACCGTTGCGGTCAGCGGCGCGACCACGAGCGAAAGCCCAAGCCCGAAAACGCAGACCGCCGGGACCACGTCCGCCAGGTACGACGCGTGCGCCCCGACCCGCGTCATGAGCAGGGTGCCGACCGCGCACAGTGCCGCGCCCACCGTCATCGGCCAGCGTGGCCCGACCCGCTGTGCGAGCGCACCCGCACGGGCCGACAGCAACAGCATGAGCAGCGTGGCCGGCAGCAGCGCGGTACCCGCCTCAATCGGTGAGAAACCCGATACCACCTGAAGCTGCAGCACGAGCAGGAACAGCATGCCGCCGAAGGCCCCGTACACGATGAAGGTCACGAAGTTCACGGCGCTGAACTGGCGCGACGCGAAGACGTCGAGCGGCACCATCGGTGGCACTCGCTGCGGTGATCGGCCAAGCCTGCGCTCGGTGAGCACGAACCCGACGCCAGCGAGAATGCCCACCACCGCCGCGGTGGCCACGCCGACAGCCGCGCCGTGTCCCGAGGCCTGGATAAGCGCATAGGTGATCCCCGTGAGCGCCAGCGCGGCGAGCGCGGCGCCAACGACGTCGAACCGTCCATGAGCGGACGGATCGCTGCTCTCCGGCACATGCCGGATAGCCACGGCGAGCACCACGGCAGCGAGCGGCAGGTTGAGCAGGAACACCCACCGCCAGCCCGCCGCCTCGACGATCCAGCCGCCGAGGAATGGGCCGATCGCCCCGGCCACGCCACCGAGGCCGGACCAGGCGCCGACAGCGCGTGCCCGGTCATCGGGGGCGAATGTGGCCTGGATGATCGCCAGCGATCCCGGCGTGAGCAGCGCTCCGCCGACTCCCTGCAGCGCCCGTGCCGCGATGAGCGTGACGATGTTTGGGGCAAGCCCGCACATGGCCGAGGCCACCGCGAACCAGATGACGCCCCAGGCAAAGACCCGGCGCCGCCCCAGCCGGTCACCGAGGGCGCCGCCGAGCAGGATGAGGCCGGCGAGTGTGAGCGTGTAGGCGGAAACTGTCCACTGCAGGCCACCGAGCGAGGCGCCAAGCTGCTTGCCGATGGTCGGCAGCGCCACGTTGACGACCGTGGAGTCCAAGAAGGCCATGCTGGATCCGAGCACGGTGGCAAGCAGCACCCAGCGCCCGGAACGCTGCGTAACACGGATCGAACCCGCTGTGCCCAAAGCGACGTCGGCCATCGGTACGATCGTCTCACGGCAGCGCCGACTGTGCAGACCGCGTATCACGCTTCAGGGGTGCCATGGTCCGTTGCGCACACTGCGCGCTCCGGACCCCCCGGCGAGCTCGGGCGGCAGAGGAGCCGTTCGCTCGCCGAGGAGCCCGGCCGCTCGGGCGTTGCTGGCGTGCCATGTCACGAAGTATCAGGGGCCAGACAAAGCCGCGCAGGACGGTGCGTGCGCGAAGGCATCCTCAAGCTCGGGCGGCCCGCTGGACGCGAATCGTTCCAGCGTTTTCCACAGCGTGCGGACATCGCTCACCGCACCAAGAACAGCGCTGCCAGCGGCGGTGATCGCACCCATGAGTTGGGCCGGAGTGCGCGCCGCCTGCACCGCCGCGGCCGCGCGCCTCACCTGCTGCACACCCCGCATCGAACGGTCGGCCACGGCCGCCAGGTCGCGGCGAGCCTTCTTTACCGCCCGGCCCCCGGACGGCGGCGCGTTGTCGATCGCACCGGCCAGCCGGGCCGCATCGGCCTCGACGGCGTGCGAACGGGTCCGCAGTTGTTGCTGGGCCTGCGCCAGCGTGCTCTGCCCGACGTTCTCCCTGATTATGAGCTTGCCAGTCAGCTTCTTCAGCGACCTGTCCAGGGACTGCGCCGAGGAGCACACCGAACCCGCCCACCGCGCCGCCGGGCTGGGGTGCCCCCCTCCGGCGTTCCCGGAGGCGCATCCAGCCAGCGCAACAAGAGCGGACGCCGCGACACAGAGCGCAGCCGTTCGGGATATGCGGGCCATTGAGCCTCCGCGGTGCGTCCTTCCCACCGTGCCAACGATTTAACGGCGAGAAGCCCGCACCGCCGATCGGTACCGTGCCAGTACCGCCATCAATTATCCCGAACGGCTGCGCCGAGTGACGCGCCCCGGCACGCTCACGTCTTTTGTGGTTCACCGCGGTAGGTGCCGAAGGACCAGCGGTTGCCCTCCGGGTCACGGACCGCGAAGTCGCGCGATCCGTAGTCGGTGTCGTGCAGCCCTTGCAGCACCTGCGCCCCGGCCGCGGTAGCGCGGGCGAAGAGTGCGTCGGGATCGCTGGTCACCACGTAGGCGCCGAAGGAGCCCGGCCGCAGGGGCCAGTTGTCCTCGCCATCACTGCAGGACGCGCGAGCCGAACCAAGCATGATCCCGCCGCCAAGCGGCCACGACAGCTGCGCGTGGTCGACGCGGTCCCCGTCGCCGTAGACCACCGTCTCCTCGAACCCGAACGCATCGACCAGGAACCGGATCAGCGCGCGGGCGTCGCGGGCGCGAAGCGTAGGCCAAACCTGGGGCGGTGGAGCGTTATCTGTCATGGTCACAAGCCTTCCTCAGCTCCGATGGCGTGCGCTTGGACGTATCGGAACTCTTCGGCCAGCCACTGGCTGGGCGGGCATCCGGCGAGTGCCCGGAACTCGCGGGCCAGGTGCGCCTGGTCGTAGTAGCCGCACGCAGCGGCCAGGTCGGCGAGCGAGGCGGGCCGCCCACTCCCGACCCGGCGCTGCAGGAGGATGCGGGCGCGGTGAAAGCGCACCATCCGCGCCGCGGCTTTCGGGCCGAACCCGATCTCCGCGCGGAAACGGCCGCCGAGATGCCGCGGGCTCCGCCCGACCTCACTGGCGAGATCCGCGATCGAAACCGCGCCGCCGGTGGCGAGCAGGCGTGCCCAGGCGTGCGTCAGCTCCGCCGGTATGGCGGCGTCACGGTCGGCCTGCCGGCGGAGCGACTCGTCCAGAATGGCGAAGCGCTCGGGCCAGGTGGCGGCCTCGCGCAGCCGCCCCTGCCACTTCGCGGCCACCGCGCCAAGGACGTCCGAACCGCACACGTCGATCCCGGCAAGCTCGCTGGCGGGCATGCCGAATAGCGCCCGCGCACCGAGCGGGGTGAGCCCGAGCTGGATGCCGGATTGACTGCCCTGGTGGGTGATCACTGCCGGGGACGTGTGGAGCCCGCCAACCAGGGTTGTGAACTCACCAGGAGGCTGCCGCGGATCCGGGTGTGCCGCCACGCAGAGCGGCTCGTCCAGCGTGATGATGAGCGTGAGGTAGGGGGACGGCAGCCCGCGGTGCCGCGCGGGTCGCAGGCCCGCCTGCCGGTAACCGCTGTACCAGGCGACCAGGGGCCGGAGCGGAGGCGGGGGGACCCGGCGCACCGATTCGACGACCGGGCCGGGGCTGTTGGCGACGGCCCAGCTTTGATCCTGGCTCATAACAGCATCATCGCAGGCCGCCGGGGCTCAGCCCATCTCCGCGATCAAGCGCCCGCTAGGCTCGTGCCATTGTGACGTCCCCAGCAGCCGGTTCAGGACACGTCGCGGGTGTCTACCGCCAGGCAAAGTTCCTCATGCCACCGGAGGCCACCGAAGTGCTGCTCATCCGCCATGGCGAGTCCGAACCCGCCCGGCCGGACGTGCCGTTCCCGCTGACGGATGGGCACGGGGACCCCGAGCTTGCACTCGAGGGCAAACACCAGGCCGAACGCCTGGCCAGGCGGCTCGCCGCAGTTCACATCCACGCGATCTACGTCACCACCCTGCGCCGGACCGCGCAGACCGCAGCCCCGCTCGCGCGCCGACTCGGGCTCACCCCGCGGGTAGAGGCCGGACTGCGGGAGGTCAATCTCGGCACCTGGGAGGGCGGGTTGTTCCGCAAGATGGTCGCCGAGCACGACCCGGTCGCTGAACGGATGTGGGCCGAGGAACGCTGGGATGTTATCCCGGGCGCCGAACCCGCGCCCGCCCTTGCCGCGCGGGTACGGGAGGCGATCGAGCGGCTCGCGGCGGCCCACCCCGGCCAGCGGGTTGCGGTGTTCACGCACGGCGGTGTCATCGGTCAGGCTCTCGCGCTGGCCAGCAGGTCGCGGCCCTTCGCCTTCATCGGCGCTGACAACGGGTCGATCTCGTCCCTTGTTGTCGCCGGCGAACGCTGGATCATCCGCGGGTTCAATGACACAGCCCACCTCGAGTCAACGCTGGCCGCTTCGCCTGCTCCGCTCACCTAGGGCCAGACATGGACACGTGCCGCTGGACCGGGTCAGCTTCGCGATGGCGCACATCGACTAATCCTGCGACAGCACCACCATCGATCAAGGAGTTCTGGAGGATCAGGCTGGCCGGAAGCGCAGCGCCGACCAGACGTCATCGATGGCCACCTGGCGAACGGGCTGTACCCCCTCGCTCGCGACGGATTCGCTTAGCACGTCGCGGTTCAGGTCAGTGCCGAGTTTCCTTGCTTTGGGGTAGGCGATCCACGCGAGCTTGTCGCGCCGGGCGGCCTCTAGCGCCGGCTGGCCGGTCGATACCACGTCGGTCACCGAACGGGCGAAGGCGATGACCGCGTCCGCGACCTCGGGATCACCGACCTGCTCGCACTCGCTGGGCAGGGTGATCACCAGATCAGCCGGTGCGGCGACGATCGCGACCCGCTGGCCCGGCTTGATCTGCAGCTTGGCTGCGACGTCCATGACGGCATTGTTTCGCAGCCAGGTGGCGCTCGGGGCCTGCCACGCCAGTTGCGCGGTGGCTTGTGGCAGCGGCCAGGTCGCCAGGGCCGCGCCACTCTCGTACGCTCGCGCCATGAGCGAGCGCAACGGCGGCTGGGAACACGAGCGATATTGCGCCGCGATCGCGGCGGAGATCAGTCATCTGGCCGGGGTGGCGGACCGCGCGGACCTCGCGGCACGAGTGCCTGCCTGCCCGGGATGGACGATCGCCAGGCTGCTGAAGCACGTCGGTATCGCCCACCGGTGGGCCGGGCACATCGTCCGCAACCGCATAACTGAGCCTGTGCGACCGCGTGACATCGAAATCGGCCTGCCAGACAGCGAGGCTGAGTTCGTGGCCTGGGTGGCGGCCGGGGCCGCGCCACTCGTCGAGGCGCTACGCCAGGCCGGCCCGGACGCCCAGGTGTGGACATGGGGTGCTGGGCAAAACGCGCACTGGTGGGCCCGGCGCATGTGCCATGAGACCACGGTGCACCGAGCCGACGCCGAACTGGCGCTCGGCCGTGTCCCTGAGGTCGAGCCAGCCGCGGCCGCCGACGGCATCGACGAGTTTCTGACTATCCTGGCGCCCGCGATCGGCGAGAGGCTGCGAGAGGTGCGCCGCGAAGGCCAGACAATCCATCTGCACGCCACGAGCCCACCCACGGGGCACGCGGCCGGCTCACCCGCCCGACCAGACGCCGCCTCGCCGGCCGAGTGGCTGATCACGCTGCACGACGGCCGCTTCCGCTGGAAACGCCAGCACGGAAAGGCCACCGTCGCGGTCCGCGGTCAGGGCGGTGACCTCCTGCTGCTGACCTACGGCCGCCTCAAACCGCCGGACGGTCGCTTCGAAGTATTCGGCGATCGGCTACTGCTCGACGATTGGCTGCGGCTGTCCGCGTTTTAGCTGGGCGGGCGCACCCGGTGACGTCGCCGTCCGCTGCCCTGGCGATCACCGTCCGGCCCAGCCCAGCCATAGCTGCGGGGGTGGAAGCCACCGACAGATCGCCGGTCGCCGGTGACCCGGTGACCCCGGTGACCCGCAGAGTCCCTCCACCGGTCGCCGGTGACCCGCAGAGTCCCTCCACCGGTCAACCCGCAGAGTCCCTCCACCGGTCGCCGGTGACCCGCAGAGTCCCTCCACCGGTCAGCCGGTGGCGATGCTGGCTGGCTCTTTCTAGGCAATTGGGACGGATGGTGACATAGGGGCATCGCTCCGGATAGCTCCCCCCGCGCTGCCAGGCCGACAGGATGAGACACGCATTTCCAGTTTCCGCGTACTGAGTGACGTCAGCCGAAACGGGGGCCGTCGTGACCGAACTGGACACCAGCGTGGCCGTTTATTGGGATTTCGAAAACGTGCACGCCTGCGTGATCGATGAACTGCGGGGGGAAGGCACCTACCGGTCTGGCCGGTTCAAGCCGCAGGAGCCTGTGGTGGATATTGACCCGGTGGTTGAGTACGCGGCGACGCTTGGGCGCATCGTGCTGCACCGCGCCTACTGCAACTGGCAGTACTTCGGCAGATACCGCGACGAGTTACAGGCCCACGCCGTCGACCTGGTGCAGCTCTTTCCATTGAGCGGCACCAAGAACGGCGCTGACATCCGCCTGGCGCTCGATGTCGCCGAGGACATGCAACAGCAGGGCCACGTTACGCACGTGATCGTCGTTTCCTCGGACAGCGACTTCACGTCACTCGCTCAGCGCTGCCGGAAACTTGGCCGAACCTTTATCGGGATCGGCACGGCCATCACCCCGAAGAGCTTCCAGGTCGCGTGCGACGAGTTCAAGGACTATGCCGATTTAGCCGTCGCGAGCATCACGCCCGCTACGCCCGAGACGCCGACCGCTGCCCAGGGGCTGAGCCCGCTCGAAGACGCCGCGGAGCTCGTGGCAAAAGCAGTGCGCAGGCTCGCCTCAGGCCGCGGCGAGTCCTGGGCTCTCAAGGCCGCGGTCCGGCCGCTGGTCAAGCGGCTCGATCCAACGTTTGACGAGCGCCACTTCGGCTACGGCTCGTTCACCCAACTGCTCGACGCCCTTAGCACCTACATAGTCGAGCGCGCCGGCGAATACGATCACGAACTCGCGGTGCGCGCAGATCTGCAGGGAAACAGCCAGTCGGATGCCGCAGCTGTCCACGACGCCATGGCGGGTTCGTCGCCGGTCGCCCTGGTGGAGCGTCAGCTGCGCAGAAAGGGGTTGCGCCTGCCAGCAGAACGCCAGCTCTTGTGGGTCGTGCCCGAGATCGTTGCGGCCGTATTCGGGCCCGCCGGGACAGACGTTGAGCCGGACTTCGAGAGCCTGCGCACAAAGCTCAACCAGAACCTCGCAGACCACGAGCTCGCCCTTTCCGAGGGGGAGTTCAACAAGCTGAAAACCATGCTTGTGCGGGCGCAGGTCCTCGAGTTGCACGGGCAGGGCAAGGGAATGAGCCTTCGGCTGCCCGACCCGCAGCGCCTGCGCTTGCGGCTTATCACGGTGCTGCTCGGGCATCTGGCCGATCCAGCGAACGAGGATCCGGCCATTCTCACCGAGGCCATCTTTGGGCCGGAACGAACCAGTGAGCAGGAACGGCTGGTCCTTGACGCGCTTCAGGCCGCCCTAAAAGAGCGCAACGACTCGTAGCGGCCCCGGCCAGGAGGCGGCCAGTTGAGTCAGTTCCCGCGGACCGCGCGCAGCGATTCCTTGAGCGAGCCCATGGTGGCGAGCACCGCCGTCGGCTCGTAACCGCAGTGCGCCATGCAGTTGGCGCAGCGCGGGTCCTTACCGCGGCCGTAGGCATCCCAGTCGGTGGTCTCGATCAGCTCACGGTAGGTCTTCGTGTACCCGTCCGACATCAGGTAGCACGGTCGCTGCCAGCCAAAAAGCGAGTACGACGGGATTCCCCACGCGGTGCACGCGAAATCGGCCTTGCCCTCGAGAAAGTCCAGGAACAGCGGCGAGTGGTTCAGGCGCCACCGCTTGCGGTTCCCGTTCGCGAAGGCCTTGCGGAACAGTTCCCTGGTCTCCGTCACGCCAAGGAAGTGATCCTGATCGGGCGCCTTCTCGTAGGCGTACGCCGGCGAGATCATCATCTCGTCGACCTTGAGGTCATCGTTGAGGTAGCTGAGCACGTCGATGACGGTCTGCGGGCTGTCAGTGTTGAAGAAGGTGGTGTTGGTGGTGACGCGGAATCCACGCCGCTGGCACAAACGGACCGCCTCGACCGCGGCTTCAAACACACCCTCCTTGCACACCGACTCGTCGTGCCGTTCGGCAAGGCCGTCGATGTGCACCGCCCAGGCGAAGTACGGCGACGGCTTGAACTTGTCGATCTTCTTCGGGATGAGCAGCGCGTTCGTGCACAGGAACACGAACTTCTTGCGGGCGACAAGCTCCCGCACGATCTCGTCGATCTGCGGGTGCATGAGCGGCTCGCCGCCGGCGATCGAGACCATCGGCGCACCGCACTCTTCGATCGCGGCCACTGCCTGCTCGACCGGCATCCGCTGCCTAAGCACGCCCGCGGGGTGCTGTATTTTGCCGCAGCCCGCGCACTTGAGGTTGCAGGCAAACAGCGGTTCGAGCTCCACCAGCAAGGGGAACTTGGACCTGCCGCGAATCTTCTGCCTGAGCAAGTAAGCACCGATCCGCACACTTTGACGCAGCGGCATCGTCATGATGGCCGCACCTCCTTCGGCAAGGAAAAGCTCACGGACTCGGTGGCGACCACGCGCTCTTCAACGTCAACGCGGCCCAGCCCGCGCAGGGCCTCGATGACCTCGTCTACCAGCGCTGGGGGCGCCGACGCCCCGGCGGTCAGCCCGATGACGCGCGTGCCGACGAGCCAGGAGAGCTGAATCTGCGCCACGTCCTCGATCAGGTATGCGGGCGGGCCGACCCGCCGCGCCGTCTCGACCAACCGCAGTGAATTGGATGAGTTGACCGATCCCACAACGAGCACCAGGTCGGCGTCTTCGGCGACCGCCCGGACCGACTGCTGCCGGTTGGTCGTCGCGTAGCAGATGTCGTCGCTGCGCGGGCCGCGGGCCTGGGGGAAGCGATCCCTAAGGGCGTCAGCCACCGACTTCGCCTCGTCCACCGCCAGCGTGGTCTGCATCAGATATGCCACCCGGGACTCGTCGGGTGGGCGCAGGCGCGCAACGTCCTCGACGGTCTCGGCCAGGACCACCTTGCCGGGCGCTTCGCCCAGCGTGCCTGCTACCTCGTCGTGGCCAGCATGGCCGATCAGCACGACCTGAAAGTCCTGGTCGGCGAATCGCCGCGCCTCGGCGTGCACCTTGGTGACAAGCGGGCAGGTCGCGTCCACCACCTCCTCCAACTCCTCAACGAACACCGCTCCACGGTCGGCCAGTGAACCGACCACGTGCGCGTTGTGCACGATCTGGCGCCGCACATACACGGGGGGGCCATGCCGCTCGAGGACGCGCTCAACGATCTCGATCGCCCGCTCGACGCCGGCACAGAAAGACCGCGGTCCAGCCAGGAGGACCTTCCTGTCCCCCGCAGCCGCGGCCCAGTGCCCGAGCACGGGCCCCGCACGGCGCAGCGCCCGCAGCGCTGCCACACCACCGGATACGGTCGCAGGATGCAGTAGCGGCCGGCGAGCGGTGTCAGAGACGGCTCGCAGCACCACGACGGGCCTACCGGCCGCGGCGGCCGCAAGCGGCGCCGATTCCATGTCCACGAGCACGGCGCCATCCGCCGCGAGTAGCGCACGGCCGGGTCCGCGCGCCAGCCGGGCGGTGGTGACCACAGGGCCCAACCGGGCGGCCAGCCCGGCACGCCGCAACTCACCCGCGAGCAGCGGGGCCGAGGGGCATGCGGTTGTCGGTGCCGAGGCCCCATCCGGCCCAGCGCTTCGCACTTCTGTGGCGACAACGATCTCACCGGGCCGCAGCTTCGGGTCGAGCGCGCCGCCGACACCTGCCACCGCAAGGGTCCCGAACGGCTGCCGCGCCAGTTCCCGCCCACGCCGTGCGGCCCGCCGGAGGCCGAATCCCGTCCGGGTAACTTCAGCGGCGCCATTCCCGATCACGCCGGCCAGGCCACGCCGGACCGCCCGGGCCTCAAGCCGCAAGGGCACACACGCGAGCAGGCGCCGAGCCAAGCCGTCCTCCTCCTGGGCGCTCATCTCATTGCCTCCCTCGCTCCGCGGGCCATAGCCGGGGGCTGGCAGGGTCCTGCTGGACGGCTCTGTCCACAGAATCTCGTTCGGTCATCCCGTCGGGCTTGACAACCTGCCAAAATCGGCAGTAGGGCAACGCCCCCATGGGTGGGCGGGTCATGTAGAGGAACGTGTTGGAGACGGTCACGCGCCACCTCGCAGGTAACGGCCTAGTGCGCTTACCGGGAAGATCAGCCGGTAGAGGTGGTAGTTGATATAGAAGTCACCCGGGAACCCGGTGCCGGTGAACCGCGGCTCATCCCAGGTACCGTCGCCGGTCTGGTGGTCGATCAGCCACTGCACGCCCCTGCCCACGGCATCTGTCGTGCGTGCCTCCGGCGAAGCGGCGAGCAGTCCGATGAGCGCCCATGCTGTCTGTGATGCGGTGGATTCGCCCTGACCTGCCAGCGCGGGATCGTCGTAGGAGCGCAGATCCTCGCCCCAGCCGCCGTCGGGGTTCTGGTGCGACTCGAGCCACGCGACCGCGCGGCGAATGGTCGGCTTTCCTGGCTTGACCCCGGCCGCGATCAGGGCGGGCAGCACCGCGCCGGTGCCGTACACGTAATTCGCACCCCACCGGCCAAACCACGACCCGTCTGGTTCCTGCGCACGCAGCAGCCAGGCGACGCCGCGCCGCGCCGCCCTGGTCGCGCCCAGTCCCTTGACGCTGAGCGCCTCCACGACGTGCGCGGTGACGTCAGCGGATGGTGGGTCGATCACGGCACCAAAGTCGCAGAACGGCAGCTTCAAGCACAGCTGCTGCGTGTTGTCCGCATCGAAAGCGCCCCAGCCGCCGTCGCGGGATTGCATGCCCTCCAGCCAGCGAAGCGCACGGCGCACAGCATCGCCGATGAATGGCCCGGAGCCGGTGTTGCCGCCCGCGGAGACATCCCCGGTCTGCTCGGCCTGGCCATCGGCCTGCTCCGGCACCGCTCGGGCCAAGGCGACCACCGCCACCGCGGTGTCGTCGATGTCGGGGTAGATGTCGTTGTCGAACTCGAACGCCCACCCCCCCGGGGCCAGGCGCGGGCGTCGCACCTGCCAGTCCCCGGGGCCGGGGATCTCCTCGGCAAGGACCCAACGCGTCGCCTGGGCGAGCGCTGGATGGCCAGCGGGCAGGCCAGCATCCGCTAGCGCGATCATCGCGAGCACCGTGTCCCACACGGGCGACTGGCACGCCTCGAGGCGCCGGACCGGCCCGTCCGCCGAATCCTCGATGGTGACGAAGCGCTCAAGCCCGGCCAGCCCGCGACGCATTACCGGATGGTCGAGCCCGTAACCGAGCACGTGCAGGGCGATCAGCGAGTACACCCACGGCGGCTGGATTCCACCCCAGCAGCCGTCGGCCTCCTGACGCGCAATGATCCACTCCGCGCAGCGCCGCAACGCCGCCCGGCGCACCGCCCGTGCGGGCGCCGTGCGCACCGGGCCGCGCTCGTAGGCGTGCAGCACGCGGTCGAGCCCACGGAAGAACTCGGCCCAGCCGACCGCCGACCCGCCCGACCGGCCCTTGCGCGGGCGCGCCACGCCGCGTGAGCCGTTAAGGACCATCGTCGGTTCACCTTCGCTGAGCTCGGCCAGCCCAGCGGGGCCGCCCTCCGAAACCCCCGGCCGAGGCGCTTGCACGCCCAGTTCGGCCAGCGTGAACGGCAGAGTGCGCACGGGGCGCAGCGATCCCACGATGGTGAGCGGCACTATCGTCTGGCGCGCCCAGCACGCCCAGTCGTACACGTTGAGCGGAAACCAGCTGGGCAGGTAGATCAATTCAGGCGGCATGACCGGCAGGTCGTCCCATGGCCACTCGCCGAACATGGCCAGCCAGATGCGGGTGAACACGCGGGTCGCCGGTACGCCGCCGCGGTCGCGGATGAATGTCGCCGCCCTGGCCATATGCGGCACGTCCGGCGGATCGCCCGCCAGGCGCAGCGCCACGTACGCTTCGACGGTTGTGGAAAGGTCAGGCGGTCCGCCGTAGAAGTTCGTCCAAGTCCCGTCGCCGCGCTGCTGGGACCGGATCCAGCGGCCCGCGGCCTCGGTCTCCCGCTCCGTGCGGATGCCGAGGAACTCACGCAACAGCAGGTCTTCGGCGTCCATCGTTACGTTGGTTTCGAGTTCGCCCTTCCACCAGCCCTGGCCATCCTGCAGACCGAGCAGGTGATCACGGGCGCGTTCCAGGGTGGCCGCGGCGCCCCGTGGCTCAGCCTCGCCTGCCGCGCCGGTCCCGGCGCGCTGCGTCGTCGTCATACCCGGGTCCCTCACGACTCCCGGTCCGCGATGAACCGAGCGATCTCGGTCAGCTCGGCGCTCACGTCCGGGGGAATCGGAGCATCGGCCAGGCACTTGCACGCCGCCTCGAGTTGCCGCGCGGTCTCTTCTTCAGCCCACGCCCGGCCGCCCGCTTCTTCGATCAGCCGCGCAGCCCGCCCGAGGTCCTCCTCGCTCAGCTGCTCTTGCTTGGCGAGCAGGTCGGCAAGCTCGCGCCGGAGCGCGCCCTGAGAGGCAGGAGATGAGAGGGCCGCAACCACTGGCAGCGTCTTCTTGCGGGTGCGCAGATCGGACCAGACCGGCTTGCCAGTCACCTCGGGCGCGCCCCAGATGCCAAGCAGGTCATCGACGAGCTGGAACGCGAGCCCGGTATGCGAGCCGAAGTCGGCGAGGCTCATGGCCAAGCTGGCCGGAGCGCCCACGGAGATCGCGCCGATGCTGGACGCGCAGGCCATGAGTGCCGCCGTCTTGTCCCCGGCCATCGTCAGGCATTCGTCCATGGTCACGTCGTCGCGCCGCTCGAACTCCATGTCCGCGCTCTGCCCGCTGATCAGCCGCTGCACCGCGGCGAGCAGGCAGCGTGCGGCCCAGCGGCCCTGTGGCCCCGTCTCCTCGAGCAGGATGTCTTGGGCCAGCGCCAGCAGTGCGTCGCCAGCCAAGATCGCCGAAGGGACGCCGAACACCGTCCAGGCGGTCGGCCGATGCCGACGTTCGGTGTCGCCGTCCATGATGTCGTCGTGCAGCAGTGAAAAGTTGTGCACGAGCTCGACCGCCACCGCAGCCGGCATGCCGCGCTCGGCTGGCTCGCCGGCCGAGCGTACGGATAGCAGCGCGAGCGCGGGGCGCAGCGCCTTCCCGCCGACCGTGCCGTTCCCCGGGTGCGCGCCATCCGGATCGGCCAGGCCGAGATGGTAAGCGGCGACCTTCCGCATCGCGGGCGTGAGCCGCTCGAGCGACGCTTCGAGGGCAGGCCGCACAACGTCGCGAGCCGTAGTCACGCCTACCGGGATGATGGCGGTCATCGTCTTGCCTCCAGGCTCGCCATAATCGTCCTGGCTGCTTCGAGTCCGCTCCGCACGGCTCCCTCCATCGTGTCCGGCCAACCGGTATTGGTCCACGCTCCGGCCAGCGCCAGCCCGTCCATCCGGGTGGCCGCCCCTGGCCGGAGCGCTGCTGTTCCCGGTACCTGGCGGAACGTCGCCCGCCGCTCCCGGGTAACAAAGAAGTCCATCACGCGCGCCGCCCGCGCCGCAGGGAGCAGTTGCTCAAGCGCGGGCAGGAACTCGGCGCGTAGCTGCTGCGTCCGCTGGCCCGCATACTCCTCCGCTGCCGAAAGCGACACGGCGAGGTACTGGCCGTGCTGGCAGCCGGAGATCTGCGTCCGATCGAAGATCCACTGTACCGGCGTTCCGACACCGGCGGCGAAGCGAAGCGAGGTCACAGGGCGGTCGTACACCACATGCACGTTGACAATCGGCGACTCGCCGAGCCCGCGCCAGCGATCCGGGTCGCCCGCGGTGCCGTGCGGGCCAGCCGCCGAGGCGGGCAGCAGGCGCGCGGCTTGTTCGGGGGGGACGGCGAGCACAACGCCATCCACGCGGACATCGGCTCCGTAGCCGCCCACGCCGACGTCCGGCGCCGCCTCACCCGCGTGCTGTACTCCGTCATCCGCAAACGGCGGTCCGTCCGCAAACGGCGGTCCGTCATCCGCATGCCCTGGTTCGTCATCCGCTTCCCCGGCGCCGTCCGGTTCTCCGCCACCCGCCCCGCCGAGCCGAACGCGGAATCCGCCACCGCCATCGTCACCAGGTGCCGCGGCGATCGCGGCGACCTTGGCTCCGGTCAAGACGGTGGCACCGAGCTTGTGCAGCAATGCGGCGGCGGCCTGGCCATGCAACTCGCCCAGCGGCACGGTGGGGACGCCGATGTCGGCTGCGCCAGGCGCGCTAAGCAGCGCGGTTTTGATCACCATCGCGGCGAGCGCGAGTGAGGCATCGTCGCCGGCGATGTTCAGCGCTGATACCACAAAAATGTCCCACAGCCTGCGCCGGGCGCGCGGCCCCTGGCCGTGGGCCGCCAGCCAGTCGCCGAGGCGCTTCGAGTCGGTTGCGAGGTCGGCCGGATCCAGCCGACGGAAGGCCAGCGCCGCGCGGACCGCCCCGGCTCGCTCGGTCCGCGAGAGCAGCGGGTAGCTGGCGAGTGCGGGAGCAAGGTGTAGCGGCACGGGTAGCGCGCGCCTGCGCAGCCGCGCGGCCCCTGATGAGGGGGTCAGCACGCGCACGTCGAACCTTTCCTGCAACACAGTGCCTGCGGTCATGCCGAGCCGGTCGAGCAGGCCACGGTACGCCGTGCAGCAGCGCAGGAAGATGTGCTGGCCGTTGTCGATGGTCAGGCCGCCGCGGGTAAACGACGTTGTGGCGCCGCCCAGGCGTGGCCGCGCCTCCGCCAGTGTGACCCGCGCGCCGCCATCGCGCAGGGCGACGGCCGCGGTGATCCCGGCCAGCCCACCGCCGACCACGAGGATGCGTGGGCCGTGGCGGGTGGTGGCTCCGCGGACGTCTGGGCCCGGAGCCATGACCGGAAGCGCCGTCATGCCAAGCCACCGGCAAGCGATTGGATCGCCACCCAAATCTTCTCCCAGCCCGGGAGCGACATGCGCGAAGCAACGGCGGCCGACGGGGCGGCCGCGATCCGGTCGAGCAATCGCCGGTAGATCCCCGCCATCGCTGCCGTGCACGCAGCGCTGCGGCCATCAAGCAGCGGGAGCAGCGTGAGACCGGTCGAATACCAGGCTCGCGCGCGCTGCGCTTCAAACCGGATGAGGTCCTCCAGCCGCCCGTGGTCGGCCGCGGGAGGCGGCGAGCCTGGCGCAAGCCCGCAGCCGAACCGCTCGATATCCGCCACAGGTAGGTAAACGCGTCCGCGCGCGTGGTCTTCCCCGATGTCCCGAAGAATGTTGGTGAGCTGAAGGGCGACGCCAAGTGCGTCTGCGAGCGGCTCGGCCGCCGGTGGGTCCGTCGCGCCGAACACGCCGAGCGATAGGCGGCCGACGGAACCAGCGACGCAGCGGCAGTAGTAGAGCAGGTCGTCGAATGTCGCGTAGGACGTGCCTCGCACGTCGGCGGCGCAGCCGTCGATCAGCTCACCGAACGCGCTCAGCGGGATCGGGAACCGCTTGGCGGCGTCGGCGAGTCCGGTCAGGACCAGATCCTCCGGGTAAGCCGCGGGATTGGCCGCCGCGTCCGCGGCCTCATCAAGGAGCGACAGCTTCTCTGCAGCGGGAAGGGCGCCGTCACCGATGTCGTCGATCCGGCGGGCAAACGCGTAGATAGCGCTGAGTGCGCGGCGCTTGTCCGGCGGCAGCAACCTGATGCCATAGGAGAAGTTACGCGCCTGGGTCCGGGTGACGTGCTCACAATGCCGGTACGCCGCGGCGGTGTCCGGCGCAACAGATCCCGGTTCGGTGGCCACGGTCATCTCCCCGTCACGTAGGCACGTGCAAGACCGGTCACCGTTGCGGCCCGGCCGGGCCTCGGCGTCGTGCTGAACACGTCGAAATCGGACGCCGCGATCGCGGTGAGGGTCGCACGGCCCCCCGCTACGTAGCCGGCGACCGCGAGCCTGGCCCAGCCGTGAAGTGTGCCGGTCAACGCGGCCCCCTCGTCGAGCAGCCGCCGCGCGCGTTCGGTCTCAGACCGCAAGAGCTCGCGCAGCCGGGGCGGCACCATCGGCTGCGCCGCGCGGCGGGTGGCGTTCGCGGCGTCGGCG
>WNGF01009385.1_pt1 | contig 19371 bp, 17 predicted proteins | sample 5400641 | NCBI WGS metagenome assembly WNGF01 (sample SAMN13153371, study PRJNA577476) | soil metagenome | isolation source: 80 cm soil or saprolite under grassland replicate 2 | place: USA:California | collected 2016-06-15
CGGTCGGCGCCGAGGCAGCTTTTCGACGTCCCGCAGTTAGCCGAAGACAACGGCCATCAGGGCGCGAGTCCGAGTTGCAGCGCCAGCAAGGCGGCCAGCGCGGCGGCAATCACTCGCCCGATGGAGGCAGATCTCGTACTGTTTGCCGCATGAGTTCGGAGCAGCCGCAGGCTCCGACATCTGAGCGCGGCAGTGAGAGAAGACGAGCCGCCCCGCGCCCAGAGAGGCCGTGGTGGTCGCCCAAAACGTGGGTCCTGATCCTGAAGTGGCGGTGGAGCTTGTACGGGCCGGTCGGGTCGGTGGAGAAGCGCGGCTACGGATTCTGGGGCCCGGTCGTGGCACTGGCTCTGCTGATCGAGCTCTTGGCCGCGATATCAAAAGGCGTTAAGAATGCGTTCCCCTGGCCGACGATCTCGTCCACCGTCGGCGAGCTCGAGAAACGCTGGGATTGGGTCGGCGTCATCGTCGTGGGCACGATCGCCGTCGCACTCTTCCAAGCGATCGCGTACCGCGGTGAGCGCCGAGAGAGCGGCCGCGCCTATCGCAGAGCCGCTGCGGTTACTGATCCCGCTGATGCCCGTCCATCCGCCACTGAATGGTCTTGGTACAACTGGATCCTCGTTTTCGGCCTTGAGGCCGTTGCGATGGTGCTCGCGGTCAGCTTCGTGGACAGCGAGTTCGGTCGGGGCTGCATCATCTACGGTGTCCTCGGATTCCTCGGGATCCTTCTTCCCGGTTTGTTGGCCTTCTGGGCCAACCGGATCGTCCGCTTCCCCACGCTCTTCTTTACGGTCGGCAAGCTGCGACACCGGCTGCACTTCGTTGCCGTCATTCTGGTCGCAGGGCTGTCGATCCTCGCCGTGCACCTGGCGTTCTATCCCTGGCCCGACCTCGTGCGCGAATCCACCAGTTTCGCAGGGCTCAACCCATACCAGGCCCGGACCAGGGCAGAACAATCACTCAAGAAACAGCGCGGTGCCAAGCCTGCGCTTCAATTCTCGACGCAGGAGAGAACGGTTGTCGATGGTCACGACGCTTGGTCTGTCTACTTCCGACCGGCAGGCGGTACAGGCCCAAGCTGCGTCGTTACCGTAACCAAAGACAGCGTTTCCACCTCAGCGGACTGCCTCAACTAAGGCCGCGCTCGACGCGCTGCAGATGGTTCCCCCGCATGGGCAAGGTCGTACGCCAAGCTGCGGCGTCAGGGAATCCCGTTCACCCCAAGGCTCCATTCCGACCACACCCACTCCGCGCTGCAGGCGCTTGCAGGAGGTGGGAACCGACGATCACACCGAGATCATTCTCGGCCATCATTCCGGGGCTCGGCCGAGCCGCCGCGACGAGCGTTCCAGGACTTCCTCGCGGGGACCGCCGCCGTCTACGAACGAGCAGCTGTCTCCGGCCCCGGCTAGACGACCCTTCCCGGGCGGATTAGCCTCAACGGCGTGGCGCAGGTTCTCCACCGGCTGGGCATGTTCGCGGCCCGAAGGAAATGGGTCGTCCTAGGCGCGTGGATCGTCCTGCTCGTGGTCCTCGTCGCCGTCTCCCGCAGCTTCGGCAGCAACACGAGCAACAACCTCCGGCTACCCGGGACCGACAGCCAGGCTGCGACGGACCTGCTCGCCGCCCGCTTCCCGCCGCAGCAGAACGGCAGCAGCCCACTCGTCTTCCACACGCAGACTGGGAAGGTCACCGACGCGAACCCGAAGCAGGCGATCGAGGCGTCCTTCGCGAAGGTGAAGAAGCTCCCGCACGTCGCGAGCGCAGTCGACCCCTTCAGCCAGCAGGGCGCTCCGCAGATCAGCACGGACAAGCGGACTGCCTTCATCCCCGTCCTGCTCGACGTCAGCGGCGACGAGCTCACGCAGGAAATCGCCCAGAGCGTCCTCGACGCCGGCGATCCGGCCCGCCGGGCCGGGATGCAGGTCGCGGTGGGCGGCTCCGTGGGGAGTGAGCTCTCGGAGCCGGCCACGGAGAGCAGTGAGGTGATCGGCTTGATCGCCGCGATGATCATCCTCGCGTTCACGTTCGGGACGCTCGTCGCGATGGGCCTCCCGATCGTGTCGGCGGTTCTCGGCCTTGCGGCCGGCCTGTCGCTGATCGTGGTCCTCGGCCAGGTCGTGACCGTGCCCACGATCGCGCCGACGCTTGCGACGATGATCGGACTAGGCGTCGGCATCGACTACGCGTTGTTCCTCGTCAGCCGCCACCGGTTGAACAGGGGACAGGGGATGCCGCTGAACGAGTCGATCGCGATGGCGGTTGCGACCTCCGGCAGCGCCATCGTCTTCGCAGGCACGACCGTCGTGATCGCGCTGCTCACGCTGCTCGTGGCCGGGATCCCGCTCGTGACAGCGCTCGGATACTCGTCGGCGGTCGCGGTCGTGACCGCCGTGCTGGCGTCCATCACGCTGCTCCCTGCGGTGCTCTCGCTCGTCGGCGCGCACATCGAGGCGGTCCGCGTGCCGGCCTTCCTCCGCCCCAGGCCCAAGGATCTCGAAGGCGGCTTCTGGGGCGTTTGGGCGCGGGCGGTTACGACGCGGCCTTGGTGGGCGATCGGCGCGGTGCTCGCCCTCCTGATCCCGCTGATCATCCCGTTCCTCTCCTTGAACCTGGGCCAGGAGGACGTGGGTGCGACGCCGAAGTCCACGACCGAGCGCCAGGCCTACGACCTGATGGCGGCGGGCTTCGGCGTCGGCTACAACGGCCCGCTCCTGGTGGCGGTCAGGCTCGGCAGCCCGCCGAAGCCGAGCAGCGAGTACACGAGCCAGCAGCAGCAGGCCGAGAGCCTGCAGAAGCAGCTCGAGCAGGAGCAGAAGCAGGGCAAGAGCCAGCAGCGGCAGCTGACAGCGCAGGCGAATGCGCTCACGGTTCAGGGGCAACAGCTCACCAAGCAGCAGCAGCAACTCGAGCAGCAGCAAGGGAGCCTCGAAAGCGAGCAGGCGAGCCTCGAGCGCCAGGCAAAGGCCGACTCGCAGGAACAGGCGCAGCTTCAGGCTTCGGCGAACCGGCTCGAGGCGGACCAGGTCGCCCTGACGAAGCAGATCGTCGCGACGGGCTCCCAGGCGCAGCAGGTCGTCGGCGAGGGGGCGAAGGTGACCAAGCAGCTGACGACCGTCGTGCGCCGGCTGGCGAAGAACCAGGCTGAGCAGCGGAAGGTCGAGGCGCAGCTCAAGCGGGCCAAGAGCGCGAGCCAGAAGGCCAAGCTGCAGGCGAAGCTCCGCAAGCTCGAGGACCAGGAGACCCGGCTGGAGAAGCAGCTCGACACCCTCGTCCAGCAGGAGCAGGCGAACCGCGAGGCCTCGCAGGCCCTACTCTCCCAAGCGCGAAGCCTCCGCGAGAAGGAGGTGAGCATCGCCAACCGCGCGATCGCGCTGGCAGGCCAAGCGGCAGCGCTGGCGACCGATGCAGTGACGCTGGTCAAGGAGAAGCAGGCGCTCGTCCAGCAGGCGTCCGACCTGCAAGTCCAGGCGGCGAAGCTCCAGACGCAGGCGGCCAATCTCCAGACACAGTCGGCGGAGCTGCAGACGCAGCAGGTAACGCTCCAAGGCCAGCAGCAGTCGGCGCAGAGCCAGCAGCAGCAGGCCAAGCAGCTGAAGACCGACCTGACGAACGAGCTGACGAAGGCCGGAGGCGATTCCCGCGGGACCGATCCAAGCCTCGTCGACCTCCAGGACGGGCTCGCCGCCGCCGCCGGGGTCAAGGTCGTCTCGCCGCCGCGGATCAACAAGCCCGGCGACGCCGCCACCTTCACCGTGATCGCGACGACGGCTCCCGCCGCGACCGCGACCGCCGACCTGGTCAGGACGCTGCGCACCTACACCATCCCACAGGCGACGCAGCGCACGAACCTCGAGGCGTTCGTCGGCGGCCAGACGGCCAGCTACGTCGATCTTGCCGACGGGATCTCCTCGAGGCTGGCGCTCGTGATCGCCGTGGTGATCGGGCTGAGCTTCTGCATCCTGCTGATGGCCTTTCGCTCGCTCCTCTTCGCCGTCCAGGCGGCCGTGGCGAACGTGCTCTCGGTCACAGCCGCCTTCGGCGTCCTGACCGCCGTCTTCCAGAAGGGCTGGGGTCTGAGCCTCGTCGGGCTCGACACCGCGAGCGGGACCGACCCGATCGCGAGCTACGTGCCGCTGATGATGTTCACCGTGCTGTTCGGGCTGTCGATGGACTACCAGGTGTTCCTGATCAGCAAGATCGAGCAGCACCGCGCCGAGGGAGGTAGCGACCGCGACGCGATCCGGTACGGACTCGCCGCGGGCGCGCGCGTGATCGTCGCGGCGGCGCTGATCATGATCGCGGTCTTCGGCAGCTTCATCCTGAACGCCGATCCGACCGTGAAGCAGTTCGGGGTCGGCCTTTCCGTAGGCGTCGCGCTGGCCGCGGTGACCGTGCTCGTGTTCGCTCCGGCGGTGCTCGTTCTCGCCGGCAAGGGCAGCTGGTGGGTGCCGGCCTGGCTCGACCGGGTCTTGCCGCACATGGACGTCGAGGGCGCGGGGTCTCAGGGGGCGGCGGCGGTGGCTGAGGCGCACGCGTCCGGCGCCCAGATCGGCCCGTGACCGGGTCGGTGCGCCCGACCACTGACGCGCGTTCTTCGCTTCAATAGGCACTGGCGGGCCGGTAGCTCAGTTGGTAGAGCAGGGGACTTTTAATCCCAAGGCCGCAGGTTCGATCCCTGCCCGGCCCATCAAGAAAAACCTGGCTACGCGAGGAGCGCATGGTTGAGGGGGCCATGCGTGCCGTGGATGCCTTGAACGTACGAGTAGTGCCTAACCCGGTGCCTACCTCGGAGATTGCCAGCGCTGCTAACGCCAGCGCTGCTAACTGGGGCTTGTCACGGTTGCGATGAGAGCGGCTAGATAACGCATCGGACGGATTTCGGTCAAGCCCGCATTCGCAGAAAAATCGCTGCCAGTGCCCGCTGCGTCCCATGTCGGGGCCCCCTGAACCGAGATGCAGACGCCGATGATCTCCGTCGGAGATGCGGTAGGCAGGGCCACCACTATTGCCGGGGTTGGCCTGCACGTCCCGGGGTTGGCCTGCACGTCGGCAAGGTAGACATCGGACATCTCCGGGATCGTGGTGCCGCTGGGCGTACGTACGTCGTTGACGTCCCATTTCCACGCCGAGGCGATTTAGCCCGAGGTCGTCACGAGCGCGGGGTTTGCCAGCGGATAGCCGGAAATCGCGATTGACTCTCCGTCATCGGGCCGCGTGGAGTCAAGCGTAGCGGTGCCGTAAAGCACGTCGATCTCTTCTTCGTCGATCCTGATCCCGAGTAGCGCCGCGTTCACCCCTGTGAAGTTGGCGCGCATGTTCTCCGTGTTCGGCTGCGCGAGAGCAACCGTCGGGGAGGGGAGATTCGCGACCACGTGCCAGGCTGTAGCGACGTGCGCCTTGTCGTCGACGAAAAACCCGCTGCCGATGACGTTTCCGTCTCGATCGTCGATCTGGACGACGACCGGGCGCAGAACGTCACTCGCCTGCTTGAGGTCCATCGCCCGATGATCACACCGATAGGCCGATACAACGCTTGGGTCGGCTCGCAACGTGTTTGGGGACGGGTTGCGAGCCGAACACGGCTAACTTCGCCTACGGAGAGGGGGTCTAATCCGGCGACGCTATGAGAACGACTCGCGGATTACTGGTCGTAGCTCTCGCCCTCGCGGCAGGTGCGCTTCCCGCGGCTGCTTCGTCGCCGCCGGTGTCAACCAGCTTCAACATCATCGGCTACGAGTACGCCTTCACGTCCAAAGTTGGCTCTTTCGCCGGCAACGGCAGTGGCGACGCAGGCGGCACGGTGTACTGGAACGCGAGAGTGAAGCACGACCCACTCGGCTCGGACCCAACCTACGTCAACGGCGGCTCCTTTGCGATGACGCTTCGCGGCCCGGGCAGCTCGGTCGACGCTGTCGTCGGGAGTTTCGGCCACCATGGAGGCGAGATCACGACGCTCGACCGCGGAGCTAATTGCGCGAACCAGAAGTACCTCGTTGCCAGCACGCTAAAGGCTGTCTCGACGCCCACGACGTGGAACGGCGCCGGCAAGTTCCAGGTGACGCTGACCCATTACCGGCACCGGTTCCTTGGCCGCTGCGTCGCCTATAAGGCGAGAGTGTCCGGCACGGTGAGATTCACTTACTAGACGCCCTTGACCGTGACGCCGTTAGGTACGGCATCGAAGAGCCCCATCTTGCGACGTCATGAGGCGGGCCGGCGGATTCTGACACCGAGCAGGCCGGCGGACGCTTCGCGCCAGAATTAGCCGTCCAACTCCCGCTCGGCGCATTCCGGGCAGTAGAACGCGAGCTCGACTTCTGGGCCGTCGTGCCTGGCCCGAGGTATCGACCGCCCAAGCCCCAGGCGCCCAAGGGCGCGCTCAATCGATCATCGCTGTCTGGCCCGATTCAACGCGGGGCTACGCGACCTCAGCGAGTGGCCCATTCGCCGGTAACGCACACGCCTGGGGTGACACAGAAGGCGAGGCGCTGCGGAGCGCCATCCAGGTTCTCGATGCTCTACGCGGGAAGCTGGATGGCATCGAGTCGGATCTCCCACCCGAGAGGTGTTGGAGTCACTTGCAACGAAGCCCGAAGAGAAACCCGACGTCAGATACTTTCAAGTACAGATCGAACGTGGCAATCGCTTCACCTTCGAACCTGTCAGCACAGCGTAGGGAAGTACGCAGGACCGACTGGGCAAGAAGGCCACCTCGGCCTAGTGAGCGGTGTGGTCGGTAACGACTTCCGGATGGGTCGAGGGGTACATCAAGGCCCTCGACCGGCTCCGTAGCGAGACGGAGAGCGGGGACGCCGGCGAGAGAGAGACCTTTCTCCCGTTGTTCGAAGCACTCAATTGGGCTGCGAGCATCGACCTGTACTTCAGCGAAAGAGGAACACCCATGGAGGACGACTTGCTCACAGCGGTGCGCTTCGCCCGAAATCGGGTTCACCATCAGTGGGCGCGTGCGCTGAGACGCTATGACTCGCCGGGAGTGCCGATGATTCACCTGGCGACTTCATCATCACGCCTTAACGGACCTCCGCCGGGCTCTTGGTGGTATTGGGTGGAGGCGGACGATTTGCCGCCCGGAAAACAATGGGCGGAGGGCGAGGCCGCCTACTCGGCGCAACTGGCCGGGGTCGCGCCGACGTGACGCTCGAGGGTCTAAAGCCAGTGCTCGAAGCGCTTCTCTAGTTGACTCTCGCTCGCATGGTGCCTATCCCGGTGCCAACCTCAGCCAAAAAACATTGCTGATTTGCAGGTAGGTTTGATCCCTGCCCGGCCCATTGTGAACTCGCGCCGGTACTGTGGCCGGCGTGTCCCCACCGGCCCGACGCACCGCCCGCCGTGACGAGCTTCGCAACGTGGCGATAGTCGCCCACGTCGACCATGGCAAGACGACGCTCGTCGACGCCCTGCTCTGGCAGGCGGGCTCGTTTCGCGCCAACCAGGACGTCGCCGAGCGCGTGCTCGACTCGATGGACCTCGAGCGCGAGAAGGGCATCACGATCCTCGCCAAGAACACCGCCGTCCAGGTCGGCGAGACGAAGGTGAACATCGTCGACACGCCCGGCCACGCCGATTTCGGCGGCGAGGTCGAGCGCGGCCTGACGATGGTGGACGGGGTCCTGCTGCTCGTCGACGCGAGCGAGGGTCCCCTGCCGCAGACGCGCTTCGTCCTGCGCAAGGCCCTCGAGGCACGCCTGCCGGTCGTGCTCGTCGTGAACAAGGTCGACCGCCCGGATGCGCGGACCGAGGCCGTGGTGAACGAGGTCTACGAGCTCTTCCTCGACCTCGACGCCGACGAGGCGCAGATCGAGTTTCCGATCGTCTACTGCAACGCGCGCGAGGGTCGCGCCGGCCTGGCGCCGGACGAGCTCGCCGACGATCTCGGGCCGCTCGTCGAGACGCTGCTCGCCACGGTGCCGGCGCCCTCGTACGACCCGGAGCACCCGCTTCAGGCCCTCGTCACGAACCTCGATGCCTCGCCGTACGTGGGCCGGCTTGCGCTGCTGCGCGTCCTGCACGGGACGATCCGCAAAGGCGAGCAGGTCGCCTGGTGTCGCGCTGACGGGACGATCGAGCTGGCGCGCGTGACCGAGCTGTACGTGACCGAGGCGCTCGACCGCGTCCCGGCCGACGAGGCGGGCCCGGGCGAGATAGTGGCGCTCGCCGGGCTGCCCGAGGTGACGATCGGCGAGACGATCGGCGACGCCGAGGATCCTCGCCCGCTACCCGTGACCGCCGTCGACGAGCCCTCGCTGGCGATGACGCTCGGGATCAACACCTCTCCGCTCGCCGGCCTCGAGGGCGACAAGGTGACCGCGAGCGCCCTGATCGCTCGGCTCGAGCAGGAGCTCGTCGGCAACGTCTCGCTGCGCGTCCAGCCGACCGCGAAGCCTGAGATCTGGGAAGTGCAGGGCCGCGGCGAGCTCCAGCTCGCGGTGCTGATCGAGATCATGCGCCGCGAAGGATTCGAGCTGACCGTCGGCAAGCCAGAGGTGCTGACGCGCGAGCTCGACGGCTCCAAGCACGAGCCCGTCGAGCGGGTCGCGATCGACGTGCCCGAGGACTACATCGGCGTCGTCACGCAGCTGCTCTCGCTGCGCAGGGGCAGGCTCCAGCAGCTGGTCAACCACGGCACCGGCTGGGCGCGGATGGAGTACCTCGTCCCGGCCAGGGGGCTGATCGGCTTCCGCACCGAGTTCCTCACCGAGACCCGGGGCACCGGGATCCTGCATCACGTCTTCGAGCGCTGGGAGCCCTGGCACGGCGACCTGCGCACCCGTCCGACCGGCAGCCTCGTCGCCGACCGGCGCGGGCAGGCAACAGCCTTCGCGATCGCCGCTCTCCAAGAGCGCGGCTCGCTTTTCATCGGCCCCCGGGCGGAGCTCTACGAGGGGATGATCGTGGGCGAGAACTCCCGCGACAACGACCTCGACGTGAACGCCGCCAAGGAGAAGAAGCTGACGAACATGCGCTCCTCCACCGCCGACGAGCTCGTCCGCCTGATCCCGCCTCGCCCGCTCTCGCTCGAGCAGGCGCTCGAGTTCATCCGCGGGGACGAGTGCGTCGAGGTGACACCGGCAAGCATCCGACTGCGCAAGGTCGAGCTCTCGGCCGGGAAGCGGCAGTCGCAATCGTCCCGCCGCAAGCGCGAGCTCGACACCACGCCCGCGTAGGCTTCAGAGAGCTAGCATCGTCCGCCCGTGGGAGCCTGGGCTCTCGCGACGATCGCGGGCGTGACCCCGACTGTCACCCAGGCGACTCGGAGCGGCTGAGGCTCGGAGGGTTGAGTCGACGCCAGGTCGCAGCGCCCAGGAGACCGAGAACGAGCGTGGGGACGATGGTGAGGAAGCGGAAGACGAGGACGGCGGCGACGACACCCGCGTTGTTGCCGCCGAAGCCGACCAGCGCACCGGTCAGGCCGAGCTCGACGACGCCGATCCCGCCCGGCGTGAGCGGGACGGAGGCGATCAGGCGCACGAGCGCCCAGGCCGCAAACGCCTCGACCCCCGACACCTGAGCTGCGGGAACGTGAAGCGCGCGCAGGGAGACGAGCAGCACGGCGAACACGCTGAGGCTGCCGACGAATGTGGCCAGCGTGAGCAGGTGCCAGCGGCGCACCAGGAGATCGCCGGCCTCGTCCCGAAAGCGCTCGAAGCTCTCGCCGCCCCAGCCGACGGGCTCCCGCCGGAGCGCGCGCAGAACCCGGTTCGTCAGGCGGGCGGCGACGTCGCCGAGGTCGGACGCCATCCGGTCGCTCACGAGCACGAGCACGAGCCCGGCAACGACGACCCCGAGCACGGCGACCCCGATGAAGGCGGCGGTGGCGAGCGCCGGCGACGTCCCTCCCTGCGTCGTCAGCAGGAAGAGGGCGACGACCGGATAGAGCAGGTTCGCGAACTGGCTCCAGAGTCCGGTCAGCGTCACGGCGCGGCCGACGTCTCGGCCGGCGAAGCCCCGGCTGCGGAGCATCCCGTACGAGCCGGCGATCCCGACAGCGGCCCCGCCGGGGACAACGAGCGAGAGGGCCGTAGAGACCTGCGTCATCGCCAGCGCCGGCAGGAACCGCAGGCCGGGAAGCGCCACCTGCCACGGCGGCGCGAAGGTCAGGATGTTGAAGGCCTCCACCGCGAGCAACGCGACGATCCACGGCCAAGACAGAGCTTTGACGACCCCCCACACCTCGCGGTAGTCGGCAATCTTCGGCAGGAAGAACACGAAGGTCGCGACGACGAAGGCGACGCCGATCAGGACGAGGACGATCCGTCCCGCTCCCCAGCGCTTCTTGGTCTTCACCGCGGCCTGCGGCCGATCCGAGGACACGTTCGTCTCCAGTCTGTTCGTCCTCCGCCTATCCCAGCACACACGGATTTCACCTGAGGTAATGACCCGCTCTGGGGCCAGTGGTGGCGGCGATCAGCTTTCTGAGTGTCTGGCTCTGCGGGACGCGGGCGACGTCACGGCCACGGAGTTCCAGCGCGGCAAGACCAACGTACTTGCCTGAGTCAGCCCGGGATCAAATGCTCCTGCCGCCCCACCGCGACCGCCTCGAGGCGTGAGTGGACTCCGAGCGCGCGGAACATGCCCCGAACGTGGTTGCGAACGGTCTCCTTGCTCAGATGAAGCTCACTCGCGATCTGCTCGGTCGAGCGCCCGTGCTCGAGCAGGCGCAACACCTCCGCCTGGCGAGGCGTCAGGTGCGGGTGGAGCGGTGCCTGCGGCTCCTCCTCGACGTCGGAGAGCTGGCCGAACACGCCGATCACCCGGTGGCAGCTGTAGAGGCAGACCGAGCTCACCTCGACCGACACGCGTTCGCCGTCCTCGTCCAAGAGGACGACCGAGCCCTCGACGTCTTCGGTGCCGACCATGTGCTTGGCGAAGGTCTCCCGTGCGCGCAGCGTTTCCTCGGGGGCGACGACCGACGTGAACTGCCGGCCGCGAGCGTCGCCCACGAGGCGCACGGCGGCCGGGTTGAGCCAGCGGATGATCCCGTGCTCGTCGATGACGTAGCTGGGCACTTTCACGCGCTCGAGCGCTCCCTCGACGTCACCCCCCAAGGCTTCCAGGCGCGACACAATCCCAGTGTGCGCCTGCAAGAGCGGCTGGCTCTCATCCGTACAGGACGATTCTCCAGTTAGTCGTCGCTCGCTTCGAGGACGTACTCCTTGCCGTCGATCTCGAAGGGAATAGCGGGAAACGACTCCTCCCCGGCCCACGCCTCGACTTCGCGCAGCAGCGCGGAGAGGTCGCCGGGTGTCGGCCCGAGCTCGGCCGTCACGACGGTGACACCCGAGCGCTGGTGGATCACGACCCTCCAGGACCTACCCAGGCGTCCGGCGAGACGTATGGCCCAGGGGAACTCGGCGATCTCGAAGTGGATCGCATCGACCGAGCCGCGTGGCCTCATCAGTGCTTGACGTCGGGCGAGCGGAGCAGGATCGAGAGGTCGTCCCGAATCCGCTCCAGCGCGGCGATCTCGATCCCCTCGCTGGGACGGCTGTCGAGCAGGATCAGCGCGTGCTCGACCGAGCGCAGAGCGTGCTTGACGCGAAAGCGGCGGATGTCGGGACCCCGGCCGCGGGAGCCCGCCCCGAAGTAGCCGGCAGCGTGCAATTCCATGTCTGAAGACTCGCTCTTGGAACGCGGGTCCCGTCTAGCCCGGTTAGGTCATTCGTCAGGAGCCGAGCGCGGCATCACCGGTCGGAAACGTCGCGTGGATTCGGGTTCCCCAACCCGGGGCGCTGAAGACCGCGAAGGTGCCGCCGACGGCTTCGACGCGATCCCGGAGGCCCTGCAATCCCGAGCCGAGACCCTCGTCCGCGCCGCCGACACCGTCGTCGACCACCTCGACCTCCAGCTTGCCGCTCCGCCCACCCGCGCGAATCGTGATCGCCTGGGCCTGAGCGTGCCTCTGCGCGTTGGTGAGGGCCTCGGCGACGACGTAGTAGGCAGCCGCCTCCGCCGTGGCGTCGAGCCGGGCCTGTGGCAGTTCGAGCACCTGGATCGGTACGGGCGAGTGGTGGGCAAGGCTCTTGATCGCCTCGGCGAGGCCGAGGTCGGTGAGGACGCTCGGGTGGATTCCGCGCGCGAGCTCCCGCAGCTGCTCGATCGCGACCTCCGCCTGCTCCTCTGCCTCCTCGAACAGTGCCTCGGACTCCTCCGGCGCTCGCACCGCCTTCTCCCTGGCTGCGCCCAGGTGGACCGCGAGCATCGTCAGCGTGAGCTGAGCGCTGTCGTGGAGGTTGTGCTCGAGCCGCCGCCGCTCCCGGTCCGCAGCTCCGACCAGGCGGGCCCGCGATTCGACGAGCCCCCGTGCGAACGCCTCGCGCTCCGAGACCACGGCGGCCATGAACATCGCCGTGAGCGCCGCCACGCCGACGTACAGCTGGGTGCTGAGGGTGCTGCGCGGGATCGAATGCACGACGAACGGCCCCGCGTGGTGGGCGGTCTTCCAGAGCGCGAAGCCGACCGCCACGGCGACCGCGAGGGTGCCGCCGCGCGGGCCGAAGCGGAGCGCGGCCCAGACCAGCGCGGGGAAGACGATGTAGCTCTGCGGGCGGTCGCTGCGCAGGGCGAGCTCGCTGAGCACGACCACCGTGATGACCATGACGGCTCCCTCGAAGAGGCGCCGGAGCCCGGGGTAGCGCTCGACCGGACGCCACCAGGCGAGCGCGAGCGGAACGACGACGAGCGCTCCCGCGGTGTCGCCCAGCCACCAGGTGCGCCAGACGCTCGGAAGCTCGCTGGTGGTGACCACGTGACCGAGACGAAGCGACAGCGGCCCCACCGTCGCGCTGACCGCGGTGCCCACGAAGATCGCGGCGACCACGCCGCAAACGCCGGGGACGCTGTCGAGTGGGCGCTCGCTGCGTACGAGACGCCGCAGGAGCACGGTCGCAACGACCACCTCGAGGACGTTTCCGATCGATTGGCCGATCGCCGAGCCGACCGGGAGCTCCTGGTACTGGTTCGCGAGCAGGTCGCCCAGCAACACGCCCGGCCACAAGGCGAGGCCGCCGAAGTAGAGAAAGGCGATCCCCACGCCAACCGGCAGCCAGACGATCGCCGCAACTGCGCCGGTGAACTTGAGGGTGTAGCCGATCTGCGCGGCGGCGTAGTAGCTACCGGCCAGGGCGCCGACGAGCACGACGTAGCGGACTCGCGCGTCCTGCGCGAGCCGCGCGGCGCGCGAGCGCTCGGAAGCTACGTCTGGCGCAGCAACAGCCCCGGCCATCTCGCTGAACCTTGCCAGAGCCGCCGACCGAACGCCTGGGCGCGCGGCTTGCGCCGCAGCCCGATCCGGGAAATCTGCCCATTCATCCCATCCGGACGATGCTCCAGGCAGCGTTGGAGCCGATCCTTCGCCCTGGAACTGGTGACCGCATAGCGGGGCAGGAGGCTCAGGATGTTCATGCGACGGCGACGGGACAAAATTGCCAAGGCTGGAGACTTCACCCTCGCCGACGAGTGGATCCACGCCCAAGACCTGGTCGTGTTCGGCCTCCTGGCGGCCGAACACGACCCTGCGGGCGTGGAGGCCTAAACGGCGACCATCGGCGAGGTGAGCGGGCCCGGCGGGGACTGCTCACCTCGTCGCGCGCCAGGAAAGGCGATCCCGGTCAGGGCGTGATGCCCCAGGAGCCGGTGTGCGTCTGGCCGCGCTCCAGCCGAATCAGCCCGTCGCCGCTCCGGAAGGCGTTCGGAGCGCAGGTCATCGGCTCGACCGCGAGACTGCGTCGCTCGACGTCGGGGAGGCCGTCACCGGTGAACACCATCAGGTACGGGTAGCTCTCGTCCGCCCACAAGGCCGGCAGGCCCTCGCCGAGGCGCACGCGTGCGCGGCCGTCCTCGTCTCGCTCGAGATCTGTGTAGCAGTGGTCGAGCTTCGTCGGCCCGATCGGCTTCGGCTCACGGAAGTCGAGCTCGGTCCCCTCCACGGCCGCAATGCCGACCGGCAGGCTGCGCTCGTCGGCGCGGAGGACGGTGCGCGCGGGCACGCGCAGCGTGACCGCGTCGACGCCGTCGGCACCGACCGCGAGGTAGGGGTGCGCGCCGGCTCCGTAGGGGCAGGGGCCCGCACCGACGTTCGTGGCCTCCAGCCGCACCGCCAGGCCCTCTGCCGAGAGCGCGTACTCGACTCGAAGCCCAAGCGCGAACGGATAGCCCTGCCGCGGGTAGAGCACGTGCTCGAGCACGACTCTGTCCGGAGCGCGCTCGGCAACGGTCCAAACCGACCAGCGGACGAGCCCGTGAATCGCGTTTCGGCTCGCCACCTCGTCGAGAGGGAGCTGCTGGCGCTCTCCCTCGAACTCGTAGCTGCCATCCTCGATCCGGTTCGGCCACGGGACCAGGAGCTGGCCCCGGCCGGAGGTGCACAGCTCGTCGTCGCCGTAGCCGTCGAGCAGCTCCCGGCCGCCCGCCGAGTAGCTCCGTAGGCCACCGCCGAGGCCGACGACGACGGCGCGCTGGTCTGCAAGGGCGAGCTCGACCTGCTCGCCCGACGGCCTGACCGGTCTGGTTCGCATGCCGAAGGGTTGCGCCGGCGCCGGGCGGCGAACCTCGTCCAGACGGGGTGATTCGACGCGGCCGGGTCCGGGTCATCCCGATCGGATGATGTGGCTGCCAGCGCTGCTTCTTAGCTTTGCAGCCGGATGAGCGTGCTCGCGTCCACCGCAGTCGACCTCGCCCGGGCGCAGTTCGCGACGACCTCGATCTACCACTTTCTGTTCGTTCCGCTGACACTCGGGCTGGGACCGATCGTCGCGACCTTCCAGACGATCTGGCATCGGACGGGCAACGAGGCCTGGCTGCGGCTGACGCGCTTCTTCGGCACGCTCTTCCTGATCAACTTCGCGATCGGCGTCGCGACCGGCCTCGTCCAGGAGTTCCAGTTCGGGATGAACTGGTCGGTGTACTCCAAGTTCGTCGGCAACGTCTTCGGGGCACCGCTCGCGATCGAGGGCCTCGCGGCCTTCTTCCTCGAGTCGACCTTCCTCGGCCTCTGGATCTTCGGCTGGAACCGGCTCTCGCCGCGCCTGCACCTGACGGTGCTCTGGATCGCCGTGCTCGGCACCTGGATGTCGGCGTACTTCATCCTCGCGGCGAACTCGTTCATGCAGGACCCCGTCGGCTACAAGATCGTGAACGGCGAGGCCCAGCTGACGAGCGCCTGGGCGCTCCTGTCGAGCGACTGGGCCCTCTACGCCTTCGGCCACACGATCTTCGCCGGGCTGACTGCCGGCGCCGCGGTCGTCTTCGGCGTCGCCTGCTGGCATCTGCTCCGTGGGAGAAACCTGGACGTCATGCAGCGCGCAGCCAAGGTCGCGCTGATCTTCCTGGTGCCGGTCGCGTCCATCAACCTCTGGTTCGGGAGCCACTTCGGCATCCTGGTCACCGAGCTCCAGCCGATGAAGATCTCCGCCACCGAGGCGCAATGGAACACCTGCCAGCCGTGCGCGTTCTCGCTCTTCCAGATCGGCGGCTTCACGCAGAGCGACCAGACGCCGTCGTTCTCGATCCAGATTCCCAAGCTGCTCTCGTTTCTCGCCACCGGCTCGTTCAACGGCGAGGTCCAGGGCATGAACCCTCTCCAGTCGCAGTACGAGAAGCAGTACGGCTCCGGAAACTACACACCGGCAGTTGAGACCGTCTACTGGTGCATGCGCGGGATGGCGTACCTGGGCTCGTTCGTCGCCCTCGTCGCCCTCGTGGGCGCCTTCTTCTACCGGCGGCGCTCGCTCGAGAAGCACCGCTGGTTCCTCTGGACCGGGGTCGTGAACGCCTTCTTACCGTTCGTCGCCGCCGCGTGCGGCTGGGGCCTGACCGAGTTCGGACGGCAGCCGTGGATCGTCCAGGGGCTGCTCAAGACCGCGGATGCGAGCTCGCCCTCGGTCAGCACGACATGGATCGCCATTAGTCTCACCGTGTTCATCGTGCTCTACCTGTCCCTCCTCGTTCTCGACATCGGGCTGATGCGGCACTACGCGGAGATCGACCCGCCCGAGGAGGGCGAGGAGGCTCCCCAGGCGCCGCTGCCGGCGGTCGGCTACTAGGGATGCGCGCCTAAATGGATCTGCAGACGCTCTGGTTCGTGCTCATCGCGGTGCTCTGGGGCGGCTACTTCCTGCTTGAGGGGTTCGATTTCGGCGTCGGCATGCTGCTTCCGTTCTTGCCGCGGGACGAGCGCGAGCGGCGGGAGATGTTCCAGACGATCGGGCCCGTCTGGGACGGCAACGAGGTCTGGCTCGTGACCGCCGGTGGTGCGACGTTCGCGGCCTTCCCGAGCTGGTACGCGACGATGTTCTCGGGAGTTGGGCTCGCCAACCTCCTCTACGGCGTTCCGATCAACCCGAGCGGCGACTTCTCCGGGGATTTTTGGGATCTCTTCAGCGCCTACACGGTCGTCGCCGGCCTCGCGGTCGTGCTCGTCTTCGCCTTCCACGGAGCGACCTTCCTCACTCTGCGAACCACGGGAGAGCTGTGCGAGCGGGCGGCCGGAGCCGCCCGGAGGCTGTCTGTCGCCGCGGCGGCGGTCGGCGCAGCATTCCTCGTCTGGACGGTCGTGGTAGCCGTCGACAACAACGACAAGAACGTCTTCTGGCCGGTCGTTCCGGCGGCGCTCGCGATCGCCGCTCTCATTCTTGCGGTCCTGTTTGTCTACGGACGAAGGAGCGGGTGGGCGTTCGTCATGACGGCAACCGGCGTCGTGCTCGCGGTGGCCACGCTCTTCACTAGCCTCTACCCGAGGGTGATGGTCTCCAGTACGGACTTCGGCAACAGCCTGACCGTCGACAACGCCTCGTCGGCTCACTACACGCTGGAGGTGATGTCGATCGTGGCGCTGATCTGCCTTCCGCTCATCCTCCTCTATCAAGGGTGGACCTACCACGTCTTCCGCGCCCGGGTCGGCGGCGAGGAGGTGCGCCCGCCCACCGAGGCGCTCGCGCGTCCGAGCGACTCTTCTGCAAGCTGAGCATGCGCGTTCTCGACCAGCGCCTCGTGCGCCGCGCCCGGCCGGTGCGGCTCCTGCTCGGCGTCGACGCCGCGCTGGGTGCCCTCTCCGCGGTGCTCGTGCTGCTCCAGGCGACGCTGCTGGCCCGGGTGGTCGCGCATGCCTTCTTCGGCGCCTCGCCGCGCACGGTCTCGGCCGACCTCGTCCTGCTGGCGCTCGCCTTCGCCGGCCGGGGAGCCCTGGCCTGGGGATTCGAGGTCGCCGGGCGCCGCGCCGCCTCGAGCGTCCTCTCCGAGCTCCGGCTGGCGCTCGTCGAGCGCAGGCTCCGCGACCAGCCGACCGCCCTCGACGGAGTCGAGGCCGGCGAGGTGGCCGCCTCCGTCGTCCAGGGTGGCGACTCGCTCGAGGCGTACTTCGCCCGTTTCCTGCCGCAGGTCGTGCTCGCGCTACTGGTGCCGCTGGCCGTGCTCGCCTGGGTGGCGGGAATCGATCCGACCTCGGCGGCGCTGATGCTCGTCACCCTGCCGCTCGTCCCGGTCTTCATGTGGCTCGTCGGGCGCTACACGGAGGAGCGGACGCGCGAACGGTGGCTGGCGCTGCGCCTCCTCTCGACCCACTTCCTGGACGTCGTCCGCGGGCTGCCGACGCTGCGGGCCTGGAACCGGGGCCGCGCGCAGGCCGCCGTACTCGCCGAGGTGGGCGAGAGCTATCGCAGGACGACGATGGCGACGCTGCGAGTCGGCTTTCTCTCCGGGGCAGTGCTCGAGCTGGCCGCGACGCTCGGGGTGGCGCTCGTCGCCGTCACGGTCGGAGTGCGCCTGGTCGGCGGGAGCCTTGGCCTGCAGGCGGGCCTGACGGTGCTCGTGCTCGCGCCCGAGCTCTACCTGCCGCTGCGCAACCTCGCGTCGCAGTTCCACGCGAGCGCCGACGGCCTCGCGGTCGCCGAGCGGATCCTGGCGCTGCTCGAGGCTCCGCCGGCCGCGGCGCCCGGCGGGCGGCTGGTTCCGTACAGCCCGCTGGAGGCGCCGGTCCGGCTGAAGGCCGTCTCGTTCGCGTATCCGTCACGCCCAGGGCTCGTCCTCGACGAGCTCGACCTCGAGCTCCTCCCTGCAGAGACGGTGGCGCTTGTGGGACCGAGCGGGGCCGGCAAGACGACCGTCGCGAACCTCCTTCTGCGCTTCGCCGAGCCGACGTCGGGTCGCATCATGGTCGGCGGGCTCGATCTCGCAGACTGCCAGACCGACCTCTGGCGGCGGCTGATCGCCTGGGTACCGCAGCGGCCGACGATCTTTCGCGGCACGGTCGGGGACAACATCCGGCTCGGGGACGCCCACGCCTCGGAGCAGATGGTGCGCGACGCGGCGGTGCTCGCGGGCGCCGACCGGTTCGTGCGCGCGCTGCCCGCGGGCTACGAGACGATCGTCGGCGACGGCGCCCGGCCGCTCTCAGCCGGCGAGCGCCGGCGGATCGCGCTCGCGCGCGCCTTCGTCCGGGACGCGCCGCTCGTCATCCTCGACGAGCCGACCGCCGACCTCGACCCGACGAGCGCGGCCGTCGTCGCCGAGTCGGTCGAGCGCCTGCGAGCGGGCCGAACGGTGCTGCTGATCGCGCACCGGCCAGAACTCGTCCAGCACGCCGACAGGGTCGTCGTCCTCGGTGAGGGCGGCACGGTCGTTCGAAACGAGGCCGCGTGACCGCAGTGCTGCTCCGGCTGACGCTCCTCGCCGACGTGCGCCGCTCCAGGCTCGCGCTCTCGGTGCTGCTCGGCGCGCTGGCGATCCTCTTCGGCGTGGGCCTGATGGCGACGGCGGGATACCTGATCTCGCGGGCTGCCGAGCGTCCGGCAGTCCTCTCACTCACCGCCGCGATCGTCGGTGTCCGCTTCTTCGGGCTGGCCCGCCCGATCGTCCGCTATCTGGAGCGGCTGGGCTCGCACGACGTCGCCCTGCGCGCGCTCGGCCGTGCCCGGGCCCGCGTATACGAGCGCATCGAGCCGCTGGCGCCGGCTCAACTCGAGGACCGCCGCCGCGGCGACCTGCTCTCTCGCTTCGTGGCGGACGTCGACTCCCTTCAGAACCTCTACCTGCGGGGCCTGGGGCCGCCGCTCGTCGCGCTGCTCGCTGGCACGGTCTCGGTTGCCGTCGCCGCCGTGTTCCTGCCCGCGGCCGCCGTCGTGCTCGGAGCAGGCCTGCTCGTCGGCGGGATCCTGGTTCCCGTGGCCGCGGCGCTCCCGGCGCGGAGGTCATCGGCGCGACAGGCGCCCGTCCGCGCAGAGCTGACGGCCGAGCTCGTCGAGACGCTGGCCGGGAGCGCCGAGCTCGTCGCCTACGGCCGGCAGGACGACCGCCTGCGCAGCCTGCGTGCCCTTGACGGGAAGCTCGTCCGAATCGCCCGGCGGGCGGCCTTCG
>WNGF01004660.1_pt1 | contig 19368 bp, 24 predicted proteins | sample 5400641 | NCBI WGS metagenome assembly WNGF01 (sample SAMN13153371, study PRJNA577476) | soil metagenome | isolation source: 80 cm soil or saprolite under grassland replicate 2 | place: USA:California | collected 2016-06-15
GCTCGCATCGGCCATGATTACCGCCGAACGAGGAGGCGATCGTGACCTATTACGTCCTCTTGTACGACGTGGTCGCCGACTACCTGGAGAAGCGGACGCCGTTCCGCGACGCGCATCTGACGCTCGCGCGGCAGGCCCATGAGCGGGGTGAGCTGCTCCTCGCGGGTGCGTTCGCCGACCCGGTGGATGGCGCGGCGCTCGTCTTCACGACGGAGGATCGATCGGTGCCCGAGCGTTTCGCCGGCGCCGATCCCTACGTGAAGAACGGCGTCGTGACCGCCTGGCGCGTGCGGAAGTGGAACGTGGTGGTCGGCGGCGGCTGATCACGCGCCGGCGCCGCCCGTTGGCCGGGCCTGGGCACGGCGACTGCATCCGCGCATCCGCTGATGGCCCGCTCGCGCGCCCTCGCCCGCCTGCCCCTCCTCGACCGCGCGCACACCCCGGCGGGTGCGCTGGTCAACGTCGCGCTGCGCGTCGCGATCCTTGCGCTGAGCGTCGACGCGCTGCTGAACGGCCAGGATCAGCGATTCTCCGGCAAGGATCTCGGTCCAAGGGACGTCATCATCTCGTTCGGCTTCGCGATGGTGTTCCCGCTGTTCTGGCGGCTGCGCTATCGCAAGCGACAGTGGAGCGAATACCCGTGGTGGTTCGATGATCTGTATCTGTCGATCTTCTTCGTCGACATGCTGGGCAATTCGCTGAATCTCTACAACGCGTTGGAGCACTGGGACCATGTTCCGCACTTCCACGGTCCGGGAGCCCTCGCGATCGTCCTGGCCGGCGCGTTCGGCTGGCCGATCGTGTCGGCGATGGGCATCTCCACCATGCTGCACCTCGCGCTCGAGATCCAGGAGTTCTACGGCGACGTCTTCCTCCACACGCACAACGTCCGCGACACCCAGGACTCGATCAACGACCTGCTGTTCGGCCTCCTCGGCGTGCTCGTGTACGGCGCGATCTGGGCCCGCTCCCGGTGGCTCGCGCGCCGCCGGGGGCGGCCGATGCGACAGCCTCGGCGCTAACGGTGGCGCTCGATGTCCCGGCGCCTCGGCCGCAGCCGGGCGATCGGCAGCTTGCGTCGCCCGAGCCGCCGGTCGAGCTGCCATTGGACGTACGTCTTCACCGGCGCGAACGTGGCGCCGACCGCGAGGGCGATGATGACCGTGAGCGCGTCCGAGCTCCGCCCGACGATCTGATGCGCCGCGAGCTGGGCCGCCGGGCGATGGCGATGGTGGCCGCGACCGCGATCGCCGACAGGTGGTCGGCCACGGTCGTGACGAGCGCGAAGACCGCGCCGTCGGAACTCTCGCGATCCGCAAGCGCGGGGATCAGCGCGGGTAGCCCGGTCCGCGCGACGAACGCGACGACGTAGAGCGACAGGCCGTACGTCACCCACTTCGTCTGCTGCTGCTGCTGGCTCGTCGAGTACGCGCGGTAGCGATGCACCTGCGCCACGAGCCCGGACACGGCGAGCGCGACCTGCACAGCCGCGGTCCATGGCGCGGGGCCGGCGAGCACTGGGTTGAGGTGCGGCACCGGCAGGGTGACGGCGATCCAGATCGTCCAGACCGACCAGCTCGTCGCCGACCACGCCGGCACGAACCGGCCGTCGGGGAAGACGTACAGGAACAGCAGCGCGAAGACGCCGTCGCAGCCGCGCGCGAACGCGATCGCCGGGGCCCAGATCGGATCGTCCGCCCCGATCGCGGGCAGGTCGGCGACGAATCCGGGCGAGCGGAGCAGCAGGGCGATCGATACGACGAGCGCGAACCGGCCGCTCGGCCGGCGCACGGCGATGAGGATGGCGACCGCGATGAACGCGATCGCCGATGCGACGCCGAGGACGGTCGTCCCGGCGGCCGGCCAGCCGGCCGGGCCGTCCCGGGCGCCGGCCAGGGCGCGCAGCAGCGGATCCGGCCAGCCGCGCGCGATGAGCGCGGCGGTGAGGATCGCGATGCCGAGCCACGCCAGCCGGAGAACGACGACCGGGAGCTCGGTGAGCCCCCTCGCGAGCTGCGCCGTCGCCACGGTCTCCGCCTCACCATCCGGGCCGTCGTCGTGCGGCCGCGCCGACCATTCTCGGAAGCGCGGTCAAGGCCCGTGCTACTGCAAGCGGAGCACGACCGGCGCGTCGCCCCACAGGCGCTCGAGCTTGTAGAGCTCACGCTCCGCGGGGACGAACGCGTGGACGACCACGTCGCCGAGGTCGATGAGGATCCAGCGCCCCGTCGCATAGCCCTCGACGCCGAACGGCTTCCGGCCGGCCTCCTTGGCCTTCTCGACTATGCCGTCCGCGATCGCCTGCACCTGCCGCTCGCTCCGTCCGCTGCAGATGACGAAGAGGTCGGCGATCGTCGTGACCTCCGACACGTTCATCACGAGCACGTCGTCCGCCTTCTTGTCCGCCGCCGCCTCGACCACGACATCGGCGAGCGCGCGCGGGCTCAGGTCGTTCGCTCGTTCAGCTCCTTCGCGCGGTACAGGCGCCGCGCCTCGATCTCGCGCCACACCGGGTCCGGAACAAGGTACCGCAGCGATCGACCACGGGCGGCGCGTGAGCGCAGCTCGTGCGACGAGATGTCGAGCCGTGGCGCGTCGAACGTGACGACTCCTGGCGGCGGGTCGGGTGCCCCGGGCCGCGATGCCACGAGGATCGTGCACAGCGAACGGATGCGATCCGGGTCCTTCCATCGCGCGAATTCGGCAAGGGCGTCCGAGCCGACGATGAGGAAGAGCTCGCCTTCCCCACGCAGCTCCTCGAGCGTCTCGACCGTATACGAGGGCGCCGGCCGATCGAGCTCGGCCCGGGAAACCGTGAAGCGTGGCTCGTCGGCCACCGCGGCCTCCAGCAGCGCGAACCGGTCGGCCTCGCCGGCCACCGGGTCCCGCTGTTTGAGGGCCGAGCGTCGTGCCGGCACGAACAGGATGCGGTCGAGCGGAACGGTCTCGAGGGCCGCGAGGGCGATCGACAGATGGCCCACGTGCACCGGGTCGAAAGTGCCACCGAAGACCCCGATCCTCATCCGGGTCCGCCCTCGCGCCACTCGAGCTCCTTCGCCCCGATCCGGACGGTGTCACCGTCGCGCACCCCGAGACGGCGCAGCTCGCGCTCGATCCCATTCCGCTGGAGCATCCGTTGGAAGAACGCGGCGGCGTCGGGACTTTCCCAGTCGATCCCCGCCGCGAGGCGCTCGACCCGATCGCCGTGGACCGCGAAGGCGCCCTGCGCTCGCTCGACGCTCCAGTCCTTCCCGCCGCCGGCGAAGGCGACGCGACGCTCGACCGGCGAGGCGGGCTCAGCGGCATCGCGCGGAGGACAGGCCGCGAAGATCCGTTTCGCGAGATCTTCGACGTGCGCTCCGGTGAGCGCTGAGACCGCGATCGCGTCTCGACCGAGCGATCGCGCGAGGTCCGCGGCACGCCTGCCGGCCTCGAACAGGTCGGCCTTGTTCAGTGCATAGAGGCGTGGCCGGTCGGCGAGGCCGCGGCCGTAGGCGGCGAGCTCCGCATCGAGCGTCGCCATGTCCGCACGTGGGTCCTCGCCCGAGAGATCCACGACGTGCACGAGCAGCCGGGTGCGCTCGATGTGGCGCAGGAACTCCTCGCCCAGCCCCGCTCCGGCATGGGCGCCGGCGATGAGCCCCGGGATGTCGGCGACGACGAGCTCGCGGTCCTCGAGGCGGGCCACGCCGAGATTCGGGGTGAGCGTGGTGAACGGATAGGCGGCGATCTTCGGATGGGCCCGGGTGAGCGCGGCGAGGAGCGATGACTTGCCGGCGTTCGGTAGACCCACGAGCCCGACATCGGCGATGAGCTTGAGCTCGAGCTCGAGCTCGCGCTCATCGCCCTTCTGGCCGTCCTCCGCGATCCGCGGCACGCGCCGCACGCTCGATGCGAACCTTGCGTTGCCGCGGCCGCCGCGTCCGCCGCGCGCGACGACGACGTCCTGGCCCGTCGCGACGAGGTCCGCGACCAACGCTCCGGTCGCCCGATCCACGACGATCGTTCCCGGGGGAACGTGGAGCACGACGTCGTCGCCGGACCCGCCGCTCCGATCCTTTCCAGCGCCGGCTCGGCCGTCGTGCGCCGCGACCTTTCGCCGGAACCGGAACTCGGACAGCGTCGTGAGGCCGGGATCGACGCGCAGCACGACGTCGCCGCCGCGCCCGCCGTCGCCGCCGTCGGGTCCGCCCCGTGGGACGTGGGCTTCACGGCGGAACGAGATCACGCCGCGGCCGCCGTCACCCGCCTTCACCACGAGGCGCGCGCGGTCGAGGAACGCGCTCATGCGACGCGACGGACGTGCGAGGCGTCGGTCGAGACGCGCGCGAGCGCCGGTGCGATGCCGAGAGTCGGCCCGGCGCGCGGCAGCGACGCGAGGAGCGCGTACGCGTCCGCCGCGAGATCCGCGATCCGCAGCTCGGTGCCGTCCGGGAGCTCGCCGAGAAGCGACACGAGCGCCTCGACCTCGGCGGCCCGATCGGTCAGGCCGGGCAGAGCGAGAAGCTCGATCGAGAGCGGCACGTGACGCGCCATCACCTCGCGGAGCGAGGCGTGGACATCGCTCCAGCGGAAGCCCACGGGCCGGTGGACCCGCTCGTACGTCGCGGCGTCCGCCGAGACGAGGGGGACCACGAATCGATCCACGCCCGCTTCGGCCGCTCGCCCGACCGCCGCGCCCGATGACGCGCTCGTCCGGAGGACGATCTCGCCGGCTGACGAGGCCGCGCGGACCGCGACGACCGCGTCCACGAGCGTCCGCGGCACGGCGAGCGGCTCGCCCTCGCACGCTTGGCCGAAGGACACGCCGTGACCGCCGGCGCCGAGATGCCTCACGGCCACCGCGGCGATGTCGGCGACCGATGCGCGCGGCGCCACGGGATCGAGCGGCGCTCGCTCGTCGCGTCGCCGCAATGCGAGCGCCGGCCCGGCCGCGTCGTTCTTCGGGGCGCCGATCGGGAGCGCGCACTCGCCGACGCCGAAGAACGCGTTGCGCGCGGCCGGGCATGCGTACTCGCGCGCGCAGCGCGCGAGCTGCCGGAGGAGACGATTCGACGGTTCGGCGCGCAGGCGGTCGGCGATCGCTCGCGCGATCGCCGCGTCCGCCGGTGGGTGGACCTGGTGCTCGCCTCGCATCGCGGCGACCACCAGCTCGCCTCGCTCGTTCGCCGCCACCGCGGTGTAGGCCAGGGGCTCGAGCGGCTCCGCGCCGGGCAGCGGGGCGCACGCCGGCAGGTGCGTCCGGACCGCGTCCGGGGCGAGGATCGCCGCGACCGCCCAGCGTGCGTGGCCGAGCGGGCGCGGGCGGCCCTGGCGATCGAGGCCCAACGCTTCGCGGTCGGCGAGCGGCACGATCCGCGCACCCGAGGGCAGCGGGATGCCTCCCTCGAGCGCCGTCGCCACCGGGCCATCGAGGGCCGCCGCACCGTAGTCGGCCGCGAGCACGATGCGTCCGGACCGATCGCTGTGGACGGCTTGCAACACGCGCTCAGTATGCGAACGCCGGCCGCACGGCCGGCGCGACCCTACGGGACGACGGCCAGCGGGTTGACGAACGTCCCGTTCAGGGTGGTCTCCCAGTGCACGTGCGGCCCCGTGGTCACGCCGGTCATGCCGATCGCCGCGACGACCTGCCCTGCTGACACGTACTGCCCCGCGCTCACGTAGACCGCACTCGTGTGGTAGTAGCACTCCTCCAGCGCACCCGCGCGGATGCATACCCGGAGCCCGCCGATGGCCACCCAGCCCGTCGCACTGACGACGCCGTCGATGGAGGAGACGAGCGCCGATCCGTACGGGGCCGCGAGGTCGACGCCGGTGTGACCCGACCAGAAGCTCTGCGTGATGACGCCGCCCACCGGCCACGCCAGCGTGCCGCCGCGCGGCGTCGCGAGGGCCGGCGTGGGAGCGCGCGCGATGACCGTGGACCGTTCGAGCTCTTGATCTTGATCGCTCGTCTGATACACGAGACCCGGCAGCGTGGCGCCCGGGACGAAGATGAGCTGACCCGGCGCGAAATGCTCGGGCTCGTGGATGAGGCGGTTGTACGCCTCGATCGCGTCGCGTTCCACCTTGAACCGCGCCGCGACGGACGCGACGGTGTCGCCCGCGGCGACCGTGTAGAGCGCTCCTTCGAGCGGCGGGATCATGATCTGACGACCCGCCTGGAGATGCATCGGGTCCGTGATCCCGTTGGCGAACGCGATCGCCTCCGGCGAGACGTGGAAGAAGTTCGCGAGCGTGCCGAGCGTATCGGTGGGGGAGAGCTTGTACTGCGTGATGGGCCGTACGTCCTCCGCCCGCACGGTCACCGGGTCGCGGCCGGCCGTGATCGTCCCGCCTCGCGCCTCGCCCTGAGCCCGCGCGACGTCCGGCGCCCCGTCCACCGGCGCGACCTTCGCCGCGTCGGCCATGAGCGCGCCCGCGGCAAGCGTCGCGGGTCGCGAGGATGTGCCCGCAAGGAACGGGAGCGACGCGACGATCGCCGCAACGATGAGGTTGACCACGATCGCTGCGGCGTGGCTACGGACCTGGAGGAACGACGCCGCGTCGGCAAGACGTTCGATGGATCCGCCGGCCTCGCGCGCCAGACTCTGGATGCTGCGCCCTGGCGACGGCGTGGCCGTTGACAGTCGGATGCTCGCCCGCAATACCGTTTGGCCCTCCCCCGTGCATTCGATCGGTCACGCATCGGGCGCATCCGAGCGGATCTCCATGTGGATCCGGTCCCTGGTCCGTCATGCGACGGCCCTACCCCAGGGGCGAGCTCGTACGAAAACCGTACTTACCGACCGGGGACCGGCGAACCGTAACCGTGGCCGGAAGGGCATGTCAATTGGCCAACGGAGCCATGACGAGCCGACGAAACGTCATCGCAACGTCAGCGAGAGCGAGCGACCGATCGCGGTTTGCGAGCCCCCAGAGCGCTCCGTACGCTAGCGCGGTGCCCGACTACAACCTGTCCTATTTCTATGTCTTCGTCTTCTTCGCGGTCGGTGCCGCTTTTGTCACCATCCTGCTCGGGGTCTCACGCTTCATCGCGCCGCGGAAGCCGAGCAGCGAGAAGCTCCGGACGTACGAATCCGGCGAGGAACCGGTCGGGCAGGCGTGGGGCCGCTACCCGAGCCACTTCTACATCTTCGCCCTGCTGTTCGTGGTCTTCGACGTCGAGGTGATCTTCCTGTTCCCATGGGCCGTGCTCTTCCGATCCCTCGGCTGGGCCGGGCTGATCGAGATGACGATCTTCATCCTGATCCTGGTCGTCGGTCTGTTCTACGCCTGGCGCAAGCGGGTGCTGCGGTGGTACTGAGCTCGCCTCGACCGACCATCGATCTCGCTCACGTGGCGACCGACCTGACCGCGAAGCTGGAGGGCCGCGCACAGGTCTCGACCTTGCACGACATGGTCGTCGTCGACGTCGACCGCGCGCGGCTCGTGGAGGTCGCCACCCTGGTCCGCGACGACCCGCTGACGAGCTGCGACCTGTACTCCGTGAACGCCGGCGTCGACACCGGCGCCGAGCTTCGTTCGGTGACGTTCGTCCGGGGTACCAAGACGCACGTCTTCGTCATGCTCCGGACGTCGTGCGGCGAGCTCGATCCGCACATTCCGACGCTGTCGGACGTGTGGTCGGGCGCGAACTGGTGCGAGCGTGAGACATACGACATGTTCGGGATCGTCTTCGACGGCCACCCCGACCTGCGACGGATCTTCCTCGAGGAGTCATTCCCAGGGCACCCCCTCCGCAAGAGCTTTCTCCCGCCGCGCAGCGACGCACGCGGAGGCTGACCGGTGCCGGTCGGGCCGTTCGGGATCGATCCAGTCATCTGGGCGGTGCTGCGACTCATCATCGCCGTCGCGCTCGCGATCTTCCTGGTCCTCAACGGCGCGCTCGCGCAGATCTATCTGGAGCGCAAGGTCCAGGCGGTGATGCAGGACCGGCTCGGCCCGTACCACGTGGGCCCGTTCGGCCTCCTCCAGACCTTCGCCGACGCGATCAAGCTCATCGGCAAGGAGGACATCCGCGCGAAGCTGACCGACACGCCGTTCTTCCTCGCCGCGCCGGCCGTCGTGTTCAGCCCGATGATCGCGTCCTTCGTGGTGCTCCCGTTCGCGCCCGACTTCGTCGCCGCGCCCCTGAACGTCGGCCTGCTGTACCTCACGACCCTCGGGTCGATGACCGTCCTCGGGATCGTCATCGCAGGCTGGGCATCGAACAACAAGTACTCCCTGATCGGTGGCCTGCGTTCGGCCGGGCAGCTCATCTCGTACGAGGTGCCGCAGATCCTCGCGCTCGTTACCGTCGTCCTGTACGTGGGCTCGCTCTCGATGATCGACATCACGAACTCCCAGCCTGACCTGCTGGTGAACGTGGTCATCCTGCCGATGGCCTTCCTCACCTATTTCATCGCCGCGCTCGCCGAGACGAACCGCAACCCGTTCGATCTGCCGGAGGCTGAGTCGGAGCTCGTCGCGGGCTTCCTGACCGAGTACTCGGGCATGCGCTGGGGGATCTTCTTCGTAGCGGAGTACGGCGAGGTCACCGTCGTGTCGGCGATCATGGCGACGCTCTGGTTCGGCGGCTGGCACGGCCCGGGCGTGGACGCCGTCCCGGCGCTCGGGATCATCTGGTTCACGCTGAAGACCTACGGGTTCGTGCTGCTCTTCATGTGGATCCGCGCGACGCTGCCCCGGCTCCGGATCGATCAGCTGATGGGCTTCTGCTGGAAGGTCCTGATCCCGCTCGCCCTGGTGAACATCCTCGCGACGGCCGCGTGCCTCCTGGCCTTCAGCGACGCCAGGTTGGCCATCGCGGTCGTGAACTGGGCCCTCGTCGGCGCGCTCGTCTTCGGCCTCCCGTTCACCCAGAGCCGGCGCCTGCGGCGGTTCCGCGATCGCACCCGCGAGGTCGCGCGCGTTCGCGACGTCCGCGGCGTGACACCGTGATCGGTCGCGTCTCCGCGCGCTAGGCCGCCGGTGTTCGACTTCCTCGAGCCGCTCATCTTCGCTCTGCTGACGCTCGGCATCCTCTTCGGCGGGGCAAGCGTGGTCCTGCTCCAGCGGATCACCGCCCAGGCGCTGCTCATGGCCTTCACCTTCCTGTGCATGGCCGGGATGTTCGTGCTGCTCGGCGCGGAGACCATCGCGCTCTTCCAGGTCCTGATCTACGTCGGTGCGATCACCGTCCTGATCCTGTTCGGGGTCATGTTCACCAAGCAGGACGACCGGCCGCGCGGTCTCTTCTTCCAGACCCAGACGCCGTGGGCCGCGGTCGTCGTCGTGGTCCTCGCCGTCCCGGTCGCGCTGCTCGCCTTCTCGTTCCCCGATGCCGGCCAGCCGATCCCCAAGGGCGGCGACCTGGGTCCGCTGGGCACGAGCCTGTTCACGGACTTCGCGTTCCCGTTCGAGGTCGCCTCCGTGCTGCTCCTCGCCGCGCTCGTCGGCGCGATCGTCCTCGTCAAGCGAGACGAGCCCGAACCATGAGCCGCGCGGCATGACCGTCCCGCTCGGCGCCTTCATCGCCGTGTCGGCGGCGCTGTTCTTCATCGGATCGGCGGGAGTGCTCGTCCGCCGCAACGCGGTCGTGATCCTCATGTGCGTCGAGCTGATGCTCAACGCGGGCAACCTCGCGCTTGTCGCGTTCTCGCGCCGTCTCGGCGCCCTCGATCAGCGGGGCAGCGTCTTCGTCGTCTTCGTCTTCGTCATCGCGGCGGCCGAGGTCGCGGTCGGCCTCGCGATCGTGCTCGCCGCGTACCGGAACCGGCCGACCGTCGACGTGGACGAGGCCCACCAGATGAAGGGCTGAGCGTGGTCGATCTCGTCTGGCTCATCCCGGCCCTGCCGCTGGCGGCGTTCCTCGTCAACGGCCTGTTCGGCCGCCGCTGGCTGCGGCACGCGACCGGCCCGCTCGCCTCGCTCGCGGTCGGCGCGTCCGCGCTCCTGGCCATCGGCGTCTTCCTCGAGGTCAACGGCGGCCGCGGGCGGACGGTCATCACGCTCTACGAGTTCATCGGTGTCGGGGACTTCCGCGTCGATGTCGCGGCGCTCGTCGATCCGCTTTCGTCGGCGATGTTGCTCGTGGTCACGGTCGTCTCGTTCCTCGTGCACGTGTACTCGATCGGCTACATGAGCCATGACCATGGCTTCCACCGGTTCTTCACGTGGCTGCCGCTGTTCGTGTTCGCGATGCTCATCCTGGTCCTTGCCGACAACTACCTCGTGATGTTCATCGGCTGGGAGGGCGTCGGCCTCTGCAGCTACCTCCTGATCGGGTACTGGTTCGAGCGGCCGGAGCCGGCCGGCGCCGCGAAGAAGGCGTTCGTGATGAACCGGATCGGCGACTGGGGTTACACGATCGGGATGATCACGACGTTCCTGGTGTTCGGATCGCTGAACTACCTCGACGTCTTCGACCGTCTGGAGCAGAACGCGCCCGCCCAGGGCGCCCTCACGCTCATCTGCTTCGCGTTCTTCCTCGGCGCGACCGGGAAGTCCGCGCAGATCCCCCTCTACTCATGGCTGCCTGACGCGATGGAAGGACCGACGCCGGTGTCGGCGCTCATCCACGCCGCCACGATGGTGACCGCCGGGGTGTACCTGCTCGCCCGATCGACACCGCTCTTCTCCGCCGCCGGGCCCGTCCTGCCTGTCGTCGCGATCGTCGCGACGCTCACCGCGGTGGTCGCCGCGACGATCGCCCTCGTGCAGACGGACATCAAACGCGTCATGGCCTACTCGACGGTCAGCCAGCTCGGGTACATGTTCCTCGCGCTTGGCGTCGGCGCCCCGGTCGCGGCGATGTTCCACCTCATCACACACGCGTTCTTCAAGGCGCTCCTGTTCCTTGGCTCGGGTTCGGTGATCCACGGGCTGGGCGACGTGCAGGACATGCGGCGGATGGGCGGGCTCAAGCCGAAGCTCCCGGTGACGTACTGGACGATGGTGGTCGCGGGCGGCGCGCTCGCCGCTCTCCCGCCGCTCGCCGGCTTCTGGTCGAAGGACGAGATCGTGGGCTCCGCCTTCGAGAACGGCTACCCGCTCCTTTGGGCGGTCGGTGTCGCCACCGGGGGGCTCACCGCGTTCTACATCACGCGTGCGCTCTGGCTGACGTTCCACGGCGAGCCACGCGAACCGCATCTCTTCGAGCACGCGCATGAATCACCGCCGGTGATGACCGTTCCCCTCCTCCTCCTCGCGGTCGGCGCGGCCCTCGCCGGCTTCATCGGTTTCCCGCCCGACCACGGGTTCCTGCACGCGTTCCTGCGCCCGGCGATCGAGGCTGCGCAGGGCGTCTCGCCCGAGGCTGAGACGACGAACTGGATCGCCTTCCTCCTGCTCGCCGCCGTTTCGACGGTGGCCGGGGTCATCGGCATCGCGGTCGGTGTGTCGATGTACCGGCGCGGCCGTCCCGATCCGGCCGCGGTCGCTCGCGCGGCCGGCGGCTACTACCGCCTGCTCGTGAACCGCTACTACGTCGACGAGCTCTACGACCACCGCATCGTCGACGCGTCGAAGGCGTTCGCCGGCGCCGCGTGGGCCTTCGACGTCCACATCATCGACGGCATCGTGAACCGCCTCGGCTGGCTCATCCGGCTCGGCGGGGGCGGGCTGCGGCGGGCGCAGACCGGTCTCGTCGGCAACTACGCCCTGTCGATCGTCGCCGGCCTGCTCGTCCTCATCGCCGTGTACGGCGGATACGCGGCCGGGCTCCTGAAGCGCTGATGGGCCACCTGCTCACGCTCCTCATCGTCGTGCCGCTCGCCGGGCTGGTTCCCCTCGTCCTCTTCTTCCGCGACGCGCGGGCGGTCAAGCAGGTCGCGATCACGACGACGTTCATCGAGCTCGTGCTCTCGCTCGTCATGCTCGCGGGCTTCCGTGCGGGCGAGGCGGGCTTCCAGATGCTCGAATCCGCGACCTGGCTGCCGAGCCTGGGGATCCGCTATGAGGTCGGAGTGGACGGGCTGTCGGTGCTGCTGGTCCCGATGACGACGCTGCTCACGTTCATCTCGGTCCTCTACTCGAGCGGGGGCACGATCAAGACCCGGATCGGCGAGTTCATGGCGTCGTTCCTCATTCTCGAGGTCGGGATGGTCGGTGTGTTCATCGCGCTCGACCTGTTCCTCTTCTACATCTTCTTCGAGCTCATGCTCGTGCCGATGTACCTCATCATCGGGATCTGGGGCGGCTCACGGCGCGTGTACGCGACGCTGAAGTTCGTGCTCTTCACCCTTGCGGGGTCGTTGCTGATGCTCGTTGGGATCGTCGCCGTGTATCTCGCGAGCGGCGATCCAGGCAGCCGCACGCTGTCGCTCCCGCGGCTGCTCGAGCTGCACGGTCGCTTCTCGGCCGACTTCCAGTTCTGGGTGTTCCTCGCCTTCGCGCTCGCGTTCGCGATCAAGATGCCGATGATCCCGTTCCACACGTGGCTCCCCGACGCCCACGTCGAGGCGCCGACCGCGGGCTCGATCCTGCTCGCCGGCGTCCTGCTGAAGGCCGGCGGGTACGGGTTCCTTCGCTTCGCCGTGCCGCTCTTCCCGTTCGGCACGCAGGCCTGGCTGCCGATCCTGATCCTCCTGTCGGTGGTCGCGATCCTCTACGGGGCGGTCGTCTCGGCCGTGCAGAAGGATCTCAAGAAGCTCGTCGCGTACTCGTCGGTCGCGCACATGGGCTTCGTCACGCTCGGCATCTTCGTCCTGAACCAGCAGGGTGGCGTCGGGGCGGTGCTCCAGATGCTGAACCACGGGATCGTGACGGGCGCGCTCTTCCTCTTCGTCGGCATCCAGTACGAGAAGACGCACCGCCGGCAGATCGCGGACCTCGGCGGCCTCGCGAACCGCTGGCCCCTCTACACCACCTTCTTCGGCGTCTTCATGCTCGCGTCGCTCGGCCTGCCCGCGCTGAACGGCTTCGTGGGCGAATTCCTCGTGCTCGTCGGGACGTTCAAGTTCAACCCCGCGACCGGGCCGGGCGGGTTGTTCTGGGGCCCGGCGGCGGCGATCGGCGTGATCCTCGCCGCGGTCTACCTGCTCTGGATGTTCCAGCGCGTCATGTTCGGCACCCTGCGGGAGGCGTACCGGGCGCTGCCGGACCTGTCACCGCTCGAGGTCGCCTGCGCCGTCCCGCTGCTCGTCCTGACCGTCGCGCTCGGCGTGTTCCCGCAGCCGGCGATCGCGATCATCGAGCCGTCGGTCCAGCGGATCCTCGCGTTCGCAACGGATCCGGCGTTCGCGGCGCTCCGGTGAGCGGGCAGAGCGCGCGCGGATGACGATGACCGACGTCGCGAGCGTCCTTCCGGAGATCGTCGTCTCGCTCACCGCGTCGCTCGTGCTGATCGGCGACGTCCTGATCGACCGGCCGGCGGCGCGCCGATGGCTGCCGTTCCTCACGGTCGCGGGCCTCGTCGTGGCGATCTTCACGGGCCCGTTCACGCTCGCGGAGCCGCGCGCGGCCTTCGGTGGGTTCGTGGTCGTGGACACGTCCACCGGGTTCTTCCGGATGCTGTTCTGCCTGCTCGCGATCTTCGCGACGATCGTCGCGCCGGATTATCTCGAGCGCCGCCAGATCCCGCCGGGCGAGTTCTACGCGACGGTGCTGTTCTCCACCGTCGGGGCGATGACCATCGCCCTCTCGGCCGACATCATCACGGTCTTCATCGGCCTCGAGCTGACGACGATCCCGGTCTACGTGCTCGCGGGCATGGCGCGCCGTGACCGGTACAGCAACGAGGCCGCGCTCAAGTACTTCCTCCTGGGCGCGTTCAGCTCCGCGATGCTGCTCTACGGATTCGCCTGGCTCTACGGCGTCACCGGGACGACGGACTTCGCCGGCATCGCGACGGCGCTCGCGCGCGGCGGGATCGCCAACGGCCCGACGATCGTCGCGCTCGCGCTCGTGACGGCGGGGCTCGCGTTCAAGGCGGCGGTCGTCCCGTTCCACCAGTGGACACCCGACGCCTACGACGGGGCACCGACGCCGGCCACGGCGTTCATGAGCGTCGCGCCCAAGGCCGCCGCTTTCGCGGCGATCCTGCGGATCATGATCATCGGCTTCGGCCCGCTCGGCCTGGATTGGAGCGCCGTCTTCGCGATCCTCGCCGTCGTCACGATGACCGGCGGGAACGTGGTGGCGCTCGTGCAGAACAACGTGAAGCGGATGCTCGCCTACTCGAGCATCGCCCACACCGGCTACATCCTCGCCGGCGTGGCGGCGTACCAGGCCGGCGCCTCGAGCGCCGCGGGGGTGCTGTTCTACGTGTTCGCGTACGGCCTCATGAACCTGGGCGCCTTCGCATGCCTCATCTACCTGGACGTCGAGGGCACGCGTGGCGCGACGCTGGACGAGCTGAACGGCTTCGCCGGGCGAGCACCCGTGGGCGCGCTCGCCTTCGGGATCTTCCTGATCTCGCTGACCGGGATCCCGCCGACGGTCGGGTTCGTGGCCAAGGTCTTCATCATCCAGCCTGTGCTCGATGCGGGAATGGCCTGGCTCGCGGTCGCGATCGCGTTGAACGCGGTGCTCGCCGCGTTCTATTACCTGCGCGTCGTGGTCCGCATGTACATGTACGACGTGGAGGCGAATGCTCCGCGCCTGCTCCCGTCGTGGTCGCTCTCGGCCGGGCTCGGCCTGTCGGCGGCGGCGACCGTCGCCATCGGGATCCTGCCGGACGGCGTGTACCACTGGGCGATCCAGGCCGCCGGGCCGTACGTCCTTCGTTAGGCCCCGCTAGCGCGCCGGGAGCCGCCGCTCCCCGATGAGCCCGCCGATCGTGCCGAGGATCGCCGCGACGCCGAGCGGAAGGAGGATCGTCGGCAGCTCGAGCGCGATGAGCGCGCCGAAGCGCGAGACCGGCGAGAACGATGGCGTGAACGCCTGATGCATCCGTGTCGCGAGGATGCTGCCGAGGAAGAGCGAGAACAGGAGCGCGCAGGGTGCGGCCGCCACCCCGAGCCCGGCGATGATCCCGGCGCAGATGAGGATGCCGCCGCTGACGCCGAACAGGATCGCCGGCGGGATCGGGAGCGGCTCGGTCAGCCCCCACCAGAACGCGAGCCCGATGGTCGTCGCGACGACCGAGCCGATCATCCGCGCCATCAGCGAGCGAGCAGTGCCGCGCGCCGCCGAAGGGCACCTCCGGCGAGCCCGGCGAGCGCTCCGGCCACCGCGTACGGGACGACCGCCGTGAGCAGCTGGAGCTCGAACGCCGCGAGGATCCCGAGGTCGCCGCCGGAGGATCCCCGTCCGGCGTACTGCACGATCGCCGAGAGGGCCGCGCCCGCGAACACCGCGAGCGCGCCGGCGAGCGCGGACCGGTGGGCCGCGAAGAACCCGGCGCCGGCCGAGGCGAGAAGGAGATAGCCGAGGGCGAGCAGTCCGACGACGCCGAACCACTGATCGGCGCGCAGCAGTACCACGAGATCGGCAGCCGCGGCCGCCGCGACCGCGACAGCGAAGCGCATCAGGCGACGATCGCGAGGTCGCGGTCGGCGTGGTTCAACGGCTCCGCCCGGCCGTCTTCGGCGATGACCGCGATGTCCTCGATCCGCACGCCGAACCGACCGGGCAGGTAGATCCCCGGCTCGATCGAGAACGCCATGCCCGGCTCGAGCCGCTCGTCGTTCCCGGCGACGAGGTACGGATGCTCGTGTCCATCGAGGCCGATGCCGTGGCCGGTACGGTGGATGAAGCGCTCGCCGAAGCCGGCCTCGCCGATCACGGCACGCGCGGCCGCGTCGACCGACGCGCAGGTCGCGCCCGCCCGCGCCGCGACATAGGCGGCGTCCTGCGCGCGGCGGACCACCCCGTGCACCCGGCGCAGGTCGTCGCCGACGGCGGCGCCCACGTGCACCGTCCGTGTGATGTCCGAGGTGTAGTGGTCGCGCGTCCCGCCGAAGTCCAGGACGACGGCGTCGCCCTCGCTCAGGCGCCGGTCGCCGGTCTGATGATGCGGCGAGGCGCCGTCCGGGCCGGCTGCGACGATCGTGAAGAGGACCTCGTCGTGCCCTTCCGCCCGGAGCAGCTCGGCGAGCGCGGCGGCGATGTCGCGCTCGCTGCGTCTTGCGAAGGGCCGTTCGAGGACCCGCCGATACGCGCGGTCGGCGGCGGCCGAGACCGCGCGCAGGGCATCGAGCTCGGCGCGATCCTTGCGTATCCGCAGCTCTCGGGTGATGTCGGACGCGGGCCGGAACGCGCGATCGGGGAACGCCGCCTGCAGCCGCAGCACGAACGCCGCCCAGAGCTGGTCGGAGAGGCCGATCGGTCCTCGGTCGCGGATCGCCGTGGCGACGAGAGCGCACGGGTCGTCGGTCTCCTGCCACATCCGCAGCGCGAGATCCGGCGCGCTCGCCTCGGCGCGTGCCGCCTCGAGCGCGGGCACGACGAGCGCGGCGTCGCCGTCGGGCCCGAGCACGAGCGCGGTGAGGCGCTCGCTGGGAGGGATGCGATAGCCGGTGAGGTAGGTGAGGTCCGAGCCCGGGCCCACGACGAGCCCCGCGAAGCCACGATCGCGGCAGCGCTCGGCGGTCCGAGCGCGGCGCGAGGCGTAGCTCGATCGATCGGCCGGCATCGGAGGTGTGCCGCACTATGACATAGCGATGCGACGTGCTCTGCCGGTCGTCTCCGGCGTCGTCCTGATCCTGGCCGGGCTCGTACTCATCGCGCGCTCTGACGCCTTCGCGCCGGTCGCGCCCACGTTCGAGCCGACGCCGCTGCCGACAGCCGTCCTCACCCTGTCTCCGACCCCCACCGCCGCGCTCGGCAGCCCGTCGCCCGCGCCATCCCCGACGCCCACGCGGGATCCGCGAGCTCCGATCCCCGACGGGTACCGTGTGCAGATCCCCCGGCTCGGCATCGACCTCCCGATCTCGGAGGGCGATCTCGTCCGCGACGTGGATCAACAGCGCACGCCGGAGAACTTCGCGTTCCACTATCCGGGGACGTCCATCCCCGGCCGCGGGAGCAACACGTACCTCTACGCGCACGCGCGCGTCGGCATGTTCCTGAGCCTCTGGAACGCGCGCCCGGGGGACGAGATCTACGTCTCGACGCCCGACCTGCGGGCGCTGCGATACGTCGTCACGGAGGTCCACCCCCGCGTCGCCGTCACGGAGACGTCCTGGGTCCTGCCGACCACCGACGAGCGGTTGACGCTCCAGACCTCGACCGGTCCGAACCCGGGCGATCCGCGCTTCGTCGTCGTCGCCGTACCGATGACGTAACGAAACCGTCCCGCGATGCGAGAGACCGCGGTCGGCCGAGCGAGCGCTCGACCCGCACGCGATGTCCCTGAGAACGACACGCACGACCGAGGAGGACACGGCCCGGAAGTCGGCTTGCGACGTCCTGGCCGCGGCCGATGGGGAGCGTTGGGACGGCACGCTGGGTCGCGCGCGGCGGGAGCGCCGCGTTCGCGCTGGTCCTCGCGACGGCGCTCCACGGGCAGCCGGCGGCGGCCGACCGGCTCGACGCGGCTGCGATCCCGGCGCGGCCTGCGCCGGCCGACAGCCTTCCGATACCGATCCTGGATGCGACCGCCAGCGCGGGAGAGCGTGCCATCCTTCCCGACACCGACGCCGCTCCCGCGGCCGTCGCTGTCGACGGCGGCGAGGCCGCCCTCGCCTCCTGGTACGGGCCGGGCTTCTACGGAAACCGCACCGCGTGCGGCCAGACCTACGGCCCCGAGCTGCTCGGCGTCGCCCACCGGACGCTGGCGTGCGGGACGCTCGTGGCGATCGCGCGCGGCGCCGTGCAGGTGGTCGTGCCGGTCATCGACCGCGGTCCGTTCGTGGGGGGCCGGTCGCTCGACCTGAGTGCCGCGACACGGGCGGCGCTCGGCTGCCCGGACCTTTGCGCGGTTCGGGTCCAGATCGTCCGGTGATCGTCCGCAGATTGCCAGGCCGCGCTCCGACCGACCGAGCGGCGGTACGGAACTTGCACGCGGAGCGGCCGAGTGGGCAGGTGCCGGCTTCCGGTGCCTGACCGTGCGTCGGGACCAGCGTCGAGAGGAGTGAGCGGATGCCGAAGAACAAGGGCGCGATGACCGTGGCCGAGGCGGGACGGAAGGGTGGCGCGACGACGGCGCAGCGACATGGGCCGGAGTTCTACGAACAGATCGGCAAGAAGGGCGGCCGCACGACCGCGCAGCGCCACGGCGCCGACTTCTACGAGCAGATCGGCAAGCAGGGCGGTCAGAAGGTGAAGGAGCTGTACGGCCCTCGCTTCTACGGACGGATCGGGAAGATCGGCGGCGACGCCGTCTCGGAGAAGTACGGGCACGAGCACTTCGAGGAGATCGGGAAGAAGGGCGGCCAGAAGGTCGCCGAGCTCATCGCGCGCGGTCGCCAGGCGAGCTGACCACCGCCCTCGGCGAGGCCTCCGCGGGCCGGGTGAAACGGCTCGCTCGGGTCGCCCGCGTCGACAGGCCGTATCAATCGCGGCGAAGTCGGCCGGTCGGAGCATTGACTCCGCGGTCCGCTTTCGTATCGTCCATTCCTGTACGCGCTTGGCCTCATATCGCCGGCGCGTGTACCGCCAAGCGGACAGCGCTCGGTAGGTCGGAGAGAGGGAACAGGGTGGACGCGGTCGACAGCCTCGGCGCACCGATCGTCGCGGTGGAGTGGGAAGACATCACCGCCTACACGCGCACGGCCATCCCTGAGGACTTCGAAACGTTCCGGTTGCGCAAGCTGACCTGCGGCCTCCTCTGGAAAGAGACCGACGACTACATCGTGATCGTGGGCGACTACGACATCACGAATGGTGGCAAGGACTACCGCCACAACGACTTCCACATCATCCCGCGCGGCGTGATCCGCCAGATCAACGTGCTGCGCGAGGTGCCGCCCGCGGTGCTCCAGTGGCGGTCCGCGTTCGTATCCACCGGTAGCGAAACCCGAACGCGCGTTCGCCGGTATGGAACAACGGATGCCCATTCGTCGTTCCCTTGGGTGAGATCTGGAGGCCAGAATGCCCCTTCGTGCCGAGCTTTATTGCTACTTCTGCGGCCACGGCTGTGGCGAGGTCCTCGTGCCCACGCGGGCCCGGCGTCCCTCGCCGGAGCAGCTGCGCGCCGCCTACTCCGCTGCGACCGGGCCGGGCGCGCCGGTGTGGGACAACGGCGAGCAGCCGCTCTGTCCGCGTTGCGGCGGCCAGCTCTTCCTCGAGCGCTACGCGCATGAGGTCGCTCGCCGCGACCGGCGCGCGCTGAAGCGGGCGAGCTGAGGCCGCCCCCACCACAGCCGAAGTCAAGCCGCGGCCGTTCGGTCCAGAGTGGACCGCACGGCCGCGCTCGTTCTCGGGCTCTTGCTGGGATGGCGCATCGCGAGGCGCCTGCGTAGGCGCGACGCCCCGCTCGAGGACGCCCTCACCATCCGC
>WNGF01004069.1_pt1 | contig 19347 bp, 17 predicted proteins | sample 5400641 | NCBI WGS metagenome assembly WNGF01 (sample SAMN13153371, study PRJNA577476) | soil metagenome | isolation source: 80 cm soil or saprolite under grassland replicate 2 | place: USA:California | collected 2016-06-15
GGTTCGAATCCCGTATGCGCCTCTAGCAGAAAGCGCCGCAAAAGCGGCGTTTTCTGTTGTCACTCGGCGCAACGGCGATTGCACCACGGAGAGCCTCAGGGGGGCCATTTGTCTCCGGTACATACGACGTCGACTGGGACGCTGACTTTGACCGCGATGATTTCGGCGAGCCCCACATCGTGGGCGCCCACCCAACTGTGAACTTCTTCCCGAGTCGTCTCGGTTGCCGAGCTTGCGGGCTGAGGCTCAACGGCTTGGACGAGCTCCTAGCAGCCGGCATCGCCCGTTCATGGCAGATGGAGGACGTGGATACGGACGCCTTGCTGGCGGCCTACCAGGACGAGTGGGCAGATTTTGAACCCTGACGTCGGACCCATAACGGAAGACCGGGCTGATGAGCGAATGGCTCGAGGATCGGCTCTAGACCGAAGCCCTGAAGGCGTTTAGGCCCCCTAGCGGACTCCTACACGACGCCTCTGTTGGCGCCAGTCGAGCTCGTTAAGATCGTCGCGTGTGTAGCCGTGGTACTCAAGCCACTCGGTGGACCAGGCGGGCCGGCGCCCGCCGTGAAGGTGGATCACGAGCCAGCTGAAACTCGCTCACGATTTTCGGCGCTTGCTCGTAGGGGTCGTCCTCCAGATAGACCCGATGCCAGCTTTGCCGGTCGCGCAAGGCCTCCCAGCCCCCGGCCGTCGTAGGGGTCTGGGAATCCCTACGTCATGAAGTCAAGCCGATTTGGCCTGGTCCAGCGGGTCATTTGTGACAGACGTGCCGGTGATGCGCGTCGCGTGCAGACCTCGGAGCACCGGTTGAATCAGTCGAGCGAAAACCGCTGATCGTGCACGGGTCAGCGCGGGTCGGCTTCGGCGCTGGCATCGAGCCGGAGTGGGAGCTCCGTCTGCCGGCGGGGCGTGGGACGAGGCAGGAGGGCCGGTGCACATCCAGGAACCACGGTCCGGCCGCCGAATGGCTGGCGCCTGCGGAGAGCGCTCACTCGAGTTCTCGGCACGCTCCCCAGCGGTGAGCTTTGCTTTTTCTTCCAGGTGGATGGCGTGGCTTTCAGCGACAGCGTTCTCTTCGGAGTGATCATCGACTCCGGGACGATCTCGAAATCGCCGACGTCGGTCTTGTGGCTTCAGAGACCGAGGACGAGCATGAGAGCCTCGTCGACGGAACGAAGCTCGCGTGCCTCCAGGCGGCCGGCGGAGAGGCCGAGGCGCTGAGGATCGACGACCGTCGTCTGCTCGACGAGGACGCGCGTCTCCTCTCGTTCGAGAGCGATGGTCGGGCGGAAGCTCGCCGCCCGGGCGCTGGTCGAAGTGGGTGCAACCAGAACGGTGCTGAGGTCGAGGAACTCGTCGGCCTGGACGATGACGGCATAGCGAGCCCCGCGCTGCTCGTGCCCGCGCCCACCGCGAGGCGCCGGCAGGCGGAAGACCTCACCGCGGACCATCTCAGCCGGAGAGGGGCGGAGCGAGCTCCGTCAGCTGCTCCCGAATGACGCGCATTTCCTCCCGATCGCCTTCGTCAGCCGCGAGCCGGCGCACCTCGTCGCGAATCGCCGAGCGGACTCGCCGGCGGGCGGCCGCCTCCCGTAGTGCGGTTCGCACCGCTTCTGAGTCGGTCAAACCCTCGCCGCGGACGATCTCGAGCGCCGCTGCGGAAGCGTCGTCGAGGCGAACGTGGAGCGAACGAGGCACCCTGAGAGCGTAGCACGAATCATGCTACAGTGATCATCGTCCGGAAGGTTCGAATCCACAGCGCCCCTTCTTTCGATCCGGGGCTGGGTGTCGCGCTTCGGCGGCTCCAGCGGTGCGGACTACGCGCCTAGCTCGACGAGTAGCGGGCGCGTGTCCAGCGGCTCGAAGCCGATCCGCGCGGCGATCTCCTCGCTCGACGGGCGCGTGCCCTCGGTGAAGAGCGCTCGCAGGCGCTTGCCCGTCTTCTCGCTCGCCCACCACTGCTCGCCGACCTCGCGCTCCAGGTACGCCCGCAGCTGCGCGGCCCGGATCCACGCGCGCAGGTAGTCGGCCGAGTAGAAGCCGGCGTCCATGTCCGCCAGGAAGCCGTCCGCGCGGTAGCGCATCCCCGTCGCCACCGTCAGCCGCTCCGCGTACCCCTCGCCGGTGCCGCCATTCAACGCGAAGCGGCTCCAGAAATCGAGCTCGAACTGGAGCTTCGCCACGTAGCGCCGGAAGAGCAGCGCCTCCATGAACACCGTCGCCTCGGCGTTCTCCGCGGCCTGCTCCTCCGAGAGGTCGAAGTAGCGCGCGTGCCAGCCCGGCTGGCGCGAGATCGCCTCGACGATGTACGAGTAGATCTCGGTCAGCGCGTGGTCACGCGAGATGTTCCGGAACGTGTACGGCAGCCGCGGATCGACGCCCGCATAGTGGAGCGCATGCCCGGCCTCGTGCAGGAAGGCCTGGTAGTCGTGGAGCCCGCCCTGCGCGCGGGTGATCAGGTGGACGATCTGCGGCGGGTCGGACGGGATCACGCAGGCTCGCGGCGACTTCTGCGGCCGGTCGTCGAGGTCGAGCTTGATGTTCGGCTCCGACTCGAGGTCGAACCCCAGCCCCGCGAGCGTGTCCATGCAGATCGGGACCGACCGCTCCTTGGTGTAGATGCTCTCGAGCGGCGAGAGACGCCGCAGGTACGGGAGGTGGGACGAGGAGGGCACGTGCTCGCGCTCCGGCCCGAGCAGGCGCTCGAACCACGACTCCCGGAGGCGCGTGTACACCGTCTCGGCGGCGACGCTCGTCTCCGCGAGTGCCCGCTCCAGCTCCTGGAGCGAGATCGCCTTCTCTTCCTCGATCCGCTCGATCGGGTCCTCGATCCCGCTGACCTCCGCCTCAAGCTCCTCGCCTGCGCGCAGGACCTCGAGCCGCTCATCGTTGAAGGTCGCCGAGAGATCCGACGCCAGCCGGCCAAGCTCGTCCCGGTCGGCATACGACGGCAGGACGGCCAGCTTCGCCTGAGCCGTCCGGAGCGGAAGCTCGTCGCCCTCGAACTCGAGCCTCGCCGCCAGGATCGCGTTCTCGAGCGCGTCCTCTCGCTCGGCGAGCTCGGCTGCGATCAGGCCTCCTTCGCAGGTCTTGCGCAGCCGGTACAGCCGTTCCCGCTCTTCTCCGGCCGGCGCTTGCTCCTCCGCCCCGCGCAGGGCCTCCAGCTGGTCACGGGTGAAGAGATCCCCGTAGCGGGCGACGATCGCAGCGCGCTCCGAGACTTCCTTCTCGCCCACACGCACGGCGCGGGCCTCCTCGGATCGCTCGAAGAGGTAGCGCTGAAGGCGCGACTCGTAGTCGGCCGGGCGAAGGACGGCGGCGACGCTCACGGGGGCTGGAATCTACCGGCTCACGAGCCGGTGGACGACGCCGAGCAGCTCCTCGAGCCGGAACGGCTTGGCGACGATGCCGTCCGCCTCGGCCTGGGTGTCCGCGTCGAGGCGAGCGCTGCCGGTAACCAGGACGATCGGCGGCGCGCCGCCTTGCTCCCGCACGGAGCGCATCAGCTCGATCCCGCTCTCGGGCCCGACGTGGACGTCGAGGAGCACGAGATCGACCGATTCGGAGCGCAGTATTTCCTCGGCCTCGGCCACCTCGCGGGCCTCGAGCACCCGGTAGCCGTCCAGCTCGAGATTGACGCGGCAAAGAAGCCGAAGCGACGCGTCGTCGTCGACGACCAGCACGCTCGGCACCTGGGCGTCTTCCCCCATGCGGAGCGGCGAGTCTAGCGCCGTATCCCCTTCGACGCCGATTTCGTTTATGGCTCAGAAGTGATAAGCGACGTTGACGCTCTTCCGCGCCCGACCGCGCACTTCCGCCGGCGTGCCTGGCTGGAGTTTCAGCGCGCGCTCGACCCGCTCGCTCCGCCCCGGCCGCTGCCGCCGATGCGGGCGAGCGACTCCTCCTTGCCCAGCAGCTCCAGGCTCTCGAACAGGCCGGGAGACACCGACGAGCCGGTGAGCGCCAAGCGGATGGGCTGAAACGCCTCGCGGGGCTTGAGGCCGAGTCGCTCCGCGAGCTCCCGTAAGGCCCGCTCGATCCTGTCCGCCTCGAACGGCTCGACCCCCGCGAGCGCCTGGGCGGCGGCGGGTAGCACCGCGCCGTCTCCGAGCAGGTCCGGATCGGGCTCGACGCGCACGAAGAGGAAGCCGGCGAAGGCCGGGAACTCGCCGAGCGTGGCGATCTTCTCCTGCACGAGCGGCGCCGCCCGGCGCACGAGCTCCTCGTCCCACTCGTAGCCCTGCTCGCGCAGGTAGCCCAGCAGCGTCTCTGCGTACTCCTCCGGGGGCAGCGCACGCAGGTAGACGCCGTTCATCCATTCGAGCTTCTCGTAGTCGAAGGTGGCCGCGCTCTTGCCGACCCGGTCGAGCGTGAAGCGCTCGATCAGCTCCTCGCGGGTCATGATCTCGGTCCGGTCGTCGTAGCTCCAGCCGAGCAGGGCAAGGTAGTTGACTAGCGTGTCCGGGAGGTAGCCCTGGGCGCGAAAGTCCTCGACGGTGATCGCCCCGTGCCGCTTGGAGAGCTTGCGCCCGTCCGGCCCGTTCAGGAGCGGCACGTGCGCGTAGACCGGGATCTCCGCGCCGAGCGCTTCGAGAATCTGCAGCTGCTTGGGCGTGTTGGAAACGTGGTCCTGGCCACGGATCACGTGCGTGATCCCGTCGAGGGCGTCCTCGAGCGGGGAGACGAAGTTGTAGGTTGGGCGGCCGTCGGAGCGCACGAGCACGAGGTCCTCGAGCTTCTCGTTCGGGTACGCGATCCGCCCGAGAACGACGTCGTCCCAGGAGGTCGCGCCCTCGTCGGGCATCCGAAAGCGGATCGCGCCCTCGTCCTCGTAGGCTTTGCCCTCGTCGACGAGCTTCCGCGCGACCTCCTGCGCGTCCTCCATCCGGTCGAGCTGGAAGGTGACCTCGCCGTCCCAGTCGAGGCCGAGCCAGGAGAGGGTGCCCTGGATCTGGTCGACCGCCTCGGCGACCTCCCGGCTCGTGTCGGTGTTCTCGATCCTCAAGCGGAACTCGCCGCGGTGGTGGCGGGCGAAGAGGCAGTTGAAGAGCGCCGTGCGGGCGCCGCCGACGTGCAGGTAGCCGGTCGGGCTGGGTGCGAAGCGGACGCGGACGGCCACGGCAGTAGCGTACTGACGTGCCCGAGCGGGTCCTCACCCTCCGGGAGCTGAACCGGACGACGCTGCTGCGGCAGCTGCTGCTTCGGCGGGAGCGGCTGCCTGTCGCGCGCGCGGTCGAGCGGCTCGCGGGGCTCCAGGCCCAGTGGCAGCCGTCGCCGTACCTCGCGCTCTGGTCGCGGCTCGAGGGCTTCGAGCGCTCCTCGCTCGAGCGGGCGCTTGTGCGCGGGGCGGTCGTGAAGGCGCTCCTGATGCGGGCGACGATGCACCTCGTCTCGGCGCGGGATCACCCGTTCTTCGACGCCGCCGTCCGCGAGGCGCGGACGATCGCGCGGGTGCGCGGACGCACGCCGCCGGCGCCGGAGGTGGTCGAGCGAGCCGTCGCCCTCACGCACGAGCGGCCCCGAACGAGGAGCGAGCTGATGCGGGCGTTGGGGTACGACCCGCGAACGACCGACCCGGACGAGCTGCGCGCGTACTCCTGGGTGGTCGCCCTCGGGCGGCTCGAGCAAACGCCCGAGGCGGCGTTCTGGGCGTTCCGCGGCTCGCCGGTCCTGCGGCCGGCCGAGCACGAGCTGCCGCCGCCGCTCGAAAGCTCTGCGCGTCTCATCCGGCGCTACCTGGCCGCTTTCGGGCCCGCGACCCGTGCGGACGTCTCGCAGTGGAGCGGCGTTCCGGTTCGGGACCTCGCGCCCGGCTTCGAGTCGCTCCGTCTGCGGACATTTCGGGACGAGTCGGGGCGCGAGCTTCTCGACCTGCCGCGCGCTCCCCTTGCTCCGGCAGACGCCCCTGCCCCGCCACGGCTGCTGCCGCGGTGGGAAGAGCTCCTCCTCGCACACAAGGACCGCAGCCGGGTTCTCCCCGATGACTATCGGACGACCGTGATCGCCTTGAACGGGGACGTCAACCAGACGTTCCTCGCGGACGGCTTCGTCGCGGGAGCGTGGCGGGCGGAGGGCGCCCGCGTGGTGATCAACGCCTTCGCCCCGCTGCCACGGACGGCTCGCCGCGAGCTCGAGGACGAGGCGGGCCGGCTCGCCGCCTGGCTGCGCTAGCGTCAGAGCCGTGCAGCTCGGCGCCCACGTCTCTTCCGCCGGGGGAATCCACACCGCGATCGACCGGATCGAGGCGATGGGCGGCGAGTCGGTGCAGGTCTTCACGCAGAGCCCGCGCACCTGGCGGCCGACCAACCACGACCCGGCCAACTTCGAGCGCTTCAAGGAGCGTCGCGCCGAGGCGGGGATCGACGGCGTCGTCTGCCACGCCCTCTACCTGATCAACCTCGCGAGCCCGAAGGACGACTTCTACGAGAAATCGGTCGAGGCGCTGAAGAACACCGTCGACGTCGCCTGCGCGATCGAGGCAGACGCCGTCGTCTTCCACGTCGGCTCACATCAGGGTGCCGGCTTCGAGGCGGGCCTCGATCGGGTCGTGCCGGCGCTGGCGCAGGCGCTCGAGCGCTGCTCGGAGCCGACCTGGCTCTGCATGGAGAACTCCGCCGGAGCCGGCGGCACGATCGGGCGGTCGCTGGACGAGCTGGCGGCGCTCTACGAGGCGCTCGAGGGGCATCCGCGCCTGGGCGTGTGCGTTGACTCGTGCCACCTGTTCGTCTCGGGCTACGACGTCACCGACCGTGCCGAGCTGGACCGGCTGATCGACGAGCTGGACGACCGGATCGGGCTCGACCGGCTGCGGTGCCTGCACGTGAACGACTCGAAGGCGCCGCTCGGCTCGAACCGCGATCGGCACGACAACATCGGCGACGGGCTGCTGGGCGAGAAGCTCGGCGTCTTCCTCTCGCACCCGCGGCTCCAGGGACTCCCGGCGATCCTGGAGGTGCCCGGCAAGGACGGCAAGGGTCCCGACGCCGAGCAGCTGCGAAAGCTAAAGGAGCTCTACGCTAGCGCTACCTCCTAGCGTCCTGGGGCGCCGCTGGGTGTGCGGTGCCGGAGGGACGGTGCAAGTGGCACGGCCCCGGAGAGCATCGTGCGGCCAGCGGCGTCAGGCGGCGGCGGATAGCTAGCGCTCCTCGGATCACGCGCGGGAGCCGTTGCCGGTCAGGGCGCTAGGAAGCGCGGAGCTGGGCGAAAACGCGGAACGAAGGCTCGCCGACCGGCAGCTCGTGGAACTCGGGGTTGACACAGCCGAGCTCCTCCAACCGGCTCTCGTAGCACGCCTCCACCTCGACGTGGCACATCGGCAGCGCGGGCGCGGTCGCGCGCACGGCACCGAAGCCGCCGCGCCCGGACTCGGCCTCCTGGAGCAGGTCGAGATCGATCTCGACGTCGAAGACCTTCTGCATGCAGCCGACGTACGTGTGGCCGAACTCCTCGTACGAATAGAGGAACGGGCAGCTCCGCTCGAGGCACGCGCCCGGGAAGACGACCTTGTCGCAGTGGACATCGCAGCGGCGGCACTCGAGCTCGTCCTGAGGCCGGAGCGGTATCTCGGCCGGGCCGGTCGCCGCCTGCTCGCGTATCTCCATATGTGGATTTTGGGTGCTGAGGCGCACCCCGCGCAAGACTTGACAAACCGCTTCGCTGGCGCTAGCAACACGGGGGAACCCTGGTTCCCCCGTGTTGCCCCCTCCTTGCGAGCGATGACGCAGCTCCAAGGTTCCAGGAGCCGCTTCTTACGATCGAGCTACCTACGTTTCCGTCGTGGTCAGCCTCCCGCCGGGCGAAGCCCGGCTCCGGCGGCTGATCTTCCGGTCGATTCGCGCGCTTACGGCCCGAGGCGGCGCACGATGTTGAGGACGTCCATCTGCGTGAAGGCCTGGTGGTCCGGCTCGCGCCCGTCAGGATGCTCGTCGGCGCGGAACCAGAGGGCCTGCACGGTGGTCATCCCCAGCTCGCCGGCCCCGCGGACGTCCTCGTAGAGCCGGTCGCCCACGAACAGCGCGCGCTCGGGCTCGACGCCGAGTGCCTCGAGCGCCCGTTCGAAGATGGCGGGATGCGGCTTGCGCACCCCGACCTCGGACGAGAAGACGCTGAAGTCGAGTCGCTCTGCCAGGCCCATCTGCTCGAGATCGCGGTGCAGGAGCCAGCCCGGGTCGAAGGCGTTCGAGACGAGCGCGAGCTTGAGCCCCCGCGTGCGAAGGCTCTCGAGCAGGGCATGCGTGTGCGCCGCGAGCCGGCGGGCCGGCTCCCAGGCAGCGTGCTCGGCCTCGAGGTACCGGCTCAGCTCCCCGTCGTCCACGCTGACGCCGAAATCCCGCAGCAGCTGCCGCACCAGCCCGGGGTACTCGATCTCCTCGACCGTGCCGGGGACCCAGAAGAGCGGCTCGTACCGCTCGCGGAAGTGCTCGCCGAGGTCGTCGACCGCGGGGAGGTCGTCACGGCCGATCGCCTCCAATCCAGCGCGATGGCCCGCCTCGAGCAGCTTTGGGTCGTGCACGAACTGCATCAGCGTGTCGCCCCAGTCGAAGAGAACGGCCTCGAACACGGCTCGGTAGGGTAGCGGCGTGGGCCGGAAGCTCCTTTGGGGGTCGCTCGTTCTGGCTCCGGTCACGATTGTGCTCCGCTACGTCTTCCACACGGGAGACGCGACGTTGTTCGTCCTGTCGGCCGCCGCACTCGTCCCGCTCGCGTGGCTGATTGGCGAAGCGACGGACCATGCCGGCGAGCACACGGGCCCGGGAATCGGCGGCTTCCTGAACGCCAGCTTCGGCAACGCGCCCGAGCTGATCATCGCGCTCTTCGCCGTCGCCGATTCGCTGCCGGAGGTCGTGCGTGGCTCCCTCACCGGGAGCATCGTCTCGAACCTGCTGCTGGTGCTGGGGCTCGCACTGGTAGCGGGTAACGACCGGGAGCGACTCGACCGTTCTTCTCTCTTCGTGCAGCTCGGGCTGGTCGTGGCGGCGGTGCTGTTGTTCCTCGTGCCTGCGGTTCCGGGGTTCGACGACGGTCCCGAGCGTCATTCGCTGGCTGTCGCGACCGCGCCGGTCGCAGCGATCCTCCTGCTTCTCTACCTGGCCGTCACGGCCTGGGGCCTGCGGCGACACAAGCGTCTGCATCTCGCGAGCGGTGCCCAGCCGGGCGAGGGCTGGTCGCTCTGGCTTGCGCTCGCCGTGCTCGCGGTGGCCACAGCCCTGACGGCGATCGCGAGCGAGATCCTCGTCCACTCCCTGGGCGCGTTCGCCGAGGCGGCCGGGCTCTCGGAGTTCTTCATCGCGACGGTGATCGTGGCGATCGTCGGAAACGCGGCCGAGCATGGGGGCGCGATCGTGATCGCGCGGCGGGGCAAGCTGCGGCTGGCGACGGAGATCGCCGTCTCGTCGAGCGCCCAGGTCGCGCTCCTGGTCACGCCCGCGGTCGCGCTGCTCTCCTGGCTGGTGACGCCGGCGCTGCCGCTCTCGTTCCGGCCGGTCGAGCTCGCGACGATGGGCGCCGCGGCGCTGGTGGCCGGGGCCGTGCTCTGGGACGGGCGGGGCCGGCGCCGCGAGGGGTTCTTCCTGGTCGCGCTGTACGTAGCCGTGGCCGCGGTCTTCTTCGCCGCCGGCGACCGCTGAAAGCCGCTCCCGGCCGCTGAGGCGAACGTCACGCTTTCGTCACGGTTCCGTCACCCACCGGCGCGAATTTCCCCGATACGATCGCCTCGGGGAGGAGGCTGGGCGAACCGTATTTCATAAGGGAGCCAGCGGCCCCACCCCGGAAACAGCGCGGCTGGGCTCGGGGTTCGCTGGTACTCACCGGAGGACGTCGGCCGAACCGTCCTCAAGAAGAATCGCCAGGAGAGCCCGGCTCCGTCGCGCCAGAGACCTCCGGCGCACGCGTGAAGGGATAGGTCGCCCAGTAGAGCTTCGTCACCGTGCCCTCCGCGTCGCGGACGACGCGCAGCAGCTCTCCTCGCTCGCCGCCGGAGACGGTGCGGAAGCGATCCTCCCCGTCGGCCTCGAACACCGAAGGCTCACGCTCGGGAGGGGCGGCTGCGAGCCGCGCCTCCAGCCGACCCTTCCGCCACGCGAAGATCGTCTCCTGCCCCTCCGACCACCACCGGCCGAGCAACGGCACGATCTCGGGCGGCGGCGCGCCCTGGGGGATCCAGGCGTCCGACTCCGGCACCAGCTCCTCGAGCGCGGCCACCGCCAGGGCCAGGCCTGTGTCGGCCAGCTTCGGCCAGCTCCCCGAGTTCGTGAGCAGCACCGCACCGACCCCCTCCCGCCTCGAGTACACCAGGATCGAGAGGAACCCGGGAAACCCGCCCGTGTGCCCGGCGAAGATCCGTTCGCCCCGACGCCAGAGCCCGATCCCGACCCCCCACCCGAACGACCAATCCGGCTCCGCCATCACCTGGACGTCGTGCATCTCCGCCACGCTCGAAGCCCGGAGGACAGATTCGTCCGGGTCGCAGAGAAACGCACCCCAGCGAGCGAGGTCCTCGACGGTGCTGAACAGGCCTGACTCACCACCCTTGCCACCGAGCTCGAGCTCAGGCTCGCGTCGAACGCAGTCCGAGTACGGCTCGACGAAGTACGGCCGGGCGACCGGCGCGGTCGGGCCCCAGCTCGTGCGCCGGAGGCCGAGCGGCTGCAGGAGCCGCGCATCGACGTAGTCCCGGAAGGGCGTCCCGGAGGCGTGCGCCACCACGTGGCCGAGCAACGCATACGCGAGGTTCGAGTAGTGCCACGCGGCGCCGCCGGCGAGCACCTGCTCCGCCTCGGCAAGCCGCCCGAGCAACTCCTCCTCGCCGGGAAACTCGAGCGTCTCCCACACTTCGCCGGGCGGCTCCCGCTGAAGGCCCGAGAGGTGCGAGAGCATCCGCCGCAGCGTCGGCGTCGGGTGCGCAACATCGGGCAGGTGCCGCGAGAGCGGGTCGTCGAGATCGACCCTCCCTTCGTCCCGCAGCTGCATCACCGCCGCCGCGGTGAACGTCTTCGTGATCGAGGCGACCGCGTACTGCGTGTTCGACGTCGTCGCGCGCGCCGCATCCAGATCCGCAAGCCCGATCGCCTCCGCCCAGGCGAGCTCGCCCCCTCGAAACACGGCAGCGGAGAGGCTCGGCAGCCGGCCCGCGCGCTGCGCCTCGCCGACGAGGCGCCGAAAACGCTCAGGCGCAGGCAAGTGCGCCGAGCGCGCGCGGAATCAGCTCGATCGCTCGCTCGATATCGTCGTCGTCGACATCCAGGTGAGTCACGGCGCGGAGGCGCGTCGGGTGCGGGGTCATCGACAGACCCACCCCCTGCCGCGCAAGCCGCTCGAGCGCTTCCTCGCGCGGCAGCCCGAGCGGCGCGAGGTCGACCTGGACGAAGTTCGTCTCGACTTGCTCGAGGTCCACTGGGACACCGGCCGCGTGCAGCCCTTCCGCCAGCCGCCGCGCGCGCCGGTGGTCCTCGGCGAGCCGGTCCACGTTGTGCTCGAGCGCGTAGACCCCGGCCGCGGCGACGATCCCCGCCTGGCGCATCGCCCCGCCGAAGACGTGCTTGAAGCGGCGCGCCTTCACCATCAGCTCTCCCGATCCCGCCACCAGCGCCCCGAGCGGGCAGCCGAGCCCCTTCGAGAGGCAGAGCGCGACCGTATCGAAGTACCCGCCGATCTCCGCGGAGGTCACGCCCGACGCGACCGCCGCGTTCATGATCCGGGCGCCGTCGAGATGCAGGCGCAGGTCGAGCTCGCGCGCGGCCGCGACGACCGCCTCGACCTCCTCCGGCCGCCAGACCCTTCCGCCGGATGCGTTGTGCGTGTTCTCGACCGAGACGATCTTCGTCGGCGGGACGTGGGTGCCGTCCGTCCTTCGCACCGCCTGGCGGAGCTGCTCGGGTGTGAAGCGACCCGCCTCGCACCGCAGCGGCCGTGTCATCAGGCCGGAGTGCACGGCCGGCCCACCGAGCTCCGCGAGGAAGATGTGCGAATTCTCCTCGGCGACGACCTCGTCGCCCGGCTCGCCAAGCGTCCGGAGCGCGATCTCGTTCGCCATCGTCGCCGTCGGGACGAAGACCGCCTCCTCCTGTCCGAGCACCTTTGCGCCGCGCCGCTCGAGCTCGTTGACGGTGGGGTCCTCGCGCTTCTGCTCGTCGCCCACCTCCGCCGAGGCGATCGCGGCTCGCATCTCCGGCGTCGGCCGGGTCTGGGTGTCGGAGCGGAGATCGATCATCAGGCGCCCTTCGGAGCCTCGACGCCGGCCGCCGCGGGCTCGGCGGCGAGATCGGGGTGCTCCTCGAACCGGTAGCGGACGACGGGCCGCCTCGCCGCTCTCACCTCGTCCAGTCGCCCGACCGGGCGGCCGTGCGGAGCGCTCTTCGGCAGCTCCGACTCCTCGGCCGCCTCGCGCGCGATCTCCAGCATCGCGTCGGCGAACGCGTCGAGCGTCTCCTTCGCCTCGGTCTCGGTGGGCTCGATCATCAGCGCCTCGGGCACGATCAGCGGGAAGTAGATCGTCGGTGGATGGAAGCCGTAGTCCATCAGCCGCTTCGCGACGTCCAGCGCGGTGACGCCGTGCCGGCGCTTGAGGCGGCGTGCGGAGAGGACGAACTCGTGCATGCAGAGCCGGTCGAACGGCAGCTCGTAGGACCCTCGCACGAGCGCTAGCAGGTAGTTCGCGTTCAGGACGGCGGCCTCCGACATCTCGCGCAGCTTCGGCCCGTACGCACGGATGAACGCGTACGAGCGGACGAAGACGCCGAACGGCCCGTAGAAGCCGCGGACCTTTCCGATCGTCTTCGGCCGGTCGTAGTCGAGCCGGTAACGGTCGCCCTCCGCGACGATCGCCGGCACCGGGAGGTACTGCTCGAGGCGCCCCGCTACTGCGATCGGCCCGCCGCCCGGGCCGCCGCCGCCGTGCGGCTGCGAAAAGGTCTTGTGAAGGTTGATGTGGACGATGTCGAAGCCCATGTCGCCGGGCCGGGAGATCCCACAGACGGCGTTCAGGTTCGCCCCGTCGTAGTACATCAGCGCGCCGACCCCGTGGAAGACGCGTGCGATCTCCTCGATGTTCTCGTCGAAGAGGCCCAGCGTCGACGGATTCGTGAGCATCAGGCCGGCCGTGCCCTCGTCCACCTTGGCGCGCAGATCCTCCACGTCGATGTTGCCGCGCGGGTCCGTGCGGACCGGGGTCACCTCGTAGCCGGCCATCGTCACGCTCGCGGGGTTCGTCCCGTGCGCGGTGTCCGGGATCACGACCTTTCGCCGCTGCTCGTCCTCGTCCCGCTCGCGGAAGTAGGCGCGCATCAGCATCAGCCCGGTCAACTCGCCCTGGGAACCGGCGGCCGGCTGGAGCGAGACCGCTGGCAGGCCGGTGATCTCTGCGAGCGCCTGCTGGAGCTCGAAGCACAGCCGGAGCGCGCCCTGGGAGCCCTCCTCGTCCTGAAGCGTGTGGAGGTCGCGGAATCCCGGCAGGGCCGCGAGCCGCTCGTTGACGCGCGGGTTGTGCTTCATCGTGCACGAGCCGAGCGGGTAGAAGCCGGTGTCGATCCCGAAGTTGCGCGTCGAGAGCTCGGTGAAGTGGCGCAGGAGATCCGGCTCGGCGAGCTCCGGCAGCCGCGGTGGCGCGGAGCGGCGAAGCTCGCCGGGGAGCTCCGGTACGGCCAGATCGGGAACCGGCGGCCGGCCCGCGCGGCGGCCGCTGACGGATTTCTCGTAGATCAGCTTCAGCTCGCCAGCACCTCCGCGAGCCGATCGATCTCGGCGGGTGTGCGCTTCTCGGTGACCGCGACGAGCAGGACGTCGTCCAGCCCGGGGTAGTCCCGGCCGATGGCGTAGCCGGGGTGAACGCCCTGCGCCCTGGAGCGGGCGATCGCCTCCTGGACAGGCCGTCCGACGCGTACGGCAAACTCCTTGAACGTTGTCCGACCTGAGAACACGAGCGGAAGGCCGAGGCGCTCCCGCGCGTAGGCGGCGAGGGCCATGCAGGTCTCCCCCACCTCGCGCAGTCCCTCCGGCCCGAGCCACGAGAGGTAGACGAGGCCCGCGAGCGCCAGCAACGTCTGGTTGGTCGTGATGTTCGATGTCGCCTTCTCGCGCCGGATGTGCTGCTCACGCGTCTGGAGGGTGAGGACATAGCCGCGGTTCCCCGCGGCGTCAACGGTCTCGCCGACGATCCGTCCCGGCATGCGCCGGATGAACTCGGAGCGGGCGGCCAGGAAGCCGTAGTGCGGCCCGCCGTAGGAGAGGTAGTTCCCCGCCGACTGCCCTTCTCCGATGGCGATCGCGCACCCGTAGCGGCCGGGCGCCTCGAGGACCCCCAGCGAAAGCGGGTCGACATGGGCGACCGGGAGGGCGTCGGCGTCGATTGCGGCTGCGGCGAGCGCAGGGGCCGGCTCGAGCACCCCGAAGAAGTTCGGCTGCTGGAAGATGACGCAGGCCGCGTCCTCGGCGGCGGCTCGAAGCTCGTCGGGGTCGGTGGCGCCCTCGCGGTGCGGCACCTCGACGACCTCGAGCCCGAAGCCGGGCGCATAGGTCTTCACGACCTGTCGTACCTGGGGGCTCGTCGCTTCCGTCACGGCGACCTTGGCCCGTCCCGTCGCGTGCTTGGCGATGTAGCACGCGTCCGCCGCGACGGTCGTGCCGTCGTAACCCGAGGCGTTCGAGACGTCCATGCCGGTGAGCTCGCACACGGCGGTCTGGTACTCGAAGATCGCCTGGAGCACGCCCTGGCTCAGCTCGGGCTGGTACGGCGTGTAGGCGGTCAGGAACTCGCCGCGCTGGAGCACGGTGTCCACGATCGCCGGGACATAGTGGTCGTACAGGCCTGCGCCGAGGAACGACACCTCCGAGCCGATATGGGCGTTCAGCGAGGCCAGCTCCTCGAAATAGGAGGTCAGCTCCTGCTCGGTCATCGCGGGAGGCAGCTCGAGCTCGCGCCCGAGCCGCACCCCGGCCGGAAGGTCGGCGAACAGCTCCTCGACCGAGGAAACGCCGATCGTCTCGAGCATCGCGCCCCGGTCGGCGTCGGTCAGCGCGAGGTAGCTCATCGGCCGGCCTCTGGCCAATGAGCAAGCCGAAGGTAAGCGACGATCACGCCTCTTCGGCCAGCCGGGCCTTGTAGGCCTCCGCGGCCAGGAGCGAAGCGGCCTCGCCCGGATCGGAGAGCCGGACGCGGACGAGCCAGCCGTCGCCGTACGGATCCTCGTTGACCGTCTCGGGCGAATCGGCCACGGCGCGGTTGACCTCGAGGATCTCACCGGAGAGGGGTGCGATCACGTCCGAGACCGCCTTGACGGACTCGACCTCTGCGTAGGACTGGTCCTTCGTCACTGCCGACCCCTCCTCGGGTGCCTCGAAGTGGACGAGCTCGCCGAGCGCGTCCTGGGCGAACCAGGTGATGCCGAAGGTCGCCTCGCCGTCCTCGATCCGCGCCCAGTCGTGCTCGGGGTGGTAGCGAAGCTCGTCGGGGTAGCTCTCAGCCGCCGCCACGTTTCTCCTCTCTCGAGTAGATCGGCTTCTTGACGACGCGGGCCCGCCGAGGCCGGCCGCGCACGTCGATCGTCAGCTCGGTTGCCGGCTGCGCGAGCTCGGCTGGGACGTAGCCCATCCCGATCCCACGCTCGAGCATCGGCGAATGCGAGCCCGACGTCACCTCGCCGCCCTCGGCGATCGCCATTCCCCGCCGCGGGATCCCGGGCTCCTCCATCACGAACGCCGCGAGCCGCCGCTCCGGCCCGTCCGCCTTGACCCGCCGGAGCTCGTCGACTCCGGTGAACTCCTTCTCGAGCGCGCAGACCCACCCGAGCCCAGCGGAGACGGCGTCGGTGTCCGGTCCGATGTCGTTGCCGTGCAGCGGGTAGCAGACCTCGAGCCTGAGCGTGTCCCGCGCGCCGAGGCCGCACGGCTTGGCGCCCCGCTCGACGACCTCCTGCCAGAGCTCCGGCCCCTGCTCCACCGGCACGAGCAGCTCGACGCCGGTCTCCCCGGTGTAGCCCGTGCGGTTGACCGTGCATGCGATCCCGCCCACCTCACCTTCGGCAAAGGTGAACGCCGGCGCCTCCGGAAGCCCGAGCGGCGCCAGCGAGCGCGGGCCCTGCACCGCGAGCAGCACGTAGTCGTCGGAGACGTCTCGGACGTCGGAACCGGGCACCTCACGCTCGCGGAGCCAGGCGAGGTCGACGTCGCGGTTGGACGCGTTCACGATCAACAGGAATCGCTCCGGCCCGAGCTCGTACACGATCAGGTCGTCGACGATCCCGCCGCGCTCGTTCGTCAGCAACGTGTACTGCGCCTTCCCCGGCTCGAGCCGACCGAGATCGTTGGAGAGCAGCGACTGAAGCAACTCGCGCGCGCGGGGGCCCTCGACCACGAGCTCGCCCATGTGTGAGACGTCGAAGACGCCGCAGTCCGCCCGCACAGCCAGGTGTTCGGGGATCACGCCCTCGTACTGCACCGGCATCTCCCAGCCGGCGAAGGGCACCAGCCGCGCGCCGAGCTCGACGTGACGCTCGTACAGCGGTGTCCGCAGCAAGGTCTGCATCGGCCGCTGATGCTAAAGGAGCCGCCCCGGCTTCGGCGTGGTACCGAGGCCGGGGCGGCCGGACCGGGTCATCGCGGGGCGGCCGTAGCGGCCGACCCGAGAGGGCACCCGGTCATTACCTGGCCCGAGGCGTTTCTAAACCTGCGTGAACAGCTAGCCGTCGCGCAGGAACGACGGGACCTCGAGGATGTCCTCCGAGACCTCGAAGCTCTCCGCCGGCACCTCACGCGGGCCCTCTGCCTCCGGCCTGGTTTCCGCGGGCTCCTCGACGCGTCGGCGGCGCCGCATCCGGGCGGGCCCGAAGCCGGTGGCGATCACCGTCACCCGCACCTCGTCGCCGAGGGCGTCGTCGATGACGGCGCCGAAGATCACGTTCGCGTTCTGGTCCGCCGCGGAGGTGACGACCTGCGCCGCCTCATTCACCTCGAACAGGCCGATGTTCGACCCGCCGGTGACGTTGAGCAGGATTCCGGTGGCGCCCTCGATCGAAGACTCGAGGAGCGGGGACGAGACGGCCTCACGTGCCGCCTCGGTCGCGCGGTTCTCGCCAGACGCGGTGCCGATTCCCATCAGCGACGAACCGGCCTCGCTCATGATCGTCCGGACATCGGCGAAATCGAGGTTGACGAGACCGGGAATCGTGATCAGGTCGGTGATGCCCTGCACGCCCTGGCGCAGCACGTCGTCGGCCATCTTGAAGGCGTCCACGATCGAGGTCCGCTTCTCGACCACCTGGAGCAGCCGGTCGTTCTCGATCACGATCAGCGTGTCCACGTGATCCCGCAGCTCGTCGACGCCGACGGACGCCACCTCCGCCCTGCGCCGCCCCTCGAACGAGAACGGCTTCGTGACAACGCCGACGGTGAGCGCGCCGAGCTCCTGCGAGAGCTGCGCGACGATCGGCGCCCCCCCGGTGCCGGTGCCGCCACCCTCGCCGGCGGTGACGAAGACCATGTCGGCGCCCTTGAGCGCCTCCTTCAGCTCGTCGCGGCTCTCGTCCGCGGCGGCCCTACCGACAGCGGGATCGGCGCCCGCACCCAGGCCGCCGGTGACGTCCGAGCCGATCGGCATCTTCACGTCGGCGTCGCACATCAAGAGCGCCTGTGCGTCGGTGTTGATGGCGATGAACTCGCAGCCGGACAGCCCAGCGTCGACCATGCGGTTGACGGCGTTCGAGCCGCCACCGCCGACGCCCACGACCTTGATCAGCGCCAGGTAGTTTCCTGCTTGGTCTCGTACGCTCAATTCGTCTCGACCTCAAGCTCTAGTGGACGCTCGGTCTTCCGAGCACGGCAGGGTACGCCTCCGCAGAGCGCTTGTCAACGGCAGTATCGCCGAGGAACCCTAAGGCTCAACCTTCGGGTTTAGGGTTGTCCCGGCCACTGGTCGGTCGGGCACGCTCACATCCAGATAGAGATAGCCCCCGTGCGCGTAGACCAGCGGCAGGAGCCGTGCCGCGACCGCGAGCTTGAGCCGGATCGCCCGCAACTCGCCCAAGCGCAGCTGAAGACCGGATCCGAGCAAGAGCGTGAGCTCGTGCTCGCGGGAGCGAACCATCCGGATCCGTCCCTTGAACTGGGCGAGCCGCGCGCCGGCAAGCACTCGCACCGCGCGGAGGGCAAAGGGGTCGGTGATCGCCGAGCCAACAGCCGGGTCGCCCGAGTGCGCAAGCCAGATCCGCGGGAGACGTGGCCGCGCATGGAGCGAGACCTTCGCAATCGTCCGGGCACTGGCCGCCACCAGCCAGGCCTGTGCCCCGCGCCGGGCGATTGCGACCGGATGCTCGGGGCGAATCGTCACGCGGAGCGTATGGGGGAAGTCGCGGTCGTAGGTCGAAGCCGCGACGTCCGGGATGGCGCCGAGGCGGCGTTCGACGTCGGCCCCGTCGAGGGCGAGAAGCGTGCGTCCTTCGAGCGGCGAAAGCGCGTGGCGCACCCGTGCGGCGACGGCGGGCGGAGCGCCTTCGACCTCGATCTTCCGGAGCGCGAACATCGGAGTCTCGCGGGCGAGCAGGTAGAGCCCCGCCGCCGCGGCGAGGAGCGCGAAGCCGGCCAGGAGCGAACCCCCTGTGGGCAGCAGCCGGAGGAGCGCGCGCGAGTCGCCCGCCGGCAGCGGGATCACGGCTGCGCGCGCACGCGGGCGCTGCTGAGGCCGGCGCTGGGCCATGCCCCGGCTTTCGCCGCTGCCGACGAGCCTCCTACCGCCCCGATGGCAGCTCGAGAGCGCCGAGAAACTCCACCTCGTGCTCGAGCTCGACGCCGAACTGCTCGTACGCCCTCCGCCGCGCCTCTGTCATCAGGGCGACGGCCTCGGACGAGCGGGCGCCGTCCGCGTTCTCGATGAAGTTCGCGTGCCGGGGCGAGATCCGGGCGCCGCCGATCCGCTGACCCTTGAGCCCGCAGGCCTCGAGCATTCGGCCCGCCGTCAGCTCGTGCTCCGGGTTCTCGAAGACGCTGCCGAACGTGCGCTTGTTCGTCGGCTGTACGGCCTTCCGCAACGCCTGGAGCCTCGCGATGTTCGCCTTGATCTGCTCCTCCGGACGCGGTGCCAGCTTGAACTCCGCAAGCGCGACGACCTGGCCGTGGCGTAGTCTCGAGTGGCGGTAGCTCATCCCCAGCTCCTCCGGCGTCAGCCAGCGCGCGCCCTCGCCGTCGACGACCAGGGCGCGTTCGAGAATCGCCGCCCAGTCGCTCCCGTAGGCGCCCGCGTTCATCCAGACGCCGCCGCCGATCGTTCCCGGGATCGCGCACGCGAACTCGAACCCGCCGAGCCCGGCCGCCCGGGCCCGGTGGAGGCAGACCGCGTTGGTCGTACCGCCCCCCGCCACGA
>WNGF01013112.1_pt1 | contig 19346 bp, 27 predicted proteins | sample 5400641 | NCBI WGS metagenome assembly WNGF01 (sample SAMN13153371, study PRJNA577476) | soil metagenome | isolation source: 80 cm soil or saprolite under grassland replicate 2 | place: USA:California | collected 2016-06-15
ATCGCCGCGGCGAACGCCTTCAGCGACGTGTACGCGATGGGCGGCTCTCCGGTCATCGCCCTCAACTTGACGAGCTGGCCGGTAGACGACCTCCCACTCGAGCTGCTGGCCCGGGTGATGCAAGGGGGACAGGATGTAGCGGAGCAGGCCGGGGTCGCCGTCGTTGGCGGCCACTCGATCACCGATCCCGAGCCCAAGTACGGCATGGTGGCCATGGGGTTCGTGCCCGTCGAGCGGATCGTCCGCAACTCCACGGCGCCGGCCGGAGCCGCCCTGTTCCTGACCAAGCCGCTCGGTCTGGGCATCATCACCACCGCGATCAAGCGGCGGAAGGCCACCGACTTCCAGGTGAAGACCGCCGTCGAGGTGATGATCACGCTGAACGCGGACGCATCGGCAGCCATGGTGGCTGGCGATGCCCGCGCGGCAACCGACGTGACCGGGTTCGGCTTCCTCGGGCACCTCCAGAAGATGCTTGCCGCCTCGGGCGTGGCCGCGTCGGTCTTCGCCGGCGGTGTTCCGGTCCTTCCCGAGGTCCTCGATCTGGCCGGGGCGGACGTCGTACCGAGCGGCACCAGGCGCAACCACGCCTACCTCCAGCCTTTCGTCGACTGGGGGGAGCTGACCGAGCCCGAGCAGCTCGTGCTGGCCGATGCCCAGACCTCCGGCGGTCTGCTCATCGCCGCCACCGACCCCGAGGACATGCGGCTTCGCCTGGTGGAGCGGGGGGTTCAAGCCGTGGAGGTCGGCGTCACCGAGGCCGGTGAGCCGGGCCATATCACGGTCGAGGGCAGGCTCACCTCGGACTGAACAGCCGTTCAGGGAATAGGGGCCCGCTGCTACAGTTATCGCTGTTGCAATGATCGAGCTGGACACCCTCTTTGCCAAGGAGATCGTGGAACACGGGCTGCGAGAGTTCCCCAATGAGGCCTGCGGGCTGATCGCGGGGACCGACGGAAGCGCCGTGAAGGTGTTCACCATGCGCAACATGGACCAGAGCCCGATGTCCTACCGGCTGGACCCCATGGAGCAGTTGCGGGTCACGAAGGAGATCGAGGAGACGGGCTCGGAGCTGTGGGGGATCTACCACACGCACACGCACACCGAGGCCTATCCCTCGGAGACCGATCGCGACCGAGCCCGGTGGGTGCAGCCGTTCTACCCGGACGTGTACTACCTGCTGGTATCCCTGTCCGACCGGGACAACCCGGTGGTCCGGGCGTTTCGCATCACGGACGGCGAGGTCGCTGAGGAGGAGCTGACGATCCAATGAGCCCGGCCTTCACCGAGGACCAGGTCCGGCGGTACTCCCGTCACATCATCCTTCCAGGGATCGGCGGAGAGGGCCAGCTCAAGCTGCTCGATTCGAAGGTCCTGGTGATCGGGGCGGGCGGTCTCGGCTCTCCGGTTGCGATGTACCTGGCGGCTGCGGGGGTGGGCACGCTCGGGATCCTGGATTTCGACCGGGTGGACGAGTCCAACCTCCAGCGACAGATCCTGCACTCGACCCCCGATGTGGGACGGCCGAAGGTGGCGAGCGCCGTGGACCGGCTCCAGGCCATCAACCCGACGATCGACATCATTCCCTACGACACCATCCTGTCCTCGACCAACGCCATGGAGATCCTGGAGCCGTGGGACGTCGTGGTGGATGGGACCGACAACTTCCCCGTGCGGTACCTGGTGAACGACGCGACCCAGATGCTGGGCAAACCCCTCGTCTATGGGTCGATCTACCAGTGGGACGGACAGGCCACGGTGTTCATGCCCGGCCACGACGCGCCGTGTTACCGGTGCCTGTTCCCCCAGCCGCCGCCCCCGGGCACGGTCCCCTCGTGCGCGGAGGGCGGCGTGTTCGGCGTGCTGCCCGGCATCGTGGGGAGCATCCAGGCCACGGAGGCCATCAAGCTGATCACCGGCGTGGGCGAGCCGCTGATCGGCCGCCTGCTGTTGTTCGATGCTCAGGCCATGGACTTCGCCACCGTGCGCGTCCGGTGGGATGCCGATTGCCCGGTGTGCGGCAAGGAACCGACCATCACCGAGCTCATCGACTACGAGGCGTTCTGCGGCCTCGGGCCTGGGGAGGCCCCGCCGGAGGCCGAGCACGGCGTCTCCACCTCCGCGTAGCGAAGAAGGAGTGACGACCAAGATGTCGGTTCGCGTGAAGCTCCCCACGATCCTGCGGAAACATGCCGGCGGTGAGGCCCTGGTGGACGCCGAGGGCGCGACGCTTCGCGACCTGCTGTCGAACCTGGAGTCGCGATACCCCGGGATCACCAAGAACATCGTGGCCGACGACGGTGGCCTCCACCGGTTCATCAACGTCTACGTGAACGACGAGGACGTGCGGTACCTCGGTGCACTCGAGACCAGCGTCAACGAAGGGGACACGGTCTCGATCCTGCCTGCGGTGGCCGGCGGCCGGGCACAGGCCGCCGACCCCGAAGATCCCGCCTGTGTTCCCGAACAACGCCCGCCGCACCAGGGGGAGATCGTCAGGACAACCAGCTGAGGGCGGTCGTTGCCCGGCCCGCTGGGATAATCGAGCGCGTGCGCTACGGAGACATCCTCGAGGCCATCGGCGAGACGCCACTCGTCGGCCTCCCCGGGATGAGCCCGAAGCCGGGCGTTCGGCTGTGGGGCAAGCTCGAAGGCCAGAATCCCAGTGGGTCGCTGAAGGACCGCATCGCCAAACGGATGATCCAAGCGGCCGTGGCGTCGAGGGAGCTCACGCCGGAGAAGACCATCCTGGAGCCGACGTCGGGGAACACGGGCATCGCGCTGGCCATGGTGGCCCGGCGGATGGGGTATCGACTCACCGTGGTCATCCCGGACAACGCCAGCGAAGAGCGCATCCGCCTGCTCGAGCTGTTCGGCGCCGAGATCGTCTACTCGCCGGGGGACAAGGGGACGAACGGCTCGATCGAGGTCGCAAGGGCGCTGGCCCGCGACGACCGGTACTACATGCCCTTCCAATACGGGAACCCAGCGAACCCGCTCGCCCACTACGAGGGCACGGGCGCCGAGATCGTTCGCGACCTGCCGGAGGTGACCCACTTCGTAGCGGGGCTGGGGACCGGCGGCACGCTCACCGGCGTCGGGCGTCGTCTCCACGAGCACGATCCCGGGGTCAAGGTGATCGCCGCGGAGCCGGAGCTCGGCGAGATGGTCTACGGCCTCCGATCCCTCGACGAGGGGTTCATCCCGCCGATCTTCGATCAGTCCGTTCTGGACCGGAAGTTCCTCGTCAACTCGTCCGACTCCCTTCGGGCCACTCGGGAGCTGACCGAGAAGGAGGGGATCTTCGCCGGCATCTCCTCGGGGGCCGTCGTGTCGGTGGCCCAGCGGATCGCCGCCGAGATCGAGCGGGGGGATATCGTTTGCCTGCTCCCCGACGGAGGATGGAAGTATCTGTCGACGGAGGCCTGGGCCGCGGAGCTGGAGCGGGCTGAGAAGAGTGTCTCGGAGACCCTATGGTGGTAGGCGATGCCCGATAGCCGCCCGATCGGCGTGTTCGACTCCGGGGTCGGAGGGCTGACGGTGGCCCGGGCGGTTCTGGACTTGCTGCCGTACGAACCGGTCGTGTACGTCGGCGACACCGCGAGGTTTCCGTACGGCCCGAAGCCGCTTCCCGAGATCCGGACCTACGCTCTGGAGATCGCCGACTACCTCCTGTCGAGGGATGTGAAGGTCCTCGTGGTGGCGTGCAACTCGATCGAGGTCGCCGCCATCGAGGAGGTGACGGACGCGGCGGTGCTGCCCGTGGTCGGCGTGATCGATCCTGGGGCGCGGGCCGCCGTCCGGGCCACCCGGAACGGCCGGATCGGCGTCATCGGGACGGTGGCGACCATCTCGAGCGGGGCATACGACCGAGCGGTAGCGGCGACCGGAGCTTCCGTGGATCTGTTCTCCCGCCCATGTCCCGCGTTCGTCGAGCACGTCGAGGCCGGCGACACCTCGAGCGACCGGCTCCTCGCCGCGGCGCGCACGTACCTCTCCCCGCTCCGGGACCAGCGGGTGGACACGCTGATCCTGGGGTGCACCCACTACCCGATGCTGTCCGGGCTCATCCAGATGGTGATGGGGGAGGACGTCGTGCTGGTCTCCTCGGCGGAGGAGACCGCCAAGGATGTCTACGCCACCCTCCGCTCGCTCGATCTGCTGACCGGAAGGCGGGCCGACCCCCCGCACGAGTTCCTGTGCACCGGCGACCCTGGTCAATTCCAGTCGGTGGCCCACCATTTCCTCGGCCCCGGCGTGGGCAGGATCGATGCCGTTGCCGTGCAGCCGGTGGGAGGTGGGTCGTGGAGCTGATCGTCCTCGGCGCGAGCGGTACGTGGCCCGAGCGCGGGACGGCCACCAGCGGGTACCTGGTACGCCATGACCGGTTCAACGTCTGGGTCGACGCGGGGACCGGGACCCTGGCCAACCTGCAACGGCACATCGAGCTCGCCGAGGTCGACGCCATCCTCATCTCGCACGAGCATCCCGATCACATCGTCGATCTGTACCCATGCTTCTACGCCCGCCACTACGGCCGGCTCGGTGACCCGCACCTCCCCGTGTACGCCCCCTCGGGATTCCCAGCCAGGGCAGAAGAGCTGGTCTCCGAGGAGAGCCGGACGGTGATGCGCGACGCGTTCGACTGGCACGAGGTGTCGCCGGGCGAGCGGTTCGAGGTCGGCCCCTTCAGCGTGCAAACCGAGCCGATGTCGCACCTCGGGCTGGTCGCGCTGGGGTTCCGGCTCGAGACCGATGGCACCGCGTTGGCGTACACCGGCGACACCGGGCCCACGTCGAAGGTCCACGACCTCGGTCGCGACGCCGACGTGCTTCTGTCCGAGGCCACCTGGCAGGACTCGGATGAGCTCCTCCCGTTCCACCTCTCGGCCCGCCAGGCCGCGGTGCACGCCCGCGAGGCCGGAGCGGGGCTGCTCATCCTCACGCACATCTGGCCCACCTCCGACAAGGAGGTCTCCCGGGCACAGGCGGCAGAGGAGTTCAACGGGCCGATCGAGCTCGCCACCGAGGGCCAGCGGCACGAGGTGGGGAAGTGAACGAGCGTCCCGACGGCCGAGGGCCCGCGGACCTTCGGCCGGTCAAGGTGGAGCTGGGCTATCAGGAGTGGGCCGAGGGGTCCGTGTTGCTCGAGATGGGGCGGACCAAGGTGCTGGTCGCCGCATCGTTCGACGAGCGATCACCGCGGTTCCTCCAGGGGACCGGGAAGGGGTGGGTGACGGCGGAGTACTCCATGCTTCCCCGGGCCACGGCGGAACGAACCTCCCGCGAGGTAGGCAAGGGCCGGCCGTCCGGCCGAACCCAGGAGATCCAGCGATTGATCGGCCGGTCGCTCAGGGCGGTGACCGACCTGGCGAAACTGGGTGAAGGCACGGTCTGGATCGACTGCGACGTGCTCCAGGCCGATGCCGGGACGCGCACGGCGTCGATCACCGGCGGCTACCTGGCGCTCGCCCTCGCGTTGCGCGCGCTCGAGGAGCGCGGGGCCGTCACCAAGGAGGTCCTCACCGACAGCGTCGCGGCCGTTTCTGCTGGGATGGTGGGAGGCCGGCCCGTGCTCGACCTGTCCTACGAGGAGGACGCGGCGGCCGACGTGGACTTCAACGTGGTGATGACCGGCTCGGGCCGGTTGGTGGAGATTCAGGGCACGGCGGAAGGCACACCGTTCTCGCGCCGGGAGCTCACAGCATTGGTGGACCTGGCCGAGACGGGCATCCAGCAGCTGACCGAGATGCAACGGCACGTGCTTGGCGGGTGAGCTTCCCCGTCCGGATCGCCATCGCCTCCCGGAACCCCGGCAAGATCCGCGAGATCCGGTCCATCTGCGCCGACTGGCCGGTGGAATGGATCACCGCGGATGCGCACGAGGGCCCGTGGCCGAACGTCGAGGAGACCGGAGCATCGTATCTCGAGAACGCCCTGCTGAAGGCGCGCGCGGTGGCCGACAGCGTCGGCGTCCCCGCGATGGCCGACGACTCGGGGATCGAGGTCGACGCGCTCGGCGGGGCGCCCGGCCCTCGCTCGGCCAGGTACGCCGGGGAGAAGGCCACCGACGAACAGAACCTCCGGATGCTCATCCGTGCTGTGGCCGGCGTCCCCGCGGCCGGACGGACGGCCCGGTACCGATGCCTCGCCGTCCTGGCCGGGCCCGAGGGCCGCGAGGTGTGGGCCGAAGGGACGTGCGAGGGGTCGCTGGTGTCGAAGCCCCGGGGGGCCGGCGGCTTCGGGTACGACCCCATCTTCGTCCCTGCCGGGTGGGAGCAGACCATGGCCGAGCTCCCGCCGGAGGAGAAGGACCGCATCAGCCACCGGGGCCGCGCGTTCCGGGCGCTCAGGGACCTCGTGGCTCAGGACCAGTGACCGACCGACTCCACGTAGGCCCGAAGGTGCGGAAGGTGGGACGAGCCATGAGCGAAGGGCCCGCCCGGCCCGCCGACGATCCCGCCCAGCACGTGACCGAGCGACCGACGCGATCGGGTGGTGGGCGGGGCGTCCCAGGTGGCGTCGGGCATCGAGCGGATCTCGGCCACCAGGCGGCGATGGACGTCGTCGAACCGGCGTCGGATCGTGGCAGATGATCGGCCCCGAACCGCCGCCACGCTCTCGGCGTTCACGGCGTTGAGGCCGTGAACGCGGAGCGCCCGCTGGATTGGAGCCGACTCGCTTCTCCGCCACGCCTTCAAGGCCTCGAGGGCATGTTCCTCCCACGAGGTGAGATGGCCAAGGAGGTCCTTGGCCGACCAATCGCCCCCGCCGATCGTTGCCCGGCGCGCGAAGTCCTCGTCCCGGAGCCCCTCCGCGAGCTCGCGGACCGACTCGTGTTCCTCCTCGAGTGTGCGGAGGGCTCGCGCTTGCGAGAGATTCACGCGTCTCCATCCCGATCGTTCGTGCAAAGGGGGAGCCACCCCCAGGTTCGGGCTCCGCATCCTAGGGTGGCTGCCCACCCAGGCACAACGTCCGAGAAAGACACGCCCTGACGCGGGGAGGGAACCGAACCCGGGACCTATGCGTCCTGGGGTCCGTGATTGGCGAATGGTGACTGTGAAGGTCGATCGACTGCCGGTGTCGGACAGAGGTCGGATCGGCGAGCTGTACCTCCAGCATGCGGTCGCTGCCGTGCGGCTGGCCTACCTCCTCACCGGCGACCGCGCGGTCGCGGAGGACCTGGTGCAGGACGCGTTCGTCCGGCTCGCCGGGCGACTCGCGCATCTGCGGGATGCCGGCTCCTTCGACGCCTATTTGCGGAGGACGATCGTGAACCTCAGCCACTCGTACTTCCGCCGGAAGCGGGTGGAGCGCATGTACCTGCAGCGAGCTCGGGCCATGGTCGAGCCGGGCGACGCTCGAAGGCCCGGCCGGTCGGTGGAGGATCGGGAGGTGCTGTGGAACGCGCTGGGGAAGCTCTCCGAGCGACAGCGGGCCGCCATCGTCCTGCGGTTCTACGAGGACCTGTCCGAGGCCCAGGTTGCCGAGATCCTGAGGTGCCGTGCCGGAACGGTGAAGTCCCTGGTCTCGAGGGGGCTGGAGCGGTTGAGGATCGAGATGCGAGGTGAGGTCAGGTGAACGACATGGACGACGACGTCCGCGAGCTTCTGCGGCAGAAGGCCCAGGACGTGCCGCCGCATGTGGAGGTCCCCAGGTCCCTGGTGCGACGCGTCCGGCGCCGGATCGCAGCGAACGCGCTGGCCGTGGGGGCGACGGCGATCGTGCTGACGGTCGGGGTTTTCACCGGCGTACGGGCCCTGGACGGTATGAGGCCTTCGGAGCCCATTGCGCCAGGGCCACGTCCGTCGGTCGAACCGACGCCCTCGACATCGACGCCCGCGGCGTGCACTTCGGGGCAGCTCCGGGCGGTCGGATCGATGGAGGGCGCGGCCGGGTCACGGGAGGGCGCCGCCGTGCTGACCAACCTCTCGTCCACGACGTGCACCCTTCAGGGCACGCCCACCATCACGCTGCTGGACCAGAACCTGGCTCCCATCACCTCGGGCATCAGCTTCCTCTCCTCGCCTCCGCGCTGGAGGGTTGACCGGTTGCCGAAGCCGGCGGGGTGGCCCGTCGTCGCGCTCGCCCCGTTCGACTCGGCCGCCGTGCGCATCCGGTGGGGGAACTGGTGTCCCGATAGCCGGGCCGCCCCGTTGTGGCGGATCCAGATCCCCGGTGGGGGAACCGTCGACGTGAACGGGCTGGAGGCGGTATCCCCGCCGCCGTGCAACGGGCCCGGGCTGCCCTCGACGATCGAGGTCGGGCCATTCGAGCCCGGGACCGGCGCCTAGAGGAACGCAATGAGCCATCTGGCCCACGCTGAGAGGTAGTTGGTTTTCGGGCCGGTGGTTGCCCGGTTGCCACAAGCAGCTGGAGCAAGGGGCGCCAGGCTGCGGCCGGTGCGAGAGGGGGGATTTGAACCCCCACGCCCTTTCGGGCACCGGATCCTAAGTCCGGCGCGTCTGCCAGGTTCCGCCACTCTCGCCGGGGTGAAGCCGAAGTATAGACGGGGGTACAGTCGGGTCGGCTCAGCACGGGAGGGAGCCCGAACATGAGCGGGGCGGGGCGACGCGAACGACGGCTCGAACATGAGCGGGGCGGGGCGACGCGAACGACGGCTCGGCGCGACGTGGTGCCTCGCCGCTGTGCTCGTCCTCCTCACTGCTTGCACCGGTTCGGTTCGTCCGCGCTCCCACGCTCTCCCCCGCCCGAGCCCCTCGCCGCTTCGGGCGCACACGATCTATCGTCCCGCGAAGATGGACCGGGTCGCGCATTTCCTTTCCAAGTACTGGGACGGCGGCCGGGGCGATCCCCTCGACGTCTACAACCTCGAGGTGACCCACTCGACAGCCACAGGTTGCCGGTTCGGGGGCTTTCATGCGTTCCACGAGGAGGGCGACCTCGCCTCCCACCAGACGCGTCACGATGCGCGGGTGCAACTGCACTCGAGCGGGGCGGAGGTGGTGGGGTTCGGCCAGTACCGCGGGGACTGGTGGGCGGTGGCCGAGGACTGCTCGTAACCGACGCCGGTGCCACCTCTCGAAGGAGTTCAGAAAACGGCGATTCCATCGCGGTGAGCGGGGTAAGGGATATCCAGGTGGTGCGTGCATGGCGGCCTCCAGCCTCGGATGGGAAGGGGCGCACGATGGGGATGCCGAGGACGATCCCGCAGGAAGGGAGCGTCGAATTGCTCATGTCCCCACGTGCCCCGAGCCAGGCACGCCGGTGGGTCTCGGAGCGGGGAAGCGACCTGCCCCGCGGCCAGCTGGACCTGCTGCTCCTCCTGGTCTCCGAGCTGGTGACGAACAGCGTCCGTCACAGCGGCGCGGTCCCGGGGGAGCGCGTTCAGATCGCGCTCGAACGGGGAGATGGCACGTTACACGTGGACGTTCAGGACACCGGCCTCGGCTTCGATCGGCATGACATGAGGCCCGGCCCCCACGGCCTCCAGATCCTCGAGTCTGGAGCCGATCGGTGGGGAATCGAGAGGTCAGGCCCGACGACCGTGTGGTTCGAGCTCGACGTCGCTTGACCATCTTCACTGGATAATGGGCGTCGTGGTACGACGGGCGTCCATCGTCGTTCTGGCGGGAATCGTGCTCCTCTCGTGCAGCGGTGCCGAACCCCGGCCCTCCCCCTCGGCTCCGGTGCAGCAGCCAACGTCCCAGCCCCCACCGGCACCCCCGAAGCCGGAGCCTGCAGCCTGGGCCATCGTCCCTTTGAAGCGCTACGTCCAGATGTGGAACAAGCCCACGGACCCGAAGCCAGCGTTCGTCTTTGACACCTCTTTAGCCGGTGTCGGGTTCGGCCGGATGCTGGTTACGGCAGCGCGCGGTGACGGCAGCGGCGGTCGATGGCTGAAGGTCGAGCTCCCCATCCGTCCGAACGGGGCGGATGCGTGGGTCCGGGACGACCAGGTTCAGGTCGTTCCTCGGCACGACGAGCTCGTGATCGACCTGTCGAACCGGACGCTCACGCACATCCGGGAGGACAAGGTGCTCGACCGGTTCAGGGTCGGTGTGGGCCAGCCGCAGTACCCCACGGCGATCGGGACGTTCTACGTGTGGCAGAAGGTGAACTTCGACCAGTGGTACGGGCCGTACGGGATCTACGCGCTCGGGCTCTCGGGGTTCTCGCCGGTCCTCTCGGACTGGCCCGGCGGGGGACGGATGGCCATCCACGGCACCTCCGATCCGAGTGACCGTGGGCAGCAGGTGTCCCACGGTTGCATCCGCGTCTACAACACCGACATGAAGACGCTCCGAACGCTGCCCCTGGGCACCCCGGTGATCATCCGGCGATAGCGCGACCGCCGGGGACGACGCGCGCTAGCCGCCGACCAAACCGAATTGGCCCCACGCCTCGTCGAACATCGCTCCCAGCTCGTCCAACGTCTGCCGCATCCGTTGGACTTGCGATGGGTCGATCATCGAGGCCACCTCGTCGAGGGCCCGGCGAGCTTGATCCACGCGGTCCTTGGCTTTTCCGACGGTCAGCCATTCGTCCCCAATCACCCGGGCCCCGGGGTGCTGCGCGACGAGCGCGGTCGCCTCCTCGAGCGTGTCGAACGCCTCCTGGATGGCGCCATCCCACACGACGAAGTACGACATCTCGCCCTCCCGATCTCGGATGACGATGGCGCGGTGCTCGCCGACTCTACTCCGGAGCGGACGATGAGCCGATGTGGCCATCCCCGACGCCCGCACCCGACCCTTCCGTTCGCTCGAAATTCAACGCGTAGACCTCCTGCCCCCTGGGGTACTCCTTCGTCGGACGGCTCTCCCGGGTGGCCGTCATGCCCAGCGCCTCGTAGATCCTGTCTTGCTCGTCGTGGAGGTGCTCGCCGAGGTAGACGTTCGCCACGATCTCCTGTGGCCTCGCCGCGGCCGTCACCATCCGGACGGCCCCCACCACCGGGGGACCGACCACCGTGAGCTCGTCCGCGATCTGCACCAGGAAGCCGGGGCCCGCATCGAGCCCGATCGAGAGTCCCACCCCGTCCGAGAGGTTCCGCGAGTTCCGCCGGAAGTCCTCGAGCACCCTGCTATGGAAGAGCTCGATGAGCTCGTGCGCCGTGTGCGCGATGTTGCCGGCGGCCTCGACGAACCGCTGCTGGTACTCCTCCTGGGGACCGGGCGGCACGATCCAGTAGGCCAGGAAGCCATCGCCGGTGAACTTGTCGAACCACCCGCCCGGGGTCCCGATCCCTCGCCGGACCGCGCTCACGAACTTGTCCATGGTCCGGGCGAAGAGCTCGAACCGAACGGCCTCCTTCATCAGCATCGTGGATTCGCGGATGTCCGCGGCCATGACGAACAGCTGGAGGGGCTCGCCGTCGACGATCCGGTCGAGCAGCTCGTCCCTGCGGAACCTCTCCTCCCAGTCGGGCGGCGCGTGGGCTGCCAGCAGCTCGGCGATCCGCAACCGCTCTCGGTCCCGATCCGCGGGAGCGGACGCGTCCTCACCGACCTCCGCCACGGCCGGCCAGTCTAGCGGCGTCACGCGTTGAAGAACTCACGCAACACGGGAGCGAGGAAGCCGGGATCGACATCGTGGCCCTGACCCTCGAGGATCCGGACCTCTCCGTCGGGGAGAGCGTCCGCGAGCGTCTGCGCCGTTTGGCGCATCCACGGAAAGTCCGCCCCGCCCGCGATCACCATGGTCGGGACCTTGACCGAGGCGGCCCGGTCTGTCGGGATCGTGTAGTCGCCCATGATCCGGGCGTCGTAGGCGAGGGTGTGCGCCAACGCCTCCGTGGCTCCCCACCAGGGCTGGCTCCGGGCCCCCGCGACGACCTCGGCTGGCATGCCGACGACCTTCGACATGAAGTACTCGACAGCGTCGCCTCGCCGACCTTCGGCGATCATCGTCTCGTACTGCGATGCCTGATCCTCGGGCGGACGGGGAAGTCCCTCGGGAATGTAGGGGGGTTCCCACAGCGCGAGCTTGGTGACCGAAACGCCGCTCTCTGCGGCGATCAAGGCGAGCACGGCGCCCGACGATGAGCCCCACAGGTGTGCCGATCCGCCCGCGGCGCTGATCATGGCCTCGATGTCCTCGACCTCGCGCTCGATTTCATAAGGCAGCGTGTCGCCGCTGTCCCCGCGCCCCCGGCGGTCGTAGTTGAACACCGTGAAGTCCGATGCCAGCTCCTGGGCGAGCGCCGCGTCGGCCGTCCGATCCACCGACCCGCCGCACACCAGCACCACGGGCGATCCCGAGCCGAGCCGTTCGAACGCGATGGTCGTGTCGTCCTTCGATGTGACCGTCTCCATGTCGCCCTCCTCCGTCGTGGCGTTGACTCTAGGCGAACAGACCGTTCAGCCACGCCCCCCAGGCGCGCTCCGTCTCGGCCTGGTCGAAGCCGTCGACGAAGATGTGATGGCCGACGCCGGTCGGACCGCCGAACACGCTGATGTGCATGAACCGGTAGATCCCGTCGGCCGTGCGGACACCCAGGAAGTCCCGGGAAAGCCAGTCCACTTCGCCCTCGAGCTGCGGGAGCCCCTCGGGCGTGAGACGCACGGGGTCGCCGACCTCCACCGGCCCGGGGAGTCCCAGACCGGCGTGGAAGATCTCCCAGGCCTTGTCGCGATCGGGGACGACGGGCCCGAAGACGCTCACCGGCGTGGCCGTCCGGCCCCGGAAGTACGTGAGGTACACGCGAAGCTTGTCGAAGTACATCGGGTCGCCCTCCGAGAGACCCTCGTACTCGGCCTCCCAATCTTCGCCAAGGAAGCCGCTGTGCACCCAGCGGACGACCGTGCTTCCCTTCTCGCGTCCCTCGACGAGGTACTCGAACGCGTGGAAGGCGCCGTCGGCACCCTCCGCCGTGCGGTGGGCGAAGCGCGTGGGCGGCTCCCACGTCGTCACCCTCGCCTCCTCCGTGGAGCCGCGCAGCGTGGTGCGGGTCGTGCCACCCTCGCGCGGCTCGACGGCGTTGCGGCCCATGAACCAGGCATCCATCCCCGGGCCCGTGGCGATGGCCTCCCACACGTCCTCTGGCGTCGCGTCGACCTGGATCTCGTGGGTGAGCTCGAATGGGTGCGCCATCTCAGGGCTCCTTCCTGTCGGTCTCGACCTTCGGCTTCAGGCTGGGATGGACTGCGACGATCACGCGATGCTCGCGTCCTCCGTTCGCGGACTCGTCATGATATTTGCCGATCAGCCCGGTGACTGCGGTCGCGAGCTCCTCGGCGAATGCCGCGCGGTCGGCCGCCGAGGCGAACCTAACCTCGCCGTCCATGGCGAACGTCGCGAGCCGTTTACGGGCCCTCGCCGCGCCGGCGACCAGTTGCCCGACCTCGCGGACGAGTCGGGCGGCGAGCGCGATCAGCCACCGCGCCGACAAGCGGTCCGGCGATCGGGAGGGGTCGGGCTGGACCGCGGCGAGCGCCGCCGGAGAGATGACGTAGGACAACGCCGTGGCCTGGAGGAGTCGCTCGGTGACGTTGCCCTTCCGACGCTCCTCCACGAGGTCCACGAGCCCATGGCGCTCCAGCGCTTTGAGGTGGTAGTTCACGTTCTGCCTGGGCAGGCCGAGCCTTGTCGCGAGCATGGTGGCGGTGCCGGGCTCGGCCAGTTCAGCGAGGAGCCGAACCCGCATTGGATCCAGGGAGACCTCCGCCGCCATGGGGTCCTCGATCACCGCAAGTTCAAGCATGGGACGATCGTGCCACCGACAACTATTTTTGTCAAGACAAGGAATCCCGTCGGCCACTTCCGGGCTTCGGTCGTCGCCGGATCCGCCGAGCAACCGGGCGACCGGGAGCGCCCCTTAACTCAGATGATCCGGCGCACATCCTCGGTCGATGGCACGAAGTAGTAGGCGCCGCTCGTCGGCCGGGTGTAGCGCGTGAGCGCGTCGCGGACGCCGCCAGACAGTCCGGCCATGCTCTCGAGCATCGCGGAGAGAGGACGCTGCTCGGCACTGAAGCCCACGAACATGGTGCCGTGATCCGTGACGGTGCCGTAGGGCATGTTGCGCCTGAAGATCTTGCCGAACCGATCCTGGTCGGTGCTCGCGACGTGCGAGTCTGGCGCCTTGGCCTCCACCTCGACGCTATCGAGCTTCGCTCGTCCAATCACCCGCTCCTGCTCGGCCTCCGGGAGCCCCTCCCACGCGGCCGCGTCATGAACCCACTTCTGCAGGAGCAGGATGGTTCCTCCGGCACCGGCGGTCCCGTCGGGGATGAGGGCGACTTCCGGGGCATCGATCAGGCTTGGGTTCTCGGTCCCGTCGATGAAGCCGGTGAGGTCGCGGTCGTGCCGGTAGGGCCAGCTCGACGTCTCGTCGCCCAGCGAGGCCAGACCGCCGAGCTCGCCGATCGCCTCGCGGGCCATATCGAAGACTACGTCGTACGCGCTTCCTGAGAGCCACAGTACGGCGTCGCGCTGAGTGGCCGGCATCACGAAGCCGTCGATGCCCACGAGGTCCTCGTTGAACCCCACGACCCCCGGCGGGGCATCCTCGGGCGCGACCGCTCGCCAGAGCTCGGGTCGGAACCCGGCGACCAGGTTGACTCCGCCCATCGTCGTCCTCGGCTCACGGAGGGCTGCGATGGCCGCGACGAGAGCGGGCCCGCCATCCGCGGCCGAGGCGTTGAATTCCAAGTAAGCGTGCGATGCGGTTCCCAGGGCGAAGATCCCGCCTTGAGGAGTGCTCACGCGGCTGATGATGAGGGAAGCGGCGGGGGGCGTCCACTGGTCTCCTCGATGCCCGGAGTGCGCCGAAACCTGGTCGGGCGTACGATCGGTCGACCTTCGCAGCTTGAGCAGGGGGTGGATCATGGCTCACGTTTCGCGCGGATTCCGCGGCAAGCGCGCGAAGGAGCGGGAAGGCGACCGGCTCCCTCCAGGCCAATACCTCGTCGAGGGGTTTCCGGTCCTGTCGGCCGGCCCCACCCCCCATACCCCGCTCGAGGAATGGTCGTTCTCCATCGTCGGTCTGGTGGCGGAACCCAAGATGTGGAGCTGGGAGGCGTTCGGGGCCCTTCCTCAGGAGGAGGTCCGGACCGACATCCACTGCGTCACGAAGTGGTCGAAGCTCGACACGACGTGGGAAGGCGTTTCGATCGACACGCTGCTCGAAGGCGTCGAGCACCACGCGACACACGTGCTCGCCTTCTCCGACGGCGACTACACGACCAACCTGCCCCTCGAGGACCTGGTCGATGGCAAGGCGTGGGTGGCCACCGCCTACGATGGTCGGCCGCTCGAGCCGGAACACGGCGGGCCGGCTCGCCTCCTGGTCCCGCACCTCTATTTCTGGAAGAGCGCGAAGTGGGTCCGGGGACTTCAGCTGAGGGATCACGACGAGCCGGGCTTCTGGGAGTCCTACGGCTACCACATGTACGGAGACCCATGGCGCGAGCAGCGGTACGCGGGCGACTGAATTGGATGCTCGGCGAGGTCGTCGAGCTCCTCGATGAGACCCCTCGAGTTCGAAGCGTTGTCCTGGACATCCCGCACTGGCCCGGCCACCGGGCGGGCCAGCACGTGGATGTGCGCCTGACGGCTGAGGACGGATACCAAGCCCAGCGCAGCTACTCGATCGCGTCGGCGCCCGAGGACCGTCGCCTCGTCCTCACGGTGGAGCGACTCCCTGATGGCGAAGTGTCCTCGTACCTGGTCGGTGAGCTGCGCCCCGGTGACTCGCTCGAGCTCCGCGGTCCGATCGGTGGGTACTTCGTCTGGGAGGCGCGCATGGGCGGGCCCCTCCTGCTCGTTGCCGGAGGCTCGGGGATCGTTCCCCTGATGGCCATGCTGCGCCATCGAGAGGCATCCCGGGCTGCGGTTGGTGCCAGGCTCGTCTACTCGTCTCGATCGTGGGAGGAGATCATCTACCGGGAGGAGCTGGAGCGGCTCGCCTCGGGCCCCGACGGTCCCCAGGTCACCCATACGCTCACCCGGAGCCAGCCACCCGGATGGACGGGCTATGCGCGCCGGGTCGACGGAGCGATGCTCGCTGAGGTCGCGTGGCCCCCCTCCCACGCGCCGACGGCGTTCATCTGCGGACCGACGCCGTTCGTCGAGACCGTCGCGAGCGCGCTCGTGCTCCTGGGGTATCCGGCGACGAGCGTCAAGACGGAGCGGTTCGGGCCGACGGGAGGCTAGGGGGAGGAAGCGACGATGAGGGTGGACGGCAACGCGATGGGGGGGATGCTGAGTGAGGTGTTCGCCCGCGAGGTGACCTCAGCCAGGATGGCCTGCGACGGATGCGGCAAGGTGGAGCCGCTCGGAGCCGAACACGCGTACCTGCAGGCTCCGGGGATGGTGCTGCGCTGCCGCCACTGCGAGCAGGTTCTTCTCGTGGTGACGCGAGCGAACGGAGCCTACCTCCTCTCGTTCCGAGGAATGCGTTGGTTCGAGCTCCCGGCCGAGCCCTGAGCTGGCGAAGGTCCTCGCATTGAACGAGGAATCAGGCTTCCATCGGGTTGTCGTATCGTCCGGGGCCGCCTACGGTGGATCACGAGGTCGCTTCCGGGCGACTGGGTCTCGGCAGCCATGCCCCTGAGCGCGGGTCGAAGGAGGGACGGCATGACATCGAAGCGGAGCGCGCCGACGACGATCACCGAACAGGAGGCCAAGGAGGTCGAGCGGGCGAACCTTTCCGGACGAGTGCCGGTCGTGTTCGTCCACGGCCTGTGGCTGCTGCCCACCAGCTGGGATCGGTGGGCGGAGCTCTTCGAGAAGAACGGGTACACGGCGCTGACGCCGGGCTGGCCGGACGACCCTGAGACGGTCGAGGAGGCCAAGGCACACCCCGAGGTGTTCGCCAACAAGTCGGTGGGTCAGGTAGCGGATCATTTCGAGGAGGTCATCGGTGGGCTGGACAAGAAGCCGGCCGTCATCGGTCACTCCTTCGGCGGGCTGCTCGCACAGATCCTCGCGGGTCGCGGACTGGCTGCGGTGTCGGTCGCGATCGATCCAGCGCCGTTCCGAGGCGTGCTGCCCCTGCCGATCTCGTCGCTAAGGGTGGCATCCACGGCGCTTCGCAATCCCGCGAACGTTCACCGCGCGGTGCCGCTCACGTACGACCAATTCCGGTACGCGTTTGCGAATGCGGTCGGCGAGGACGAGGCCAAGGCGCTCTACGAGACCTTCGCGGTCCCGACCCCGGGTGAGCCGCTCTTCCAGGCCGCGGCGGCCAACCTCAACCCGTGGACCGAGGCGAAGGTCGATACGAAGAATCCCCAGCGAGGCCCGCTCCTCATCCTGGACGGGGAGAAGGACCACACCGTTCCGTGGGCGATCGCGAACGCGTCCTACAAGCGCCAGGCACGCAACGAGGGCGTGACCGAGATCGTCAAGATCCCCAACCGCGGTCACTCGCTCACGATCGACGGCGGCTGGCGCGAGGTCGCCGACACGGCCCTCGGCTTCGTTCAGAAGCACGGTCCCAAGCCGTGAGCGGCACATGACCGCCGCGCTGCCGCCGGGCACCCCGGTCATGCCCGAGTTCCAAAGGCATGGAGCTGAGCTCCTCGGCATCTCGGTCGACGGCCCCTGGTCCCATATGGCCTTCGCCAAGGATCGGAATCTGCGATTCCCTCTGCTGGCCGATTTCGAGCCGAAAGGGGAGGCGTCACGAGCCTACGGGGTATACCGAGCGCAGGATGGTACGAGCGAGCGAGCGCTCTTCGTGCTCGACCCTGCGGGGGTTGTGAGTTGGAGCTTTGTCTCGCCGACCGAGGTGAACCCGGGGGCTGACGGGATCCTGCGAGCGCTCGAGGACCTCGCGATGAAGGGGGTCGCGTCATGAGAGCCACGCAGTGGGAGTCCAGGCTGACCCTGCCGGTGTCCGAGGGCCGAGACCACATCCAGGGCTCGGCCGACGCACGGGTGACCCTCGTCCAGTACGGCGACTACGAGTGCCCCTACTGTGGGGAGGCGTATCCGATCGTCAAGGACATTCAGGCCCGCTTGGGAGAGCAGCTCCGATTCGTCTTCCGCAACTTCCCCATCAGCACCTCGCATCCCCACGCCGAGCACGCGGCCGAGGCAGCCGAAGCCGCGGGAGCGCAAGGCAGATTCTGGGAGATGCACGATCATCTGTACGAGAACCAGCGACACCTCAAGGACGATGACCTTCGCTCCTACGCTCAAGCGCTCGACCTCGATCTCGACCTGTTCGACAAGGAGCTCGCCGAGCACGTCCACGCCGATCGGGTGCACGAGGATTTCATGAGCGGCGTTCGGAGCGGCGTGAACGGGACGCCCACGTTCTTCATCAACGGATTACGCCATGACGACTCGTACGAGTTCGAGACGTTGCTCGAGGCCCTACAGCGCGCGGCCGAGATCGGTGGGGGTGATTGACATGGAGGATCAGGAGCCGCGGGATGCGGACGAGGGTGACGAGCTCGAGGCGGAAATCATGCAGGCCGATCATGCCTTCGGAGCCGAGTCGGTCGGCACGACCGTCGAGGAGGAGTTGGCGGGTGAGACCCTCGACCAGCACCTCGCCGAGGAGCGGCCGGAGCGGCCCGGCATCGACACTGCCCTCTCCGTGGTCGACGAAGGCACATCGGACGACGAGGAAGAGCTCGTCGGCGACGCCGTGGTCGAGCGGGATGAGTTCGCCTCGCCCGAGGAGGCGGCATTGACGGTACGGGACAGGGCGCCGGGCGCCACGGACCACGACGATCCCCATCCCGCGGACGGGGACTAAGCGAGTGTGCATCGGCGGACTGTGAGGCCGACGGGTTCACCGAGCCCGGCGGACGACGCAGATTCGCGAGTCGAGGAACGCACGTGGGTCGTCCGCGCAATGGCAGAGGGTGGCTTCGTCGCTCCCGACGCTGAGGCCGACGCCCTGCTCCGGGCATCGAGCGAGGGTGTCGGACCGATCGGGGAGCTGATCGCTCGCCGGTTGCGCGGGGAGCCGCTGGCCTGGATCACCGGGTCCGTGCGGTTCTGCGGGATCCGGATCCGCGTCGATCCCGGCGTGTTCGTGCCCAGGCCGCACACGGAGGCGCTGGCCCGGCGGGCCGCCTCTCTCCTGCCGGCCGAGGGGATCGCCGTCGATCTCTGCGCCGGTAGCGGGGCAGTGGCCGCCGTCCTCGGCTCGGCCCGTCCGAGGGCGACTGCGGTGGCCACCGACATCGACGCGGTGGCTGTGGCGTGCGCGCGCAGAAATGGGGTCCATGCCCTGGTGGGTAACCTCGACCAGCCACTCCCACCGTCATTTGTGGGACGCGTCGACGTGATGACGGCAGTCGTTCCCTATGTCCCCACCGAGGAGCTGCACCTCCTGCCGAGGGACGCGCTCGCCAACGAGCCCCGTCGCGCGCTCGACGGCGGACCACGCGGAACGACGGTGCTCGTGCAGGCCGCGGAAG
>WNGF01004072.1_pt1 | contig 19342 bp, 18 predicted proteins | sample 5400641 | NCBI WGS metagenome assembly WNGF01 (sample SAMN13153371, study PRJNA577476) | soil metagenome | isolation source: 80 cm soil or saprolite under grassland replicate 2 | place: USA:California | collected 2016-06-15
GTTGCGTAGCATCCCGACGGTAGAAACATACCGACTTCGCATCGGTGATATCCGGGATGGGCCTCGTCGGGCTCGGCGGGACCCGCTTGCACGTGGGCTTGGATGACTGTGGACCGTGACGATCGGATTGCCGCGATGTCTCCGTCGTCGTTGGACCGGTATTTGGTGTAGTCCAGTTCGGGATGGGTGACCGCGACGCTGGCGAGGGTGTCCCGGCATGAGCTGAACTGGTAGGCGATGCCGTCGCGGTGTTCGGTGTACGCGTCGTCTGCCCCGTCGAGCAGGGCGGCCAACTGTTGGTTCCAGTCGTGCGAAGCATGGGCGCTGAGGTAGAAGGAACGCAGCCGCGGGTCCAACGATGCGAAGAACTCCTCCGGTGTGCCGGCCCACGAGCCGGCCTGGTCGGACTCGGCGGCTCGGGATTGGATAAGCAGGCTCAGCGCCGCCGCCGGGTTTCCCGCCGACAGGTGGGCGCCGATGCGATGGGTGAGCCGCGGACCGCCGGGGACGCCGAACCGCTGGGTGTCGTAGTAGTTGAGGAAGAGGTGGTTGTGTCGCCGGCCGGCGATGGCTTCGCTGGAGGCCGTCGATAGGTTGCGGATCACGATCCGGAAGCAGTTGCCGTCGAGCCGGCCGACGCGCAGAGGTTCATTCCCGTGTCCATACACAGCGAGGTGGAGATAGGCCGGGTCGTCGGCGTAGGTGCGGTTGAAGTCGTCGACTGGGTATCCGGCCTCGCACGCGGGCACCGACATGTATTGGTCGGTGACTGCGTCCTCGTCCTTCAGGCCGGCGTAGGACACCTCCCGCGGTGGCAGGTTGGCGAAAGCGGCCACGGTCGCCACGGCGGCGAAGGTGCTGTGGCCGCGTTTGCGCAGCCGCAGGTATTGATAACCGCCACGGCCGTCGTGGCGAAGACGCAACGCCATGGACTCGACGACGAGGAAGTCCTCGGGCCGCCACTTGAGCACCGAACTGTCAACGACAGTGCTAGCCATGTCTTCTCCGGATTCACTGCGGCCCTATCCAGGCCCGGCGACGTTGCGGCGCGCATGAGCGATCGGCTGCCGACCTTGAGGCCGGTACGGGCCACGGCCCATGCGAGCGCGATGGCTGCTATGTTCCCGCAGTGAGATCGACCGCCGAGATGCCGGGTTTGGGCCAAATCGAGTATGAGGCGAGGTTCGTTGGGTTGGACTTGGACACGGTCCGTGCGCGGCTGGCTGACCATCCCGACATCGTTCGCGACTATCCCCGCGTCCTGTTGCGGCGCTACATCCTCGACGACGGTTCGGGCGAGCGTGGCCGAGGCTACCTTCGGTTGCGCACCGGCGAGTTCGGACGAAGCTTTCTGACCTTGAAGTCGCCGACAGGCACCGAAACCGTCGACGCTTTCGCCGAGGTGAGCGTGGAGATCGGTGACGAGGACGCTTGCTTGGAGCTGTTCGCACAGCTGGGTTTTCCGGTGGTGAGGTACCAGGAGAACTACCGCGAGCAGTGGCGCTGGGAGTCGATCGTTTTCGACCTGGACGAGTGGCCCGGATTGCCGCCGTTCGTGGAGATCGAGGGAGCCAGCGCGGACGACGTTGCAGGCGGTGCGCGGTACCTGGGCCTGTCCATGGAGGCGGCCGAGTACGACAACGTCGCCGACACCTACCGCAGGTATGCCGGTCGCGACATCCTTTCCGAGCCGAGGCTGGTCTTCTGAGTCCGGTGGGCTCGGTCCGGGCATCAGGTCGGCCCAGCTTCCGGGCGTGATGTCGTGCGCGCTGTCGACTCCGCACATGCGTTGGGCAGCGGCGATCGCACGTGTGGTGGCTTGGCGGGGATGTGCGCCGCGGTGCAGCCAGGCGGCGAGGGTGACCGCGAACGCGTCGCCAGCGCCCATCGTGTCGACCAGGCGTGGCAGCCGCGGCACGTCGACGCGGTCCTCCCCGGTCGGGGAGTAGACCACGACCGCACGATCACCTCGGGTCACCGCGAGGACGGCGCCCGGCCGCAGCAGGTTCCGTGCGGCCGAGCAGGTGAGACCGAGCCGGTGCAACTCCGCGTCGCCAAGGGTGACGAGGTTGGATGCCTTCCATAGCGTCCGGCTCAGTGGCCAGGACCGCGTCCAGGCCGCGCTCAGGTTGGTGACGAGCAACCGACGTCCCGGCTGGTCTGATCCTCGCAGGACAAGACGCAGAGACCGGTCGCTGGTGTCACCGACCAGGAGGATGTCGGCGTCCTGCGCCGCGGCCCATAGTGCCGGCGCGGCGGGCCCTGGGTCAGCCGTGCCCGCTGTGATCATGCCTTCCCCGTCGACCAGTGCTTCGACGAGGCCGACGGTGGCTCGGGCCGACCGGCCGGCGAACAGTTGTACGTCGGCGGCACTGGCCCAGTCGCGAATGCGTGTGCCGTCGGGGTCGGACCCGACGTGGCAGGCCAGCCGGGTAGGTAGGCCGAGCGCGGCACCGGCCGCTGCCATGAGCAGGCCGGACCCGCCGAGCACCGGGTCACGGTGTCGTCCGCGGGTCCCGCCTGGACGGCGTACGACGGCCGCTGTGCCGACGGCGGCCAGCACCGGCCCGGGCCGCTCGCGACCGCGGGGAGCAGGGGTGTTCATTACGCCGGCTGGTCGCCGGCTGGGAACTCCGGCGCGATGCCAACGATCCGGACGCGTTTGGTGTGCGGCCCGACCCGTCCCTGGCGCACCTCGCCAGTGCTCGCGCCGAGAAATAGCGCACCCAATGGTGCGGCGTAGGAGACCCGGTCCTCGCGGTCGGCGCCGAAGCTGAGGTAGCTGCCGATGCTCACCGTGTCCCGCTCGCCGTTATCGAGGTCTTCGAAGGTGACCCGGCTGCCCAGCTCGACGACACCGTCACCGCCGACGGGGCGCACGACCTGACTGTCGTTGAAGACCCGGCGCAGCTTCTGGTACTGGTCGTGCCACATCTTGGCCTGCTGTTGCTGTTCGTCGAAGGCCGGGTTGTCGTGGTAGGACTCCGACGAGTAGGTCGTTGTCTCGTGGATCATCGACATTGCACCGCGCATCCGGTCGTGGGCCTCAGCCATCCGCCGCTCCAGCTCCGCGTGGTCGTCGGGCAAGAACAGGTAGGTCACCTTGATTGCCTTTCTGGCTGCGGGGACGGGCCGCGACGTAGACGATGATCCCTTCGAGGCTACCGAGGAGCGACGCCCAGGCGCAGGCGGCGGGCAGCGGGTAGCGGCCGAGCACGGCCAGGGCGAGGTTGCGCAGCCGGTAGAGCTGATGACACGGGATGGCCCACAGCGCGGCCAAGAGGTCCCCGTGGGTTCGGGCGAGGTGGATCGCGATTGCGGTGTCGCCGCCGGCGTACAGGCGCAGCTTGGCCCATAGCGCCGCCATGGTGGCGGGGTGGTCGTGCCAAACGAGGGCGGCCGGTGTGTACCGGGCGGTGTAGCCGGCGCGCATGATCCGATCCACGATTTCGAGGGACTCGCCGTGCCCAATCGTGGTGCCGGGACCGAGCAGGTCACAGAACCCGCCGATCTCGGCGAACACCAGCCGGCGGATCGCGCAGTTCGCGCCGGCGGCGACCCGTTTGAGCCGCCAGGCGTGGCGGGTGTGTCTGTGGTGCGCTGGCCGCAGTTCGTCGGGTACGTCGCCCTTGCTCAGGCCGCCCTTGGCCTCCCAGATCCGTTGCGCGGGCGTGGCGGTCTGCCGTGCGCGGACATCGCCGGCCACGTAGCCGACCCCGTCGTGGAACCCGCCGATCAGGTGGGCGAGCCAACCAGGGGCCGCGACCGTGGTGTCGTCATCGAGGAAGACGAGGTAGTCGCCGGTTGCCAGGCGGGCAGCGGCGTTGAGAGCCATGGCTTTGGGCCCCGGCCCGGACGTGCGGGACACGCCGAACTCGGCGGCGAGCGCGGAGACCGACTCGGCTTCCTCCGATCCAGGCCGGTTGTTGTCGACGACCAGCACCTGCACGCCGGGGGCCGGCAAGTGCCCAGTCCGTCGCAGCGACACCATCAGCCGCCTCAACTGATCTGGTCGGCCCCGGGTCGGCACCAGGATCGTCACGCTCGGCGCGGGGTCACCGGACACGGCCCGCCCCGTTCTTGGCGTGGCGGCGGCTGCCGAGGTAGAGCACGTCCAGCGCGGTGGTTTCGAAGCACTCCATCGCGTCGGCCGGCGTGTCGGCGATCGGCTTGCCTGCCACGTTGAGCGAGGTGTTGATCAGCGCCAGTTCGCCGGCGTCGGCGCGGAGCTGGCGCAGCACGTGGTAGAGCACCGGGTTCTGGTGTTCGGTGACCGACTGGATGCGGGTGGTGCCGTCGACGTGGATGGCCGCGGGCATGGCCTCGACGCCGAGCGAAGTGGCCTGGGGGGCGAAGGCGAGGTACCGGTGGTCGGCGGTCGACTCGACGAGCAGCGGCAGCGACTCGGCCAGCGCGACCGGCCCCAGCGGCCGGTAGGGTTCGCGTCCCTTCACCGCGATGCTGACCCGGTGATGGTTGTCCGCGTCGCTGGCCAACGCGAGGATGCTGCGGTTGCCCAATGCCCGGGGGCCGATCTCGCTTTCGTTCTGGTACAGCCCGACCACCCGTCCGGCCAGCAGGTCGGCGGTCACCCGGGCGGCCACCGCCGGGGCGTCGGCCGGGGTGACCGGGGCGAAGCAGCGCCCCAAATACGGACAGGCCGTGACGGTGCGCGGATAGGCGTCGAAGACCGCGCCGAGGGACTGGCCGCCGTCACCGGGGGCGGGTGGCACCCGAACCTCGGGGAACAGGCCGCTGCGGGACAGGACGCTGTTGGCGAGCACGTTGTGGGCGCAGCCACCGACCAGCAGGATCGGCCGGTCGCCCGCGTGCGGGGCGAGCGTGTCCAGCAGTTCGTGTTCCCACATCCGCTGCACGGTGTGGGCGAAGTCCGCCCGGCGCTGGTCGCGCCACGGCTGGTGGTAGTCGTCGCTGAGGCCCATGCGGGTGCGCAGGTCGCCGGGGTCGTCGAAGTGCAAGGCGTTCACCTCGGCCAGGTTGGCCAGCACGAGTTTTTCGATCTCGGTTGAGTAGGAGCCAAACGCGCTCAGGCCGAGCAGCTTGCCGGTGTCGGCCGCGTGCGCCCGGATGAACTGCGGCTGCAGGACCACTTGGGTCGCGGTGCCGTAGAACTTGCCGGTCAGCAGCGTGTCGTCGAGGACATCGAGATTGGCCAGCGTGCCGTTGTGGACGTCGTAAAGCGTGGCGTAGCCGTCCTCGGACCCGCCGTCGAAACACAGCACTAGCGACCCGTCGGTGGGCCGGACCGTGCTGGAGTAGGCGTGGTTGCGGTGATGTCGGGTGCGGGTGACCGATAACGCCCGACCGCCCACCGTCACCGCGGTGGCGTCGGTGGGGTGAGGGCTGCCCCACGACGCCAGCAGCAGCCGCCCGCAGGCGGCGATGTCAGCCCCTACGTACTGCAGGGCGGCTGCGACGAGTTCGTCCATGCCGGCGGCATCGAGGCGTAGGTTCTTGTGCCCGAAGTGGCGTTCGGCGAGCAGGTGGACGAGGACCCGGTCGGGGGTGGCCACGGTCACCGCCGAGTCGTGGTAGCCGTGGTAGACAGACAGGATCAGGGGTGCTGGCATGCCGCCTCGCTGTCAGATGGTGAAGGTCATTGCTGGGCTTGCGGTGAGCAGCGGTCCGGTGAACGCGCGTCTGGCTTCGTCGGCGACGGCGCGCCGGTCCAGCCACGGTGGGATGTGGGTCAGGACCAGGGCACCGGCGCTGGCCCGCTGGGCGAGCACGCCGGCCTCGGCGCCGGTCATGTGGGTGTCCGGCGGCGCCCAGTGACCGGACAGCAGCGTCGCCTCACACAGCAGCACCGCGGCGCCCGCCACTGAGGTGACCAGGTCGTCGCTGTAGGCGGTGTCCGCTGTGTACACCAGGTCGCCGTGTGAACCGCTGACCCGGATACCGTAGGTCTCGATGGGGTGGAGTACCGGAAAGGCGCACATCGTGATCCCGTCGACCGCGATCGGGCCGGGCGTGAGCGTCTCGAAGGTGAACGACCGGTCCAGCCAGTCGTAGGCCGGCTGGTGGTAGAGCCGGGCGACCCGGTCGCGGGCACCTGCGGGGGCGATCACCCGAATCGGCGGAAACTCGTCTCCCGGCTGGGGAAACGGCCAGCACAGCGTGTTGGCGCGGGCGTAGCTGAGCCCGACCAGGTCGCTGCAGTGGTCGGCGTGCAGATGGGTCACGATGATGGCTGACAGCCGGTGCCAGTTGATTCGTTCGACGACACCTGCGAGGGATCCCGGGCCGACGTCGATGAGGACCGAGGCGTCGCCGGACTCGATCAGGTAGCAGGAGCCTGGCGCGTGCGGTCCGGCGGCCGTCCCGGAGCAGCCGATCACCGTCGCCACCGTGCTAGGCACAACGACTCCTCGCGCACCCAGGTTGGGGCTCGTCTTGGGCGTGGGTCGCGATGAGGTCGAGTTCCCACCGGATCCGGTCGGGCTGCGTTTCGGGCACGTGGATGCCATCGAAGAAGACCGGCCAGCTGTGCTCGCCGCTGGTGTAGGTCAGGCTGATCTGGCTGCGTTGCGCCCGTCGCCGTTGCCGGAAGTGCTGCTTGTAGTCGGCCAGCCCGCATGCCACGGTCATGCGCTGGGTCTGGTCGGCGTCGCGGGCGAAGTGCAGGCAGGCCGCCCGGTCGCCGTAGAGGGCGACGGTGGTGGCCAGCCACGCCTCCGCCCCGTCCTGCAGCCGGCAGGGTGTGCCGGCGGCGCCGTACTGGTCGAAGTACAACCGGCGCGACAGTTCCCGCCAGCCCTGCACCATCGTCTGGCCGTCGGGGAGCAGCGCAAGGCCGCGCAGGTCGGCGAGGATCTCCTCGACGAACGGCATACCGCACGGCCGCACGAGCAGGAACGGCCACCAGTTCTCAGTCAAGCCAACTCCTGTTTCGGGCGCTCTTGCCGGCGATCGCCTGGTGCTCGTGCGCGGTGCCGAACAACATGGCCCGCAGTTCGTCGACCCCCAGCTGCCCGGCGTCACCGAGGTGGCGGAAGATCGGGCCGCTGGCGGTGACCAGTCGCAGATCGGGCTCGACGAAGAAGTACGAGTCGTCGTGATCGTCATTGCTCAGCCCGGACACCCGGTCCGCGCCGAATCGGTCGGCCAGACCGCGGATCGCGGCATGGAACTCCTCGGTCCCGGGCACGTGGCGGGCGGCGTTGCGTGCGCCCACGCCGCGGGGCGCGAACTCGTAGAGCCGCCACACGTCCGGCGGTCGCAGACCCGGGCTATCGAAGAGGATCCGCCCGATTGCCGGCAGGTCGTCGATGTTGATCCGGCTGACCACGGTGCCGACCTTCACCCGATGCGACGGCGGCCGGTCGTGGAAATGCCGCAAGATGCCGGTGGTGATCAGGTGGGTAGTCGGGATCCGGCTCATCCGCACGTTCATCTCTGGTGTCGAACCATCCAGCGGGATGCCGACCCAGTCCACAACCCGGTCGAGCCGGTCGTGCAGCTTCAACAGCCGCACGCCGTCGGTCGACACGTACACGAACAGACCCAGGCTCTTGGCGTGCTCAAGGATCTCGACGATGTCCGGCCGGGTGAGCGGGTCCCCGCCCGAGACGTTGATCCGGCGCACCCCGGCCTTGCTGACTCGGGATATGACGTCGAGCACCTCGGCCGTGGTCGCTTCGGGTGTGCCACGGTCCGCACCATGGCAGAAGTCGCAGCGCATGTGGCAGGTGCCGGTGACCCTGAAGTCAACAGTTACCATGAACGTTCTCCTTCCGTAGCACAGCGATCGGCTTATCCGGGCAGGACTGGTCGGCACCGGGACGGCCGGGGCAATCTGCGCGGCATGCGCCCCGGACCTGCTGGTAGCCACCACCCAGGCCGCCCATGCACCGGACGGAGGCGAGCCCACACCTATGCGTCGCCAGCCGAGGGGCTCTGTTCGGTTCCGAGCCGGCGGCGCGACAGCCGTGTCAACACCCGCGGCGGCCCACGGGAACTGATCAAACCGTGGACTCGGCCCACACCTTGGTCCCGTTCGGGCACGACTGCGGATCCGCGGCGCAAGTACGTGCAAGGACGGGCAGGTCTGCGGCTCGGCACCGCTGACCGGATCAAGCCCCGCAGCGGGCCGCCCACTATGGCTGGCGACGGCGCCAGGTAGTGGCTGCCGAACCGACGGCGCGGGTAGCTCGTCATGCGCCTCGGTGTAGGTCCCATCCGCGTCGGGTTGTCGTCCCGCGGCGCGACATCCGGTGCAATGTCGCATGTGGACGGTCGTAGTGCTGGCCGGGGGTGCCGGGAAACCGGTTCCCGTGGGGGGCGACGCACCCCCGGCCAGACCCTTTCCGAGGAAGGCTCAAGTTGGTCCGGATGCTGGCCACGGCGATCCGAGAGGCGAGCACCGGCACCCGCAGCGGCGCAGGTGCCGCCGGCGACCGTACGAGACGGTGCTGAGGCCAACGGGTCGGCATCGGGGGTCAATCCTGGTCCTGACATGTCTTGGCGGCCCCGAAGCCGTGTGGGTGATCGTCGCGGCCGTGAGGGCCGCTCCGTTCGCGGAAGACCACAATCAGCGTCGTGCTGCCGCTGGCGACCCGGATGCGATCCGTACCGTGAGCCCCGGGGCTGCTGGGGCGCGCAAACAACTGCACCGCGGTCCGGCGACGCAGCGGCACCACACCCGCCGTGCAGGGGATCCATGACCAGCTCGGCCGCCTGGCTGTCGAATAGGGCCGTGGCGACGCGCGTCATGAGTCGCCCATCCTCGCCGTATGGCTCAGCTGAGGACGCGTGGCCGCCCGCGAGGGCACTACCACGGGATGACGGGACTTGTCGCCCGACGCGGCGCCGTCCAAGCCACCAGTGCACTCGCCGCTGACGACTTGCTGGTGCCCGCGCCGTGTCGGCAACCCGTGGCCAGTCCGTGCCGCCGTTACCGGTGGACGCGTTGCTGGGGCGGGTCCCGGATAACGACGGCTCGCAGCGCGGCGCGGGCCGGGCGGGCGCAGCTTGACGCCAGGGTGCTGGGCCAGTGCCTTGTGGACAGCGCCGTAGCTTCGGCCGAGTTTCGCCGCGACCTCCCGGATGCTGGCACCTGCGGCATATGCCACGGCGGCGTCATCGGCCGGGACAGGGTTGGCTGGTCTGCGCCCGAACGTGCGGTTCGGCTCGACGCCCGCCTCCCGAAGGAGGATGCACAAGGTCCGGGTGGTGAGGTCGAACTCCGCTTCCAACTCGGGCCATGTACTGCTGCCCTGCTGGTAGCGGGCGGCGACGGCCGCGGCGAGCTGCGGACGTTTTTCCAACGGGATCTTCCTACTCGGCAAGGGTCGGTTCCTTTGTCGCGGCGGTTTGGATAGGCGGTGGACCAACGGTCGCTGGTGAAATCCGTTGTGGCACGGGCTAGAGCTAGATCGCCACCATCGACGGGTCTGGCAAGCACGGGAAGCGGAGGTTGTGCTGGCTACCGCCGCGGCGGATGCCGATGTCGGCGTACCGGCTGGTGAGGGTCGTGAGGCGGCGGGTGGTCTCGTCGGCGTCGATCCAGTACCGTTCGTCGGGTTCTCCCCAGGCGGCCTGGTAGCACCGGTGCGTGTAGTTGCCGGGCTGCCAACCCAGTGGTGTCCACTCGGTTGTCTGCTGGACAAGCCAGATGCCAAGTTCCTGAGCCACTTGGGTTGACAGGGTGTGTTCGGCCAAGACGACGCGGACCGCGTCGTCGACCGGTGCCGGGGCGACCAGGGTCGCCGCAGTGGTGTGGCTGCCAGTCAGTTCGTACACCGCGGCCCGCAGCGCCAGCAGCCGCCACGCCTCACGCAGCAGCGGCTCGGCGTCGGTCGTCAGATCGAGCGTGACGACCAGCGCGATGCCGGTCAGCGTCACCCACCTGTGCGGCAGCATCCGGGCCGCCGCCGCCAGTTGGGGGTGGTGCGCGCTGTGGTGGATCAGGTCGACGATCTCGGCTGCCCGCCGACCCACCGCCTGCGGATCAGGGCGAGCGACATCGGTCGGGGCCAGGACGGTCAGCAGCTCCTCGGCGGTGGTGTCCCGCCGCAGCTCCAGCGAGACTTCGTAGTGCTCGGTGATCAGATGCACGGGTGGGTCGAAACCGGGCAGCTGGGTGAGGTACCAGAGCGCGAACTCGGTGGCGGTGGCCGGGTCGGCGGGGTCGAGAACAACGGCCCAGCCCTCAGCATCCAAGGCGATGCCCAACTCTCGGCAGGGCGGGTCGAAGGGAACGAGAACGTGTAAGAGCATCGGGGAGCCCGGCAGGTCACCGATGCCAGTCCGGGCGTGCCGCCAGCGCTGGCGGATGCGCACGGCGAAGTCGTTGGCCGCGAACCGCCACGGCGGCTGTTCGTGAGGGGTGAGCGTGTACTCGCCCATTCGTCACGTCCTCCATAGGGTGTCACAGGGCTGGCGCGCGACGTGCTGTTCTGTTGCTGCGCCAACGGCCGCGTTCGTTGACGCACAGTCCCCGATCTGGCTCGCGGCGACCGGGTCGCCGCGACGGCTGCGCCATCCTGGCCTGGTACTGGTCCCCGTCGAACTCCGCCGCCGTCATGCTGCTGCTCCGACCATCGGAACCGGCGGGTGGAGTGTGTTCGTGCTGTGTCATCGGTGTCCGGTTCCGCGGATCTAGTTGGGTTGGGTGCGGCGGGCCCGATCGACGAACAGGGTGTAGTAGGTGACCAGGCCGGTGGGCACGGGAAGGTAGTCGTGCGGTCCGATCAGGCGCTGTTCGACTGCGAGCAGGGCGCCGGTGGCCGGGTCGAAGGTGAGGCTGTATCGGGTGTTGCGGGCGTCTAGGCTGACCGCGACGCCGGTGCGGCCGAGGCGGTCGGTCACCTCGCGGTGGATGGTGAGGCCGTCGATGCCGGCGAGTACCTGCAGGACGGCGGCGCGGACCGGCTGGTCGACGTAGTGCGCGGTGTAGAGCTCGTCGATGGCGCGCAGGGTGGCTTGCGGGCCGTCGGGCAGCGGGTCGACAGCGAGTTGGCGGGCCAGCGCGATCGGGTCGGTGGCCAGCGGTGCGCGGATTGGGCTGCTCAGCTGCCCTGCCCGGTAGGTGGTGCGGATGGTGCGGGCGCGGGCGAACTCGGCGTCGGTGCTGCGGTGGTTCGGGTCAGCACCGGTGAGGTGGTAGTCCGGGTCGAGTTGCGCGTCGATGCCGAGGCCGGAGCCGTCATCGGCGGCCCACCGGTGGATCTCGATGGCAACCACGACGGGTGTGTTCGGGCGCGGGGCTGGGGTTCCAGTGGTGTCCAGCACCCATCGGCGGAGGTGGTGGTAGGCGTACCGGCCGGTCGACGCATCGGCGGGCGTGGCGGTAATGGTGGTGGCCAGTGCCTGCAGGTATTCGCCTGCGGTTGGCGCCTGATCCGGGGAGTGTTTGGTGCCCGGCGGCGCGGCGGTCGTTGCTGTGGGCATGGCCGCTGCTGGGGTGTGGCTGGCGGTGGTGCCGAGCCGGCGGTCGCGCTGAGACTCGGTGGGCGCGTCACGGCCACCGCTGCCGCGACGGCTACCACGGCAGCTGCGGCGCCGAGCGAAGGGAGCCAAGCCCGCCGCCGGGGTGCAATGCGGGGCTCGGGTTGGACCTTGATCGGGCTGGTCATGTGGGGCCCCTCTGGGTGTCGGACGGCGGAGCGGGTGGGCCGGCCACTGGCTGGGCCCGGACCGCTGGGCAGGTGCGCATCAGACGAGGCTGTCGGCGAGCCGGGCCAGGCGCGTCAATGCGTGGGCGACGGCGGCGGGTCGCTGCAGCGGCAGGTCGTGTCCGCCGGGCAGCCACCGCGTCTGCAGTTGGTGGCCGAGCAGCCGGTGTGCGTGGCGGATCGACTCATGCCGGGGCCGGTCGTGGCGTGGATCGCCGTGGTGGGCGGCAGTGAGCAGGATCGGCGCCCGCACGGCGGTGAGCAGCGGCGCCGGGTCTTGGGTCCAGAGGCTGTGCGCCAGCTGTGCCTCGTGCGTAGGGTCGAGCCGCAGCCGGAGGTGTCCGCCGTGGTCGTCGGTGTAGTTGGCGGCCACGATGGGCAGCAGCTCGGCGGGTAGGTCGGCGGCGGCCAGCCAGGCTTGCAGCACTGGCAGGGTGGTAGGGCCGCGGCGGGCGTGTAGCATCGCCGGGCCTGCCTGTTGCCAGGTGTGGCCGAACATCAGTTTCGGGTCGTACAGGCCGCCTTCGACGCAGCCGACCGCCGCCACGAGGTCGGGCCGGGCCGCGGCGGCGGCCAGCGCCACGGAGGCGCCGAGGCTGTGTCCGGCCAGCACCACCTGGGTCAGGCCAAGACCGTCCAGGACCTGGATCGCATCGCCGACAAGACCGTCCACTGTGTACCCGCTGGTCGGGGTGCTGGACCTGCCGTGGCCGCGGTGGTCGAAGCGCACCACCCGGTACTGATGTGCGAGGTGGGCGGCCACTGGATCCCACCATCGGCTGGTGCTGGCCAGGCCGTGCAGCAGCACGACCGTCGGCGCGGTGTGGGGGCCCTGGTCGGTGCCCGCGATGGTGGCTCCGTTCACGGTGAGTTGCCAGGCGCGTAGGGGCGGCATCTGGATTACCGGTCCTGTCCGGCGAGGGTCGGCTGGGCGAACAGCTCGGCGAGCTGCCGGGCGGTGCGGTGCTCGGTGATCTGCTGTGCGGCCACGACGACGCCGAACCGTTGGCCGACTTCGACGGCGAGTTGGGCGGCCAGCAGCGAGTGGCCGCCGGCGTCGAAGAAGTCGGTGTCCGGGCCCACCGTGTCGTCGTCGAGCAGCAGACGCACCAGCGCCAGGGCGTCGGCCACGGCGCCGTTGGGTGGACTCGGCACCGACGCGTCGGGCGTGGGCTGGACTCCGTTGGCGGTGGTGAGGGCGGCCAGGTCGAGCTTGCCCTGGTCGTTGACTGGCCAGGTGTCGACGAGGTGGATCTCAGGGATCATGTGCGGCGGCAGCCATTGCGCCGCCGCTTTTGCCAGGTGCGGTCCAGTCAGATCGAGATCGTCGGTGTGCACGAACGCGACCAGGCGTGTGGCACGGACCTTGACGGCGCATGCCTGCACGTGCGGGTGGCGGCGGATGGCGTGGGCGACCTCGGCGAGTTCGATGCGGTGGCCGTGGAGCTGCACCTGCTCGTCGCGGCGGCCGACGAACACCAGGGCGCCGTCGGGACGCTGGTGCACCACGTCGCCGGTGCGGTACCACCGCACACCGTCATCGACGACGAACCGGCCCCCCGAGGTGACCACCGGGCCGCCATCGGCGTCGGTGTCGACGGAGTCGGCGAGGTCGGCGAGGTAGCCGCGGGCCAGCCCGACCCCGCCCACCCACAGCTCCCCGGGTTGCCCGACCGGCGCGGGTGTTCCGGTGTCGTCGACGACGCGGACCGTGACGCCGGTCAGCGGATGTCCGATGGTCACCGGCTCGCCGGGCCGGCATTCGCCGACCGACACCGCGACGGTCGCTTCCGTTGGCCCGTAGCCGTTGAGGAACCGTCGCCCGTGTGCGGCCCACCGGGTCACCAGCGGCGCCGGGCAGGGTTCGCCGACCGCGACCACGGTGTGCAGGTCGGGCAGTGCGTCGTACGGCAGGGCGGCCAGCAGCGATGGGGTCAGGGTCGCCACGTTGATCCGCTGGTGGCGCAGGAACGCGGCCAGCTCCTCGCCGCCGCGGCGGGCGGTGTCCGGGGCGAGGACCAGCGTGGCGCCGGCGGCCAGCGTGACGAGGATCTCGCAGACCGCGGCGTCCCAGGCCCAGGATGCGAACTGCAGCATCCGCACCCCAGGTTGTACCTGGAACAGGCGCGCGAGCTGGACGGTCATGTTCGCCACGCCGCGGTGCTCGACCGCGACGCCCTTCGGGATGCCGGTCGACCCCGAGGTGTACACCACGTAGCACAGGTCCTCGGGCCGGTGGACGGGTACCAGCTCGGTGCCATGCCAGCCGGCCACGATTGGGTCGCCGACACCGACGGTGGCCAGCCCCAGCCCGGCTACGCCGTCACCGGCGGCGACGGTGGACCGGATTCGGCATTCGCGCACCACCTGTCGGAGCCGCTCACGGGGCCAAGTCGGGTCGAGGTAGGCGTAGGCGGCGCCGGCGGTGAGGATGCCGAGCAGTCCGACCACCCCATGGGCCGAGCGTGGTCCGGTCAACCCGACAACTTGGTCGCGGTCGACGCCGGAGTCGCGGAGCCGGTGCGCGATGCGGGTGGCGCCGTCGAGGAGTTGCTGGTAGGTCAGGGTGTGGGTGCCGGCGAGCACCGCGACCGCGTTGGGGTTGGCCGCGGCCCGCGCGGTGATCATGTCCCGGACGAGGGCGGTATCGGCAGGGCTATCCGTGGTGGTCACAGTTTCCTCCGGGGGTGGGGTTTAGCCGACGGGGTCGGTGTCGGGTGGTGTGAACGCGACGGGCAGGGTGGCCAGGCCGCGCAGGTTGCCGTTGAGCCGCCACCGGCGCGGCCCGGCGGGCCGCGGGTCGGCGCAGCGGGTGAGCAGAGCGCTGAGCACCAGCCGCGTTTCCAGGCGGGCCAACGGGGCGCCGAAGCAGAAGTGCGGGCCATGCCCGAAGGCGACGGGCCGTGGTGTGGCTGGGCGGTTCAGCCGCACCGTGTCGGGGTCGGGGAATGCGGCCGGGTCGCGGTTGGCGGCGGCGAGCACCAGCACTACGGCCTGCCCAGCCTGGATCCGGGCGTCGCCGATGCGGGTGTCGGCGCGGGCGGTGCGGGCCGTGTACTGCGTCGGCGGGGACAGCCGGGCCAGTTCGTCCACCGCGGCTGGCAGCAGATCCGGGTCGTCTCGCAGCCGGTCGGCCAAGCCCGGGTGGTCCAGCAGCGCCGCGACTGCGTTGCCGATCAGGTTCGCGGTGGTTTCGTGCCCGGCGGTGACCAGCATCATCAGGTTGGCGATGAGTTCGACCTCGCTGAGCCGTCCGGCGTCGGCGGCTGTGGCGAGCGTTGCGGTCACGGTGTCGCACGGCTGGGCGCGATGGGCGGTGACAGCGCGGTGGAGGTGGTCGATGAGGTCATTGACGTCGTCGAGGAGTTGGTTGGTGTCTCCGGTGGGCAGGTGTCCGGGCGCGGCGACGACGTCGCCCCAGGCGTTGGACCAGCGCCGCAGTCGTGGCAGGTCCACCTCGTCCAGGCCGAGCAGGTGCCGAACCACTTGCAGTGGGATCGGGTAGGCCAGGTCGGCGACCACGTCGATGCGCCCGGTGGCGGCGGTGCGGTCCAGGGCGGCGGCGACCGCGGCGGCGATCAGGCCCTCCAGCGCCTCAACGTGGCGTGGCTTGAACGGGTCGGCCAGCAGCCGGCGCAATCGGGTGTGCTCGGGCGGGTCCACAAAGGACACGTGCGCGTCCAGCAGTGGGAACAGGTGCCGCATCGTTGCCGGGGCGTACCGGGCGGAGCGGGTGTGGTCGGTGACCGCCGAGAACTGCGGGTCGGCGAGCAGTTGGGAGACGTCGGCGTGGCGCCCCACCAGCCAGGACCGCACCGTCGAGTCCCAGTACGGCCCGTCGGCAGCGGCGAGTAGCGCCCGGTGCCACGGCCACGGGTCGGCGATGACAGCTGGTCGCTGCAGGTCGTACAGGCTCAGCCGGTCCGGGTCGCTGCCGGCACGGGTGTGTGCGGTTGTGGTGCCATGCCCGCCCCGCACGGCCGCCGTTTCGGTGCTGGCATGGTGTGCTGCGCCGCTGGAGGTGGTGGCCGGTTCGCTCGTGCTCGTGTGGTGGCTCATGGCTTGCGCCCCACGCCGGCGAGGATGCTCGACCGCCGCGCCCAGTCGTCGGCCTCGTCCGGGGACTCCGTTCGCCACCGTGGCAGCCACACCAGGCCGGGGTCGACCTGTTCGAGGCCGGTGAACAGCCGCGCGATGTCGGCGCGGATGCGGATGGTCAGCGGCTTGCCGGCGTGCCGTCCCAGGTCGGCGATCGCGGCCATGGCATCGGGTCTGCCGCCCTCGGTGCAGGGGTGGCTGATGACCAGGTGGCTGCCGGAGATGAACCTGTCGCGGAGGCGGGCCACGATGGCGTGCGGGTCGTCCTTGTCGGACACCCGGTGCAGCGCATCGACCAGCAGCACCGCGACGGGCCGGTCCAGGTTGAGCACGGCCCGGAGTTCCGGATGGTCGAGGATGTCATCGGGTCGGCGCAGGTCGGCGTGGACCACCGCCGCCCGGGAGTCGCCGACCAGCAGCGCCGTGCCCAGTGCCACCGCGACGGGGTCGCTGTCCACCAGTACGACCCGTGCGTCTGCGACGGCGTGCCGGGCGACCTGATACGTGTTGCCGACGGTCGGCATGGCCGAGCCGAGGTCGAGAAACTGCCGCACGCCCGCCGCGACGCACAACCGCACCGCCTGGGCCAGGAACGCCCGGTGCTCCCGCACCATCCGTGCGGCGTCGGGCACGGCGGCGAGGACCCGCTTGGCCAGGGCCCGGTCGGCGGCGACGTTGTAGGCCCCGCCCAGCAGGTAGTCCTCGACGCGGGCCAGGCTGGGCCGGTCGAGGTCGACCTCGATGTCGATGCAGCCGGGTGCCGGGCCAGGCGCATCCATCGACTGCCGCATGATGGTGGCCCGGGCGATGGTGTGCGCGACCGTTGTCGTGGTGGTCATGTCGGCTCTCCGTCGCTGGCGAGCAGGACCCGGAACAGGTCGAGCCGCCGGTACACCAGCTGGATTGACAGCGGCAAGGGCCGGCCGTGCAGCAGCGCGGCCAGCCGCTGACCGGCGGCGGTGGGCGGCAGTTGGCCGGCGCGGGCAGCGGCGCGCAGGGCGAGCAGGTCGGGTAGGTGGGCCTCCACGAACGCCTGGTCGGGTAGCGGCCCGCCGAGCCATTGCCGGGCCGCGGCCCGGGTGGTCAGCTCCCACACCACCTCGTCGGACGTGCTGGTTGTCTCGGCGGCGCGGACGGTGACCAGGTGTGGGATGCGGACCAGGTCGTCGGGGGTGGCGGGTTGGCCGGGGCTGGTCAGATAGGGGCGCGCGGGGGTGAGCCCACCGCAGCGGACCCGGCCAAGGTGGGACGCTAGATGCAGGGCTACCGCGACCCGGGCCGGCTGCTCGCCCGCGGCGGCGAGGCTGACCGCATGCACCCCGGGCCGTTCACAGGTGGCCCGGCCGTAGCGTTCGCCTTGGAATCCGGTGGCGGCCCACACCACGTTGCCGCGGTCGTCGCGGGCCAGTACCTCGTCCGCCCAGGAGGTGGGCACCGTTGGGGCAAGGACGGCGATCAGGCCGTCCGCGGCGGGCGGGCGGCGCCAGTCCGGCCACACCGCGATGAAGCACCGGTCCGCGGGCTTGGTGGCGATCATGCCTTGCTCACCTGGCCGCGGGTGGAGACGAACTGGTAGGACATGGCCGCGAAGGCGGCGTCGGCCATCAGGGCGCGGAGGCGGTCGAGGTCGTCGGCGGTGAGCCCGGCGGCGGTCAGTGGTCCTGCCATCTGGATGGAGTTGGCGTGGTGGAGCTGACAGCCAGGGCTGCCGCCGGTCCAGCTCGCGGCATGGGTCACGGTGTGCACGTGGCGCAGGCCGGCCTGGATCATCAGCGGGTGGACCTGCTGCGCCCAGCCCAGGTCCGCGCCGCGGCTGCGCAGCACGGCCAGCAGCGCGTCGACATAGCAGCCGAACAGCTCGGCATCGCCGGGATCGGGAGCGTGCAGGACGCGCAGCGGAACGGTGCAGTCGAACTCTTCGATCAGCAGCCACCCGCCCGGCGTGGTGGCGGCGATGAGCCGATGGAGGATCTCGCGCCGCTGCGGCAGGTGCAGCAGCACCAGCCGGGCGTGCACCACGTCGAACGGGCCGCCCGGCGGCATGGAGTCGTGCCGCAGGTCGTGTTCGTAGATGTCGAGGCTGCCGGCCGGGTGCAGCCGGCTGGTGTCGGTGTCGGTAGCGGTTACCCGGCCGCTTGGCCCCACCCTGTCGGCCAGCCACCGCGCTATCGAGCCGCCGCCGGCGCCGGCTTCCCAACACCGCGCCCCGGCCGGGACATCGAGCTCGGTGAGGCGGGCGGTGGTCAGCGGGTCGAGGACCGTTTCCAACGCGTCGAGCTGCTCGGCGGCCTTATCGCCGGTGGGGAACGCATAGTCACTCGTCGCAGCGGCCGTCATTGGGTACCTCCGGGGGGCGGTGCGCTGAGAGTCGGCGTGCTGGCCGGCGTGGTCGGGGCCAACAGGTCGACGAGATGAGCGGGGTCGGTTCGGGCCGTGTCGGCGTTGAGGTCGGCGACGACGCGGCCAGCGGCCAGCACCACCACGTGGTCGGCCACCGCCGCTGCCAGGGGCAGGTTCGGGGTGGCGAGCAGGATGCCCAGGCCGTCGGCGGCCAGCACGCCGATCACGTCGCGGACCTGCCCGGCGACGGTGGGGGCCAGCCCCTCGGTGGGTTCGTCGAGCAGCAGCAGCCGGGGTTGGGTGCGTAGGGCGCGGGCGATGGCCAGCATCTGCTGTTCCCCGCCGGATAGCTGGCCGCCGCGGTGGGCCAGCCGATGGCCGAGTTGTGGGAACAGGGCCAGGATCCGGTCGACCGGCCAGCGGATGCTGGCCTGTGTGTGGCGGGTGAGGGTGAGATGCTCGGCCACGGTCAGCGAGGCGAAGACCCGCCGGCCCTGCGGGACCAGCGCCACGCCAGCGCGGGCGATGCGGTGGGCGGGCTGGCCGGTCAGGTCGCGGTCGCCGAGGTGGATACGGCCGGCTGCTGGATGCAGCAGGCCGGCGATGGTGTGCAGCAGGGTGGTCTTGCCAGCGCCGTTGTGCCCGACGACGACGTGCACGGCGCCAGCGGGAACAGCCAGAGTGATGCCGTGCAGGACGGTACCGCCGCCATACCCGGCCCGCAGATCGTCAACGCACAGCATGGTCAGCCCACCGCTTCGATCGGGCTACCGAGGTACACCTCGCGGACGGTGGGATCGGCAGCGATCTGGTGGGGGCTGCCGGTGGCCAGGATCCGGCCGTGGTGCAGCACGGTGACGGTTTCGGCGGTGGCGGTGACCAGGTCGAGGTTGTGTTCGACAAGCACCACCGCACACGCCGCTGGCAACCCGCGCAGCACCTTCTGCAGCCGCTGCAGGTCGGCATCGTCGAGCCCGGCGGCTGGTTCGTCGAGCAGCAGCAGCCTCGGCGCACCGGCCAGGGCGACGGCGATGTCGAGCAGGCGGCGCTGCCCGTGCGGCAGGGTGCCGGCCGGTTGGCGGGCCTGGTCGGCCAGGCCCAGGGTGTCGAGGTCGGCCAGGGCGCGGCGGGCTACAGATCTTGAATGGCTAGGTTGAGTGGGGTTCGAGGGTCAGGCCGGTGTGGGCGAGGAAGCTGTCGATCAGATCGGATCGGTACTGGACGCGCTTGAGCCGGTTCTTGACGATCGCCAGGAGTTGGTCGACGCC
>WNGF01004074.1_pt1 | contig 19340 bp, 20 predicted proteins | sample 5400641 | NCBI WGS metagenome assembly WNGF01 (sample SAMN13153371, study PRJNA577476) | soil metagenome | isolation source: 80 cm soil or saprolite under grassland replicate 2 | place: USA:California | collected 2016-06-15
GCGCGGAAATGCTCGATGATGCGGGGGAGCGCCGCCACCGTCGCCGAGCGCTCGCCGCCGCCATCGTGCAGCAGCACGATGCGTCCGTCGGCAAGCCGACGGACGGTCTCCGCCACCACCGCCTCGGCGGTGATCCCCGGCCGCCAGTCCTGCGGGTCGATGCCGGCGCCGACGGCGAGGTAGCCCAGCTCCTGAGCGCGGAGAATCGGCTCGATCTCCTCGGGTGTCAGCGGCTCGCTGTCCACGTTGTAGGGGGGGCGGAAGAGGGTGGTCGAGAAGCCGACCACGTGCTGGATGATCCGCTGCGTGGCGTTCAGCTCCAGCCGGGTGCGCTCCCGGGACACCGTCGCGATGTTCGGATGCTGGTACGTGTGATTGCCGATCTCGTGCCCGTCCGCCTGCATGCGCCGGAGGAGGCCGGGAGCGGATTCCGCGTTCACCCCGACGACGAAGAATGTCGCGGCGACCCCGTGCTCTCGGAGCGTGTCGAGAATCTGCGGGGTGTATCGCGGATCCGGCCCATCATCGAACGTCAGCGCGATGACGTTTCCTCCGGCGGGACCGCGCCCCTCGACGACGTACGGGCACGGATATTCCTCGTAGCGCTCCGCGGCGTCGCCATTCTCCGTGCGCCAGAGGCTCCTCGAGCCTGGCCGGGGCGCGGCCACGACGCGCCGGACCTCCCCGCCGGCGCCCGGCGCGACCACGGTCTGGATGGACACGCGGGTGAGGGCTCGAGGATCGGCATCCGCCCCCGGCCAGGCCTGGCGCGTGACGACTGTCCACAGCCCCGGGTCTTCGGCGCCGAGTCGCCAGAGGGCCACTCCGCGGAATTCCCCCCGCGCGACGGCCCGCGTCTGGTTGAGCGCGGTGACCGCGTCGAGAAACCAGACCTCGTGCCCGAGGCCGCCGGCCCGGTACCGGAGCACCGGGTTCTGGGTCCGGCGGTCCCACTCGATGACGCCCGCGTGCCGGGTCGCGGCCGCCATGACTTCGGCAAACCCGAGGACAGCCGCCGCGCGGGCGGGCCGGGTCCAGTCATAGCCGTAGTTGCCGAGGCCGATGATCGTCTTCTCGCCGGGAACCGTGGTCGCGAGCCTGGCAAGCTGCTGCTCGAACCACGGCTGCGACGCGATGGGGCCGGAGCTGCCGGTCTGATCGTGCTCGTCGTACACCATCGCCATGATGTAATCGTTCACCGCGGCCAGCGCCTTCACGTCGTAGGCGGGATCGTCCGGCGGGACGCTCTGGGTGACGAGCAGACCGGCCGGTCTGAGCGTTGCCGCCAGCTCCCGCATCAGGCCGGTCATGAGGTCGCGGTCCTCATGCACGGCCTGCTCGAAATCGATGTTGACGCCGCCGAACCCGCGTCGGACGAGCGTGTCGCGAATGTTCTGAACGAGGTTCCGGCGGGCCTCGGCGTTCCGCAAGAGGCGACGGAGCTCGCCCGCCTGCCACCCCTGCCGGTAGTTGGTGACCATCACGATGATGGGCAACCCCGCCTGGCGCGCCAGGCTCGCGACGGCCTCATCCGAGGTGTCCTCCAGATCTCCCTGTTCGTTTCGGAGGGTCAACCATTGCGGGACGAGGTGCGTGAGGTGGCGCAGGTTCTTCCGCAGAGACACGAGGCTCGCCCGGTCCCAGTTCACGTAGTAGCCGAACACGAGCGGCGGGGCCCGCGACGACGGGGAGCCGAGGGGTGGCGGATCGCGCTCCTCGTTCCCTCCCATCGCGGCGGCGGACAGGATCCCTCGCGTCCCGTGCTCGGCCTCGGCCACGGCTGACGGGAGCACGGCGGTGGGCGCTTCCGGGCCGGCCAGGCGCGGATCGGTCATGACGCTCAAGAGGAACAGGACCGCGCCCAGACCGAGGAAGAGGCTCGCGATCTCGACTCCGCGGCACACACGCGTCCACCGACGGCCGGATGCGTCGTAGAAGACGAAGCGCACCCGGCTCCGCGGCGCCGACTGTCCCTTCCCCGAGTCCATGCGAACCATCGGAACACACACGACTTGCGCGCAAGACCCGCCGCGTGGTGAGGCATCGGAGTTCTTTCGGGGTGCGCCTCCCCGGCGGGCTGTGCAGCGGGTGACCGCTGGACACGACTGCTACGTGGCTCTTCTCACGTTGCCTGCGGCGGCGGGCCGGGCCAATCGGGTAAAGACCCGAATTCGACCAGGGAAAACTCCGGAGGGTCGCGCGTATCGTAGGGGAATGCGGGCGTGTTGCCGCACTCGTCGCCGGCCCGGGGCCACGGCGCCGACACGCATCCACCGCTGCTCGCGACAACGATCGGTCAGATCCTGGGCCCGTCCGATCCCGTTCAGACGCTGAGGAAGCGCTGCTGGATGGTCGGATCCGCTCGCAGCGCCGCCGGCGTCCCCTCGAACTGGATCCGCCCCTGATCCATGACGTAGAGGCGGTTCGAGAGCGTCAGCGCCACCTCCAGCGTCTGCTCCACCAGGAGGATGGTCGTGCCGCGCCGGTTGACCTCGCCGAGGATCGCGGTCAGGCTCTCGACCAGGAGCGGCGCCAGCCCCTCCGTCGGCTCGTCCACCAGCATGATGCGCGGCCGCGCGGCGAGGCCGCGCGCGATGGCCAGCATCTGCTGCTCGCCCCCTGAGAGCAAGCGTCCCTTCTGCGCGATCCGCTCGCGGAGCCGCGGGAAGAACTCCAGCACCTCCTCCACGCGCGCGGCGCCGTCCCGGGCGCCGCCGGCCAGCATGCCGAGCCGCAGATTCTCGAGGACGGTGAGGTTGGGAAGCACCCGGCGCTCCTCCGGGACCCACCCGATCCCGCGCCGGACGATCTCGTGAGTGCCGAGCCGGGTGATGTCCTCGCCCTCCAGCCGCACGGCGCCGCGCCGCGGGCGCGCGATACCCATGATCGAGAGCAGCGTGGTCGTCTTGCCGGCGCCGTTGCGGCCGATCAGCGTCACCACCTCGCCGGCGCGCACCGTCACCGAGACGCCCTGCAGGATGTGCGCCTCGCCGTAGTAGGTGTGGATGTCCTCGAGGGCGAGGAGCGCGGCGCTCACCGGACTGCCGTCCTCGTGAAGGCCATTGCTTGGCGGCCCGGCCTCTTCGCGCCTCCGGCGGTCATCGGATTCCGTTCCCGCTGACCGAGATCGCGCGGCGGCCCGGCCTCTTCGCGCCTCCGGCGGTCATCAGCATTCCCTCCCCGGTGACCGACATCGCGCGGCGGCCCGGCCTCTTCGCGCCTCCGGCGGTCATCGGATTCCCTTCCCGGTGACCGACATCGCGCGGCGGCCCGGCCTCTTCGCGCCTCCGGCGCTCATCGGATTCCCTTCCCGGTGACCGACATCGCGCGGCGGCCCGGCCTCTTCGCGCCTCCGGCGCTCATCGGGCCGCGCCCAGGTAGGTCCGGCGGACCGCCTCGTTGGCGCGGATCTCCTCGGGGTTGCCCTCCGCCAGCACCTGCCCCTGATGGAGCACCGTGATGCGGTCGGAGATGCGCATGACGAGCTTCATCTTGTGCTCGACGAGCACGATGGTCCGGCCCGCCGCCAGCGCGCGGATGAGCTGCATCGTCTCGTCCGTCTCCTCGGGGCTCATGCCCGCGGTGGGCTCGTCCAGCAGCAGCAGCGCCGGATCGGACGCCAGCGCGATCCCGATCTCCAGGTGCCGCTTCTCGCCATGAGAGAGATGGGCGGCCAGGTGTGCCGCCTTCGGAGCCAGGCCCACCGACTCCAGGATCGCGAGCGCTCGCTCGCGGCAGTCCGAGAGTCGGTCCGCGCGCGCCCAGAAGTTGAAGGAGCGGCCGTGGCCCTGCACGGCCACCCGCACGTTCTCCAGCACGGACAGATGCGGGAAGATATTCGTGATCTGGTACGACTTGGCGATGCCCAGGCGGGACACGCGATGCTGGGGCAGCCCGGTGATGTCGCTCCCGTTGAACCACACCCGTCCCGAGGAGGGCGCCATCTCCCCCGACACCAGGCGGAAGAAGGTGGTCTTGCCGGCGCCGTTCGGCCCGATGATCGAGCGCAGCTCGCCGCGGCGAACCGTCAAGTCGACGCGATCGACGGCGAGGAGGCTACCGAAGGCGCGCGTGAGTCGCTCGGTTCGCAGGAGGATGGAGTCAGCGCCGGCGGTCATGGCGACGCGAGCCATGATGTCCTCGCGGTTGGGGCTTGTCAACCTCGCCACGGGCCTCGGTGCGCGCGGTATCCCACCAGCCCCGCCCGGAGCGAGCGCCGGTCCACCCGCGAGAGCCCGCGGATCAGGGCCGGGGTGAGGAGCGGCGCGTGGCGGATCTCCAGCAGATGCTCCGCCACCCACGAGAGTCGGGGTCAGAAGACCTCGTCGCGCTCGCCGAACTCGAACTGGTAGGTGGTCTCCTCCAGCTCCGCCCGCGTCAGGAGACCCTTCTTGGCCAGGAGCTCCTCGAAGGTGGTGAGCCAGATCTCGTAGTAGGCGAACGGACCACCTTGGGCCTCCGCGGCCGCGATCTGGGCGATCAGGGCCTCTCGGAACTCGTCCCAGTCGTACAGCCCCTGCTCGTGGAGCGCGACGGCCATGCCGAAGACGCGCCCCTGCCACGGCTCGTCGAAGACCAGCTCGCCGTTCTTCCGCGGCAGCGCCGTCGTCCCCTCCATGGCGGCGACCACGCGGTCGACGCTCAGGCCTCGGCCGTTCGCCATCATCCCCGAGGCCGTCCCGGCGCACCCATGACCCTCGCCGGTGACGCGGCGCCGCGGGCGGTGGTCGTCGACGGGCTGGCCGTCCGGGCGCGGCTGCCAGGCGGACGCGGTGAAGTGATGAGGCCGGAGGGCGGGCGGCGGCGGCAGGCAGGTGTCGGCCTCCAGCATCCCCTCCACGTGGTCGTAGAGGGCGAGCGCCAGCGCCTCGGAGTTGATGGAGTGAAACCACTGCGCGTGGCCGTCGAAGAGGAGAAGGGTCACGTTGGCGAGCGCGCACGGGCCGAGGCAGCCGCCGATGGTGAGGTGCACGATGTTCCGCAGGCGCCGGCGTTCCCACTCCCGGTGGAAGGTCTCCGCGGGCACGGGCGCGAACCCGTCCTCGGTCCGCCCGCAGCAGCAGCCGCTCGCGCAGACGAAGAGATGGCCGCGCGGGCGCGCGACGTTGACGGGCCGGCCGTCGGGGCGGAGGACGAGGTTGCGGCGCCGCTGGTACATCGCCGGCGCGGGGCTCAGCGCGCGCCCGCGGGGGCCTGCACCGGGGCGACCCCGATCAGGGCGTCGCGCCCGACGAGCGGGACCAGCTCGGCCTCGCCCATGTGCTCGGTCCCCGCCGGACGCTCGGGCAATACCATGTAGCGCATCTCGGCGCTGCTGTCCCAGACCCGGACCTCGCGTCCGGGCGGGATGTCGAGGCCGAACTCTCTCAGGACGGCGCGGGGCTCGCTGACGGCGCGCGAGCGGTAGGCCGGCATCTTGTACCAGGTGGGCGGCAGACCCAGCACCGGCCACGGGTAGCAGGAGCAGAGCGTGCAGACCACGAGGTTGTGGACGGCGGGCGTGTTCTCGACCACGACGAGCATCCCGTAGTCGAGCCCGAACCGCGCGAGCGCCGACCTGGAATCCTCGAGCAGGAGGCGCTTGTACGCGGGGTCCGCCCACGCCCGCGCCACCGCCCGCGCGCCGACCATCGGTCCGGTGTCGGCCTCGTAGCGCTGGATGACTCGGTCCACGGCGTCGGGGGCGAGGATGCCCTTCTCGAGCAGCAGTGATTCGAGGGCCCGCACCCGCGACACGACGTAGGGATCGACGTTGGGATGGTTCTTGCCCATGCGCTCACCTCCCGGGCTCGAGATAGCTCTCCCAGAGATCGATGTGCACCCACTGGTTCGGCTCCGCCGTGTCGCCCCACAGCTCGCGCGCCTCGAACCGCACGCTGTAGAGCGGCTGCGGCTGCTCGCCGAGACCGTGGGCATTGCTGTCGGGGAAGACGTGCACGCCGTGCAGGCCGTGGATCACCCCGCGCTTGCCGCGCGCGTAGCGCGGCAGCCGCGTGTGGCCGCGGGGATGGATGTTGCGCGTGATCACGGGATCGCCGGGAGCGAAGCGCGGCCGCGCCCCCGTCTGACGCACCACGTCCTGCGCCCAGCCCGCATTGAACGGGACGCGCCCGGGCAGGGGGCCGCTGAGCGCCGCCGTGGCCGCGGCGTCGGGCCGCGCGGCGAAGAACTCGGTCCGCGCCCGCATCTCCGCCTCGGTCACGACGCCCTTTTCCACGAACAGACGCGCGATGCCGTCCAGCCACTTCTCGTAGTAGGTGGCCGCGAGATAGTCGGCCGGGCGCATGCGCTCGATGGCGTGGCGGAACTCGTCGATGTTGTAGAGGCCCCGCCCCGCGCCGGCCCGCATCATGGCGAGCACCTCCGCCTCCCAGGGCGCGTGGAACACGGGCTCCTTGTCCTCCCGCTCGACACGGCCGAAGCCCTGCATCCCGCCGAGGTCGTGGACGCCGTCCATGGCGCTCTCCTCCCGGGACATTCTAGCCCATCACGCCGGCGCGGAGCATGCGCGAACGAGCGCGCCACCATCGAGCGTCTCTCGCGCCCGGGGACGAGGGAACGGACCTCACGAAGAAACCGGCCTAGCGCGTGAGGGGGCGCTCGGGGCGGGCCGGCGGCGCCTTCGCGGCGATGCCGACGTAGCGCATCCGCGTCCGGAGGTCGAGGCGTGGCCAGTCCGCGAGTCGACGGAGCGCCGGCGCTCGGGATCGAGCCACGAATTGGGAAGAAGATCGTCACCATCCGTCCCCGCGCCCGTTCCACGCGTCACCGACTTTCGCAGGCCTGAGCGGAGGAGGATCGCCCTTTCACGCCCCCCGCGTCACCGCCAGCCGTCAACAGGCTTGTGACGCAGGTGACCCGGCCAAGCGCGCCGCCGCCGGAGGCTGACCCCGACAAGGGTCGCGTGCCAGGTGGGGAAATTCTGGAGGCGGCCCAGACGTGGCAGGCCGCGCGGAGAACTGCCTCAATCAGTGCCGGGGGGGCGGCAGGGGGGACGGCTCCAGTGATGATTTCCGACCCGACGGCCACCCGTTCACGTTCACGTGATGCTTGGCGGTGGGTTCGAGTCAGATCGCCGCGAGCGGCGATCCTCTTCGCGTCGCTCGGGTACGTGCGCGTCGGGCCGCTCGCGACGCTCACCGGTCCTCCGGTCCAAGACCACGTTGACGTCCAGCCGGCCCGCAAACTGCCGCTTCAGAGACTCGTATAACCCCTGCGCGGCCCTGGCAATGATGAACAGGTGGCGCTTCTTAGCCATCGGTTCGCTCCACGTGGGTTCGTGGGTGCCAGCACAAGGTGCCGGAGCACGATGGAGGTAACCGCGACCTACTGATTTTGTGGGATGAACACTGGTCGCGCTAGCTCGCTCCAAATCCGGCGCCAGACGGTTGACACGTCAAGGCGCCTTCGCACGTCGGAGGCACAACGTTTCCCGCCACGGGATCCCCACTCCCCTGTCGGTGTCCCGTGTCTTCCTGGTCCTGCGAAAAATATGCCGGCGTGTTCACCCACGCCGCTCGCCTCGCTCAAACGGTTCCCCGTGGCCACAATCTGCTGATTCCGCCAGGGGTTACCCGGGCCCGAGCGCAATGCTGTCGTCACGAAGCCAGCTCCCCGACGCTAAAGCCGTCGTGTAAAGGTTACAGCCGTCGTGTAAAGGTTACACGCCGAACCGTCCAAAAATGCATGGTCCCCGGAGTCCATGCCCCCTGCCCGCTCGCTCAGCACTCGGGCCGAGGATACGCGTCAACACTTCGAGCGTGCGTCGGTGGCGTGCCGCGCGGCCGCGCCCGCCGGATCACACGGCCTTGCCCGGCACCAAACGCTCGGGCTCCCGGACCCCGAGTTGAGCCCGCGCACGCCCGAGCGGGTCTCTCAATCGCGAAGGCTCCTGTTCGATCGCAGGCCAAGCCGCTGAGCCCGGTCACCGTCCGCGTCGAGAGAGCTGGCTAGGACGCACCATTGTCAGTCAGCGCGCGCAGGCGCACGAGCATCCTGGGCATGGCCACGACACCTTCCGCGAGATAGACAATCGCTCGCGTCTGGACGCCCGCCGTCGATCGCGTGGGCGCGCACGCCGGTGCCTACGACAGCAGTTGCCCTCGGTCGCGGGGCAGGATAAGCTCGCCCCGTGATCGCGCTCCGATGGGGCCAGGCGGCGCCCGGATTCTCGCTGCCCTCGACGCTCGGCCGGCCGGTCTCCCTCGAGGAGTTCAAGGGCCGGGCGGATGTCGTCGTCGCGTTCTACTGCTACGACTGGGGCGGGATCTGAACGCCGGAGCTCACCGGCCTGGGACAGGTCGCGGGCAGGCTCCAGGATCGCGGCGCGGTCTTCCTGGCCATCAGCGGGGATAGCCCCTTCTCCCAGGAGGCCTTCGCCAAGGCCTCGAGCTTCCCGTTCCCCCTCCTGAGCGACGTCCGCCGCGAGACCATCAGCGCCTACGGCGTGCTGGACCAGGAACGCAACGTGGCCTACCGCTCCACCTTCGTGGTGGACCGGGACGGCGTGCTTCGCTGGGGGCAGTCGGGTGACCGGCAGATGGTCCGCGACGGCGCCGAGGTCCTGCGCGTCCTCGACGTGATCGAGCGCTTGCGGCGACAGGCCTGAGGCGGCGCGCTCCCCCGCCCGTCAGACCGTCCGGGTCGCGGCCCGGGTGTCTCCCGAGCGGGTCCTCATCGGGTGGCGTGCCCGGCCCTCGGCCTTGACGCGGCCGCGGGCGCGCTCCTCGGCCTTCCGGGCCCGGATGGCGGCGATCCGCTCGGCCAGCGGCACCTCGAATCGCTCCGCCGACTTCATCCCGTAGTCGAACCCCGGGAGCGTGACGCGCTGGATCCGCGTGCCGACGGCGCGCTCGATCGCCCGGAGATCTCCTTCCTCGGCGGGCGAGACGAGGGTGAGGGCATCCCCGATCGCCTCGACGCGGGCCGTGCGTCCGACGCGGTGGATGTAGTCATCGGGAAGCCCCGGCACGTCGAAATTGACCACGTGGCTCAGCTCGCTGATGTCGATGCCCCGCGCGGCGATGTCGGTGGCCACGAGGACGCGGATGCGCCCCTCCTTGAACCCGGCCAGCACCTGGGTGCGCTGCGACTGGCTCCGATTCCCGTGGATCCGATCCGCCCGCACGTGGTGCCGGACGAGGAACTCCGCCAGCCGGTTGGCGCGGTGCTTGGTGCGGGTGAACGCCAGCACGCTCCGGACGCCGGGCCCCTTCAACAGCTCCACCAGCAGCCGCGATTTGAGCTCCTGAGGGACGGCGTAGGCCGTATGGGTGATCCCCGCCGCCGGAGCCGCCGGGCGCTCGATGTTGATCGTCACCGGATCGCGCAGCATCTCGCGCGCGAGCTCCACGATCGGTGGCGGCATCGTCGCCGAGAAGAGCAGCGTCTGGCGTCTCGCCGGGAGGTGCTTCAGGATCCGGCGGATGTCCGGCAGGAAGCCCATGTCGAGCATCCGATCCGCCTCGTCGAGGACCAGGACCTCGAGCCCCTGGAGCCGCGCGTAGGGGAAGCGGAAGTGGTCGAGGAGCCGGCCCGGGGTCGCGACCAGGACGTCCACGCCGCGCCGGAACGCCTGCTCCTGGGGCTCCATCCCGACGCCGCCGAAGACGGCCGCGCCCGCCACCCCCACATGGCGCGCGAGCTGGCGCCGGTGCTCGTCGATCTGCGCGGCCAGCTCGCGCGTGGGGGCGAGGACGAGCGCTCGCGTGACTCCGCGGCGGCTCCCGGCCAGGCGGTGGAGAATCGGCAGCACGAACGCGGCCGTCTTGCCGCTGCCGGTGACGGCGCAGGCGAGCACGTCCCGCCCGGCGAGGCCGGGGGGGATGGCGTCCGTCTGGATGGCCGTCGGCGCTTCGAAGCCCATCTCATCGATGGCGCGCAGCAGGCCGGGTTGAAGGTCGAATGTGGTGAAGGACATGGTGAGTGATTTCCTCGTCGAGGCTCGTCTGGGCCCGTTCAGTCTTCCGCGGGTGATCGCAACACGCCCCACGATGCGGAAGATTCGGCGGGGAAACGCGGTCTGGGAGGGATGGAGGCTCGCCACTGAACCGACGATCGAACCAGACGCGTATCAGCCTACACCACGCGCCCCGGGATCGCCACCAAATTAAATTATTCGATCGGGCCCCCTCAGCGTCCCTCCAGGCGCGGCGCCTCCCGCTGCCGCACCTCGTCGGCGAAGAGGTCGAGGGTCAGAGGGCACGGCGCCTCGTTGGCATCGACGTACTGGCAATCCGACTCGCTGCATCGGACGAAGAACTGGGCCTTCCCGCCGAACGTGGTTCGCCGGCGCAGCGCGATCGTGACGGTTTCGGAGACGACTTCGCAGCGGAATGACTTCGACGGCGGACGATTCACCGGCGTTCTCCCTTCCCCGACCTCTCCGCGCCGGGCGCGAGACGGGAATGAATCGACTGGTGAGCGAGACCCTGGGAGGATGGCGGGTGGCGCGCTCATGCCCGCCAGTCTCTTCCAACGAAGAGGCGCCCAGTATACAGGAAGCCCGACCAGCCCGCGGCGGACATTCGTCGTCGGACACCGGGCCAATTTTGCTTCGCCAGATCCTTCGAACGACCTCACGGCTCGCCGCGCCGGCGGCGGCGCGACGCGCGTGGCTGGCTCCCTCGGGCCTCGTCTGGCTCGCAACGTGGCCCGGTACCCCTCGCCGGCGGGCTATCGCGCGGCGGCTCCCGAGAGCCGGGTCCGGCCGGGCGCCGAGCCGATGAGGTCGGCGTAGCCGGCCCCGGCGAGGAACCGTCTCACGTCCGACAGCGGCGTGACGAAGGTCTGGCCCGGAACAGGCACGTCGATGTACCAGGGCGGGTTGGCGCCGGGCGGGCTCACCCGGGCCGTGCTGTAGCCCTCGACGACCCCGATCAACGCCCCGCCCCGCGCCTCGTACACTCCACCCCCGCTCGAGCCATAGCTCACCGAGGCGTCCACCATGAGGCGCGACCCCGTCTCGCGGTCGGCGCCATCGTCCCCGTTGACCTGGCTGACGATCCCGCTCGCCAAGGTCATGTGACGGCCCCAGGGAAATCCGACGACCCACACCGACTCGCCCAGAAATGGCGGCCGGCCGGGGCGCGCCGACACGCAGTGAGTGGCGTCGACCTGGAGCAGCGCGAGGTCGAGGTCCGGCGCGTCACGATGGGCGAGCACGGTCGCGCGCACCCTCGTGCCGTCTCCGCGATCGCGTCCGAAGACGACGTAGACCTCCTTCTGACCGACGGCTCCCGCCACGGTATGGCCGCTGGTCAGGATGAAGCAGTCCACCCGGCGCTCGGTCCGCCGGGTCGCAAGCACGACGCCGGACCCGGTCCGCACCCGGCGGCCCTCCTGCTGCTCGACGATGACCTGGACGGCCGAGGGCAGGATGCGCTGGAGGACCTCCTCTCGGCCGGGCTCCCACAGCCCTCCGATGGCGCAGCCACTCACGAGGGCAGCGACCATCGCGCCGAGAGCGACCGCGCGCAGGTACCCGAACCGAGTCCGCATTTCTCGCGTCCAGATGATACTCCGTCGAAGAATCCTGGCCAACCATCTCGGGCCCGGCTCATGTCTCGGTTTGCCGGAGCCAATCACGCGCGAGGCGGGCTGGGCCGGTCCGGCGCGCTCACTCGACACGCGCCGACCGCAACATTCGGCGCCCGACTCGCCGCCCTGTAAGTCTTACACGGCTCGCGGAAGATTTTACCCGTCCGGGACAATGCTCGGCGTGCCTAAGACGGGGCCATTGTGTCGCGCGTCGCTTGGCACAAGGATTGCGGCATCGGGGACCGTGGGCTCGCCTTGAAACCCGCGGGCCCGCGAACCTGCAAGCCAGGAAAAAGGGAGGTCCGAATGACGCGACTTCTGACACTGACGGTGGCGGTAGCGATGGCCGCCCTCACGCTCGCCTCGGTCACATGGGCCGACGACGTCCAGGGCAAGATCAAGACCGTGGATCCGAGCGGGACGAGGGTGACGCTCGAGGATGGGACGCAGCTCACCATCCCGGGCAACCTGGACGCCAAGGCGCTCAAGCCCGGCGCGGACGTGAGGGTGACCTACGCGGACAGGGGTAGCGACAAGGTCGTCACGTCGATCGAGGTGCGCCCGGGCCCAAGGAAGTAAGCGGCCCCGACCGTGCCGCTCACCGGGGCCCGGACGCGTCCGGGCCCCGGTTCCGTGCGGCCCGCATCACCGGCGGTCGAGATGCCGCACGTAGATCTCGACGGCCGCGACCGAGTCCGCCTTGATCTCTTCCCTCGACAGAGCCGCCGAGGAAAATCTTCCACGCGGCCCGGTAAGACCTGCTGGATGGAACCGGGCGCGGCGGAATCGCCGCCGCGCCCGATCGACGCTGAGATCAGGTGAATACCTTACTGGGTCTTGCCCGGCATCTGACCACCCGTGCCGCTGCTCTTCTGACTTTCCTGAGCGGGCATCACCTCGATCTGGGTCGCGACGTTCTTGCCGTCCCGGGACTCGTACGCGGCCTTGACCTTCGCGCCCTCCCGGAGGTCGGTCAGCGAGCCTTGCCGGCCCTCGACCTGGATCTGCGTGTCAGTGGTCACCTCGAGGGTCCTTCCGAGAATACCGAACGGGCCCGAAGAGACCTGGAGCGTCCCCGCGGCCGGATCCACCTTCTTGACCGCGCCCTCGAGCATGCCCATGGTGGGGGCCTTCTCGGTAGGCCTTTCGCTCGGCGAAGGAGTCGAGCCGCCCGGCAGCGGGGGCGACTGCTGAGCCTGGGCCATCACCGGTCCGGCGGCAATCGCCAGGCTCAGCGCGATGACGACCGCCAGAGTCATGTAACGCGATACCACAGACAACATAGTGTCGTCCTCCTTTGAGACTCCATCAGAGTCTCCAGCTTCACCTCGGGCCTGCACCCTGATGGTGCAGTCCGGTGCCGGCGGGCCCTACTGCCCGCCGCGCTGCACATAGCTCTGCACGAACTCCTCGGCGTTTTCCTCGAGAAGGTCGTCGAGCTCATCCAGCAGCGTATCCAGCTCCTCCTTGATCCGTTCGCCCTTCTTTGGCAGCTCGGACGTCCCGACGCCGCCCTCTTCGCGCTGAGTAGACTTCCTCGGGCTGGCGTTCTTCTTCTGCTCAGCCATGGACCGCTCACCTCCATGTGGCGCCCGGCGCGCGATCGCTAAGGCCCCAGGGCCTCAGTGCCCCCGCGCGCGTGGACGCCGTTGACCTCCCCGCTCCCCGGCGGTCCCGGTTCGATGTCCTGATCATGCTGGTCACGATCACGCTGATCTTGCTCATCCGGCGCCGAGGGCGCCGAGTCGCTCGCCGTGTCCGTCGCGAGAATCCGCACGACGACCATGCTGGGAAGCACACGCACACCGTTCAGCGCGACCCGGGGAAGGCCCATGGCCTTCGCCCCCCGGACCGCGTTCTCGACCGCCGTCACGACGGCCGACTTGACACCTTCGTCGGAACGCTCGCCCAACGGCGCTGCCGTCTCGATCATCGCCATTCCCGCGAACGCCGGCGCCGTGCTGCCCAGCACCAGGAAGAGCGCGACGGCGAATCGGCTGAAGGCACGCATCATCCACCTCCTGTGAACGCGTCTTGGTTTGGAAGGGACAGATCACGCATCCGGGTACCGACCGGGAACTGCCGCGCGCGTAAGCAGCCACTTCCCCCTCTGGCAGGGAGCAGCAAGAGACGGGCCAAGACGACATCATCGGCTAATCCGCGACTTGCAGGCCGAGGGGAAGTCGTGACCCAGGAAGAAATTGCCCGGGGCACCAATGACCCAGAACCCTGGACGGACGTTCTCGCGGCGACGGGAGGCGTGTGACGGCGGCAGGCCACGCGGTCATCGCCGACGAATCGCCACGAACCGCGGCGCGCAGTCCGCCCCCTCATGAACGCGAAACGTTTCCCCGGGGGTGTGTAGGATTTTCCGGGCAGTGGGTAAGGTTTACCAGGGCCAGACGGAGTACGCGCGGTGGCCCTCGCCCTCGAGGCGATCGGGCATGCATCCGATCGACCGTCGGGATGAACGGACGGCGAGCCCTCACGATCGCGGCGCCTTCTCCTTGTCGTTGGGCCCGCCGGGAGCGTTGAACTCGCCCTGGTTGTTCTTCATCTTCGTGATCAGCTCCCGGTACGAGGCGGTCTGGATGATCTTGTTGAACTGGGTCCGGTAGTTGGCGACGAGGCTCACGCCCTCGACATTGACGTCGTAGACGAGCCATCGGTCCCCGCGCTTGAGCATCCGGTAGTCCACCGGGACTTCGGTGCCCTGCTTGGCGGCGAACCGGGTCTTGACCGTCGCCACGTCGCCATCGATGGAATCGCCGGCGTACGTGATCTTCTCCCCGCTGTACCGCTCGATCTTCGAGATGTACGCGCGCTGGAGCAGGTCGGCGAACACGGACACGAACTCCTGGCGATCCTTCTCGCCGAGGCTCTGCCAGTGCCTCCCCAGCGCGCGCTTGGCCGTCTCCTCGAAGTCGAAGATCTTGTCGGCCTCCTTCCGGACGGCGGTTCGCCGCTCCTGCGCCTTGGCTTCGGACTTCAAGGCCGGGTCCTCGATTATGCGGATGACCTGGTCGACCGATACCTTCAGCTGGTCGGTCGGCACCCCCGCGCCGGCCGGCGACCAAGGCAAGAGCAATGCTCCCAAGCCGAGGAGAACCGACACCCGCGCGACGCTCCCCGGCGAGCATGTCCTTTCGGGCCTGGTGGTTCCATGCGATCCGTCACTCATCCCGCCCTTGCCTCCTCTCCGGGTGCACCCGTCTTGTCTCGGGCACCCTTCCCCGCCCCTTCCGGGTGCAAGCGATGTGCCCGTGGGGCGCTTCGCTCCGGAACGAGGGCCGCCCCGGCGCTCGGGGACGTGGAACATCGCACCGTGTACGCGCAGGCAGGGGTCCATCTGTCACCCGGGAATGTTGCGATGACGCTGCGGGTTGTCAAGATGATGTGCATCACGTGTAAGTCTTACATCGCGACCTTGTAAGTCCTGCCACCCGCTGCTCGGTGCCGGGCCAGCCAGCGCGGCGAAAGCCCGCGAAGACGCAAGATCCTCGGCCGTCGCGCGAGGTGGCACGCGAGTTGCCATCGCTCACTACGGGGAACGTGGCTCCTGCCGAGCCAGACGCGAGGATGCAAGACACACCACATCGAGGCGGGGCCCATCCAAGGTCTTGATGATGACAACATTGCACGACATCGCACGAAGCGGCCGCGCGCGCTTGGAGGGATGTATGTGGAGGAGTTCGAGCGGGTTATGGGAGGACCCCATGGTTCACCTCACGTTCATTCTCGATGGAGGCGAGAGAATCGCTGCTGACGATCTGAGGGAACGCCCGGTTGACCCTGTGGAAAAAGTCATGCTGCTGGCGGCGAGAAATCACATCCGTCGGAGGCTGGACAATCTTTCGTGTGCTCGACACGGTGAATCCCCGCGCGTCGTCGCGTCCGGCCCGTCAGCGGACCGCCTCACCGTGTCGGTCGAAGGCTGTTGCCCGGAGCTCGCCGACGAGGCCACCAGGGTGCTCAGCGCCGGAGGGTCCCTCGACGCGCTGTTCAAGCAGAGTTGACCCGGGCGCCCCATCACCCGCCTCCCCTGATGTTCGACGGTCGGCCTCGCGGCGCCGTGAGCATCAGGCGAGGACCGGGGTGTTCGCGGCATGCGGCGGGCGCGCGGGACCAGCGCACCCGCGGGCTCCGCGTGATCACGTCGTGTTGACGACGAGTCGGTCCTTGGCAGCGGAGGCGATCCGCAGCACGCGATGAGGTGTCGATTCGGACGGGCGGTAGAAGGCCAGGGCGCCGTCCTCCGTGAGCCGCCAGGTCCCCGCTGACTCCTGCCGGCGGTCGGTCGGCCCCGGCCCACCTTCGATGAGCGTCCCATCGGTTCGCAGGTCGAACGATCGGCGCCCTCGGGAGCGAGGGAACGGATGGGTCGCCGGCCGGAACACCATCTCGGTCGCCGTGTCCTCCTCGTGGGAGTGAACCCAGTGCTGGCAGAGAATCTCGGCGGGAATGCGCCGCTCCGCCATGCGTCCGGGCCCTACTTGAGGAGGGACTTCCGCGGCCCCTGGAGCGCGGCGTGCATGCGCGCGGTCTGTCCGGTCGTGAACATGAACATGGCGTTGTCGTCGACGTAGTCCATGTAGTTCATGAACATGTCGCCGTTCGGGCCGTTGCCGCACGTGACGTGCGGGAACGCCGGCTTGCCGAAGTTCGGTCCCGCGGCGTTCGGCGTGTCCGGCACGAGGTCACTTCCGCTGCAGTCCTCCGTATCGCCCCAGATGTGCCGGAGGTTGAGCCAGTGGCCGATCTCGTGCGTGGCCGTCCGCCCGCGGTTGAAGGGCGCCGCGGCCGTGCCCGTGGTGCCGAACCCCGTGTTCAGGATCACGGCGCCGTCGGTCGCCGCCGGGCCGCCCGGGAACTGCGCGTAGCCGAGCAGGCCGCCGCCGAGCGTGCAGACCCACACGTTCAGGTATTTGTTGGTCGGCCACGGGGCCACCCCGCCTCTGACGGCGGACTTGACCGAATCGTCGTCCCCGAAGGAGGTCCGGCTGGTGTGCGTGCGCGTGATCTTCACGAGCTTGAACTTGACGCCGACGTCGGCCACGAGTCCGCTCCACACCGGTGGGGCCTTCGTCCGGTCCGGGTTCTTCTTCCGGTAGTCCCGGTTCAGCACCGCGATCTGGCTCTTGACCTGGGCGACCGAGATGTTCTCCGCGCTCGTGTGGTAGACGACATGGACCACCGTCGGAATCGTGACGACCTTCCACTTGGCGGGCGCCATCGCCATCCGGCGCGCCGTCGCCTGCTCGAGCGCGCTCTGCCGGGCCCGGAAACCCGGGTCCATCTCCAGGAGCCGGAAGTGGACCTGCATCGTGCCGCACTGTCGCCGCACCGGCACCCTGGGTCGCCGCACTGCCCGCCGTGCCCTCCTTCTCATGACCCGTCCTCCTCTTCCCTGTCTGCGCGTGCCTGGGTGAGCACCTGTCCCAGCACGGTAGAAGGCGGAAGAAGAGCCTGTCAAGGCGAAAAGCCGCCGGGGGTGGCGTCCTCGCACGCTCCTCCCGCTCTCACACCTCCCACCAGCGAGTGATCGCGGGCTCCGGTGACCGGGTCCGGGTACCGCCGCCTACCCGGGGCTCCTGACGCTGCGCGTCGTCGGCTGGTGTGCCCGCCGCACGCATCCGGCGGCCGAATTCAGTTGCAAACCGATTCCGATTAGAGGAAGCTCAGCCAACGGTAGCCGGCAAGGGGTCGCCGCCGCCGCGCCAGTCACCAAGGGGTAGGGTCGTGATGAGAACCCTGGACGTCTATCCCGCGTCGAGCCCTCGGCCCCCGCAGACCTGCAACACGCCGAAAACCAGCCCGGACAGGGGGCCTGAACCCGCCGAGAGGAAGACGATGCCATCAACTGAGCGGTGGTCCTCGCTGACACCTCGCCGCTGCGCGTAGGAGGAATCCGTATGGACCGTCGACGCGTCCTGCTCGGACTCACCGCTCTCGTGGGTCTGATCCTCATCCTGTCCGATTCCGCCGCCGCGCAGACGCCCAAGCGCGGGGGCACGCTCCGCGTCTCCTACGGCAACGAGATCGCCAACCTCGACTTCCACACCGCCCCCGGCTACGAGATGATGTGGGTCGCCATGAACGTCGGCTGCGGTCTCGTGAACATCACGCCCGACGGGAAGTTCGTGGGCGACGCCGCCGAGTCGTGGACCGCGTCGCCCGACGGCCTGCTCTACACCTTCAAGGTCCGGAAGAACGTCCTCTTCCACGACGGCACGCCCGTCGATGCCGCCGCCGTCAAGTTCAGCATCGAGCGGCTGATGGATCCGGCGACCAAGTCCGGCATGCGGCCGTTCTACGAACCGGTGCACAGCGTCGAGGTGCTCGACCCCCACACCGTGCAGGTGCGCCTGAAGCACCCCTACGCCTTCTTCCTGCACATGCTCGCCGCCTACCGCACGGGCTTCATCCTCTACTCGCCGGCGGCGACGCAGAAGTACACGCTCGACGACCGGAAGCAGGGCAAACCGGGAGCGATCGTCGGCTGCGGCCCGTTCAAGTTCGTCGAGTGGGTCAAGGGCAACCACCTGCTGATGGAGCGCTTCGACAAGTACTTCGTGCCCGGGCTCCCCTACCTGGACAAGGTGATGATCCGGGTGATCAAGGACCCCGTCACCGAGATGGCCGCCTTCAAGGCCGGGGAGATCGACTTCATCGCCTCGTTCTCGCCGGAGCACGTCGACACGATGAAGGCGCAGAACCCGCGCGCCCAGATCATGAGCGGGAAGGAAACCACGCCGATGCTGGCGGCGATGAAGGTCACCGTGCCGAAGGACGGCAAGCCGATGTCGCCGGAGCGCGCGCCGCATCCGATCCTCGGCGATCTCCGGGTGCGCAAGGCCATCGGCTGCTTCGGCATCGACCGGCAGGAGATCGTGAAGATCGCTTTCAAGGGCCAGGCGACGCCCTGGGTCGGCATGGCCCCGCCGGGCACGTTCGAATCGGTCAACGTCAACCACGTGTGCCCGTACGACCAGGCCAAGGCCAAGGCGCTCCTCGCCGAGGCGGGCTACGGCCCGTCGAAGCCGCTGACCCTCGAGCTGATGACCAACACCGAGAAGAGCGTGTTCAACGTCATCGCCACGGTGATCAAGGAGCAGCTGGCGCGGATCGGCGTGACCGCGAACATCCGGCTGGTGGACAAGGTCAGCTGGATGAACACGACGCTGGGGGACGGCCCGTGGGACATGTACGTCGAGGACCTGCTGTCGCTGTTGACCATCGACAGCAACGGCTACCTGGCGAGCGCCTACCTGTCGAGCAAGTCGTCCGCGTGGAGCCACCCGCGCCACACCGATGCCAAGGTCGACGACTACTTCGCCCGGTACGCGAAGGAGCTGGACCCCGCGAAGCGCAAGGCGCTCGCGAAGGAGTTCCTGGAGTACATGGCCGACAACATGTACTGGAACACGATCTCGGGCTCACCCTTCTACATGGTCGCGCAGCCGTGGATGAAGGGGTACACGTACAACGCGGAGTTCGAAGTGCACTTCCACAAGGTCTGGCTGGACAAGTAACCGGTCAGGCGGGGGAATAGTCAACAGCGTGTCAACTGTAGAGACCGGGGCATGTGACAGCGCCGGCTTTGCCGGCGCAAGGTCCGGATTGCTCGCCTCGGACGGCGGGGCCCCAGCCCCGCGACGTCCTGCGGCTCGCACTGCGTCCTGGGGGGAGGGTTCGGAAGGGGGGCGAAGCCCTCCTCCGAGGGAACGCGGAGTTCGAGGTGCACTTCCACAAGGTCTGGCTGGACAAGTAAAAGTATCCTAGCTAGGGGGGCATGCGCACCT
>WNGF01008440.1_pt1 | contig 19331 bp, 19 predicted proteins | sample 5400641 | NCBI WGS metagenome assembly WNGF01 (sample SAMN13153371, study PRJNA577476) | soil metagenome | isolation source: 80 cm soil or saprolite under grassland replicate 2 | place: USA:California | collected 2016-06-15
CCACCAGCCCGCCCACCACCGCACCGCTCCCGACCAGGCCGCCGACCACCGCACGGGGGCCCACCAGCCCGCCGACCACCGCACCGCTCCCGACCAGGCCGCCGACCACCGCACGGCGGCCCACCAGCCCGCCGACCACCGCGGCGGCCACCACCGCGCCGGCGGTGATCGTCCCGAACACGCTGCCGCCTGGCACCAGCCCGCCGGGCCCTGGCGCCGGAGGCAGCGGCGCGACCGGCCCAGGGTCGGCCGTTCCCAACCTGTGGCTCGCGCTGCCCGTGCTGCTGCTGACCACGGGCGTGTTCCTGTGCCTGTGGTGGGCACCGTCCGGCTGGCCCTCGATCCGGTCGCTCGCCGGCGGCTGGCACCGGCACGCCAGCCGGCGACCGGGCACGCTGGGCCGGCCGGCCTCGCCGTCACCGCCGGCGCTGCAGCGCGACGGTGGCTGGAAGCCGCCGCTGGCCGGCGGGCTGGCCGCCGGGCGCGCGCCGCACCGCTTCGGCATCGACGTCAGCGGGCTGCGGTCCGGTCCGCCGCCGGGCAAGCCGGTCTTCACCGGCCAGGACGACCCGGACCTGCCCGTCTGAAGCCAAGGCCGGCTCGGCAGCGGCGCCCGACCTGCGCGCCGCTGCCGAGCCGCTCGTCACGCACCTTGGAAGGCTAGCCGGCAGGGCCGGCCCGCGTGGGCCAGGCCCGCCGCAGGCGCTCCCACGCCTGGGACAGGGATTCGCCCTCGCTGCTGCCATGCGGGAAACGACTGCTCCTGGGCAGGTGGGCGCGACTCCTCCCCCGGCACCCCCTCCTCGGCCGGACCACCGAACTCCGCCCCAGCTGGGCGCGTGACGGTTCGTTCCTCGTTCGCAACCGGCCTAGCGTGACGAACCGTTGCGCGCCGGCCGTGACGAGGCTGCTATGTGCTGTCAAGTCAGCTCTAGGAGGCGGTAGGGACAAGCTGCGGACGATCGCCTGCGAACAGATCCCAGGCGGACTCGCCGTCCCTGGGATCACTGCCCGGTCGTGCTGCCATGGAAGTACCAAATGGCTGCCGTGGCTGGATGCGGGGTCAGCCGGTGCTGGCCGGGATGATTGCCTCGCCGACCAGCTGCTGGGCGTCGTCGCGCCCGTTCTCGAAGTCGGAGGTGATCACCACGACCAGGTCCAGGTCGGGGATGACCTGGACGAACTGGCCGCCCAAGCCATGGGCGAGGAAGCTTGGGTGGCCGTGGTCGCTGGTCACCCACCACTGGTAGCCGTAGCCGTCGAACGGGGCGGCGGTCGTCGGGTGGCTCTGGCGTTGGGTGGAGGCGCGGACATAGCCGGCGGGGACGACCTGGACACCGTTCCAGCGGCCGCCGTTGAGGTACAGGTAGCCGAGCTTGGCGAGGTCGCGGGCGGGAAGCTGCAGCCCGGCGAAGCCGCTGTGGTAGCCCTGGGGATCGGTGACCCAGGCCACCTTGGCCCGCTCGTAAGCTCGCTCCTCGGCTGGGGTCGGGAAGGCGACCCCGACGGGCTGGAAGGCATGCTCGGTGTGGATCCCTAAGGGGGCGAACAGCTTGGCGCGGGCGAACGCCAGGGTGCTGCCCCCAGTGGTGTCGGCCACGATCGCCGAGAGCAGGTGCGAGCCGGCGTTGCTGTAGGCGAAGGTGGTGCCCGCCTTGGTGACCAGCTTCCGGGCGAGGATGTGTCGCACCCAGTCCCGGCTCTCGTACAGGCGGTACGTCAGGTCCGCGTCGCAGTCCGGGGACAGGTCGTCACAGGCCAGCCCGGAGGTCATGGTCAGCAGCTGCCCGACGGTGACCTTGGCAAGCCGCAGGTCCGCTTTGGGTGGCAGGTGGGCGGCGAGCAGCTCACCAACCGTCTGGTTCAGGCTCTTGAGGTGGTGGTCGCGCAGGGCAATGCCGACCAGGGCGGAGGTGAAGCTCTTGGTCACCGAGAAGGCCGCCCGGCCGGTGCCCGCGTCGCCATTCCAGTAGCGCTCGTAGACCAGGTAGCCGTGGCGGATGACCAGCAGGCTGCGCAGCTGGGGATGGTAGGCGACGTTGGTGTCAAGGACGGCCAGGGTCTTGGGGTCCATGCCGGCCTGGGCGGGCGGCGCGGTGCGCCAGCCGGCGGTGGGCCAGTAGTCGCGCTGGGCCGGCACGCCAGCCGGCCGGCTGGTGCCCGTCGGCTGCTCGCGTGGCCGGCTGGTACACGAGGCCGCGAGCAGGCAGGCCACCATCCCCACCAGCAGCCAGCGCCACCCAAATCCGTGTGCGCCGGCGGCGGAGCTGGCCGCGGCAGGCGCGTGGCGCCGCACCGCCACCCAGCAACGAGCCTTCAGGCTCGTCCCTCTCGCTGGCGTCTTCGCCATCGCGTCCCAGCTTGTCGATGGTGGCCGCCCGGCTCGCGTGGGCAGCCCGCCCTGATGCGGGCTGCTCGATGGTCGGGCTGGCCGGCGTTCTGCCGCTCTCCGCGCGCCCAACCCCGCGAGCAAGCCTCCTCGGTGACGCGGTGGTCATCCGCGCAGCGCCAACTGTGCTCCGATCGCCAGGAGCCGACAAGGTGGGACGCGACGCCGTTGCCAGTGGTTGGCCAGTTCCACGCCCGGCCGGTCCAAGCGTTCCAGCAGCTTGAACAGCTGCCGGGCGACCACCCGCTTCAGGCACCGCCGGACGTCTCGTCATCAACGCGGCTCCTTCTCTCCATGGACCTGGTCGTGTCGGCCTGGAGGACACTGCGCGGCACATTTGTGACGAGTCACAACCCGCAGGGTTGGACAGGCTGCTCATCAGGCCAGCACGCAGTGAGCCAGGTCGACGCCGGCACCCACGGCAGACAACTCGTCACCAAGGCAGCCCAGATGGCGCCTGATCCGTTGTGGGTCATGCCGAGATGCCAGCGTCGCAGCATGGCAACGATCCTCCACGACCGCCTACCGGAGACTCACAGATCCGTTGCGCTCACAACCTGGAGCAGCGTGACGGTCCGGCTGTCACGCTGGCGCCGGAGGCTGTGACGATCCGTTGCACGTCCCGGTGTGCTGATCTGTCCCGCGCTGGCGACCGGCTGACCGCGCGAGGACGTGTCCAGTGACGTCGACGCTTGTATCAGCGCGGTGCGCGCCTGCTCATACCCTGCGAGAGGGTGGCGCTCGAGGCACCGCCCGGACGCTGAAGGCGGGGCAGCCCATGGGCGACGAAGTAAGGATCTGGACGTCGGTAGGCTCGGCGGGGACGCTCAGCACGACCGACCTGGCGAAGGTAACCCTGGACGATGCGGTGGTCGCGCTGGGCCAGGAGGTCGTGCCACCCACCTCCAGCGCACCGGACGACCCGTCCGCCGTCATCCCCCAAACCAGCGCGGTGGTCCGCTACAACATCACCCCCGTCGACGGGCTGTTCCTAACCAGCCCCTTCCACTACCACGTGCAGCTGACCTACCGAGGCACGGTCCGCGCCCGGCTCGTGCAAGTCGACCTCTTGAACAACGCGGCGGAGACGGATCTGGTGCACTTCGACAGTACCGCCTTCCCGCCCGCGGACAGCTTCGTGACGAACGCCGCCCCCGCGGCGGAGGACTCGTCGGTGATGGACTTCGTCAACTTCGCCTACTACGTGGAGGCGACCCTCACCGCACCCGAGATCACCATCGGCAACCCCGCCAAGATCGCTGCCGTCAAGGTCTTCGCCTCGCCCAACTTCCCCGGCTGACCAGTACCAACTCGCCCAAAGCCCAATCATGCTCAGTGCGGGCGGCTGGCGTGACGATCCGTGCAGCACGCGCCCGGCCCGGCAGGCTGGCCGGGCCGGGGCGTGACGATTGGTTGCGCGCCTGCTCGAGGCCACTCGGGGGACGAGCATCCGCCGGCCGATGACGCGAACCGGCAACTCGCCGCGGTGCGCGGCCTCGTAGGCGCTGGCGCGGGAGATGCCGAGCAGTTCGGCGGCCTCAGCGATCGTCCAAGTCAGGCGATCGTCGCTGCGGAGGCGATCGTCGCTGCGGAGGAGCCGCGTCCAGGCCGACGCCTCGGCGCTCCTCCCATCCTGGTCCTGCATGCGGAGCTTCCTCCTGGCTTCCTGGTGCCTGGTGGACGCTGGCGCGTCCTGCCAAGCTCGCTTCCGTGACAACCAGTAGGTTGCGGCGCAGGTAGAGGGCCCGGTAGATGACGGCAGCTGACGCCCCATGACGGGCGGAGCGTCAAGGGGCGTCTCAGCAGGGAGGATGCGCCGGCTACCCGGGCAGCGGTGGCAGCGCGAGCGCCAGCGACAGGCCGAGCAGCGACGGGCCGTCGGTGAGCTGGCCCTTGTCGATCAGCTTGCGGAGATCCGCAACCGGCACCCACTCGACCCGGGTGGACTCCGAGGGGTCGGGCGGCGCGCCCTGGTAGGTGGCGCCGTCGGCCCGGTAGAGGGTGAAGCGGAGATCGCTGATGCCCGGCAGGGCGAAGTAGCGGCCCAGCTCCGTCAGAGGGCCGGGCGTCCAGCCGGTCTCCTCCTCGACCTCGCGCCGCGCGGCCGCCTCTGGCTGCTCGCCGGGGTCCAGCCAGCCGGCCGGGACCTCCCAGCCCCAGGCGTCGGAGATGAACCGGTGCCGCCACAGTAACAGCACCCGGGCCGCGTCCTGGTCGAACACGACCACGGTGACCGACTCCCGGGGCATGCGCAGCACATGGTGCTCAAGGCGGCGCCCGCCGGGCAGCTCCACGTCCTCAAGGGTGACGTTCACCCAGTCGCTCTCGTAGACGCTCCGCCGGCCGTGAACGGTCCACTTCATCGGCTCCTCCCCCGGTCGGTCGTGAGGGTAGCGTCTCACGCGGCCGGGCGTCGGCTCAGCCCCATCGGCTCAGGCGGACAGGAGCCAGCGGACCTGCTCGTCCAGCTCCTTGACCGGCCGCTCGTCCCGCCAGGGGTCGAGTGCGGCGCGGGCCTCGCGGGCGCGGCGCCGGATCGGATCGACCGGTACTCGTCGCGGATGGCCATGGCGTCGGCGACGGCGGCGCAGGCCGCGTCGAGGTCGCCGGCCTGGGCGTGCGCCTGGGCGGGATCGAGCTGGGCCAGGGACCGCCCCTTGATGTCGGCCGGGCGCGGAGCGCGAGCACGTCGGCCAGGGCCGCCCGGGCGGCCTGGGACTGGCCCAACAGCAGGTGGCAGGTCGTGGAGCCGGCACTGGACCCCGAGGCGCCGAGCGAGCTTGAGGAAGCGAATCCTCATGCTGAGCTGCGCTGATACTGGTGGTCCCAACTGGCCAGCATACGAACCTTCCACCGTTGGTTGAGGGTCCAGCGATCCGGCTGGCCAGGCGCCACGCCAAGGTCAGGCGCGAGGGATATTGGAACCGACGGACGTGTTGACCGCGGCTGCATCCTGGGGCTACAGCAGCTCGCGCGCAGCTGCAGGCCAGCCTCAGTGGCCCCCGTACACCGGGTAGCCACGATTCCGCAGGTGCCGGCGAGTTCCTGCTCCATCGCGACGGCTTCCTCGCGCGTGGCGATCGGGTTGAAGCGCCGATACAGCCCCGGGCGAAGGTGCTTCCCATGCTTCCGCACATACCGAGAGGATCGGAAGCCATCCTTGTGCTGACGAAGGCGCTCCTCGCGGGTGAACACGCGGGCGGTCACGAGCCGGCGCAGGTGAGCGTGTTGAGCTGGTCGCCGAGGTGGCGGAACGGGACGTAGTGGTCCTCTACACCTGCGAGCAGCAAGACATCGGCTCCCACCTGGCCGGAGACGTCCGCCGTGACGAACCGCGTCAACGAGGCAAGGTCTCGTGCGGGGTCCGCACCCCAAGGACGTGCTCACCCTAGGACACGCCCCAGGTCGGCGAGCAGGTCGGTTACATCGCAGCCGGCCGCGTGACAACGACCGGATTGCCAGAGGGATTGCCACCTCCGCGCGTCTTGAATGGAGCCGGCGGCTTTGGGGACACTTGGGGTGGCCTGGTTCCGTCACCATCCACAGGAGGTTCACGATGGTCGAGGTCGGTGACCGGGTACTCGTGGAGTCGGAGAAGGTCGGCAGCGTCACCCGCAGCGGCGTGGTCACGGCCGTAGATGACCGGCTGATCACCGTGCGCTGGGACTCCGGCTCGGAGTCGGTCTTCGTCCCAAGCGCCGGGTCCCTCCGGGTCACCGGCCACGAGGCGCCCGCCGGCGAGGCCGACAGCTCCTGAGCTGCCGGACGGGGCGATGGGCGCCTCGCCGCGGGCGCCCTCGCCGCTTGGCCCCGTTCAAGCGCGACCAGCTGCGACTCCCAATTACCTCAAGGGTGCCCGAAGTTCCTCGTGCAGCTCCGGAACTCCAGATCCGCAGGCTGGCGGTCTGCGTCTGGCAGGTTGTGGTGAGCGCTGTTCTTGCAGGTCAGGTCGGGTGCCGAGTCTGGCCAGTCAGGTCAGGTGCAGGGCGGCCGCCGTCCGCGCCGGCTCCAACTCGCCGTACCGGCGCGTCCTCGGCGGCCAGCAGCTCAGCGGCCTGGGCGACCAGGGCGGCCTTGTGGAAGCGGGGTGGCCGCGGAGCGAGCGGACGATCTCCGCGTACAGGCCCCGCTGGCCGATGCAGGGTTGGGGAGGTAGACGATGGTGTGGCGGACGGGGTCGAGGCCTGCGACCGCGGTGCGGGCGGCAACGGTCTTGCCGACGCGGTCGCCTTCGCCGGCAGAGACGTGGTCGCCGTCGGCCCCTTCGACGAGCTGGTAGGCTGCTTCCCGGACGCCGAGGTGGTCGGCGACGACCACGGGGTGGTCCTGCCGGGGCTCGTCAACGCCCACACCCACCTGTCGGAGGCGCTGCTGCCAGGCATGGGCGAGGACCTGACGCTGTTCGAGTGGGGCGCCCGGATCGTGATCCCCGCCGGCCGCCACCTGACCGGAGAGATGGCCACGGTCGGCGCCATGCTCAAGGGCGCCGAGCTGCTGCTGTCCGGGGTCACCTGCGTGAGCGACATGTTCCACCACACCAACATGGGCTCGCTGGCCAGCCTCGGCGTGGTCGACGGGCTGGAGGCGATGGGCCTGCGTGGCGTCGTCGCCTTCGGCGCCGAGGACGTCTTCGACCCGCACCCGGTGGCCGCGTTCCTCGACGAGCACCAGGCGCTCGCCGACCGCTGCGACGCGGCCGGGCTCGTCGGGTTCCGCATGGGCGTCGGCACCCTGCTCGGCCAGAGCGACGAGCTGCTGGCCGCCTCGGCGCGGGCGGCCCGCGAGCAGGGCTGGGCGGTCCACACCCATCTCGCCGAGGTCAGGGAGGAGGTCGTCCAGGCCCGAATGCGCTGGGGCCGCAGCGCCGTGGAGCGGTCCGCCGACGCCGGGCTGCTGGACGTGCCGGTGCTGGCCGCCCACTGCATCTGGGTCGACCAGGCACCGACGGCGCCGCCTCCAACGACAGCCAGAACCTGCTGGAGGCGATCAAGGCGGCCGCCCTGCTGCAGAAGGTGGCCCGCCTGGACGCCCGTGCCCTCACCGCCGGCGACGTGCTGGCGATGGCGACGATCGACGGCGCCCGCGCGCTCGGCCTCGACGGCCTGGTCGGCTCCCTGGAGCCGGGCAAGCGCGCCGACCTGGTCCGCCTGCGCGGCGACCGCCCCGGCCTGGCCAACGTCCACGACGCCCGGCAGCAGGTCGTCTACTGCACCTCCCCGGCCGACGTTGCCGATGTCTGGGTCGACGGCCGACGCCGCGTGATGGACGGCGAGCTGGTCGGCCACGACCTCGCCGGGCTGGTCGACGCCAGCCGCCCCCTCGCCGCCGAGCTGGTCACCCGCGCCGGCCTCGGCGACCTTTCGCGCCTGGCGCCGCCGACCGCCTGACCGCCGGCCGTCCGCGCCGAGGCCCGGCGCGGCTCAGCCGAACCGGCGGAGGGCGCGGGCGGCGCGGGCTGCGTCGCGGACCAGGGCGAGGCGGCGGCGCAGCCGCCGCCCGGGCGGCCGCCGCCCGGCGCCGGCACGCCGAAGCCGCGCCACCAGCTCGTCACAGAACCGGAGGATCCCGCGGCCGGTGTTGGCGCTGCCTTTGCGCAGCCGGGCGTGCAGCACCTCGCCGTCCTCGGCGCGGGTGGCCAGCAGCGGGTGGTAGCCCAGCCGGTGGGTGTAGCCGTAGCAGGCGGCCTGCTTGTGGTAGCCGTGCACCTCGCAGATGGTGGAATCGATGTCGACGGTCAGCGGGCCGTCACCGGGCCCGGCCCCGGCCGCCCATGCCCGGCCCAGGATCTCGCCGGTCACCTTGTCGAGCTGGCGGACATGCCCGAAGGTGAAGCTGCGCAGCCACGTCCCCACCGTGGAGGCGGCCATCACCCGGTGGCCGAGCACGCTGGCGGTCGACCCTGCCCGCAACAGCTCCACGTCATCGATGCAGTCGCCACCAGCGGCCAGCGCGTGCACCAGCGTCAGCAGCTTGCGTCCGGGGCGAGCCGCACCAGGCCGGTCGCCGAGATCGACCAGCTGGTCGGTGGCCCGCTCGATCCCCAGCCGCTCGGCAAGGGTCGCGGGCAGCAGCAACCCAGCGCTGGCGACCGCCCTGGGGTCATCGAACGCGATATCGACCTGGTCCAAGACGACGTGGGAGGATCGCATCGAACAGGTGCCTCCTACTCGGGACGAATGGCTGGTCTCGCAGCCGCCATCCTCCCAGGTCAGGAGGCCCTTTTCACAATCCAGACAGGCTCAACACATCACCGCATCGGTGGATCAAGGGTAAGCCCGACGCCTGCCGATTCACCGGCCGTCCGCAGCCGCGCCGGCGGCCGTTCAAGCGGACGGTGCCGCCAACTGTCGCAGGCGTATGAGGTCGCGCACATCACCGGCTTCCGGCGCGCCGAGCTGCTCGAATACTGTGAGCGCCTGCTGCAGGCAGGAGGTCGCCTCACCGTGGTCGCCGAGGGCGCCCAACGCCAGGCCCAGATGCCACAGGGCGTCAGCCTCGCCGTAGCGGTCGCGCGCCTCGCGGAGGAGCGCGACGCCCTGCCGCAGGAGGTCGACTGCCTCTTGGTGGCGACCCTGGAGGCGCCGTGCCTCGCCGAGCCCGTCGAGGTTGAGCCCTTCCCCGCGCCGGTCGCCCAGCTCCCGGCAGATCGCCAGGCTCTGGTGATGGTAGTCGAACGCCTCACCGGCACAACGCCGGTCGCGCTCGACCTCGCCGAGGTTGCTCAGGGTGATCGCCTCGCCGCGCCGGTCGGCAAGCTCCCGGCAGATTGCCAGATCTCCCAGCAGGCAGGCACACGCCTCCTCGTAGCGGCCCTGCAGCCGGTGCAGGTCGCCGAGGTTGTTGAGGACCTGCCCCTCACCGCGCCGATCACCGCACTCACAGAACAGTCCCAGGCTGCGCTTGAGGTAGGCGGCGGCGTCCTGGGGGCATCGCCGCGCGGTCAGCACCAAGCCGAGGCTGTTGAGGGTCTGAGCTTCGCCGTGACGGTCGCCGACCAGGCGGTGCAGCTCCAGGCTGCGTGCCAGATGGCCGGTGGCCTCCTCCAGCCGGAAGCGCCGCCACGCGATGGCGCCGAGGTCGCGCCACGCCTGGGCCTCCGCGCGCTGGTCGCCACGGCGCTGTGCCGCCTGGAGGGCGAGCCGGTTGACCTCCTCCCACTCGTCCCAGGAGCCGCGCAGGTCGAAGAAGCCGAACAGGGCGGCCGCGAGCTGCCAGGCGACTCCGTGGTGGGGACCGGCGGCGGCCTGCCCGACCGCGGCAACCAGGTTGGCTCGCTCGGCCTCCAGCCAGTCCAGCGCCCCGGCCCGATCGTGGAGCTCCACAGGGGCCACGTGCGGCTCCTCCGTGGCGGGCGACTGGCCGGGTCGCAGCAGCCGGTCCGCCCGCCGTGCGGCGGCCAGGTAGCAGCGCAGGGCACGGCCGAGCGCGGCGGTCCGGTCCGGCTCGGGATCAGCACACGACGCGCGCTCGCGAGCGAACAGCCCCACCAGGTCGTGGAAGCGGTAGCGTCGCGGCGCGCTGCTCTCCAGCAGGTTCGCGTCGACCAGCCGCTCCAAGGTCGCTTCGGTCGCCTGCGCCGGGTGGTCCAGCAACGCGGCGGCGACCGGGACGCCGACGTCGGCACCGTCCAGCAGGCCGAGCAGCCGGAACACGCGGGCGGCGTCGACGCCCGCGAGGTCACGATCGCAAAGCTCCCGGTAGGCCACCTGCAGGCTGGCTCGCACAGCAAGGCCGTCCAGCTCCAGCTCGTCCAGCCGCGCCTGCTCGTTGCGCAGCCGTCCCGCCAGCGTGCTCACCGGCCAGGCTGGCCGGGCGGCAAGGCGTGTCCCGGCGATCCGCAGCGCCAACGGCAGGCGGCCGCACAGCCGCGCCACCTCGGCGGCGGCGGCGGGCTCGGCCGCGACCCGGTGGGGACCGGCCAGCCGTGCCAGCAGCGCCACGGCCTCGTCGGCGGCGAGCAGGTCGAGGTGCAGGTGGACCGAGCCGTCCAGCTCGGCCAGGTGCCGCCTGCTAGTGATCAGCGCCGCGCACATGGGGCTGGCTGGCAGCAGGAGCCGGACCTGCGCGGCGGTTGCGGCGTTGTCGAGCACGGCGAGCACCCGCCGTTCCGCCAGCAGCGATCGCAGCAGCCCCGCCCGCTCCTCCGGGTCGGCTGGGAGGTGCCTGCCGTCGACGCCGAAGGCGCGCAGGAACCGACCGAGCACCTCGTTGGGGTGCAGCGGCGCCAGGTCGGCCGCGCCGTGCAGGTCGACGTAGAGCTGGCCGTCCGGGAAGCGGGGGGCCAGCCGGTGGGCGGCGCGCGTGGCCAGCGCCGACTTGCCCACGCCGGCCAGGCCGTTGATCGCGACGATCACCATCGGCACCTCGGGCGCGGTCTGGCCCAGCAGGCGCTCAAGCTGGGCCAGCTCCTGCTCACGCCCGGTGAACCACGCGGTGTCCGGGGGGAGCTGGCGCGGCCGCACGGTCGGTGGGGACACCACCGCCTCGGGTGCCGACACGCCGGCGCCGGCGGGCGGCACCGCAGTCTGTGTGACACCCGCCAGCAAGCGGGGCTCGGCTGGACCGAGCGACGGGTCGGCCAGCAGGATCGCCTGTTGCAGCCGCTGCAGGGCAGAGCCGGGCTCCAGGCCCAGCTCGTCGATCAGCATCTGGCGGAGCCGGCGGTAGGACGCCAGCGCGTCGGCCGGCCGACCCGACCGGTACAGGGCCACCATCAGCTGGGCGTGCAGGCGCTCGCGCAACGGGTGGTCCGCCACCAGGGTGGTCAGCTCGCCGATCAGGTCGCGATGCCGCCCGAGACACAGGTCCGCATCGATCCGTGCCTCCACCACCGCCAGCCGGCACTCCTCCAGCCGCAGCGCCTCGCTGCACTGCAGTTGCTTCGAGGGGACGTTCGCGAGCGCCTCACCGTGCCACAACGACAGCGCCGAACGCAGCAGCTGTGCGGCGCTCTCGTGGTCGCCGCCGGCCCTGGCCACAGCCGCCGCGGCCACCAGCGACTCGAACCGATCCAGGTCAAGCTGTCCCTCCTCCACCCTCAACAGGTAGCCGGGGGGTCGGGTGAGCAGTATCTCCCCGCCGGCAGGTCGCAGCGCGCGTCGCAGCCGGGAGACGTAGGTGTGCAGGATCGCGGGCGCGGTCTCGGGAAGCGCCTCCCCCCAGAGCGCCTCGATCAACTGGCTGGCGGACACCACCTGGTTGGCATGCTTCAGCAGCTTGGCCATGAGCACCAGTTGCTTGGCTGGGCCGAGATTGAGCGGCCTGCCCGCGTGCCACACCTCGACCGGGCCGAGGACACGAAACTCCATGGTCGCTCCCGGTTGACCCGAGCCCCTGCACGAACGTGCGAAGTCTCCCACAACTCAGGAATCAACCATCCTGGAGTGAGGCCGCGACGCCGGCGCCGGGAGGAGGGCCCTCCAGCATCACTTCAGATTCCTTCCAGCGCCCGTCCAGGGTTCATCAAGGACGTCGTGGTGGACTACGGCCGTGCAGCGACGTGGGCTCGAGCTCCAGGCATGGAGCAATAGCCTCAGGCCCTTGGTCCCGCAGGACAAAGCTCTCCACCCGCGGTCTCCACCCAGTGGCACAGGTGCGTGAAGCGTCGCTCGTGGGGAGTGCACCCCGGGAAGGAGGCGAGCCATGGCGAGACGCTGATCCGTAGGCGTCGGGAGGCTCCAATCCCCGATGCCGTGGGCCTGCACTGGATGGGAGGTAACTCATGCCGCGAATTCGGCGAAGGCTCGCCCAGGCGTTGGTAGCGCTCGTTGCAGCGGCTGCGCTTGTTCCAATCACGGCTCCGGCGGCATCTGCCGTCACCACCTGTAACAACTGGAGCTGGATCATCAGCTTCGGGAATAGCCGCTACACGTCGGCGGAGCTTGGGTACGGCGGCGACCTGTACGGGATGCTGCGGGCACGCGCCACGGACCCCGGGCCTTGGGAGGAATTCCAAATCTGCGGTCGATGGGAAGGCGGCACCAAGGTCAACTACATCGCCAGCAACGCCAATCTCCGGTACGTGTCGGCGGAACTCGGCCGGACCGGCGGCGACCACGGGATGCTGCGGGCACGCGCCACGAGCGTCGGCAACTGGGAGAAATTCACCATCGCACGATGGGGCCCCAACCCCGCCATGTACACGATCAGATCGCAGGCCAATGGACGGTATGTGTCGGCGGAGCTTGGCTACGGCGGCGGTCGGTACGCGATGCTGCGGGCACGCGCCACGAGCATCGGCAACTGGGAGAAGTTCCTTATCCTCTGCGGGACTCCGGCCCAGTGCTGGTTCTGACTCGCTTCTGACCTCGCCAGCCGACCAGACGAATGATTGAGGGTGTCCATGATGCTCGGTGCGTCCGGACGTTGACGGGGACCAGACCATGGGCAAGGTGTCGAAGCCTGCCGAGGAGGTCTCGTCCCCGTTGTCATACTGCCCACGTTCGTCGCTGCCCATCGAGGTGTTGGCCTGGCTGGCCGCCCACCTGGCGCCATCCCGCCCGCCCATCGGGCTCAGGTAGCCAAGCGACGAGTGCCGCCGGGTCCGGTTGTACACGGCCTCGATCCACCAGAACACCTCAAGGCGGGCCTCGGCGCGGGTGCGCCAGTGGCGCCGGTCGATCAGCTCGCACGCCAACGTCGCAAAGAAGCTCTCGATCAGGGCGTGGTCACGCGGGACACACTTCCTTCTAGCGGGACGCGGCCTGCTGGTGACTTGGAGTTACTCCGCTCACCTTTCCGAGGGGGTCTCCCCGCGAGCTCGTAGGGGTGGTAGGCGCGATGCTGTCCTGCCCCTCGCCCGAAGTAGTGCCAGTCAGGGAAGTTGAAGTCGGCCGTCACCGAGCTTGGGAGGAGCAGCGACGCCTCCAGGAACGCCTCCAGGTCGGGGACGCCGTAGACGTTGACCTCCCATCCCCGCTCCTCCAGGCGATCCATCAGCTCCCTGATCCCTGGCGTCCGCCAGTCCAGCGACCAGCGGTTAACCCCCCAGGACCGCAGCGCCTCCAGGACCTCCCCGGCCAGGGCAGGAGCTGCCAGCAGCAGCGGACCAAGGAAGTCGACCGGGACGGAGATGGTCGCTCCCGGATGGGCCTCGGCAAGGCGTCGGATCCCACCCTCGCACAGGACCTCGATGGAGCCGTTGAACCAGAGGCGGCCGTCGTCGATGCCCATGGCGGCGACGACGCCAAGCACCCGATCGATGACCTCGCCGCCTTCTTTCAGGTCTAGGGCGACCGAGCGGTCCTGCTCACCGAGCGCCTGCAGGCCTTCGCCAGCCGGCCCGACACCCTCCGCTACGGCGGCGGCGAGGGCCGCAGCGACATCTACGCGCGATCGAGTGACCAGGAGGCACCGTGAGCACCAACACCCACAACGGCCAGCCAGTCGACGCTGACCGCCGGCTGGACCACCCCGAAGTGCTCGTCCGCGCCGGCCAGCACATCAGCTACCTCGAGGAATTGGCGCAGCGCGCCAGCGAGATGACGCCGACCCGGACCGCAAGATCCAGGCGTACTCGACCGGCGAGGACAAGTGGATCGGCGCGCAGCAGGAGGCATCCAGCCCGTACGCGACGCCCTGGCCGCGGTGTCCATGGCGCGCGACATCCGTGAGGTCCTCGAGCTACTCCGCCGCGGCTGCCCCGGCTGACCCCACCGAACCGAACAAGGCCCCGGCGTGCCGGGGCCTTCTCCATGTCGGTCGACCGCGCGGGAGCGCTGCGGCCGGTAGCCAGCCCCTGTGGGTAGGACATCACCCTGTCGTAGCTACCGGGGGATCCTTCTCCAATGTTCCTCGGCCGGCTTAGCGCTGGGAGCCAGCCGCCCCGGGTCGACGAGATGGCATCCCAGGGACCCTCGGCACGGGTGCATCGGCGATCGTCGGTTGCACCACAAGCTCGGCGCGGCACCGTCGTAGTGGGGCCGGAAGGCGTCAGGGAAGCTCACCGGATCGGCGCTGCCGCTCCACGCTGGGCTCAAGCGGAGCCGTTGTCGTCCCGACATCCTGGACTGTCCGTCCAGTCACGCCGTAAGGAGCGTGCCCGTGGTCAAGCAGGCACCCGTCAAGGGCCGTCAGGCCGTCAAGGTCAACTTCGCCCTGCCCAAGGACGCCGTTGCCGGCAACGTCTCGGTGGTCGGCGACTTCAACGGCTGGGACCCGTTCGCCCACCCGCTGCGGCCGCGCCGTGACGGCACCCGCAGCACCATGGTGACCCTGCCCCCCGGGCGCCGATTCGCGTTCCGCTACCTCGCCGAGGGTGGCCGCTGGCACGACGACCCAACCGCCGAGACCTTCGAGCCCAACGGCATCGGCGGCCACAACGCCGTCATCCACACCTAGCAGCACGGCTACGACCAGGCCACCGTCGGCGCCGGCCGCGGCCACAGCCTGCGAGGGGTGACGCCCGCGGGGGCGTCACCCCTTTGATCGGCACGGTTGTGTACGAGGTGACCGCCCGGGAGCAGCGAGACGGCCGGCACGAAACTCGCCGAACTCGGCGTGCTCCAGCTCTTCGGTCACGCCTTCGCCGGCTTCCACTCCCGGCCTACCTCCTCGTCGTTGCGGTCCGCTGCTACCAGCCCCTTCGGCCTGCCCTACGCGCCGTCGAAGAACTCCTCACCGAGCGCGGTGTCAAGGTCGACCACATCACGACCTACCGGTCGTCCAGCTCTTCACACGACTGCCGCCCGACGCCGCCCAGCCGCACCAACACCGTGTCAGGGGACCGCTGCAGGTCAACGAAACCTCTGTGAAGGTCGTCGGCCAGGGCCGCTAGGTGTACCGCACGGTCGACCAGTTCGCCCGGATCATCGACATTCTCGTCTCGCCACGGCGGGACGCCAACGCCGCTCACCGGTTCCTTCAGCGGGCTATCGGCGCGACCAACGTCACGCCCGCCAAGGTCACCACCGGTCGGGCACTGCTGGACCCGGCGGTGCAGGCCGGTCTCCAGCCAGCGGGCGTGGCATCGCACGACCGGTCCGCCAACCACCAAGTCAAGGTCTCGCCGCCGCAAGCTCCAAGCTGGTGCTAACGCTTCTCAGCCGAACGTCACGTACAGGGTTGCGCTTGCGGCCTTGACGTGGTCGTGGTCGGCGCCCTTGTAGACCCGGTAGGTGAGGCGGCCCGTGGTGGGCGGCTTGGCGCTCACGGTGTAGCCGCTGCCGCCGGACAGGGTGGCGCTGGCGGCGGTCTTCCAGGCGCCGTCGACCAGACGTTGCAGCCAGACGCGCTGACCGGCGTGGTTGGGGCTGACCGTGCCAGTGACGGTGAAGGACTCGCCCGCTTGGAGGGTGGCGGTCGACTTGCGGGCGGTCACCTTGGTGCGGACGCCGACGGTGATCTGGTTGCTGTCCGCGCTGCCGTCCGGAACGACCCGTCGGCGCCGGTGGTGGCGCTGCCGGCCGGCTGCCGGTCGCCGGTGCCGGCCGGCTGCGCCCACAGGTTGACCGTCTGGCCGGCCAGGCCCGGTGCCGGCAAGCAGCGTTACCTGCCTTGCCGACCTGGCAGCCGAAAGGGTTGCCTTCCTCGCACTTCGCCTCTTGCCTTCGTTCGTTGGGCGCCGCGGCGCCGGCCGCCATCCCCATGGCTTCGGCCGGCGCCCGAGGCGAACGCCAGAATGCGACGGGTAGCCGCGGACCCTGGCGCCGCGGTGCGGCCGAGAACCGGGGGGCCTATCCTCGACCGCGCCACCGTCGTCAAGACCGTGACCGGCCAGCGGCCTGTTACGGCACACGACATACTCCTTACCGGAACCAGGGCGGGAGGAGTGCGACAGACACCCCACCCGCTGACCCGGGTGGACGCCGACCTCGGATGAGCACCTACGCGCTCAGCATCCCGCGCTGACCTCCTCGACATCAGACCGCGCCAGCCCTGACCTGACAGCTGGCCCCCGGGCGGTCGACGATGCGCAGGAAGCCCGGGCTGTCGATGACGTTGATCCCGAGCATTGAGGTGGGGCTGACGCGTTGACATGCTGCGGACCGATGGTGTTGTTCCGAGCGGTGTTGGCATGACGGCCGCGGCCGGCCTCGGGCGGGGCGAGCGTGCCCCCGACATGGTGCTGCCCTCCAGCGACGGGACGCCGACGCGCTACTACGCCCACGCGGGCGGCCGGCCGGCGCTGCTGGTGTTCGCCGACCAGGCGTGCGTGGCGCGGCTGCACGCGCTCGCCGAGGGGCTGACGGCCATCGGCGACGCGCACCTGACCGTGCACGTCGTCGGCCCGCCCGCGCTGGCCGGACACGACCTGCCGTTCCCGTTGCTCCAGGACGCCGACGGTCGTGCCGCCGCCTACGGCACCGGGGGCGCACCGACCGCGTTCCTGCTGGACCCCAACCTGCGGGTCCGCGCGACGCTGCCATTCGCCGACGGCGCCCGCACCGCCGCCGACGTCGCCGAGCTGGTCGCCGAGCTGGTCTGGGACAATCGGCAGCCGCCCGAGATCGCTACCCAGGCGCCACTGCTGGTGGTGCCGGACGTGCTCGGCCCCGAGCAGTGCGCCGAACTCATCGCCGTGTGGGAGCAGCAGGGCCACAGCCAGAGCGGCGTGGAGGCCTCGAGGGGCGGTGGGCGCGCCGAGCAGCGCAATGCGCAGCTGAAGCGCCGCCGCGACCACGTCGTCGGGGATCCGCGGCGCAGCCGCGAGCTGGCCACCACGATCGGTCGTCGGGTCATGCCCGAGCTGTCGAAGGCGTTCGTGTACCGGGCGAGCCGCTTCGAGGGCTTCAAGATCGCCTGCTACCAGGCGGCCGACCGTGGGGTCTTCGGCGCCCACCGTGACAACCTCAGCCCCGCCACCGGGCACCGTCGGTTCGCGCTCACCCTCAACCTCAACGATGGCTACCAGGGCGGTCGGCTGCGTTTCCCCGAGTACGGGCCCGAGCTGTACCGGCCGGCCCCTGGCGCTGCGCTGCTGTTCAGCTGCTCGCACCTGCACGAGGTCCTGGAGGTGACCGCCGGGCGGCGGTTCGTTTTGCTGTCGTTTCTGTTCGGAGAGGAGGCACCCCGCCCGCAGTAAGGCGTCGGTGCCCCTACGGCGGCACCCGACTAGCAGCGTCAACGTCCCCGCGGCCAGCAGACTGCTCGACCATCCGCGCACCGTCTACCTGCGCGAGGCCGACCTGCCACCCCACCTGGACGGCTGGCTAACCGTCCTGTTCGACCCCGCCAACCTCGATGCCACCCTCGGCGCGCTCATCGCCGCCAGCCAGGACACCAGCGGCACCGCCGAGGCGTTGCGCAGGGAGGAACGTTCGGGTCACGCCGGCTGGATCCTGAACACCTACCGTGTCGCTCCGCCAACGACGGGCCAACTGCGAACGTCGAGGAGGAACGATGATCGCTCGAATCTGGAAGGGCGCCGTCCGCAAGCAAGACGGTGACGCCTACGCCCAGTACATGCAACAAACCGGTGTGGCCGACTACGCGAAGACTCCCGGCAACCGCGGCGTGTGGATGCTTCGCCGCAATGTCGATGACCGGACCGAGTTCATGATGTTCACGCTCTGGGACTCGCTGGAGGCCGTCAAGGCCTTCGCGGGCGACGACTATGAGACCGCCGTTTTCTACCCCGAGGACGAGCGGTTCCTGGTCGAGCGTAATCGTACGGCCATCCACTACGAGGTCGACACCCACACCGGACCGAATGTGGCGTGATTGGCGGGACACTCCACACCCAAGCATCACCGCCGTTCTTCGGCCTGAGGTGCTTCTGACTCAATGACCGACGATCGCCGGGTGATCAGACCGCATCCGAGGGTCGTCACGGCCGGGTCTCCTTGCCGTGCTTGCGATGGTAGGCGATACGCCGACGGCGAGCCCACTTGAGTCCCTGCCGGCGGGCCTTGCGGATCTGGGCGCCACGCCCCGTGTGCTCGTCGTCGGGGGTGACATAGCCGATGCCGGCGTGCAGCCGGACGGTGTTGTAGTGGCTGCGGACCACCTCCGGTTCAGCGCGGAGCTCGTCGGGGTCGCGGATGTATTCCAGGTGGGGCCACTCGCCCTTGACGTGGCCGAAGAAGCTCTCGATCGGGGCCTGGTCGGTGGGAGTATGCGGGCGGCCGAAGTGCTGGACGATCGAGCACAACGCCAGGAACTCCCTGGTCGACCCGGAGGTCATCTGCCGGTGCGTTGTCGGAGACTGCCAGCAGCAGCGGCCGGGTGGGGTCGTCTTGGGCCAGATCGACCCGGCCGTCCTGGCGGGCGGCCACCAGCGCCTGCAGCCCTCGGCCCCCAGCGCGTCGGTGAACACGACCTCGACCTGCGTGGAGGTCTCCTCGGCGCTGAGCAGGGTGGCCAGCCACTTGCGGCCCGGCCAGGTCGATGATCGCGAACGCGCAGGGGCGGCCAGGCAGCGGCCGAAGTGGGTCACATCGGGAGCCCCACACCTGGTTGGGCCGGTACTCCAGCCAGTCCGGCCAGGGCGTGCGCTGGACCGGCGCCCGGCCCGCCGGCTTGGCAGCACCAGGTCGTGGGCGGCCAGCACCCTGAAGACACTCGCCGGTGAGACCCACACCCGGCCGAGCCGGGAGCCGCGGTGGGCGAGCTTGCGGTGGGAGCGGTCGATCTCGCCCCACTCCTCGGCCAGCTCCAGGATCGCCTCGACCTCCTCGTCCAGCAGCCCGTGGACCGCGCCACCACCAGCGGGCCGATCGGCCAGCGTCCCGGCCACCCGCCGGGCCTGCCAACGGTTGACCCGCCGCTGGGTCACCTGCAGCACCCGGCAGGCAGCCTGCACCGTGAACCCCTCGGCGACGGCCCGGTCGACCAGCCCCAGCAGCGCGTGCTTGGTGGCGGCTGCCACGCGCGGGGGGACGCCGCCGATCAACCCCAACGCGATTTTCCCCGCAGCAAGGTCAGCTCGATCGCCTGCTCCTTGACCGCCTCGCCCAGCCGCTGGATCTCCGCCCGGGCCGCGGCCAGCTCGGCGTCCTCGCGG
>WNGF01009107.1_pt1 | contig 19330 bp, 19 predicted proteins | sample 5400641 | NCBI WGS metagenome assembly WNGF01 (sample SAMN13153371, study PRJNA577476) | soil metagenome | isolation source: 80 cm soil or saprolite under grassland replicate 2 | place: USA:California | collected 2016-06-15
AGGGCGTCGTCGTCGGACATAACCTTGGGAAAGAGTACCCAGGTGTCCGTTTCGGCAGGGGGCGGGTTCATGGCGATCGTGTGGAGGCCCAGCCAGGAGTACGTGGACCGGGCCAACGTCACGCGGTTCATGCGAACGCGCGGGATCTCCACCTACGAGGACCTGGTCGCGAGGTCGGTGGCGGACATCGGATGGTTCTGGGACGCGGTGGTGGAGGACCTGGGCATCGAGTTCTTCGAGCCGTACGACCGGGTCGTCGACACATCACGCGGCATGGAGTGGGCCACCTGGTTCGGGGGCGGCTCGGTGAACCTGGCGCACAACTGCGTGGACCGGTGGGCCGAGCGGACTCCCGACGCCGTTGCAGTCGTCTGGGAGGGAGAGGAGGGCGAAGCCCGCCGGGTCACCTACCGCGAGCTCCGCGAACTCTGCGACCGGCTGGCGAACGGCCTGGCCTCGCTGGGGATACGAAGCGGTGACGCCGTCGGCATCTTTCTCCCGATGTCGCCGGAAGCGGTCGTCGCCGTGATGTCGTGCGCGAAGCTCGGTGCGATATGGCTGCCCATCTTCTCCGGGTTCGGGGGCGATGCGGTGGCCCAGCGCCTGCGAGACGCGGGGGCCAGGCTGTTGATCACGGCGGACGGCTTCCCTCGTCGGGGAAAGACCATCCCCATGAAGGAGGTGGCCGATCAGGCAGTCGCGGGGTCTCCTTCGGTGGAACGCGTCGTTGTCTGGCAACGGTTGGGGCGCGACGACATGCCGTGGTCAGACGAGCGCGACGTCCGGTGGGACGAGCTCCTCGCCGCGCAGCCGGCGTCCTTCGAAACCGCACACGTCGACCCCGAGCACCCGCTGTTCATCGCGTACACGAGCGGTACCACCGGGGCGCCCAAGGGCGCCGTCCACGTCCACGGCGGCTTCCTGGCGAAGATCGCGGAGGAGGTGGCCTATCAGGTCGACCTTCATCAGGGCGAGGTCCTGTTCTGGGTCAGCGATCTGGGATGGATCATGGGGCCCTGGGAGATCGTGGGGGCCACCGCCCTGGGCGCGACGGTCTTCTTGTACGACGGGGCACCGAACCACCCCGGCCCCGATCGCATCTGGGACATGGTGGAGCGACACGGCATCACCACGCTCGGGGTCTCGCCGACGTTGATCCGGGCGCTGATCCCATCCGGCGACGAAGAGGTCCGCAAGCACGACCTGTCCTCGCTCCGGATCCTCGCATCTACGGGTGAGCCGTGGAACCCCGAGCCGTACCGGTGGTTCTTGGAGGTCGTCGGCGCCGGCCGGCTCCCGATCATCAACCTGTCGGGAGGGACGGAGATCGGGGCGTGCTTCCTGTCGCCACTCCCCATCTGCGAGCTCAAGGCGTGCACGCTCCGAGGCCCGGCCCTGGGGATGGACGTCGACGTCTTCGGTCCCAACGGGAAGCCGGTCGCCGCCGGTGAGGTCGGCGAGCTCGTGTGCAAGCAACCCTGGCCCGCCATGACCCGCGGCGTGTGGGGCGATCCGGAGCGCTACCTCGACACCTACTGGCGGCGATGGCCCGGCGTGTGGTGGCACGGCGACTGGGCGAGCGTGGACGAGGACGGGTTCTGGTTCCTCCATGGACGGTCCGACGACACGATGAACGTCGCGGGCAAGCGCCTGGGCCCTGCGGAAGTGGAGAGCATCCTGACGCTTCATCCCATGGTGGCCGAGTCGGCCGCCGTGGGCATCCCCGACGACGTCAAGGGCGAGGCCATCTGGTGCTTCGTGGTGACCAAGCCCGGCGTGAGCGCCGGCGACGGGCTGGCCGCCGAGCTCTCCTCCCTGGTCGCGGAACACCTCGGCAAAGCGTTCAAGCCGTCACGGATCGTGTTCGTCCCCGAGCTCCCGAAGACGCGCTCGGCCAAGATCGTCCGCAGAGCCATCCGGGCCACGATCGCCGGGCTGGACCCCGGTGACCTGTCGAGCCTGGAGAATCCATCCTCCCTTGAGGCCATCGGACAGGCCATGGGCTAGACCGCGCGGACGCCATCAAGAGTCTTGCGTGACCCTCGCGACGCTTCAGGGAGTGGCCAGCTCCACGGCTTCGGGAACCGTCTCACCCATGACGGGGCCATCCGGCAGAAAGACCTCGAAGGAGGCTCCCCCACCCTCGCGGTCGCCGACCCTGGCCCAACCGCCATGGAGCGAGGCGAATCGAGCCACGAGCGACAGGCCGATACCCAAGCCCTCCCCGCCGTGGCGGAATGGCTCGAAGATGACCTCCCGCAGATCGGGGGGAACGCCGGGGCCCGCGTCCTCAACCAGGATCGTCGTGCCATCCTCCCGGCGGTGGACACGGACCCAGATGGGCGTGGCCTTAGGGGTGTGCCGGGCCGCGTTGACCACCAGATTCTCGACGATGCGCTCCACGTGGACCGGGTCGACCGGCGACACGGTGGTCTCCGTGTCGACGTGAACCTCGTGGAACTTCACCTCCAGCTCGGCCACGAGGCGACGCGCCAGCTCTCCGACATCGGTGGGGCGGCGGTCCGGCTCGACCAACCCGCGCTCCAGGCGGTCCAGGTCGAGGAGGTCGCTTACCAGCCGGTTGAGCTTGCGGGCGCCCGCCACGACCCCCCGCATCAGGTCGCGCTTGTCTTCGTCCAGGTCGATCAATGAGCTCTCAAGCACCATCGCGGAACCCAGGACCGTGGCGATGGGGCCGCGGAGATCGTGAGCCACGGCGTGCAGGAGCAGGTTCTTCATGTCGTCCAGCTCCCGAAGGTGCGCGGCAGTCTCTCGTTCCCGCTGCCACGCCCGCTCGAGCTCCTCCTCCACCCGCTTGCGCTCGGTGATGTCCACCATCACGCCCTGCACGGCCCACGGCCGGCCTGCGGGGTCCTTCAGCATGACGGCGCGCTCGCTGACCCACACGACGTGACCGTCCCGATGGAGCATCCGGTACTCGCTCTGGTACGGCGAGCCGGAGTCTCGCGCCCGGACCCATTCCTCCCACACCCGGTCGACATCCTCGCGGTGGAGGTGATCCCGCCAGAACCCCGAGTCGCTCAGCCAGTCCTCCTGCGTGTAGCCCAGAAGCTCGATGAGCTGGGGGCTCACGTAGAGACTGTCGCTCCACTCGTCCAAGGGGTCGATGTAGGTCACCGCGGGGATGGTCTCGACCAAGCCCTGGTACTTGGTCTCCGCCTCGAACAGCGCACCGGGCTCCCACATCCGCTCGGTGACGTCGAGGGACACGCCGACCGCGCCGACGACCGTTCCCTCGTCGTCCCGGAGGGGCACCACGTGCGACGCGTATCGCCGGCCCCGCCAGTTCTGCTCGTACCGTGTGGACCGCCCCTCGAGGGCAGCCTCGTGGGCTGCGATCGCGGCGATCTCGGGATCGCTCGTCCCCAGGTAATCGTGCAGGGTTCGGCCGACCACCTCCCCCGGCGACAGCCCCAGATCGGCCAGTCCCCCGCCCACGTACGACGTGAACCGGAGCTCCCGATCGGTGGTCCAGGCGATGGCGGGCATCTGCTCGACCAGCGACCACAGGAGCTGTCGTTCCTCGCGCGCGCCGGAGTCGGTCCTCATGTGCTGGCAGTGGTATCGGAAGAAAGCACTGTGCGCTCAACCGACCCTTCGGCCATCGTGCGTGGACATTCCGATTCCCCGTCGTCGCCGAGGTCGCTCGGTACCGGGGCTAGGATGGCCAGATGACCGGGGGCCCCTACCCGTCGAATCTCGTGTCCGACGTGGTCCTGCGAGACGGTTCCACCGTCCGCATTCGCCCGGCCCGGCCCGACGACCTGGCCAGGGTCCAAGACTACCTGCTCGGCCTGTCGCCGGAGACCAGGCGACTGCGGTTCTGGACGGTCGCGGTGAACATCGGAGAGCTGGCCGAGAAGATCGTGGACGTCGATTACCGGGACCACCTCACCTTGCTGGTCCTTCGTGGCGGTGACGAGGGGACGATGATCGGCGGCGCCCAGTACTCGCGGATGGACGACGGCCGGGCCGAGATCGGCATGTCAGTGGCCGACGATTGGCAGGGCAAAGGCATCGGCTCCATCCTCCTCGGCCAGCTGGCCCAGGCGGCCGGCGAACGAGGCGTGACGATCTTCGTCGCCGAGGTCCTCCCGGAGAACCACGGGATGATCGGGGTGTTCAGGGAGAGCGGATTCCCCCTGTCGATCCGAGCCCTCCCCGGAGGGATCGAGGTCGAGCTCCCCGTGTCCCTCACCGAGGATGCGGTCACACGGTTCGAGCGTCGAGAGACCGCGGCCTCGGTGAACGCCATACGGACGTTCTTGTCGCCGAGGTCGGTGGCTGTGGTCGGGGCGTCACGGGACCGGTCCAGCCTCGGCGGGCAGCTGTTCCACAACCTGCTCACCGAGGAGTTCCACGGGCCGGTGTATCCGGTGAACCCCAGGGCGGAGGTGGTGCACGGCGTCCCGGCCTATCCCTCGATCGAGAAGGTCCCCGGCTCGGTCGACGTGGCGTTCATCGTCGTACCCGCTTTGTTCGTCATCCAGGTGGCTCGGGAGTGCGGTGAAAAGGGGGTCCGGGGGCTGGTCGTCATCTCATCGGGGTTCGCCGAGATCGGCGACGACGGCCCGGCCAGGCAGCGAGAGCTCGTAGAGGTCTGCCGGGCGTACGGGATGCGGATCATCGGCCCCAACTGCATGGGCATCGTGAACACCGACCCCAACGTCCGGTTGAACGGCACGTTCGCCTCGATCTTCCCGCCTCCCGGGCGGGTGGGGTTCCTGTCGCAGAGCGGCGCGCTCGGCCTGGCCGTGATGCAGCACGCCGCCGAGCTCGGACTGGGCCTGTCGTCGTTCGTCTCGGTGGGCAACAAGGCCGACATCTCCGGCAACGACCTCGTGGCATTCTGGGGCGACGACGAGCGGACCGACGTTGTCCTGCTGTATCTGGAGTCCTTCGGAAACCCACGGCGGTTCGCCCGCCTGGCACGCGAAGTCGGGAGGCGAAAGCCGATCGTCGCAGTGAAGTCGGGACGAAGCGCCGCGGGGGCCCGCGCCGCGGCGTCGCATACCGGGGCGCTGCTGGCCGCCTCCGACGTCACCGTCGACGCCCTGTTCCGGCAGGCCGGGGTGATCCGGACCGACACGTTGGAGCAGATGTTCGACGTCGCGGAGCTCCTGGCGAACCAGCCGGCGCCGGGGGGAGATCGGGTGGCCATCATCACGAACGCAGGCGGGCTGGGGATCCTGTGCGCGGACACCTGTGAAGCGAACGGGTTGATGGTTGCCCCGCTGTCCGAGACCACGAAGGCGCAGCTTCGGGAGTTCCTACCCTCCGAGGCATCGGTGGAGAACCCGGTGGACATGATCGCGTCGGCAAGCGACGCGGACTACGAGGGCGCCATCCGAACCGTCGCCGGCGACCCCGACGTGGACGCCGTGATCGTCATCTACATCCCGCCCCAGGTAGAGAAGGCGGCGGCGATCGTCCGGGCGATCGCCCGAGCCGTTCAGGACGTCGGAGGCAGCATCCCGGTGGCGACCACGTTGATGGGGGGCTCGGCCGTGGAATCGGAACTCCGTGTAGACGGGACGAAGATCCCCTCGTTCTCGTTCCCGGAGCAGGCGGCCATCGCCGTCGCCCGAGCAGCGGCATACGGACAGTGGCGAACCAGGCCCGAGGGCACCGCCCCTCGGTTCGACGACGTCCGGCGGGACGAGGCGTACGCCGTGATCGCGGGCGCCTTGGGGCGCGGCGGCGGTTGGTTGACGGCCGAGGAGCTCGAGGAGCTCCTCGGCTGCTGGGGGCTGCGGGTGGCGCGTTCGGCCCGAGCAGCCACACCGGAGGTAGCCGCCGCTGTCGCCTCGAGCCTCGGCGGCCCCGTCGCCCTGAAGGCGTTGGGTCGGGACATCGTGCACAAGACCGATGTCGGGGCGGTGCGCCTGGGGCTCGCCGGTCCCGATGAGGTGATCTCCGCCGCGAAGCAGATGGCGCGGCGAGTCGACGAGGCTGGCTTCACGCTGGAGGGGTTCCTGGTCCAGGAGATGGTCACCGGCGGCGTCGAGATGCTGGTGGGCGTGGCCCAGGATCCGCTCTTCGGGCCGGTCGTAGCGTGCAGCGCCGGCGGAACGGCGGCCGAGCTCCTGCGGGACGTCTCCGTCAGGATCGCGCCGATCACCGATCTCGACGCCTCGGAGATGGTGCGCTCGCTGAAGACGTTCCCGCTCCTCGACGGATATCGGGGAGCGCCCAAGGCCGACGTCGCAGCGCTCGAGGAGGTCATCCTCCGAGTCTCGACGATGGTCGATGCTCACCCGTCGATCGGCGAAATGGACTGCAACCCCGTGATGGTGCTGCCCCACGGCGCGGTCATCGTCGACGCGAGGGTCCGGGTCCAGGAGTCAGCCGCGCCCACGCCCCTCGCGTCTCGCCCGACAGCTGAGTAAGGGACTAGCGCCCGGCTCCGACCGGTCGCGACCGGACCACGAGGACGGAGCAGTGCGCGTGCGTGGCCACGTACTCGCTGACGCTGCCCAGCAGCACCCGGGACACACCCGAGAGCCCGCGGCTCCCCACGACCACGAGGTCCGGCCGCTCGCGCCCGGCTGCTTCCAGGATGGCGTATTCGGGCCGGCCGAGGGCTCGCTCGCGGATGGGTCGGGCGCCGGCAGCGCGGGCCATCTGGGCCGCGGATTCAATCTCGGTCGGGTCGGGCTCGTCGTCGTCCAGCGTCCATTCCCGCTCGTCACCTTCGAAGACCGGGACGACGTGCTGTAGCCGAAGCTCGGCTCCGACCGCGACGGCGATGGTGGCGGCGAGCCCGGCGGTCTCGTTCGAGCTGTCCGACCCGTCCACCCCGCACAGGATGCTCTCTGGGAACGTCGAGCCGGCTTCACGGCCCACCAAGACCGAACACGGTGCGTGCCGGAGGACGTGGGAGGCAACCCTCCCGACGCGGACCGTCCCCGCAAGGAGCCCGGCGTCCGGGCCCACGCAGATCAGGTCGGCAGCGTGGTCGGTGGCCTCCTCCACGAGCGCCTCGGCCGGGTCGCCGGCCACGACCCTGCTGATAACCGGCACACTCCCCGTCGAGGCGATGGCCTCGGCCCGTTGGAGCGCGGCCTCCGCCTCCGGCTCCACCTCCGCGTCGTCGTGGGGTCGGCTCGTGTCGATGACGTAGACGAGGTCCAGCGCAGCGCCGGTCACGGATGCGAGCCGGGCGACCCGTCCGACGGCCTCCTCCGCCCGCGGCGACCCGTCCGTGCCCGCGAGAATCCGATCGAACACGTGTGGCTCTTCCGATCTCACCACCCGATGGTCACGCCGCGGATGCTACCGTCCGTCGCCGCACCGGCACCACCGCCCGGGTACGCTCGGGTCGATGGACCGCCGCGACCGGTTGATCGAGGCCGGGATGATCCTGGCTTCCGAACTGTCTCTGGACGCCGTGCTCCAGCGCATCATCGAGCTGGCGGTCGACATCACCGATGCCCGGTACGGAGCCCTGGGTGTCATCGGCCCCGGCGGCGATCTCCAGCAGTTCATCACCACGGGCATCACCCCCGAGGAGCGTGAAGCGATCGGTGCCCCTCCGCACGGCCGCGGCATCCTGGGCGCGTTGATCGAAGAAGGCAAACCCATGCGTCTCCCCGACATCTCCGCCGATCCTCGCTCGGTGGGCTTCCCTGCGAACCACCCGAAGATGAAGTCGTTCCTCGGGGCGCCGATCATCGTGCGGGGCGCGGTGTTCGGCGACATCTACCTGACCGAGAAGCAGGGGGGGCCCGAGTTCGATGAGCGGGACGAACGCGACGTCTCGGTCCTGGCCGCCCAGGCCGGCGTCGCCATCGAGAACGCCCGCCTGTACAACGAGATCCACCGTCTGGCCGTCCTGGAGGATCGGGAACGGATCGCGAAGGAGCTCCACGACGGCGTGATCCAGGCCCTGTTCGCCGTGGGCATGGGGCTCCAGGGCGCCGCGTTGATGAGCGAGGAGGAGGTCGCGACTCGGATCGAGGGAGCCGTTGCCGATATCGACCGCGTGATCCGCGACCTCCGCAACTACATCTTCGGCCTGCGGCCGGGGATCCTGGCCGATCGGCAGCTCGACGAGGCGCTGCGCCACCTCGGGGAGGAGTTCCAGCAGAAGACCGGCGTGATCACGGTAGTCGACGTCGACCCCACCGTGGCCTCCGAGCTCACCCCCGCTGCCGCCGACATCCTGCAGCTCACCCGTGAGGCCTTATCGAACGTGGGACGCCATGCCCAGGCTGCGACCTGCCGCGTGTCCCTCTACCGAAGTGACGACCGGCTGATGCTAGAGGTCGACGACGATGGGCAGGGCTTCGATCCCGACACGAGCAGGCGCGGCGATGGCCTGACGAACCTGGAGGAACGGGTTCGGGCTCTCGGGGGGACGTTCTCCATCGAGAGCGAAGCCGGTAACGGCACCACGATCACAGTGGCGTTGTTCCCGTGACCCGCCACTCGGGGACGGGCGTGTACAGCCCGCGCACGGCTTGGAGAAGGGTCTCGCGGGTCGGATGCCGCCGGAGCCGGATCAGCTCTCCGGGAACCTCGTCGCCGTCCCGAGACCCCAGGGTCACGACGGGCCGGCCCGATACGAGGTACAGGCCGAGCAGATCCTCCGCTGCCGTCCCCCGCATCAGGGCCTCACTCTCGAGGCTCATGTCGAGCACGACGACGTCGGCCGCTTCCGCGAGCGGGCACGTGCCTTTCCGGTCACCCACACACGTGAAGTCGGGCTCGGTTGGGCCAGGGCACGCGAGAACCGTGAATCCGGATTCCTCGAGCCAAGAGGAAAACAGCTCCCGCTCCGCCGGGTCCGCCTCCACCACCAGAACGACCCCCTGAACATCAAGATCCCCAGTCATGATCCGGAGTCTGCCTGCGATCGGGGCCGGAGGGTCGTGCCGGAGGTCCTTGAGTCGCCGGGACCATCGACCCTCCGGAGACATCCGCGGAGCGACGATGGTGTGGTCATGTTCATTCGGTACTACCTCGATCTCTCCCTCCCCTTCGAGGAGGTGGAGGAAGGACTCCTGGCAGACCCGCAGGTGTGGCTTCCGGGGGTCGCCCGTGAGGCCGAAGACAGGGGTGAGCAGCTCCTCGGCGAGGTGGGGTTCTCGTTCGACGACAACCGCCGCTTGAGTAAGGAGGTCCACATCGAGCTGGGAGCTCCCTACCGCATACCCGGCAAGACCTTCCTGCCGCTCTCGTGGAAGGCGACCGGCCCGGAGCGCCTGTTTCCCTCGCTCGACGCGGATCTCGAGATCGCGGCTCTGGGACGGAGCCGGACGCAACTGTCGATCAGCGCCCGGTACCGGCCCCCGCTCGGAGTCGTGGGCAAGGCACTCGATCGCGTGTTGATGCACCGGGTGGCCGAAGCGACGATCAAGGACTTCTTAGACCGAGTTGGTGAGGGGATCGGAGCGCGGGTGAGCAGTGCGTCCGTCTAGGGCTCTCTCTCAGAGCCCTGTCGGCTAGGATTCCCGACATGTCGGAACCACCGCTTCGGATCCTTTTGGTCGATGACCACGAGGTGGTACGGGATGGCGTGAAGGCGCTGCTCCAGGCCACCGACGACATCATCGTCACCGCCGAGGCCTCGTCGGTCCGTGAGGCCATCGACGAAGCCGATCGGGCCCGACCGGACGTCGTGGTCATGGACGTGCGCCTCGCCGACGGGAGCGGAATCGAGGCGACACGCGAGATCCGGGCCCGCCACCCGAAGACCGCGGTCATCATGCTCACCTCGTTCGCCGACGACGAGGCCCTGTTCGCCTCGATCATGGCCGGCGCGTCCGGCTACGTCCTGAAGCAGGTGAAGGGCGGAGAACTTGTGCGGGCGATCAGGACCGTGGGCAAGGGCGAGAGCCTGCTTGACCCCGCCGTCACAAGCGCCGTCCTGGACCGCTTGCGAAAGGGCAAACACCTGCTGAGGGACGAGAAGCTGGCGCGCCTCTCGCCCCAGGAGGAGCGGATCCTGTCCCTGGTCGCCGACGGGAAGACCAACGGGGAGATCGGCGAGGAGCTCCACCTGGCCGAGAAGACCGTGAAGAACTACGTCTCGAGCATCCTGTCCAAGCTCGAGGTGGCTCGCCGGGCGGAGGCCGCCGCCTACCTCGCGCGCCACACCACGACCCCCGGAACGTCTGCCTAGGGATCGTTTGCATCCTCGAAGCCGAGCTGGACAGACGTGATCGTGCCGCGCCAGTAGGTGAAGGGCCCGTTCGGAAGCTCCCACCACACCTCGCCGTGGGTCGGGATGCGAACCCCGCCGACCACCGCCTACTTACCGAAGACGCCGGCCCATGGTCTCCGCAGGGTCTTCCTGCCCTCGGTGCGTGGTCGCTTGGCGGAACCGCCGACGATGTCGCCGTCCTCGTCGAACTCGATCTGAAACGCCACTCGCTCCGCTCCCACCCTCGTCGCGACCTCGACCGTCCTCGCGTCGATGTCGCTCCACTCGAGGGCTCGGTTAGCCAGCATGGCGTGCGGCACCCAGGGCAGCTCGGAAAGATATCTGATCGCCTCTCCCTCAGCCATCTCGGGCCCGCTGGAGCGCATGACTGGTACGCGGAACAGTCGGGCCTCGAGCCGTCCCCGGCCCGTGGCGTAGCCGTCGAGGACCCGCATCGATACGAGAGGCAGGACCGGGAACCGCGCCCGCCAGGAGAACGCGACCTCCTCCACCGCGAACTCCTCGACCGCGGTGAACGGCAGCACGTGGCCGCCGGCTTTCCGCCACATCTGGCCTGTCCGCGTGATCCGCACTGTCCGCGGACTTCGGCCGCCCGGTGGCAGGACACGCTCGACGTACCGACGCACGAGCGCCGGCGCCTCCGCCCCGGAACCTGGTGTGGATCCTCCGTCATTCATGTCCGCGTCCGGGTTCTTCAGGCTCGGCTCACTCGGTCTGGCGCCCTACTCCCCCGGCGCGAAGGCCTGGAAGAACGTTGGGAACGTGAGCACCAGCCCAACGGCAACCAGTACGGCCGTCAAGGTGAAGATGCTGGTCGGTTTCGGACTCTTCCCTCGCAACCCGATCCCGAGGACGGCCCAGGCCACGACGAACACGATGACCTCGATGATCGTCTTCCCCGAGAGCGAACCAACCGACGTCGACCATTCGAGCCAGGACTTGAAGCTCTCGTTGGCTTCCGCCAGCGTGGTCAGGATCCCGAGGACCAGGGCCCCGATCCCGGCAGCCAGGAAAACGGCGGCCACCTGTCCGAACGGCCGTTCCGCGAAAGACCCTTCGGAGGACTTCATCATTTCGTTCTCCACCGTTTCCACTTCCTAGTGAACGGGAGCGGCCTTTGTGATGAAGGCGCCCACCGCACCCGCGACCCCCGCGATCAAAAACGAGGCCGTGAAGAACCCCATCAGGGCCCGCCGGACACCCTGGTGCTTGATGAGCGATGTCCCGTAATAGGTGACTGCGAAGGCCACCGCGGTCGCAACGAGCGGCGCGATCCAGGCGATGTGTTCCTGCCGGGTCCCGGTACCAGGGGTATACGACCCACGTCCCGGTGACGACGGTCAACCAGGCCGCGGCAGCCATGATCCAGGTCCCGACCTCCAGGCGACGGGTCCGGGCCACGATGCCCTTCTCGCTCAGCTCGCCGGATCGCAGGCTCCAAAACTCGGCGAATCCCCCCGCGAAGGCCAGGAGGAACAGGGCTCCCAACCCCATGCCGTGGATGACCGCCCACCACTCCCTGTACGTGAGGTGCATGGTCTCCCCCTCTCGACTTCCGTGCTTGGGCACAGTGTGGTGGCGCCGGGAGCCACCCTTCAGGGCATTCTGGCCTGCGCAAAGAGGGTAAGGGGTCCCGAGCCGGGGCTGAAGTAGGCCGCCGCCGGGAGCCGAGTCATCTCCCGGCGATGTGATCGCGATCTCTCCCGGTCATTCGGCCCCCCCATGACTGGACCTGCGACCGTGGTCCCGCCACCTCGTCACATGCTCCCCTGCTGGCGGAGGTGAGTTGACGTGGCGCGATGGGAGGGTTTCAACCAGTGTCCGGGCTGCGCGTACGACTTCGCCACTGGGGAAGGCGAGCGTTCATGCGCCTGGGGTGAGTGTCCGCATCTTCCGGCCGAACTGGACGTGTTCTGCTCCCAATGCCGGTTCAACTTCGTGACGATGGAGGGCAACCCGCCCTGTGCCGACCCGCTGACATGCGAGTACGCGACGGCGCCAATGTCACACGTCGAGAACATGAGGCGGTGGCAGGGACGACGGTCGCCATCTGAAGGACTGATGGAATTGGATGGAGGTGGGCGGAGATGAACGAGATGACCGTTCGGCATCAGGGCGGCGACTGCTTCGAGATCGATGTCCGGGGCAACCGCGTGATCGTGGACCAGCCGATCGGGGCGGGTGGGAGTGACAAGGGGCCGACCCCCACAAAGCTCTTCGTGGCGGGACTGGCGAGCTGCCTGGCTTTCTACACGGAACGGTTCCTCCGACGGCACTCCTTGCCGGTCGAGGGGCTCGAGGTGCAGTGCGAGTTCGCCATGGACCCCCGTGCCGCGCGGGTCGCGTCCGTGCAGCTGGGGGTGGTGGTTCCCGCGTTCCTGAATCAGAGGCACCGGCAAGCCCTCCTCGCCGTGGTCGACCATTGCACGGTGCACAACTCGATCCGCCAGGACCCGGACGTAGGCATCCGCATGGAGATCCACTCGCTCGCTGCCTGACCCCGTACATCAGGACTGCGGCGAGTCGGCGATGCCTAACGCCAAGCGCTAGATGAGAAGCTGACCAAAAGGAGGGCGGACATGGCGAACAAGAAGGTGCTGGTTCTTGGAGGGAACTTCGCCGGGCTTACCGCTGCGCTCAGCGTGAAGCACGAGCTCGGGAACGACGCGGAGGTCACGGTCGTGTCGATGTCGGACCACTTCCAGTTCAACCCGTCCCTGATCTGGATTCCGTTTGGCAAGAGGAAGGTCAAGGACGTGGTGTTCCCCCTGGCGAGAACCTTCGAGTCCACGAGGTCGAGTTCGTTCACGCCGAAGCCACGAAAATCGACCCGAAAGCTGAGAAGGTCGAGACCTCCCACGGGGTGTGCGCCTACGACTACCTGGTGATCGCCACCGGGTACCTGAACGACTTCGACGTGATCCCCGGGATCGGTCCCGGTGGCAACGCATACTCGATCACCTCGCTGAAGGGCGCCGTCGACGCTGCGGTGGGCTGGGCTCGCTTCCTGAACGATCCGGGGCCCGTTATCGTCGGGGCGACGCAGGGCGCGGCCTGCTTCGGCGCGGCGTACGAGTTCGCGTTTAACGTCGCCTACCACCTGAAGAAGCAGAAGCTCCGGGTGCCGGTGGCCTATGTCAGCGCGGAACCCTTCCCCGGGGACTTCGGGATCGGTGGGCTCCCCGGCGGGGAGAAGCTGCTTGGCATGTTCTTCAAGCGACAGAAGATCGATGCGATCTGGGATGTAGCCATGGAGGAGATCGTCCCCGGTGAGATGCGCCTCATGGACGGGCGGAAGCTGCCGTTCAAGTACGCGATGGTGGTCCCGCCGTTCATCGGGGCCGAGGTGGTGAAGGCGTCGGGGCTTGGGAACCCGAGAGGCTTCATCGACGTGAAGGACACATACCAGACCCTCGCCTATCCCAACTTCTACGCGGCGGGGATCGCCGCGGCCGTGAACGCGCCGTGGCAGACGGCGAACGCGGTCGGGGTGCCAAAGACGGGATTCCCTGCCGAGACGATGGCCCACGTGGCGGCAGAAAACATCGCCTCCCAGATCCGGGGCGACGAACCCACCAAGGAGGACAACTTCGGAGACATCCCCGCCGTGTGCATCATGGATGCCGGCAACAACGGGGTTGTGATCCTCGCCGACAAGATGCTCCCTCCCCGCAAACACGGGGTGATGATCCCCGGTCCCCAGTCTCATGCCGCCAAGATTGCCTTCGAGAAGTACTTCCTGTGGAAGGCGCGGCACGGGTACGTGAAGCTGCCCTAGTCGACCTGGAGCCCAGCCCGGCCACGCGGCCGAGGGCCGAAAGACCCGCCGCAGCGGGGACCATCGACCGATTACTTCCATTGGCCCCCTTTGCAGACTCTTCGGAAACCGGTCAGAAGTGAGCGGGGAGGAGCGATTCAGATGAAGAGATTCCGGGCTCGTTGGGTGCTGGCTGCAGCGGCGGTCACGCTGGTACTCGGGTTGAGCAGTTGCGGTGGAGGAGGAAATGGCGTTGACGCTAATCTCTCCAACTTCAAGATCGACCTCGACAAAGGCTCGGCCAGCACCGGTGAGGTGACATTCAATATCAAGAACGACGGGCCATCCGTACATGAGTTCGTGGTCCTCAAGACCGATATCGCACCGGATCAGCTCCCCACGACCCAAGAGAACGGCGTCACGATTGCGGATGAGGAGGCCCCGGGGATCGAACCCATTGACGAGGTCGAGGACATCGCGAGCGGCGCTTCTGCGGACTTGAAGGTCAACCTCCAGCCCGGCAACTATGTATTGATCTGTAATATCTCCACGGACGGAGGCCATTACGTCCAAGGCATGCGCACAGCGTTCACGGTGAGCTCCTAGCGCCGAATCCCTCAGGGGGCGGGTGGGCTGTGGAGTGCCCAGGACGAGCTTGGCTGCCGAGGTCGCTCGTCCTGACCGCGCGAGTGGCGCCACCAAGGCCCCATCCATCCACCACCGCGCCCATCTGGCCCGGAATCCCGTCGCGTGGGGTGCTTCGTTGGCGAGCTTTGACGGATCGCTTCGGCAGGGGACATCACCGTCCGTCAGAGGTCTGGGCCAGTCGTCCCACCCGACCCAGGACGTTCGGCCGATGCTCGGACGACCCTCTTAGGGGAGGCTCCGGCGAGGAGGTGAGAGCCATGATGGAAACCCACGAGGTTCGGCGCGACGGCCCTTACTTGCAGATCACCCTTCCGGATGTCCTGCCGCCATTCTGGGGATCGCTGATCCACGACGTGGATGTCGAGCTCGAGGACGGCGTGGAGCGTGCGTTCATCAACATCCCGGGCGTTGGCCTGGCAACCGATGACGAGCGGCGCCTTCGGTCCTTCGGGCGGTCCCTGGAGGATCAAGGCGTCAGCGTGCTCGTGAGGCGCGCATACCCGGATGCCGAGCCATTCCTCGGGTGAGGTCGGCGGGGACTCGATGGCTGGTACGACCACGACTTCGAGCAGACTGCCCGCTGAGGTCGTTGCGGCGTGCAACGATGCGCTCGTTCGATCGCTCGAACCGGAGAAACTGCGTCGAGCGCCAAGGAGCGCCGTTGCCGTGCTTCTTCGGGAATGGCTGAGGCCGAACAGTTGATTGAGAAAGACACCGTCAGCTACACGAACCGGCGTTGAGTGTCACTTCGTGACGAAACGACATCCTTGAAATGCTGCGCGCCGAAGGTCGAGTCTCGCAGCACTCAAGGCCGAGCCCGAAGGCGGCTATGAATCCGAGGGCGGTGGGCCCCCGTAGTCCGGCTCGATGAACCACGGGAAGATGTCGCGGTCGCCCTGGTCACTCCACTTACCGCTTTCGTCAGAGACCTTGAACGGCCCAAGCATAGCGGGCCGAGTCGCCTTCGGGACAAGATCCCTCGCGAGGACGTCGAGCCGCTCGCGGCCGCCGCGTGGTGTGAGCGCGATCGGCTGGCGATCCTGCTCTTGGCGTCGTGTGGGCTGCGTCCCGGAGAGATCGGCGGACTCAGGTAGACGGCCTGGACGCGGACCGCTGCGAGCTGGTCGTCGAGCAGCAGGTGACGCGAGCGACCGGCGGCTCCAAGATCGGGCCACCGAAGACCGCGGCAGCTACCGCACGGTCGGGGTCCCGCCGTCTCTTTGCAGGGACATCACGACTGCAGGCGAGTAGGAAGCATCCTGGTGTCACTCCTATCGCACGACGAAGACGGGGGACTCCGCCAGGTGCAACACGCGATGTGAGACGCTGGCGAGGAACAGCCCCTCCCACTCGGATACCCCTCGTGACCCCATCACGATGAGACCCGCGTCAAGCTCCTTCGCCAGCTCGAGGATGACGCGCGGAACCCCACCAGTGGGCGCGGTCTGGACTTCGCCTCGGGCGCTCACGCCGACGTCCTTCAACGTCCTCACGGTCTCCTCCACGAAGTCCGTGGCCGCATCCGGCTGCTCGACCTCGTATGCACCGAACGGCGTGATCTGCTGCTCGCGGACGTGCAGCACCACGACCTCTGCCCGGTACTTCTGCCCAATGTCTGCGGCAACTTCCACAGCCTTCCTGCTGCTCGGAGAACCGTTGGCTGCAAGCAAGATGCGTTCGAACATGGCGCTCACCTCCTTCTCGGTCGCCATCCCGTCTACGGGCGGCCTACACGTCACGTTCCCCTGAACCCTAGGTGTTCACCAGGGTCGAAGGCCCCGCGTCTCATAGGCCCGACGGCTCACTCCAGGCAATTACTGGGGGATCGAGCGGGCCCTCGCGCTCCGCAGTCGCCTGGGTGTCCCGAAGCCGGACTTGGCAGCCGAGCATGTCCTCGTGGGCGCGGACGTGGAAAGGTCAGCCCGAGGCCGGAGAGCAGCGGCGGATGCCCGAAGGCCTCGGTCAGGAAATCGAGGATCGACTGAAGCGACCATCGCCGTCCGCCTCGATCGAAGATGAGCGGGCGTTGCATCGCGGGCCGCGATCTCAAGGCCGGCGCGCCAGCCCGGAGCACGACCGCCGGACGGCGGCTGGATACCGCCGGGATCGAGACCAGCGTTGGCGATCAACCAGGAAATCACCGAGTTCGAGTTCCACATATCGCCAGCGTGGCCTTCGTCCCGACCCCAAACCAGGGCTGGAACAGAGGGCACCAGATCGAGGATCAGTGACGCTTGGGCGGGGTCATCCGTCACACGCACGGGGCTCGAGACAGCCTCGGCGATATCGGGGATGACGCCGTCTCGCCACCGGCGGACCTCGTACCGGAAGAGCCGGAAGCACCCAGCAAGTCTCGAGCCAACCGGTCCCTCCAGGACCACCCCGCGTCGTTCCCCGAGCATGTCGAGGATCGGGGTCTGCTCGATCACGAACCGGCCCTCGGGGGCGATGACCACTAGAGCCGAGTGATAGAGGTCGCATGGAGGTCGTCGCTGCACACGCGCGCTGATCGCCTCGAACAGCCTCCCGCTCAACCTCACGACGTGGTGCCCCGCGCCCAACGGGATCCAGTAGAGGTCCACGGCTGCGGAAGGCCGGCCCTCGTCCGGTACTTCGCGTGCCTCGGTCATGCCTAGAGCGAACCCCAGGGGGCTCGGGCGCGACAGGGTCGAAGGACCTGATCTCTGGGGGCAGGTCGGGTGGAGCCGCCCGCATCCTGCAGATCGAAGTCCCGGCCGGGAAGAACTCCAATCTGGACCCGTGCGGACCACCCGCTTGAGCTCCTCGGGCATGCGGAGTCGAACGGGTGGGTCGGGGGAGGAATGGCCCGACCTGCATCACGCGGTTCCAATCAGCACAGGTCCGAAGGTCCCGCCAAGAATGGGCGGGAGGCCCTCCCGGAAGGGGGCCGGACGGCCCGAGCCGCCGTGCCTGCTCTCCCCCATGCTTGCGAAAGGACATACCTCTTCGGAAAGGGAGGTGGGAACGATGATCGGACAGGTCGATCTGGAGAAGCCCACGACGAACGGGCGGACCGAGACGACCATCAAGGAGGTCCCGGCCGAGGTCGTGGTTCCCGACCGCGGCGTGAAGGGAGGAGTGTTCTGGGGCCTCTCCCGGATCGCGCTCGGATGGGTGTTCTTGTGGGCCTTCCTCGACAAGGCCTTCGCCCTGGGGTTTGCCACCGGGCGTCTTGAGAGCGGAGGGATCGACTTCTTCGCCAAGGACGCGGCCTGGCTGAACGGCGGACACCCGACGGCCGGGTTCCTCGAGTTCGGCACGAAGGGCCCGTTCAAGGACTTCTACGCAGGGCTCGCAGGGCAGACCTGGGTGGACTGGGTCTACATGCTCTCGATGCTGCTGATCGGGCTGGCCCTGATCCTGGGCATCGGGACGAGACTGGCGGCGATCGGCGGCATCATCTGGATGGGGCTGTTCTACACCGCTGGTGCCATCTGGCCGGAGAACAACCCGTTCGTGGACGAGCACGTGGTGTTCGCGATCGTCCTGGCGGGGATCGCCTACGTCGCAGCCGGCCGGTACCTGGGTCTCGGCAAGTACTGGGAGAGGGTCCCGCTGGTCAAGCGATACCCCATCCTGAAGTAGCTCGTATCGGGATCGATCCGAAGGCGGGGGCGCAAGCCCCCGCCTTCGGCGTCGGGAGCAACGGAGGGAGACAACTCGTCTGGTGACTCAGGAGTCGAGCATGTGGCGGAGGACCATCTGCAGGATGCCGCCCTGTCGGTAGTAGTCAACTTCGGCCAGCATGTCGATCCGAACCGTGACCGGGAACAAGATCTCCGAGCCGTCGTCGCGACGAGCCCGGACCGTGACCTCCTGCCTGGGCTCGATCCCATCCGCCAACCCTCCGATGGTGAACGTCTCCCTCCCGTTCAGGCCGACTGAGGCCGCCGACTGCCCCTCGGCAAACTGGAGCGGCAGCACGCCCATCCCTACGAGGTTGCTCCGATGGATCCGCTCGAAGCTCTCGGCCAGGACCGCGCGGATCCCCAGGAGCGCCGGCCCCTTCGCGGCCCAGTCGCGCGAGGAGCCAGAGCCGTACTCCCCCCTTCGCGGCCCAGTCGCGCGAGGAGCCAGAGCCGTACTCCTTGCCTGCGACCACGAGCTGCGGCACGCCCTCCGACCGATAGCGAAGTGCCGCGTCGAAGACGGCCATGACCTCGCCGCTCGGGAAGTGGGTCGTCCACGGCCCCTCGGTCCCCGGCGCCAGCTCGTTCCGCAGCCGGACGTTGGCGAAGGTGCCGCGCATCATCACCTCGTGGTTCCCCCGGCGGGACCCGTAGCTGTTGAACTCGCGTTGTTGCACCCCGTGTTCGATGAGGTATGTCCCGGCGGGTGAGTCCGGCTTGATCGCCCCCGCCGGCGAGATGTGGTCGGTGGTGATCGAGTCCCCCACCTTCACCAGCACGCGCGCATCGATGACGTCCGCCAGCTCCGACGGCTCGGATGCCAGGCCCTCGAAGAACGGCGGCTCCCGCACATACGTCGAGGCCGGGTCCCACGCGAACATGGGGCCGGTTGGCGAGGGAAGCGAGTTCCAGTGCTCGTCGCCGGCGAAGATCCGTCCGTACTCTCGCTTGAACTGCTCGGGGGAGACGGCGTCGGCAACGGCTGCCTGCACCTCCTCGGCCGAGGGCCACAGGTCACGGAGGTAGACCGGCGAGCCGTCACGGCCCGTCCCGACGGGATCCCGCGCGAGGTTCGTCTCGACGTGG
>WNGF01004627.1_pt1 | contig 19320 bp, 11 predicted proteins | sample 5400641 | NCBI WGS metagenome assembly WNGF01 (sample SAMN13153371, study PRJNA577476) | soil metagenome | isolation source: 80 cm soil or saprolite under grassland replicate 2 | place: USA:California | collected 2016-06-15
AGGTGAACTTTCCGATAGACCTGCACTCTTTCGCCGCCGTCGGAAATGAGCAGCGCGGCATTGTAAACATCGTGGTTTTGTTCGTCGATCGTTCCTAGGAGAAGGTCGGTCTCCGCCGAAGCGGCCAGATCCATCACAAATTTGTTGCTTTCCTGCTCTGCAAGGACCGGTCCTGGCATCGAACTTTCTGGCCAGATCAATAAGTCAGGTGGAGGATTTGAACGCAGCGCAATTTCGCTCAGGCGCCGAAATTGATCGAAAATCTTTGTCGTAAACTGCGGGTCGAACTTTTGATGTTGAGGGACATTCGATTGCACAGCAGCAACGCGAAGGGGTTTTGTGGGCGGCGAGATCTGACCTGCACGAAGCCCAAAGGTCAGAACTCCCACAATGGCCGCCATTGTGAGCGTCAGGTCAAAATGTGGTCGCGTCGTATGCGTGCTCGCCTCAAGAATCAATCGGCGCACAGTTGTAACTAAGATCGCGTTGGCAAAAGCGACCATGAACGATAAGCCGGCGACGCCAGTGAACTCTGCGATTTGGATAAGGGGCCAGTTGCCATGCAGCGCCACACCCAGGCCATTCCAGCCCCATCCGGAGAAAACCCAGCCGCGTAACCATTCGAGCGTTGTCCATCCAGCCGCGAGAATAAAAGCAACCACCAAGTTGTTGGTCGATTTTGTCCATACCGATCGCGGTGGCGCTGCCGTGCTGCGAGCCTGGGCCAGCATCTGATCCCATTTTGTCGCGCTCGATTCCTTCTTTTTTTCTCTCGGCCGGACCAATCCGCAAAAGCACGCCCACAATGCGACATAAATCGCCATATAAAATTGGAGAACAAACCAGCCGAGGACCGTGACAGTTGTGAGCCACGAGAGAGCGGTCCAGAAAAATGCTAGTCCCGCGACGTACCCCAGCCCAAGATTCCGAAGCCAGCGATGTCGCGATTCCTCGCCGGAAAACCAAACGACGGCGATTAGCGGCATAAGCGCGATCCAGCAGAGCCACGTGAGATTAAACGGCGCAAAACAGCCGGTGTAGAGAAGCCCGCTACAAATCGCTGCCAGCCATGGCCAAAACCGCAGTACTTTGTCGAGTGGTTTCATAAACCGATAAACCTCAAACTTTCCTTCAGACGGAGCGATGATTCACTCTTCCTCGCATGCGTTCAGCCCGTTTGTCGCCTCTCCCTTTCACAAGGGAGAGGGCAGGGTGAGGGTTCATCAATTGTGAGAAGCGCGGTGTCAATCCCCCTCACCTCAATCCTCTCCCCAGGCAAGGAGAGAGGCGGACCGGCTCAGGCGAAGGGAATAGTCCTCCGTTACAGCAAGCCGACCCTCTTCGTCAGAAAATTGTGCGGTGAATTCAGCTATGAAATTGTTTCTGACGCTCATATTTGCTCAGGCGTGACTCGGCATCCTTTTGCAGCCAATCCCAGAGACGATCGAGCTTTTCTTCGACTTGCACCTTGATTCGACTGAGTTGAGCAAAATCAAATTTGCCATTCTCCGGCCGGCGCTGCGCGAAGAGGTAGTACTTGATCTTCGGCTCTGTTCCCGACGGGCGTATCGCGATGCGCGTTCTATCTTCCAACGCAAATATCGACATCTTCTCTTTGGGAATCAGCGCAATTTTTTTTGCGCCTTCTGCTCCTTCGAAAACGAGCGAGCCGTTTTTTTCCGCAAAATACCCGAATGTCGCGAAGATTTCGTCGAGTAATTGATCGACTGTTTGCCTGAGCGCCTTTGCGTAGGCGGCTACTTCGCAAAACATGATTACTGCGCCATTGCCGTCCTTGTCGCGAACAAAATCGGCGCCACTGTAGCCATAACTCTCTTCACCGCCGAAAACATAAAACGAAGAGTGTGCGAGACGAAGCCGTCGCGTTTCCTGCTCTGTGAGATCGACATAATTCTGTCGCAGTTGTTCTGGGATTGCGCGCTCGTACTTGCCCAGCTTCGCGCCGATGTATTTGAAGCCCGTCAGCGTTTCGACACAGCGCAACCCGTAATAATCGGCGATCGCCTTTTGCAGGTCTGTCGTGACAAAAGTTTTGATGACCACGGCGCGTGACGCGTTTTGTTCATCGAGCACGCCCTTGTCGAACAATGTGTTAATTCGATACCACGCAAGGAGTGATCCGATCTGATTTCCAGTCAGCAATTTCATTTTGCCGTCCTTTGCGCGAACTGCGGCTCCCATGCGATCGCAGTCCGGATCGTTCGCGACGACCAGATCGGCATCTTCCTTTTGAGCAAGATTGATTGCCATCGTTAACGCCTCCGCGTTTTCCGGGTTCGGCGATTTCACTGTCGGGAATCGACCATCGAAGCGATCCTGCTCCGGCACTACTTGGAAATTGAAACCGAGCCGTGTGAGCATCGGTTTGATGATTATGCTGCCGGTTCCGTGGAGCGGCGTGTAAATGATCCGCAGCGATTTCGCTTCGCGAATCACCTGCGGATCGAGAATCAATGTTTCGAGCCGCCGCATGTAAGCTTGATCGATGTCCTTCCCGATCGTGGTCACTTTTCCTTGTCGATCTTTTGGAAGCGGTGTGAACGATTCGCTCGTGATCGCATTCACTTTGGCAATGATCCCTCGGGCGTGCGGCTCGATCACTTGCGCCCCGTCGCTAAAATAAACCTTGTAACCATTATCATACGGCGGGTTGTGACTCGCTGTGATCACGACGCCAGCGCTTGCCTTGAGATAACGAACAGCAAACGAAAGTTCCGGCACGGAACGTGAACCCTCGAACACGGACGCGTCGCAACCATTTTCAGCTGCGATCCTCGCAGCAAGCTCAGCGAATTCCTTTGAGAAAAAGCGCGGATCATGCGCGATCACAAGCTTTGGCTTCGCCGAAATTTCTTTGCGCTGGTTCCAATCGTGCAGATAAGCAACAAGTCCCCGCATCGCACGGTTGATGTTAAAAAAATTCATCGCGTTGGTGCCGACGCAGGGGAACTCGGGCCGTTCGCCTTCGCTTGCATTCCCGCGCTCTGCAGTCGTAACGATTTTCCCAATCGTGCGGCCACGAAGACCGCCTGTCCCAAATGCAAGCGTCTGATAGAAACGATCGTTCAACTCTGACCATTCACAGCCATCAGCCAGCTGGTTGACGGACTTGAAATAGAGATCCGTCGTTGCTCCGGCCAAAAGGCTGCGGATGTTTTTTGCCGTCGATTCCATCAATTGCCCGTCAGCAACAGCGCGCTCGATCTTCGGATTTAGCTCTTCAACATCGGCTGACATCGCTGGCAACTGTTCCGTGATTAGGATTGTAGGGCAAGCGCTCCGCTTGCTTGGGGAGAGGTGGGCAAACCAGAATAGTCGCCCTACAATTATGCCTCGTCGAGTCCGATCTGGTACGGCCAATCTTCGCAACGTTTAACTAAGCCGGCCCGGACGGGATTTTCTCTCACATAAAGCCATTTCTCGTGCAGCGATTCATCCGAGCGCAGGAGGCGATCGAAGCAGCCTGGTTGAAAAGTCCATGACGCATTCAGCTCGTCCCGCATCCACCGTTCAATGCAGCGGAGAAGTTTCCGAGCTTTGCGTTGCGGTCCTGAGTCGGTGCCAGAAACGCGTGCAAGTGATCGGGCATCAGTATAGCGGCAAGAACCCTCCAGTATCGGAGCTTAGCCACAGCTGCTTTAAAGGCGTTAAAAGCGGGATCGTTTGCTAGGACAGATCGCCTATCCTCAACGCATATTGTGACGAAATAAATGACTCGTTGTCCCCACGGCAGCCATACAGGTATTCGTGGTGGGTGTCCCACGCACAGAGTCTGGCAGGCGAAGCGCCTGCCCTACAATCTTTTTGTTGCAAGCGAGAAACCCCGCCGTTGTAGGGCAAGCGCTCCATACAGTTCAGCGGAATCAGACTTGCGCCACCTGTTTAACGTCGGTTAAGAAACTGCAAAGGAGTTACCCATGAAGTGGACTACGCTGTACATCGCCGTCACCGTTACTTTCCTGTCATTTGCATTCGGTGAGGCGCAACAAGAGTCAACCGACAAAAAAAGTGAGCAGGAAGTCAGACAGATGATCGAAAACTACCGAACAGCCTTGGTGCAGCGCGATATTCCTGCGCTGGAGAAAATCTGGGCTGACGATTACGTCTTTGTGAACGCATCGGGAGAGGTAGTGACGAAAGCGCAGCGGCTCGCGAACGTTGAATCCGGCGCAACCAAGCTGGAATCCATCAATAAAGAGGAAAATATCACGGTGCGCGTTTATCAAAATAGCGCTGTGGCGACGAGCCGCGTGGCCATCAAAGGGAAATACAGTGGTCACTCGGTCAGCGGCCAATACCGAAGTACCCATGTTTGGGTGAAAGGTCCGGAAGGATGGCAATTAGTCTCTAACCAGTTGACGGCCTTGCCACGGAAATAGCTTTTCGATACACGAGCATTGCCGCAGCGAATTGTCTTGTTGTAGTGGCGGCTGTCTCAGCTGCAGATTCTGTCCATCGGTTTCTACCGATAGCAACCGCCTGCGCGGTTGTGGCCTGGCGGCAATCATAGCGGTTCCGTTGACCGCTGTTAGAGCAGTGCGCGGGGAATCTTTCCGCCGAGCTGAAGCGGCGCAAAGCGGAATTCTTGAGTTAGATTGGAGCTTTAGAGGTGCCTCACAAGATGACCAACTAGGCGACACGCCTGCCACCAAGCTGTCCCTACCCGACTATTTTTTCATTAATTCCAAGACGGCGCTAGTCATTCCGATCATGCCAACCTGAATCGTCGGCTCGGGCACGGGCGCGAATTTGCTCGAATGCGCACTCGGCAGTGGCGTGCCCGTCTTTTTGCTGTCGGCGATCTTCGCTGGATCGACCGCGCCGATGTAGAAGTCACAGGCCGGAATTGAGTAGTCGGGCAGACTGTATTCGGAAAAATCCTCTGTGACCATCACCGGATCGGTTTTCTCGACCTTATCCGTGCCCAGTTCCTTCTTCCACACTGCGACCAACCGTCTGGTCAAGTCCGGATTGTTATAAGTCGCGGGCACAAACTGGTCTCGCAAAACTTCAACGATCGGCGCGCGCTCCGCCGGAATCCCGGCAGCCGTCGCGATGCCTTTCGCGATCCGATCAATAGCGGCAAGCACGCGATCACGCACGTCTGGTTTGTAAGTGCGAACGCTAATCTGCATCTTGACTTCGTCAGGAATGATATTGTGCTTCGTCCCACCGTGAATTGATCCAACCGTTACGACCACCGGATCAATCGGATTATTTTCGCGGCTCGCAATCGTTTGCAGCGCGTTGATGATTTCGGCCGAGAGCACAATTGGGTCTTTGCTTTTGTGCGGAAGCGCGCTATGTCCGCCCACGCCTCGCACCGTGATGTTTACCGAATCGTTACTCGCGTAGGTATAGCCTTCGCAAACGGCGATCTTTCCCGTCTCGAGAAATGGATTGTCATGGTAACCGAGCGCGAAGTCAGGTTTACCAAATCGATCGTAGAGACCGCCTTTGAACAACGCTCGCGCGCCGTTTCCGGTCTCCTCTGCTGGCTGCCCGACAAACATGATCGTGCCGTGCCACTGATCTTTTAGTCGTTGCAAAGCGCGCACCGTGCCGATGAATGCAGCCATGTGCGCGTCGTGTCCGCACGCATGCATAACATGCACATCTTTGCCCTCGTCGTCCTTAGTCGTGACTTTGCTGGCGTAAGGCAGCCTGGTTTCCTCTTCCACTGGCAACGCATCCATGTCTGTGCGGACAAGAACCCTCGGACCTTGGCCATTCTTCATCAGACCAATAACGCCGTAACATTTAAGATTTGGCTTATCATACTTGCCGAAGCGCTTTGTGACCTCGCAACCAGCGGTGCGTAGTTCCTTGGCGATGATTGCCGACGTTCGTTCTTCATGCGCCGATAACTCCGGATGGCTGTGAATGTCTTTGTAGACGGCGAGTAACGAAGGCAACTCACTTTCCGAGATGTTTTCTATGGGCTGCTGAGCAAAAGCGTAACCCGCTACGATCGACGCTGCGATCGACAATAAACAAACCTTCATTTTGCATCTATAGTTTAATCAACTTTGCAAAGGCGTCGAAACTTTTGCAGTGCGACTTTGCCTTATACCGATTGCAGGATAACTGGCGCTCGACGCGCTCCGGCCAGCGATGCATGGCCTCTCTGTCGTGGTGCTCATCGCCAATCGAGTGGGCGCCGGCAAAGCTGTGATGGGCATTCGGAGCTACCGGTTTTAGCAGCTCATTCCAACGGTGCTTGTTGGGGTGGTCGAAGCTTTGTCGAACTAATCCTCGTGCAGGCAGTTGCTGCGACTGCTCCTCAATCGTGACCTGTGGCGACAATCCGCCCGTGAAAGCCGGCGAGTTGTACGGAAGAGATCACGGAAACCTTAAGCTAGAAATTCTCCGAGCTGTAGGACGAATTATTCGCGAGGGCTAACTCTCCGCGAAGTTTACGGCTAGTGGTTATCCGACGCTTTCCTCTTTTCCGCGATCATTTTCGTGATCTGGTTGTAGCCGTTCGTAACCACGATATCCATATCGATCTTCCCCAATTCCACAGACGACGGGCGTGGGTCGCCGGTGATGCCATTGCTGATTTTGTTGTTTGCGGAATCTTCCCTTTGCCCCGGAGGCGGCACGGGATCACCGTAAACACTCTTGTAAATCGGACGCACCCAGGCACCGGGCTTCGGCTGCAGGAGTAAAAGCTCAGACGTATCCGGAATGCCGGCATGACTGCTGAGCGGCAGTTTGTGCTCGGTGAGGTACTTGTCGAAATCGTTATGCGATTTCTCGTAGACGTCGCCGCAGAAATAAACGTGCACTCCTCGCGCGCTGTATTTCTTGTCGGCTTCGTTAGCCAGTTCCTCGAGTTCCTTTTGGCCTCCGCCGTGATCACCTGTCAAAACGATATCCTTGAAGCCGTTCTTTACCATCTGATCCACGACACGTTCGTTAACTGCCTTGAAGATCGGTTCAGTCAGACCGATCGTGCCCGGCATCTTTTCATCCGCTTCATTGGGCGAAAACGGGAGTACGGGCGCGACGAGCGCATTGCCCAACTTCTGCGCGAGACGCTCAGCCTTGCCGTATGCTATGAACGTGTGACCTCCGAGGACATCTTGAGGTCCGCGCTGTTCGGTCCCGCCGTTGTACACAAGAACGGTGGTGTAACCGCTGTGATGTATAGCGTCATAAATTTCGGTGTGCGTCAGGTTCTCGATCTGGACCGGCATCTTCTTCGGTTCATAGGTTGGATATGGCGGTTGTTGCTGAGCTGCGGCAATCACCGCAATTGCGAGCAACACGATGACGATTCCCCATGTCAGTTTCTTCATCGTTCCCCAGGATTAATAGACCAACTATAGTGGAACCATCTAGAGGCGTCCATTGGTCAGCTCGTAACAGCGCGACATGGCTTTTTGCATTTGTGCGGGGTCCTAGGACGTGGCGCGGGCTTTTCAAGTCAGCCGCATGAAGCTAGAGTGCTGGAGGTGACGAGCGCTTCGTCAAGGCGCGCAGAGTGAACGCGAAAAACTTCTTCGCTGAACTGAAGCGGCGCAACGTTTACAAAGTTGCGATCGCCTACGCGATTGTCGGTTGGCTACTCATTCAAGTCGCGACGCAGGTTTTTCCGTTTTTTGAGATTCCGAATTGGGGGGTTCGGCTCATCGTCCTGTTCATCGTGATCGGCTTTCCGGTCGCACTGGTCCTCGCGTGGGCGTTTGAACTGACTCCGGAAGGAATCAAACGGACGGAGTCTGCGGAAGAATTGCCAAAAAAGCACCGCGTAGTCACGCGTGGATTTATGTTGTTGTCATAGCCGGGGCGATCTCCGTCGGTTTGTTTTTCATGCGCTACACCGCGACCAACAAACAAAGCGAATTAACTCAGTTGCCGGCGCAATGTCTTCGCCTATCTGCTGTTCGATATATTCAAGCTGTGCGCTCATGCGGGAGTAACATCTAACGAGATATGGATGGGATTTTCCCGTATAATCCGCTCGCGTCCCTCGCAATCGCCCGATGAAAGCAGAAACATTGGAAATTCGCTTTTAGCGGGAAGTGCGACGTGATGCGAGTAAAAACTCACCACTCTTTGAAATCGCCCGCGTGGTCATGTGTTTCGAGCACGTTGCCAGCTTCATCGTAAACGTGAATCACAGCGTTGTGTGAACGGCTGCGAAACTTCGCGTAACCGATTGCGTTGCTGACCGCATTCGGCTCGCCATACAATAGGCGACCGAAGGGGAGCACATTGGAGATTAGGCGTCTGGAGGTTACGATCACACTTGAGTGCTGGTGGTTGCCTTCTGAAAGGCGGTTAAGTTTGAGGAGAGAGTCGTGAATCTGAAGAAATTCTTCGCCGAGCTAAAGCGGCGCCGCGTTTACGGAGTGGCGATCGCGTATGCGGTTAGTGGCTGGGCGCTAGCGCAAGGCATCGCACAGGTTTTTCCGGTGTTTGACATTGCGAATTGGGTCGTCCGTTTCATTGTGCTGCTCATCGTGCTCGGGTTTCCGGTCGCTTTGGTCCTCTCATGGTTCTTCGATCTCACTCGCTATGGAATCGTACGAACGCTAGACGCGGAGCCCGCCAGCAAGATCGCGGTTGTCCAGACGGTGCCGCCTCCGGAAAAATCGATTGCCGTGCTGCCTTTCGACAATCAGAACCGTGATCCAGACACCGATTACCTCTCTGACGGTATTCCTGAAAGCATCATTCACAGCCTCTCGCAACTGCCGCAACTGCGGGTGATGGCACGCAGCACAGTCTTTAGCTACAAAGGCAAAGATGTCGATCCGCGGAAAGTCGGCAACGACCTTGGGGTGCGTGCAGTGCTGATGGGCAGACTAATCCAGCAAGGCGACAATCTGGCAATCAGAACCGAGTTGGTAAACGTCGCGGATGGAACGGAGCTTTGGGGACAGCAGTACAACCGCAAACTCGCCGATGTGTTCGCGGTCCAGGAAGAGATCGCGAGAGAAATTTCCGAGAAGCTGCGCTTAAAGCTGAGCGGCGCCGAGAGACAGCAGCTTGCTAAGCGACCCACGGACAACCTCAAAGCTTTTCAGTATTACATGCAGGGGCAATCATCTGCCCAGCGTCGCACTCGCGAAGATCTGCTCACGGCCATTCGCTATTGCGAGAAGGCGATTGAAGAGGACGGCAATTATGCACGCGCGTACGCAGGCTTGGCTGACGTCTATACAAGCCTTGGAGTTTACGGCTACATCGCGCCCATTGAAGGTCGGCGCAAAACCGATGAAAACGCGCGCCATGCCCTCGCGCTCGATGAAAACCTGGCTGAAGCGCACGCCGCACTTGGTTTACCCCATACCTTTTTCGCCCCGTACAATTTCTCGCAGGGTGATCAAGAACTGCGTCGCGCGACCGAACTCAGTCCGAGCTTAGCGATAGCCCATTTCTATTTGGGGACTTCGTTCGCGCGACAAGGGCGTCTCGATGAAAGCATAGAGGAATATCTGAAAGCTCGCGAACTCGATCCACTCTCATCAATCATCGCACGGTCAGTGACTCTTCCTTATTACCTCAAGCGAGATTATGTGCGAACACTTGAGCTGCTGCGGCAGGCCAATGAACTAGGCCCGCCTTGGACCACTACCTTTGAAATAGGAATTTACATTCAAAACAGGTCGTTCAGCGAAGCGCTGGCGGAATTGGAGAAAGCCAAACGAGAGAGGCCGAGTGATCCCCTTTTGATTTACGATACGGGGATGGTCTACGCGGCGCAGGGGGAGCGGACAGAAGCGCTCCAGATCATCAAGGAGCTGGAAGAGATGTCAGGCGCGAACCTAAGTCAGGCGCACTGGATAGCCAAAATCTGTGCGACCTTGAACGAGAAGGAGCTGGCGTTTTCATGGCTGGACCGTGGCTTGGCAACGGGAGCGATCGGATCCTTTTATAAAGACGAGCCGGTGTGGGATCCAATCCGCAGCGATCCCCGGTTCACTGACCTCCTGCGGCGCATGGGGATTCCGCAGTGAACCCGAAGAAATTCCTGACCGAGCTCAAGCGGCGCAACGTTTATAAGGTTGCGATCGCTTACGCAGTTGTCGCCTGGCTGCTGATGCAGGTTGCGACGCAGGTCTTTCCTTTTTTCGAAATTCCAAATTGGGGGGTTCGGCTCATCGTGCTGTTCATTGTGATTGGTTTTCCGATCGCGTTGATTCTGGCTTGGGCATTCGAAATGACGCCGGAAGGACTAAAGCGCACGGAAGATGTCGATGTTAGCAAATCGATCATGCGGCGGACCGGGCGCAAACTCACCGGTGTTATCATCGCGGTAGCGTTTGCCGCGTTCGGTTTGTTTTTGTTTCAGCTTGTAGGGATAGGTCGCCGGGCCACTCAATCCTACGCCGAACACAGAGAACGCCAAAGCGCAACAGCGCTACCTGTTAACGAGAAATCGATCGCCGTGCTGCCGTTCGTTAACATGAGTAGCGATCAGGAGAATGCCTACTTCGTCGACGGTCTGACCGAAGAAATCCTCAATCGTCTCGCACAGATTAAAGCATTGAAGGTGCCGGGACGCACATCTTCGTTTGCTTTCAAAAACCAAAACCGCGATCTGCGCCAGATCGGTGCCGCGCTCGGCGTCGCCCACGCACTGGAGGGGAGTGTGCGCAAATCGGGAGATCGACTGCGCATCAACGCGCAGTTAGTGCGCACTAGCGATGGTTACCATCTGTGGTCGCAGGCTTACGACCGCAAGCTCGATGATGTCTTTGCCATCCAGGAGGAGATAGCTCGAGCTATTGCTGATGCGCTCTCTGTTCAACTGAAACTTGGCAGCGAAGGACAGCATGAGCGTCCCACACAGGACATGGCTGCTTATGGCAACTACCTGGAGGCCCGCGCGCTCATTACGCAACGAACCGCCGACAACCTTCGTCGCGCTACCGCCTTGTTGGAAGCGACGGTGCAGCGCGACCCTGGCTTCGCAAAGGCATGGGCCGCGCTCGCCCAGGCGCGTGCGCTAGGATTCTACTATCTCATAGTGCCAATGAAGCAGTCACTCGAAGGCGCCGAGAGCGCGGCTCGCAAGGCGCTGACGATCGACGATTCGCTCGGTGCCGCGCACTCCGTCTTGGCCGATGTGTTGCGCGATCGCTACGACTGGTTGCCAGCGGAAGCCGAATATCGGCGCGCGCTGGAGCTAAGTCCCGGCGAGGCTGAAACGCACAATCAATATGCGCAGCTGTTGCTAAAGGTCGGCCACCTCGACGCAGCCTTGGAGCATGCCAACCGCGCCTGCGAACTCGATCCACTCGCCTGGGTTCCACCTTCCATCGCCGCTCTCATTCAGCTATCGCGTGGCGACCTGGCGCAAAGCAGGGTTTGGCTCGACCGATTCGAGAAAGTCCGCGGGAAGGTCGAAGGATTTCAAATCCGGCTGGAACTGTTTTACGCACTTGCTAAGCATGATACCGATCTTGCACGCCGCACACTTGCCATGGCTCGGTCCTCGTCCGCACCCGAATGGTCATCCCCGGCTGACAAAAAACTTATCGAGACAATGGACCATGCCCTGGCCTCCGCCGACAATAGCTCGGAAGCGTCGCCCCATTTGGCGGGGACGCTCGAAGAGGTCCAGGTGTTGGGAGCAACGGACATTACGAAGGAGTTTGCCGCGGTAGCGGTTTTCGTAAACCAACAGGAGGCGGCCCTTGCCGCATTGTGGTTTGAGATGCGCTCGCCCGGCGGCCTAGATCCGGCGTGGATCTGGACACCATCATTTCAACCGGTGCGTAATGAGCCTCGGTTTCTCGAGCTGCTCAGAGCAATGAAGCTGCCGGAGTATTGGCGCTTGGCCGGTTGGGGAGATTTTTGCCGGCCAAAGGGCCAGGATGATTTCGAATGCATCGGGCCATGAAGCGATTCTTTCTTTTTTTTCTTTGCGTCTGCATAACCACAGCCGACGCAGCGTGGCGCGAGCCGGTGCGGGCGCGGCATGGGATGGTGGCCTCGACCGAGCGAATTGCGTCGCAGATCGGCGTCGATGTCATGAAGCGCGGCGGCAACGCCGTGGACGCGGCGGTGGCAGTCGCGTTTGCGCTTGCGATCGTTTATCCGGCGGCGGGAAATCTTGGCGGCGGCGGATTCATGATGATCCGGCGCAGCGATGGGACTGCGACTGCGATTGATTATCGCGAGATGGCACCGGCCGCGGCGACCCGCGACATGTACGTCGGACCTGATGGCGAGCTGATCAAAGGCGAAGGTTCTTCAACTCTCGGCTACCGCGCGGCTGGTGTACCTGGGACGGTCGCGGGACTGGCCTTGGCATTAAAGCAGTATGGCTCAGGGAAGCTGACCTGGTCGGAGTTGATTGAGCCGGCGAGGAAGCTAGCCGTCCGCGGCTTCGTGGTGACGCATCGGATGGAGAAGGGATTGGAGGATTATCAAGCCACCCTTTCGCCCTTCGCAGCTAGCCGCCGCGTCTTTCTGCGGGAGGGGAAGCTGTATCGCGAGGGAGAGATTTTGCGGCAGCCGGAATTGGCCGCGACGCTCGGACGTTTGCAAAAGAAAGGGCCGCGAGAGTTCTACGAAGGCAAAACGGCGCGACTGATTACAGAGGATATGCAGCACAACGGCGGCTTGATCACGCGCCAGGATTTGCGTGATTACACGCCGAAGGAGCGCGTGCCGCTCCGCGGAAGTTATCGCGGATATGGGATCATCTCGATGCCGCCTCCTTCCTCGGGCGGCGCGGTCTTGATCGAGATGCTCAACATTCTCGAAGGCTTCGATCTGCAGAAGCTCCACCCGTTTTCATCCGAGTATTACCATCTGCTCGTCGAGGCCATGCGACGCGCTTATGCGGATCGCTCGGAGTACATGGGTGATACTGATTTTGGTTCGGTTCCCATCGATGGGTTGATCGAGAAAGCGTACGCCGAGCGACAACGGAGCACGATCAATCCTGAGCGCGCCTCATTGAGCAGCGAAATCGGCGCAGGAAAACCTACGGGTTACGAACCAGACCAAACCACGCACTTCACGATTGTGGATGCTGCGGGAAACGCGGTCTCGAATACCTACACTTTGAACGGCTTGTTTGGAGCCGGTGTTGTCGCGAAAGGCACCGGCGTGTTGCTCAACAACGAGATGGACGACTTCACGAGCAAGCCAGGCGAGCCGAATATGTTTGGCGCAATCCAAAGCGAGCGGAACGCGATCGCGCCGCGGAAACGTCCGCTCTCATCCATGACGCCCACGTTCGTGTTGCGATCGGACGGCAGTCTCTACTTCGCGATCGGCGCTCGCGGCGGGCCGAGGATCATCAGCACGATTGTCCAGTTCATCTGCAACGTGATCGATCACGGGATGAACGTGCAGGAGGCGATCGATTCGCCTCGCATTCATCATCAATGGCTGCCGGACGAAATTCTCGATGAGCCGTTGGGATTATCGGCCGACACGCGCCGAGCGCTCGAGGCCCGCGGCCACAAATTCGCGACCAAGCCGTTCTACATGAGCGACGCGCAAGGCATCATGATCGAAGAGAAAACGGGCATGCATCTCGGCGCGAGCGACGCGCGGGTGGACGGCGCAGCGGTTGGCTATTGAGAACTAAACTGGCTGCGCGCACGATTCCATTCACCGAAGCGGATCGAAGCTGTGACGTGCATAACGCCGAGAAGCCGTTGGTTGCGGCGTGATCTCTGGGTGACAAAAAATCCCAGCTCGCACGAGGGAAGCCAAGTGGATTAGAATCGAATGATTCCGCTTCCTAAATGCCGACCAATTCGGCACAATCGCGTTAGGCAACACAGGAAGGGTCACATGTCGTCAACCCTTAGAACTGTTCGTGAAAACATCCAAGCTCAGGGCTTGTGCGGTTTGGATGACAAGACCTGCGTGCAGGTCCCGATGGAATGTGGACTTTCTAGAAAAGGCCGTTTGAATTTCCTATACTCAAAAGGTGGACCCGTCATCGAGAGAATTCGCGGCGAACGGAGCGCGCAATGAAATTCGACTGGGTTCCGGGCAGCACTTGGCGAATTGCACAACTGACTGGTGACTACGACCCCGAGGGTCTGCGCCACTACACCAATACTCTTGAATGGGGAATTGTCGGAGTGGACGGCGGCGGCGCCAATACCGAGTTCGATGGTCGTACGTTCATCTTCTTTGGGGACGCCGCCCAGAAACAAGGTGTCAATATTGAATATGGCGATCCAACAGCGTTCATCGAAGACGCTCCTTTCCCAAGGAGTGGACGGCTGGCGGTGGCGTCTCGTAGCCAAGATCAGCTCGACGCCTTCTTCATTGGGGCCGATGGCGCGCTCTATATCACCTGGGCCATCAAACTAGAGCAGTGGCGAGGGCCCCTTCGCATCGGTTCACGGGACGTCGCACCACCCGGTGGCGCCGTAGCAGCGGCACAGCAAACCTCCGATCAGTTGGATGTATTTTTCATCGGCAATAGCGGCGCGCTGCACGTTGCCTGGGTGGCCAGCGACGGAATATGGCACGAGCCCGTACCGATCGGGCCGGTTGGGGTTGCGAAGCCCGGAGCCCACGTCGGCGCGGCCCGACTGACCGACGACCATCTCTATGTTTTCTACTTCGGCAAAAACGGTTTCATGTACGTCCACCGCGTTATAGGCATCCAAGGCTGGCAAGGTCCGGAAGTGCTGGACCGGGGCTTTCCAGTGGCGCCTTCCGGCGCGTACGTCACTGGCATCATGCAAACCGATGAGCAACTCAGCGTGTTCTTTATCGGCAATGACGAAAAACTCAATGTGTACTGGGTCAAAGCCCGAGAGCATTGGCATGGTCCGTATAGTGTGGGCACAAGGCCGACCGTTGCGCCTCGCGGCGCGTGTCTTGCGGCCGTCAAGCAGATGCCGAATCTCACAACGGTTGTGTTCTTTGGCCACGATCGCAAGCTCAACGTTCAATGGGTGACAGGCGCCGGGCGCTGGTCGGAGCCCATTTCCATGGGCACGGCTCAGATTGCTCGACCCGGCAGTGCGGTAGCGTGTGTCGTTCGTCCGGTGCAGGGGCCCTTTCCTAGCCGTACGCATGCGCTTGCCATCAGTGAGGAAACCGACCTGATTGAGTACTACGTAGACGGCAGCGAGAGCTGGAGGGGTCCTTGTGTGATCGCCATTCGCACCGGTGCCCCGCCGGGCTCTTCGCTCGTTGCCATGCGGCAGAATGCTGTGCAGTCGACCGTGCTGCACGGTGGCTCTACGACCGAGCTCAAGGTGTCATGGGTTTCCGATGTCGCGGATTTGCCTGAGCAGGAGCGCGTTCCTCTCGAGCGTGACGAGCACGAGCGCGTCCTCCTGCGTTGGGGAGGTCCCGATCGCATCAATCCTTTCATGGTCAAACTCTTCCCGGTTCTCGATACCGTTACCGGGGTCTTTTTCCCATTTACTATAAAAGAGAAAAACAGGCCGCCGGTCACTCTGTTAAAGGATTCCGCTCCTGAAGGGGCCTTCACTTACGAAGCGTACGCCTATGTTTTGATCAATCGGATAATTGATGGCGCTCCCATGTCATCGCTCACCAGGTCTTCCCGCCCCGGGGAAGCACTACCATTCGACTACGTCTTTGATTTTTCGGGAGGCCCCTTCCGAGATAGCGGCAGATTTTGGCACGTAACCCCCTACCGCGTACGAACCACTGAGCTGCCGGGGTTCTCGCATCGTGAGCGAGAAGGCGTCATCCTGTTCGGAATGGGCGCGACTGGAAAGAATGATAATCCGTTCGGCATTCACCTGGCGTGGCTTCCGCTTGTCGAGGGGCAAGTGCCACAGCGAGACCAGATCTGCTTCTACACCGGGAACTGGCCAGACAACTGGAGTTCGGCAGAACGTGATGCCGTGCCACTGTTCTACACCAAATACGCTTGGGCATCGATGTCCGTGGGACGGATCCCGCAAACTGGTCATTGGATCTTGCTCTATCACCGAGGAGGTTTGCGTTCCAATGCGGAGGCGCGTCTGAGAGATCCGCGCCCAGAAGAAGAGACCATCGTCGCGCGCGTCGCCGAGACACCTTGGGACCTTGGAAAGGCGCCGGAAATCGTCGTGCTCGATCCGTATCGGGACAAAGCCTTGGGTAGCGTGACCAACTACATGTATCGAGAAGGCGAGCCCGATCCGCGCAATCTCAAGAAGCGTGGAGAGCCGGTCGGCGTACATCCTGCTTTGTTCTACGGCCCAGGTTTGCTCAACCGCTATACGGAGTTCGACGAACGTACGGAAACCGCGACTCTCCACTTTCTGATCTCGACGGGTTGGCCGTATCAAGTGCAACTAATGCGCACTGCCATCCGTGCGACGCGGCCATGGCTCTTTGACCTCGCGAACATCGGCTTCGGAGCGATCGTCGGGTTGCTTGGCGGAAGAACGCTTGCGGCCGAGCACCCGCGGTCACAAGGTCGCGACCAGGCCGGTCTACATGGGTGACGCGCAAGGCATCATGATCGAAGAGAAAACAGGCATGCATCTCGGCGCGAGCGACGCGCGGGAGGACGGTGTAGCGGTTGGCTACTGAGAACTAGCTGCGCGCACGATTCCGTTCACCACGGATCGAAAACTGTGACGCTGAGCGCTAACGTCGACCCCTCGTCAGCCATACCGTCTGGTTAGGCTGGGGGTCTTCACTGGTTGTTTTGGACGACGCGCGCGCGCTTTTCAAGTCACGCGCATCAAGGTAGAGTGGCTCCGTGATGAGCGCTTCGTCAAGGCGCGCAGAGTGAACGCGAAAAACTTCTTGGCCGAACTAAAGCGGCGCAATGTTTACAAAGTTGCGATCGCCTACGCTGTCATTGCGTGGTTGCTGATGCAAATCGCGACGCAGGTCTTTCCGTTTCTCGAAATTCCCAATTGGGCGATCCGGCTGGTGATCATGCTGCTCGCGTTAGGGTTTCCAATCGCGCTGATAATCGCCTGGGCATTTGAACTGACGCCGGAAGGAATCAAACGGACGGATCAAATCGAACCTGGGCAGCGAACGCGAAATCGCGCTTGGATTTACATTGTGATCGTAGCCGGCGCGATTTCGGTGAGTTTGTTTCTATTCGGTCGTTACACAACAAGTTCAAAACAAAGCGGAAGCGTCGAGTTGCCGACGAAGTCGATCGCCGTGCTGCCGTTTGAAAATTTCAGTGAGGACAAAGCGTTCGCGTTCTTCGCCGATGGCGTGCACGACGAGATTCTGAACGATCTGGCAAAAATTGCCGACCTAAAAGTGATTAGCCGCACCAGCGTGATGCAGTACAAAAACACGGCGGCACGCAAGCTTCCAGAAATCGCGCAAGCGTTAAAGGTGGCACACGTGCTCGAAGGCAGCGTGCAACGCTCCGCGAACCGTGTGCGGGTGAGCGCCCAGTTAATCGACGCCCGCAATGACACGCATGTCTGGGTCGAGAAATATGACCGCGACCTGGCCGATGTCTTCGCCATTCAGAGTGAGATTGCCCAAAAAATCGCCGATCAACTTCAGGCCAAGCTGTCGCCAACGGAAAAGAGTGCAATGAACGAGCGGCCCACGTCTGACCTGGTTGCCTACGATCTCTACCTGCGAGCAAAAGAACTCATCTACGACAGCGACGTTAACCCGTCTCGCCAGAGAGATGATCTCTTTAAAGCGGTGCAGCTCCTTGACCAGGCGGTCGCGCGCGACCCGGGCTTTCTCCTCGCTCATTGTCAGCTCGCCTATGCGCACGATCTCATCTTTCTCTCTAACTTCGATCACACGGAAACGAGGCTGGCGTTAGCAGAAACCAGTGTCAGTGCGGCGGTTCGCCTGCAGCCTGATTCGGGCGAGACGCATCTCGCGCAGGCGATTCATTTTTACTGGGGTTATCTCAACTACGATCGGGCGCGAGAGGAACTGGCTAAGGCGCAACGCACACTCCCTAACAACGCGCAGGTCTTTCACTTCCTGGGTTTAATCGACCGGCGTCAAGGGCACTGGGACGAAGCTATTCGGAATCTTGAACGCGCAGTCGACCTGGATCCTCGGAATGCGAGTGCGCTCGGCGATCTGGGGGAATTTTATCTCAATTTGAACAGATACGAAGAGAAAGAGATAATCGCTGTGGCCAATCGCGCGCTGGCGTTGGAACCACGGAGCATCAGCTTCCGAATCTATCCAGCACTGATCGCGCTTCATGCGCGCGCGGATATGGCGCCTTTACGCGCTGTGGTGAACACGATCGAAGCCGAAGGCGCCTCATCAGCAGCTGACGTCGCTCTAGTGTCTTTTCAGCTCGCCCTTGAGGAACGCGACCCTGCCGCGGCCGCCCGTGCCCTCGCAAACATTCCTAGCGAAGGGAACGTTCGCGGCTTCTTTCACTATCCGCGCGCTTGGTATGAAGGGCTGTTCGCTAAACTGCGACAAGACGAGCCTGGCGCACACTCCACTTTCACGGCCGCGCGCGCTGAAGTCGAGAAAATCGTCCGCACTCAACCCGGGAGTGTGGCATCGCTGACCGTGTTGGCCCTGATCGATGCCGTGTTAGGGGAAAAAGAGAAAGCAATCCAGGAGGGCCGGACCGCTTGCGACATGCTTCCGCCTACAAAAGATGCGATGGTTGGCGTGTTTCTGATCAATAATCTGGCCCGCATCTACGCACTCACCGGCGAGAAAGATCTCGCCTTAAAACACTTGGACCTAGTTAGCAACATTCCATGCGGGCCATCCTACGGCCAACTACGTCTTGATCCTGAGTGGGATTCTCTGCGCGGCGATCCGCGCTTTGAGAAAATCGTCGCCTCCCTCGCGCCGAAGAAACGGTAAAGCTCAACCATTCTTGACTACGTTCGATAGAACCATGCTTTTCCTTCCGCAGCTGCGCAGGGCCACGCAAGCTTTCGCTCTGGTGAGATTGGGATTTTGGACTCGACCGGCAATCTCGAACGCACCATTCCGTTCACGGAGGCGGATCGAAAACTATGATGCCAGCGTTAACATCGCACCCCTATCAGCTGTAAGTCTGGGTTAGGCGGCACCGCGCGTATGAACATTCGTTCGTATTCACAATCTGATCGTCACGCGTGTCTTGAGATACTCGAAAGCAATACACCTGAGTTTTTCATCCCGACGGACTGTGATCGCTACGCTACATTCCTCGACAACCTCCCAGGCCCGTATTTTGTTTTGGAGCAGTTCGGCCAGATCGCTGCATGCGGAGGTTGGGCCTTGGACAAAGCGGGGGTGGCTGATCTCACGTGGGGAATGGTCAGGCGCAAGTTCCACCGACGTGGTTTGGGCCGCGAGCTTCTTCGTTTTCGGCTCAACGCTATCCGCAACGACGGCCGCGCAACGTTGGTTCGCGTTCGGACCGCT
>WNGF01007243.1_pt1 | contig 19319 bp, 12 predicted proteins | sample 5400641 | NCBI WGS metagenome assembly WNGF01 (sample SAMN13153371, study PRJNA577476) | soil metagenome | isolation source: 80 cm soil or saprolite under grassland replicate 2 | place: USA:California | collected 2016-06-15
ATAGCCCTGCTCGCGCGCCCAGAGATCGAGCGGAATTGCGGCCAGCTCATCGACGAGCGGGACGAGTCGCGCGTCTTTTGTCAGGTCAATGGATTTGAGGTAGCGCCGGCAAGTGTCACAACATTCGACTCGCACGCCTGGGACCCCCTGTGCTGAGTAGTAGGGGAGTTTGTGAGGATCAACCTCGAGGCAGGATGGGCACGCGATGCGCTGAAAGGGCCAGACGGCGCCGCAATCGCCGCACATCAGGAAGCGACGTCCTCCATCCACGCTGCCTTCTACCAGGCCGGGCGCGGAAACATCGGCGGAGAGAAATGCGAGTTGTGGATTGCGCCCGCAAAATGGGCACAAGCGGTCGGCAGGCGCCCCGTCGAGCGTGGCTCGCTGTTGAGCGGCGGTGGCGTTGATCTGGGAATCGAGCGGCGGCGTTCGCTCACGCGCGAGCAATTCGAGATAGGGTTGCAAGCATGCGCGCGCAAAAAAACTCTCCTCGGGATTCGAGGCGCCGTTCCAATAAGCGGTGAGCGTCTCGCGCCAACTCTCAGGCTCCGCCGCTATTTCACCCGCCTGCCCGGCGAGCGCTTCCGAACCTCGGGCGCCAACCAGGTAGAGCAGCGAGCCGAAGCTCTCAATCAAGAGGGGATGATCACTTTCGAATGCGCCGCTGAGCGGTCGCTGTTGCGATCGCTCGGCGAGAAAGTTGAAGACGCCCTGCTGCCACTGCAGGATTTCGGCGTAGAACCTCAGAATCTCCTTCGCATGCGCCAAACCTGAAGCCAATTGCCGCGCGCGTTCAATACGATCTTCCCAGGAATATTTTGCGATCATCCCCCCCCGTTACTCCTGCTTCCCACTCACCTCGCGGTGCCAACGCGGATGATGCCATCGCGCCCAGGCCCGGGTCACTGTCCCGCGCGTCATTGCGCGCAGTGTGCCGGGCATGGCGGTCGTTGACATGTAGACGTGATAGATGACGCCCACCACGAAGCCGATGAAGGTGATTTCGTGCGCCCAATAGGCCAGCAACCGCAGAGACCAGTGAAACGAGCTCGGGAACCACATCACGATGCCTGAGAGCAGGAAAGCCGAAGCGCCCAGAATCACCGACCAGAAGAAGAGTTTCTGACCGGCATTGTACTTGCCCACTTCCTTGAGTTCCATCTCATATCGCATATAGGAGCGGAAATTTTTTCGCCATTCCTGATCGCCGGGTTCGCTCATCATCCGCGCGTGCCAGTGGCCGAACAGAAACGCCACGCCGATGACGAAGCCGAGTGAAAACCACGGGTGCAGAAAACGCGCCATCGCGCCGCCGCCGAACACTCCCGCCAGCCCGGCAAAATAGGGCGTGTAGATGACAAAGCCGGTGAGCATCGCCAGGAAGAAGAAGACCGCCAACGTCCAGTGGGCGAGGCGCACGCCGGCCTTGTGGCGCACGATCAATTCATCATTGACCATCACATCTTCCTGTTTCCGCGCAATCGCGGCGATCTCAGCCTGACCGAGCGGTTCTACCGCCGGCCGCGTCAGTGGATGACTGTTCATGATGATTTGACCTCCTCTCTCTTGTCTTTAGGCAGGTCCGGAGCCTCGTTACGTCCGAAGCGCAGGTAATGAAAGACCGCGCCGACGAGCGCGCCGGCCATCGCCAGCGAACCTAGAGGTTTGAGGACTTTTTTCCAGATCGTGATCGTCCGCGGCACTGTCGGGTCTTTCGGAAGACCATAGAGCTCAGGCCTGTCGGCAAACTCCAGCACGTAGATCACGCCGGTCCCGCCGACGCCGAGTGGGTCGTAAACTCCGGCCTTCGGCCTGCCGTCGGCTTTCAATTGATCGACGCGATGATTGGCGATCTGGACGAGCTGTTCTTTCGTACCGAACTGCAGGCAGCCGGTCGGGCATGCCTTGATGCAAGCGGGTTCAAGGCCATAGGAGACGCGGTCGGAGCAGAGCGTGCATTTGTAGACCTTCTTGGTCCGCTTGTTCAGCCGCGGGATGTCGAACGGGCAGCCCGTCACACAATACTCACAGCCGATACAATTCTCCTGCTGGAAGTCCACGATGCCGTTGGCATACTGGACGATCGCCCCCGGAGACGGGCAGGCCTCCAAACAGCCCGGCTCGGCGCAATGCTGGCACTGGTCTTTCGCCATCAGCCAGTGCAGGCTCTCGCCGCCGTCGGCGTTCCTCTCGACGTGCTCGTTGAAGCGGATCAGGTTCCAGAAGTTGGCGGTCAGATCGGGCTGGGTTTGATATGAGCCGAACTCGATATGCGCCGGCCCCGCGGCCTCGTCGATCCCCAGCAGATCATTCCATTCCTGGCACGCAACCTCACAGGCCTTACATCCGATGCAGGTCGTCGTGTCGATGAGCTTGGCTACCTGCGTGGCTTCGCGCACACCCGTGGCCGGAGCAGGACTCGCGGAGATGCGTTTGAATTCCATGTTGCTTGGCATATGCAGTCACTTTCTCGGAAATAGCAGGCAGAGTGGGCAGTGGATAGTGGGTAGTGGGCAGCAGATACTTCTCTACTGCTCGCTGCCCACTGCCCACTGCCCACTGCCCACTCTCATTACGCCTTCTCCAGATTGACAAGGAAAGCCTTGTACTCGGGAGTTGATGAGTTGGGATCGAGCGCGGTCGGCGTTAACGTATTGGCCAGCGGGCCGTCCGACCTGCCGGCGAATCCCCAGTGGATCGGGAAACCGATCTGCCAGACCGTCTGGCCATTTACCTTGAGCGCCGGCATCCGCTTGGTCACCATCGCCTTGCCTTCAATCGAGCCGCGCGCTGAACTGATCCTCACCTGGTCTCCGCTCCTGATACTTTTCTCCTGCGCCAGCCCTTCGGGTATTTCGACGAAGAACTCCGGCTGCAAATGATTGAGGATGTTCTGGTGCTTGGTCCAGTAGTGAAAATGCTCGGTCAGACGATAGGTCGTGCAGACAATCGGGAATTGCTCCTTCTTGCCGTAAACGTCCTGATCGGTCTTGAAGGTCTTCGTGACCGGATTCGAGCTGACTTTCGGATGCAGGGGATTCTCCACCGGCGACTCCCACGCCTCGTAATGTTCGGGTAACGGGCCATCGTTCATCTCCACGGCGTAGAGTTTGCCCACTCCTTCGGCGTTCATAATGAACGGCCCGAGGCCCTCTTCCGGTTTGGAGTCAGGCCTGATGTCCGGCACATCGCCGACCCACCGCTCGCCGTTCCACACCAGGGCGGCGCGCTTCGGGTCCCACGGCTTACCATTCGGATCTGCGCCCGCGCGGTTGTAGAGCACGCGGCGATTGGCCGGCCAATTCCAGGCCCAGTTGTGATAGTAGCCCAGCCCGCTCGTATCCGCCGGATTGCGCCTCTGCGCCAGATTGCCGGCTTCGGTGAAGTAGCCCGAATGGATCCAGTTGCCGCACAGCGTCTTGCCGTCGGCGCGCAGCGCCGCAAACCCCGGCAACTGTTGCCCCTTCTTGTACTCCGTCCCGGTCTTCTCGTCCTTGAAATCTTCGAGCGCTTTGCCGTTGATCTCGCGGGCGACCTCTTCGAGGTTGGGGTTCGCCGGGTCGGAATAATTCCACGACATATTGACCACCGGTTCCGGCAGCTTGCCGCCTTCCTTCGCGTAGAGTTCTTTCAATCTCAGCGCTATCCGCGCGATGATCTCCTGGTCAGCTTTGGCGGCGCCTGGTGGGTCCAGAGCCTTCCACTTCCATTGCAGCCAGCGCGCCGAGTTGGTGAACGTGCCGTCCTTCTCCGCGAAGTTGGCCGCCGGCAGCATGAAGACCTCGGTCATGATCTCCTTCGTCTCCGGCCCTTCGTACTTCTTCGGCGATCTCCAGAAAATGGCGGTCTCGGTCTCGAAATTCTCGACCACCACCATCCAATCGAGCTTGGCGAGCGCCCGGATCATCTTCTTCGAATGCGGGCCGTTGCCCACCGGGTTCATGCCGAAGGTCACCAGGCCTTTGACGCCGCCGCGATACGCGTCGTCGTAGATGTAGGTCCACGAATAATCGCGGTCCATCTTCGGCAGCCAGGCGTAGCCGAATTCATTCTCCGGAGTGGCCGCTCCGCCGAAGAAGGCCTTGAGCTGCGAGACCAGAAACTTATCGATGTTCTCCCAATAGTTCATCGAGTTGGGCCGCAACTTCTTCGGCGTGTTGGCTTCGAGGTAATCTTTCAAGGTCTGATGCGCGGGTTGCGGCATTTTGAGATAGCCGGGCAGCGTGTGCGTCTGATTCATATCGGTCGCGCCCTGAATGTTGGAATGGCCGCGCAGCGCGTTGACGCCGCCGCCGGGCATGCCGATGTTTCCTAGCAGCAACTGCAATGACGCCGCCGCGCGTATGTTCTGCACGGCCGAAGTATGATGCGTCCAGCCCAGCGCATACAACATCGTCCCCGCCTTGTTCGGGAGGTAGGTCGAACTGATGATCTCGGCGGCCTTCAGAAATTGCTCCTTCGTGCAGCCGCAGATGTTGGCCACCATCTCCGGCGTGTAGCGCGAGTAGTGGCGCTTCATCAGTTGATAGACCGAGCGCGGGTTCTCGAGCGTCATATCGACCCTGGCGTAGCCGTCGGGGCCGAGTTCATAGCCCCACGACGATTTATCGTAAGCGCGTTTTTCCGGGTCGAAGCCGGAGAACAGGCCGTCATTATCGCCCGGCAGCGTGAAGCCCTCTTTGACGATGAAGGAAGCGTTGGTGTAATTGGCGACGTATTCGCGCTGGATGTGGTTGTTGGCGAGCATGTAGTTGATCACGCCCGCCAGGAAGGCGATGTCCGTTCCCGCGCGAATCGGGACATAGAGGTCAGAGACGGCCGCGGTGCGGTTGAAGCGCGGGTCCACGCAGATGAGTTTGGCGTTGCGCGTCTTCTTGGCCTCGATCGCCCATTTGAATCCGCACGGATGGTTCTCCGCCGGATTGCCTCCCATGACCAGGATCACGTCGGCGTTTTTGATGTCGACCCAGTTGTTGGTCATTGCCCCGCGACCGAATGTGGCGCCCAGACTGGACACCGTGGGGCCATGTCAAAGCCGGGCCTGGTTGTCGGTGTGCACGACCCCCAGCGTGCGCGTCCATTTGGTCAGCAGGTAGTTGACCTCGTTGTTGTCGGTACAGCCGCCGACGATCGCGATGCCCTGGCATTGATTGAGAGTCTGCCCGGCGGCGTTCTTTTCGACGAAGCTTTCATCGCGCGTCTTCTTCATCCGCCTGGAGATCTCGTCGATCATCCAATCCCAGCTCTTCTCCTCCCAACGATCGGAGCCCGGGGCGCGGTAAAGCGGGCGGGTCAAGCGACCTTTGCCGAGGATGTCGTGTTTGAGCGTGACGCCTTTGGGGCAGAGCGTGCCGCGATTGATCGGATGGTCGGGGTCGCCCTCGACGTGGACGACGGTGGCGCCTGTGACGTTTTTGGCCCTGTCGCCGAGCGTGTGGATGATCACGCCGCAACTGACCGCGCAGTAGGGGCAGGTCGATCGCGTCTCGGTCGTGCGCGCAATCTTCAACTCGCGGACGGCGGCGTAAGCCGGAGCGAGGTCGAAGCCGAAGGCGACGACTCCACCGGCGCCGGCGACGGCTACCTTGATAAAGTTTCTCCGCGAAACAGCCATGAGCTTGTTCCTCCTGAGAGAATCAGTTCGTAGTCCCGCCTTTAGGCGGAAGCGTCAGACGCAGACCTATTCCGTGACGCCCAACCGCTTCCGCCTAAAGGCGGGACTACGAACTGCGCTTTTCATTGTTTCCGGGCGTCGCAGCGCGACATGAAGGCTCCTCTGCGAGTTCCGGGAGAGCTTACGCTCCGAGTAGTTGTCAATTGGTTATAAGCCTTCAGCTAAGAGTCGAAGCTGAATTGTTTGTATATCGCTGGGAGCTAAACGAGCGCTACCAGCCCACTGTTCAAAGATTGTAAATAAAGGACGGTACAAATATGAAGGACGCCGAATTATGATCTCGCTCAGTTTCGTCTGTCAACAATCGCAACGGTCTCCGGCCGAATAAGTACCGCGAGCGGTGGCGAGCATGGCTCCCGCCAGTAGCCTACTTCGGGAGCCATGCTCGCCACCGCTCGCGGTACTTATTCGGCGCAGGTTAACTTTTCAATGTCGCGAGCTATAATTCGCATGGAATCGAAGCGCGATTTTGCAACCGCGGCGGCGCGCGCCGCCGCCAGAAGCCTTCTTCATGAAGCGAAACGAGATCGAACTCGAACCTGACCCGGAGACGCCTCTTCGAAAGATCGTGCACATCGATATGGACGCGTTCTACGCTTCCGTCGAACAGCGTGACGACGCGAGTTTGCGCGGCAAACCAGTCATCGTCGCGTGGCGCGGAAATCGTTCCGTCGTGTGCGCCGCCTCCTACGAGGCCAGGCGGTTCGGCGTTCGCTCCGCCATGCCCGCGGTTCGAGCGGCGCGGCTTTGTCCCGGCGCGATCTTTATTCCTCCCGACTTCCAGCGGTACAAGGCCGCTTCGCGCGCGGTGCGAGAGATCCTTTCGCGGCACACGGATATGATAGAGCCGCTTTCGCTCGACGAAGCCTACCTCGACGTGACAGAGAACAAGCTAGGTTTGCCCACCGCCACTCGAGTGGCAAAGCTGATTCGGCGCCAGATTCGAGAGGAGATCAACCTAACCGCTTCCGCCGGAGTCGCGCCGAACAAGTTCCTCGCGAAGATCGCCTCTGACTGGCGCAAGCCGGACGGACTCTTTGTGATCCAGCCGAGCGAAGTGAGCGCGTTTCTCCAGCCGCTCCCCGTGAGCCGGATTCCCGGCGTGGGAAAAGTCACGGAAATCCGATTGAAGGGATTAGGCATAGTAACTGTCGGGGACCTCAGCGGACTTGGTCTGGAGGCGCTTGAAAGCGAGTTCGGCAGGTATGGCCGTCGTCTATATGAACTGGCGAACGGCGTTGACCACAATCCGGTAGTGTCCAACAGGCCAACGAAGTCGATCTCCGCTGAAGACACCTTCGAACGTGACCTGCCGCTTTCTGAGACAGAGGGGCTGATTCGGCGTCTGGCCGAAAAGGTGTGGGCGGCTTCGAGGAAAGAATCGCGTATCGCGCGAACGGTCGTACTGAAGTTGAAGACGAGCGACTTCAACGTCATGACGCGCAGCCATACGCCGCCGAGCCCTCCCGCCACCTGCGAGGAGTTAACGGCGATTGCGCTCTCGTTGCGGGAACGCGTCGCAGCGGCCCCTGATCAACGATTCCGTTTGGTCGGTGTGGGATTGAGCAACTTCATAGTACCCGAACACTCACAACCGACGCTCTTTGATGAGGTTTCGAGTTAAGGCGAGAATCCCAACTCGTTATGAACTGGCGGCAGCCTTTGGAGTGCGGGCGCTCGGGACCGCTTTGGTAGTCATCTCCGGATTCTGCGAACTCCCAGTACAAGAGACACCGTAGGCTTCCTTCTATCATTGCCGCAGTATCGGAGTGGACTACCAAAGCGGTCCCGAGCGCCCGCACTCCAAAGGCTCCGCAGATTCGATTTATGCGCACGCTTCAGATACATGCCTGATGGAAAGACTGACACGGTATCGTTTGATTCAGTCCTGTTCGTCGCTACGGCGCAGACGGCGGAGGGACGCGGCGTCTCGTCGCTTGCTCGAACGCATACGCAAGCTCAATCAGCCGAGGCTCGCTGCAAGCTAAGCCTGTGAAGCCCACTCCGAACGGCGCGGGTTTTGCCGCGAAGCTTTCGGGGAACGGCGGGGCCGGCGCAAGCGGCGCGTTCGGAATCAAGCCGAACGGCACGATGATCGTCGGGTAGCCGGGCTTCGCGGCGATGGCCGCGCTGCTCGGGCCGGGGAATAACAGAGCGTCGAGCTGATATTTCTTCATCGCCGCGTCGATGCCATTGGTCGCCGAGAGCCGCAAGTCTTTTTCTCGATCGGCCCGGTAGCGCGCGGCGTCAGTTTCAACATTCATCTCGTCCGAGATGTCCAGCAACGCCTGGCCGTACTTGAGCGAGCCCGCTCGCTGATGCGCGATGTTCCATTGTCGCAATTCGGTGAGCGTCTTCACCGGGGCCGCGGCGCCGAGCGAGGCCAGCCACTTGTTGAAGTCCCGCTTCATTCCGTATTTGAAAACAATCGAACACGCGGCGTCCTTGCCTTTTGCATTGTCCAGACCCGAGCAGACGTTCCAGAGCAGGAAGTTTTCTTGCGGATCGGTTGACACGATGCTCGGAATCTCTACCGGATCGACGATGACAGCCCCTTGCTGCTTGAGGATCGCAATCGCCTCATCCATGACCTTAGCCTGCGCCGGATCGAGCCCCCCGCGCGGCTCTTTGGCCCCCGGCGGCGTGAACTTGTCGTAGAAGAACGCGCGGGGTATTCCGATGCGCGCTCCCTTCAACCCTTCGCGGTTGAGGTACCTCGTGTAGTCGCCGCCCGGGACGCGCGAGCACTTCGAAGTCGCCGGGTCGTTGGGATCCGCCGCCGCGCCTTCAAGGACGCCGAGCATGATCGCGGCGTCGGCGACCGTCTTGGCCATCGGGCCGGGGGTGTCCTGGTCGGCGGTGATGGGAATGACGCCGTAGCGGCTGACGCGGCCGATGGTCGGTTTGATACCGACGAGCATATTCTGATTTGACGGGCTCAGAATCGAGCCGGAGGTTTCGGTGCCGACGTTCCCCGCCCAGAAATTAGCGGCGGTTCCGACGCCCGAACTCGACCCTCCGGTGAACAGCGCCGGACGCCCGTCGAAGGTGGCCTCGCGTGGGTCGCGCCGCGGATCATACGGATTGAACCCGTGCCCGGCGAGCGCGTTGTAGTTCGCCGGCATGCCGGTCGCCACCCAGTTGGCCAACTCTGTCAGATTGGTCTTGGCGATGATGATCGCGCCAGCCTCACGCAGGTTTTTCGTGAGTGTCGCTTCGTAAGGCGGAACCAGTCCATCAAACGCGAGCGCGCCTCCGGTGGTCGGCATGTCGGTCGTGTGAATATTGTCTTTGAGGGCGATGGGGATGCCATGCAGCGGCCCGCGGAGCTTGCCTTGCGCGCGCTCGCGATCGAGGGCTTCAGCTTCCTCGATCGCGTGAGGGTTCACGACGATCACCGCATTGAGCTTGTCCTCGTAGGCGCCAATGCGCGTGAGGTATTGCCGAACGATCTCGCGCGCGGTGACGCGGCGTTCCGCCATCGCCGTTTGCATCTCGCGGATGGATGATTCAACCACGGTGAAGGGCTGCTCGGCGGGCGATGCAGGAGGCCTGCTCTGAGCGGCCAGGAGAAGGCCTGTCATCGCGAAAATCAGAGAACGCATCATTTGTTTTTCTCCTCGCGGGGTTTTTCTCTTCGGCCAGAATGGACACGAAGCGCAGTATACCGGTTTTCAAACATATGAAGACTGTTAGCCACCGCAGGTCACAGAGGTCACAGAGAAATCATTATGTCCTGCGGCGCTCTCTGTATACTCTGTGGCTATTCGTCCACCTGAAACCTGCCGTATTACACGAATTCTTAATACGTTACGCCAGAGGCTACTCATGCCCACTGCGTAGATATTCGGAGACCTCATCACGCGACATCAGATTGCCGAGACTGGCGTAATCGCCATTGGCGCTTAAACCTTCGACAACGTCCACAAATTTCCTCAGACACGAACGGAACACGAATGGACCGAAACTGACTCGATTGATACCGATCTCCCGCAACACGGGAAGTGGCGCGGCGGTCGGTCCCCCAAGTATGTTGATCGGAGATTCAATCCGGTCCCGGAGCATACGCGCTGTCGCTTCATCCCCCGGGCCGATGGGATAGATGCAGTCTGCCCCGGCCGCGGCGTAAGCTCTCGCTCTCACCACGGCTTCCTCCATCGCTCGCCGGCCATCCGCGAACGAGGGCGCCACGAAGCTATCGACCCTGGCGTTGATTACGAGATGCGCGCCGTGGCGATTCGCAACCTGTCTGAGAGTTGAGATCCTCTGGCACTGCTCCTCAATTGCTCGCAGGCCGGCCCCTTTCTCCAGGCTGTCCTCAATGTTGACGCCGACGACGCCTGATTCGATCACTTGCTGCGCCGTCAGTTCCAGCTCTGACAGGGATTCGCCGTAGCCGGTTTCGATGTCGGCGGTCACCGGAACATCCACACTGCGCGCGATGCGCCCAAGAACATCAATCAGCGTCGAGCGATTGATCTTCTCCCCATCTTGGTAACCAAGAGACGCCGACACCGCGGCGCTGGCGGTCGCGACAGCCGGGTAGCCCTTCGCTTCAAGAATCCGCGCGCCGATCGGATCCCAAATGTTTGGCAATACCAGCAGGCCACCGTCCCTGTGGAGAGACAGCAAAGCCTCCGCCTTTTCCTTTTGCGATCGCTTGCTCATCTTGAACGCTCCTCCCACGCGTTAGGAACTGCGGTTTCGGCAGACGGCGTTCAGAGTACCGCCTTTAGGCGGCAGCGGCTCGTTTACGAGCCAGGTTGTGCGGCTAAAGCCGCCGCTGCCGCCTAAAGGCGGTACTCTGAACGCCGTCTGGGCGATTCTGCAGAATCATTCGGCGCCCCGATGTTTCCTGTTTCGATTTAGTTCCCCGGATGATACTCCCGCTCAGTGTGACCCTTGAGTTGCGTGCGGTAGAAATACATGTCCCTCAGATCGCCCGCGCAGTAGCGTTTCGCCTGATCATTGAAGTGGGGCGACGACGGATCGCCGCTCGCTCCGCCGGCGGTCACGGCTTTGGCTCGCACGCTCTTGCCGAACTCGACGACGGCCACGAAGCTGTTGCCGCTGGTCCCGTAAATCTTCTTCGACCCCTTATACGGACGCGCGCCGAACGAGGCCAACGATCCCCAGATCCCGGACGTAAAGCCAACCGGAATGCTGGGGCCGGCGTCAGTGAACGGGTGAACGATGTCGTCGGTCAGACGCTGAAAGCGATTGATGTCGCCCCACGGCGTCTTCCAGGTTCCAAAGTCGGCCGCGAGTTTGTCAGAGGCCGCCGAGAGAGACTGTAGTAATTGTTCCGCCGTGGCTTCGCCGGCGATGTAGTCCACGGCGGACAAGCCGGCGCGTCTCACCCTGCGCTGAATATCTTCTCCCCAGAACACGGCGAGTGATGTCGGAACGGACGTCGCCGACCACCGCAGATCCCACGCGCGCAGCAGCGCGATTTGTTCGGACGTTTTCGCTTTGAGAGGGTCGGACGCAGGCGTCTGGTCCCACGCCTTGACCAATGCGGGGATCGGCTTTTCGAACCAGGTCAGATAACTGTCGTAGGCCGCCGCGATCAGCGAGTCGAGCGTGAAATCTTTTTTGTCTCGCAGGACTCTGACCGCGTGCAGTCCGCGCGCAGACTCAACGCCCGAATCGACAAAAGCCGGATAGTCGGCTTTCTTCGGGCTGCTCGGGCCCGCCGCCGACCACGGCGAGTCGTTGCTGTTGTAGAGCCAGCCGCTCGCCGGGTTCAGCAATTTCGGCGTCTCGTCGATGGACAGCAGGCCGCGCCAGTCGGTCGCCGGATCGCTGCCGTCCACCGGCCTTGTCCAGTCGAATTTGGGATCGCGCTTCGGAATAAAGTTCCCGTGAAAATAAGCGATGTCGCCGTCGGCGTCCGCGAAGATCGTGTTGTTCGACGAGTTTGTGTGCAGTTCCATCGTCTGCTTGAACTCCTCATAGTTCTTCGCCTTGGTTCGCGTGTAGGACTGCGTCAGCGCCTTCACCGGCTCCTGCATCAGACTAATGCTGACCCATTTGCCATCCGTCGAGGAGACGATAGGACCGTGCTGAGTGCGGTAGACGGTGAAGATTTTCTCGGCCATTCCCTTGTCGGTCTTATATGGCGCCTTAATCACTGACGTCGTGACCGGCCGCTCTTCATTCCCGTACTTGTAATAAAAGCCGTCGCCCTTCTTGACCACAGATTCGAGATACCTGTCTATCGCGTCAACGGCGCTTGACGTGTGCATCCAACCGCATCGCTCGTTGAAGCCCTGGTAGATGAAGAACTGTCCCCACGTTGCCGCGCCGTAAGCGTTCAACCCTTCGCCGCTCGTCATCTGCAACTCGGACCTGAAGAAGAAAGACGTGTGGGGGTTGATCAGCAGCAAGGCGCGCCGCGCAACAGTGTTCGACGGCGAGACGGCCATGCCGTTCGACCCAGTCGGCTCAGGCTCGGCGAAGAGCTCGCGTTCGTCATTCGACCTGACTGCGACCCGGCCGTCCCCGTAGAATGCCTGCAACTGCTCCAGGCCTATCGTTTCGATGTCGCCGCCGATGCTGCCTTCGCTAAAAGAGAGCGCCATCCAGGGTTCGAAGCGCTTGATCACCCTCGGTTGCGTCTGTGGATGCTTTGCGAGATAAAAATTCAGACCGTCGGCCCAGGCGTTCATCAGCGTCTTCAGCCACGGCGGGCTCGACTCGTACTGTTTCTTCAATACCTCGGGATCGATGAAAAGCTTCATGCGCAAATCCCGCCACACTGCGGACTCGCCTTCGGCCTCCGCGAGCCGTCCCATCGAGTTGATGTAGTTCGTCTCGACACGGTTGAAATCGTCCTCGGCCTGGGCGTAGATCGCCCCGAAGACCGCATCGGCGTCCGTCTTGCCGTAGACATGAGCGATACCCCAGTCATCGCGGATAATCGTGACATTACGGGCTATCTTCTCCCACCGCTGGAGGTCGGAGTTCTGCCCACTCGTTGACGCGCTGGAAATGAGTTGGAGCGCGATCGCGAAAGCGAAAAACAGTATCAGTTTTTTCATTGAGAAATACTCCAGCGAAGAGTTAGCCCCACCCAAAGCCTACCCGAGGGCTCAGTTTTATCAATGGAGACGGCCAAAGCCATCCTCCTCACACGTGCTGATACGTGATCGCCGTTCTTCATGATCAGCCAGTACTGCGACGCATCCCCAGCGAAGACCTTGAAACCGAACTTTTCGTAGAAGGCCCTCGAAGCCTCGAGATCCTTGACAGCCAAACTGATCGAAAACGCGCCGAGTTCCATACTTTGCTCCTTTTCATACGGTAGTGGTTATAGCTGGCCATGAATTCTACTGCGTTGTGAGTGTCTAGCATAACGATCTGGGGCATAAGATGGCCGCACGAATTTTGAATGATGATCCTGCCGGCAATCCTTCAAGTCACAGCAGCGCTAGGACGCCGCCCAGTTCTTCATCCCGCCCACCTTGTGAGTCATAGATTTCGGCTGCCGGCAATGAAGTGAGCCTTGCCAGGAGAAGCGCCGGCGCTCTCGATCTTTGAACTTAGAGCGGATTGCGATTGCAGGTACGGGAAGGTGGCGTGATCTCCGGTACGGTACGGGGAGCGTCAGCGACCTGAGCATCGATCAAAAGGCCTTTTGATCGATGCTCAGGTCGCTGACGCCATTAGTTTCCCCACAAGTCAAGCGATGCATTTTCGTCCCGGAGGGACGATGGATATTAGCCGGTGGTGGAGCGCGAGCGTAACCACCGGAGTTGGACATAACCGATTTTGCGTCCCGGCAGGGACGCCGGACTGGGGCGCGTACGCCGTCAAGTTTGTTTGTGGCGAGTGTATTCAACTTGGCGCCGGCGTCCAGTACAACCACCACGCCATCTTCGGATGCAATATAGACCTTTTGGTCGGCGGCCACCGGCGAGGAGTAGTAGTAGCCCGGCGCTCCCAGCCGTCCGCTGTAGATCAACTCGCCTGTCTTTGCCTCTCGACAGAAAACGATGCCGCCGTTCTGGAATGTATAGAGTCGTCCGTTATAGTAAAGAGGTGAGGGAACACCGGGCACTCCCTTCCTCTCCGACCATGCGACATTCGCCTGGCTGACGGCGCCCTTGCTGCCCGGACGAACGGCCATTACGCGAGCCGCGTTGTTCGCATAGAACTGAGCCGCTCGATCAGGGTTCTGTCTTTCGGCCGCCGTCTCCAAAATAATGTCCGGCGCGGCCAGAAACAGCAAACCGGCGCCGATGACAGGCGTGCTTTTTCCGCACGGCGGCAGTCCTCCTACCCACCATCGTTCCGCTCCATCCGCAAGATTGTATGCCATAAGCCGCTGGTCCGCTTTAAAGTCACCTCCCAGTACGACAATCTCGTCGATCCCGTCGTGACGCCAATGCACAGGAGTCGACCACCCATACTGAAACATCGAGCGGTCCGTCTTCCAGACTGTCCGGCCGTCGCGGCGATTGACGCCGAGCAGGTAGGATTCTTTCCCTTGATGGTTGAGCACCAACAATTCACCTGCGACGATCGGTGAAGCGACCGCGCCATAAGGGTTTTCCGGCAAAGGGAGTCGCCTTTCCCACTTCTGATTTCCGTCCAAGTCGTAACAGACTAAGCCGTAAGACCCGAAGTAGACATAGACCCGCTCTCCGTCGGTGGCAGGTGTCGCGCCGGCGGGGCTGCTAATTTCGTGGACCTTCTCGATCTGTTCGGGCGTAACAGTACGCCGCCACAGGATCTTGCCCGTGCGCCGGTCGATGCACAGCGTGGCGAGGCGCCTGTTCGCCCGATCAAATTCCGTCAGGAAAACACGTCCTTCCCAAATAATGGGCGACGACAGCCCAGACCCCACGGCAGTTTTCCAAAGGACGTTCTGGTCGGGGCCAAAGTTAATGGGAGGGGCGCCTTCGCCGAGTCCCGAGGAATTCGGCCCTCTAAACTGAGGCCACCACACCTTGCGGCTGTTTTGCGACGCGCCAGCAAAACTCGACAGGACGACTGTGGCCAGAAGAGTGATCAAGGAAGCTCGTGTCATGATGGACTCCTGTTTGGGTTTCAATGCGAAAATCGATCTGGACAGCAACCCGGTGAACGTCGCTCCGAATTAGACGCCAGGCCCCTTCACACGCGGGCCTGCATTGCTACGGAAGAAGCGCGTCAGCCTGAGTAGCAAATGAATACATCGGGTGAGTGATACCGGTAATCAAGAGGTTTCAGGCTTAGCGAAAGATTGCCGATATAGATGCGGGGAAGTAAGCCTGGGCGTTTACAATCAAAGACTCACTGGCGCCAGGTCAGTAAAGACGAACCCGTCGCGCTCGACGGTATCTCCAATGGTGAATTCAACCGGACGATTAAACATCGGGCCGTCAAAGGCGAAACTGTGAAATTCCCCGTTCTCGCCGCACGGATCAACCCCGTCGGGCAGCGCCTTCAGAAAATCGTCGTTGAATTCTCTTCCGGCCAGCGCCGCCGGCAGACAGCGTGGATCGATGCAAGTGATCTGGGCGCGCAATCCTCCGGCGGTCATCTCCCGCGCCAATTCGGCTGTGGGGCGGCCCCATAAGGGGAAAAGCGGCGTGATCCCCGTTCCCTCCATCATCCTTTCACGATACTGACGCACGTCAGCCAGAAACAGATCGCCGAAGGCGATGCCTTCTACGCCGTCCGCCTGCGCCGCGCCGATCGCCGCGCGCATGCGCTCTTCGTAGACCTCGTTACCGCAGGGGAACGGCAGGCTCACCAGTCGAAGCGGCAGCCCGACGCTCTCCGCCTGGCGCCGCAGCAAATCCGTCCTGACGGCATGCATCGCCACCCGATCGAACCGCTCATTGACGGTCGTAAGCAGACCGGCCAATTCAACATCGGATTGCTGGCGCAGCGAGCGCAACGCCCAGGCGCTGTCCTTGCCGCTGCTCCACGAAAGCAGAACTCTTTTTCTCACTTCTCTCATCAGAACCCCTCGTCGAAAACGGCCTGTCCGCAGCCACTGCTACTTCAGAGCCCGCAGAACAGCTTTAGCCGTCGCATAGCCGCCGTCATTGCTCGCCGGCTTCAGCCCGAGAATCTCGGCCGTCACGTTGTACACGTCCACGCTCTCAAACGGCTCGACCACCTGCGACTGCTTGAACGCGGGGCCGTGTGCGATAAAGATCGCCCGCATCGATTCGAGGCGGTTGTCATAGCCGTGCGTCCCGCGATAGATGACTTCGCCGTTCGTAGCCCGCGCTGGCGCCCGATATCGCTCTCGGCTGAAAATCGTCCATCCCTCATCCGCCATCACCACGATATCGCCAATCCGCGCGCTCCTGCCGTAGTGGAAGCGCGCCGGCGCCTCCTGCCTTCGATAGACAGTCACCTGTGGCGGCGCTTTGGATTTCAACGATGAATAGATCGCCTGCTCCATGCCGGGCTTGGGAAAGATATTCACCGAACAGCCGTTCCAGATTACCGCCTCCGCCTGCTTGTTGTCGAAATAGTCGTCGAGCATCACAACCCGGCTGGGATCGATGCGCGCCATCCCGTGATCGGAGACGATAATAATGTTGATACGCTCGAAGAGCTTGCGGGACTTCAACCCGTCGACCAGCCTCGTGAGGGTCCTGTCGACCTCGGCCACAGCCTGCCTGACACCATCGGAGTTCGGACCCGAATCGTGGCCCGCGATATCGATCTCGCCAATGTAGGTCAGGATCAGCGTCGGGCGTTCCGGGCCGGGGAGATCGAGCCACGAGAGAATGGTGTCAACCCGTTCAGAGTTCGGGATTTTCCCGTCGTAAGGCTTCCAGTGGCTCGGACGTTTGCCTCCGATCTCGGCCTCGGTCCCGGGGAAGAAGAAGGCGGCTGCCCGCTGCCCCTGCTTCTCGGCCGTCACCCAGATCGGCTCGCCCAGCCACCAGCGTCCATTCTGCGTCTCTTCGCGCTTGCTCAGGCTGAAGGTCTGCTTGAACTCGGGGTCATAGATATTGTTGCCGACGATCCCGTGGTTTTCAGGGTAGAGGCCGGTGGCGATGGAGTAATGGTTCGGGAAGGTCAGAGTAGGGTAGACGGGCGTCATCCACTTAGCGCGCACGCCCTGCCTGGCCAGCATGCTCAGAGTCGGGGCCGGATACCTATTCAGGTAGTCTGGGTGAAATCCATCAATCGAGACGAGTATGACGGTCGGCTTTAGGTCTGCATCTCGACCGCCTCCGCTCTGCGCTGGAGCGAAGCGCAGAGTCAAGAGTAGCGCCATTATGGCTAAAACCATAAGCAGGGTGATCTTTCGTCTCACGCAATGCATCCTTTCTTGGTCGGTAAAGGGTCCCACATCAGAGCTATGGACTCTACAGAACTTTAAACGACAATACGTCTGATCCTGACGCGATGATCTTCGATATGGAGCATTATCTTCGCATGCGCGACTTCGTGAAAATGAGAAAGAGGGTTTAATATGTGAAATATCGGCTTCGGATTCATCCTATTCGAGGCGTCCATTGAGATTCAGGATCAATAGGTCTTCAAGCCATCGCGTGCCGCGGGCGACGCGGTTTTGCCCCTTAATCAGGTTCAAGGCGCCTTTTTTTCCTTCAAGACAAGCGGCGCGGCGATTGTTTTACTGTAGGAATCTACGCGAGGTCGCGCCGGTCTCAGACGATGAGCGCCGCGCCTGCATCAAGAAGTCGCAACGAGGAGATAAATTATGATCGACAGAAGGGAGTTCTTGTTGAAGGGGTTGACGCTCGCGCTTATAGCCGGGGGATGTTTCAGCCCGATTGCTCCGGCCGGCGCTTCCCATTATACAAATTATGCGAACGCTACCGGCGGCGACACGCCAGACCTTAACGAACTCGATTCCTCCAAGAGCGAGATGCGACCCGTCATCGAACGCTACGTGGCGGATCAAGGAAGTTTGTCACGCTCCTATCCAGTCGAATCGTCGCCCGCGCGGCTGGAGCGGTTCAAGCAGTTCTACTCCGACTGGCTGGCGCTGATTGGCGCTCGAGGCCATCGAATACGTCGAGAAGAACGACCTGGTCACCGTGCCGCCGCTGGCGCGCATGCGCAACGCCGATTGGCACGACAAGTACACGTTGCCCTCGTTGATGGATTTCTACGCCTCCAGCCGCAGCAACCACGGCTCCTATTTTTACTACTGGACATCGTGGGACGAGATCGCGTGGCGGAACTTCTATCAGGTCTGGTTCCGGCTTCTGAACGATTACAAGAAGATGGGTGGACGCGTAACGGCCAGCGCCGACGCGGCCTTCATCTACAACACCTACGGCTTCGGCGACATTCACGAGATGGAGCTGTTGCAGGAGGCCGGCTTCCACCCGCTCGAAGTCATTCAGGCGGCGACCATGAACCCGGCGCTTACACTGAGCGAGCCGAAGGGCAAGCCGATCGAATTCGGCGTAGTGAGGCCAGGGCTGTTGGCCGACCTGGTGATCGTTGACCAGAACCCGCTCGAAAATCTCAAGGTCCTGTACGGAACCGGCGCGCTCAAGCTCAATGAAAAGACCGGCAAGACTGAGTGGGTCGGCGGCGTCAAGTGGACGATCAAGGACGGCATCGTCTATGACGCCAAGAAGCTGCTGGCCGACGTGGCGCGCATGGTCGAGAAGCAAAAACAGGAACGGCTCAAAGCTGCGGCGAGCGGTCAAGGCGCTCAGAAGGAGTAGACCTCTTGCAAAAGTAACTCTGGCTTCGGATCCGGGACGCTGAAAGAAATCGGGATCGCAGAAGGCGTAGCGCAAACTGTCTAGCTAAGGTTTCTACAGAAGTCCAGGATTCCTCTTTGTCCCGGAGGGACGGCGGATATTAGCCGGTGGAGAAACCACCGGATCCAATCGAAAACATTCATCCAGCCCCGGAGGGGCGACAGACCGAGATTGGTCTGTCGCCCCTCCGGGGCTGGGAATAGATTTCCCAATGATCCCGGTGGTTACGCTCGGGCTACACCACCGGCCAATTTCCGTTGCGCCTCCGGCGCAAAAGACATGTGTAGAAACCTTAGCTGTCCAGTTTGCGCTACGGCTTCCCGCAACTTCACTTGCATAGATCGAAACTTTGCCTATCTGCTTACCAATTTCAGTCGCGCCGCAGCGCAACCAACGGGTCCACCTGCGCCGCTTTGCGGGCGGGCAGGTAACAAGCGAGCAGCGCGACGCTGAACAACAAGAGCGAAACGCCGGCGAAGGTCAGCGGATCTGTCGCGCTGACGCCGAAAAGGAGCGTCCTCATCAACCGTGTCAGCAGCGGTGAATGGGTGGAAGACAACTCGGGCTGTCCTTCGACTGTCAGGAAGTTGCCCCACCATTCATCAATGCCACTCAGCGGCAGCGGGATGATGGCGCCGGCGACTTCCACGCCGGGAAGCGCGTTCACTCGTTCCACCAATTGGCGGTAAAAGGGGGCGACGCCGCCACGGTAATCGTCTCCCGGCAGAGTCACGCGCAGCGTCAGCACATTGTCGGGATTGAAGCCCAGCCTGACCTGTTGCAAACGCAGAAAGCCGCGCATCATCAGCCCCGCGCCTGCCAGCAGGATCAGGGCGAGCGCGACTTGCGCCACGACCAGAAAGCGCCGCAGCCGATTGCGGCTTCCGCCCACTCCGCTGCGCCCGCCCTCTTTGAGCGCCTCGATCAAATCAATGCGCGCGGCT
>WNGF01004081.1_pt1 | contig 19313 bp, 17 predicted proteins | sample 5400641 | NCBI WGS metagenome assembly WNGF01 (sample SAMN13153371, study PRJNA577476) | soil metagenome | isolation source: 80 cm soil or saprolite under grassland replicate 2 | place: USA:California | collected 2016-06-15
CCCAGCGCCAGGAGAAGCGGGGGGCGGTTGGCCGCCTGGAAGGGATCGAGGAGGCTCACGTCCACCTGCGCGCCGATGTACACGAAGAAGACGGGGGCGAAGATGTCCACGACGGGCTCGACCGCAACATCGATGTCGTGACGCCGGTTCGTCCGCGCCAGCACCAGTCCCGTGGCGAAGGCGCCCACGATCTCGGCTGAGCCGGCCTTCTCCGCGGCCACGGCCACCAGGAGGGCAAAGGCCACGGAAGCGGCGACCAGCACGCCCCGCACGTTGGCCCGGCCGACGATTCGGATGAGTCGGGCGCCGAGCGGGATCCCGACCGCCAGCGCCACGAGCAGAAAGCCGACGGCCAGCCCGGTGGCGCGCACCACCATCCCCGCCGCCACGCTTCCGGTCTCCGCGATCCGGCTGACCACCGCAAGAACCACCAGCCCGAGGACGTCGTCCACCACGGCGGCGCCGAGGATGATCTGTCCCTCTTCCGTGTTGAGCAGCTTCAGCTCGGAGAGCACCCGCGCCGTGATGCCGATCGAGGTTGCGGTCAGGGCCGCCCCAACGAAGGTCGCCGTGAGCGCGGGATACCCCAGCAGGCGAGTGAGCAGGAAGCCTCCGAGGAAGGGTAAGAGCATCCCGATCAGGGCTACCGTCAGAGCTCTCCCGCCGACCCGGATCAGCTCCTGGAGGTCGGTATGCAGACCCACCTCGAAAAGGAGAAGGATGATGCCGATCTCCGCGACGAGGTGGATCCCCTCGGTCAGCGGAACCAGCCCGAGCACCGACGGGCCAAGCAGGACTCCGGCAAGCAGCTCTCCCAGAACCGCCGACTGCCCGAGCCGCTCGGCCAGCTCGCCGAAGATCTTGGCGGCGAGCAGCGCCGAGGCGAAGGCGAGCAGAAAGGGCGTCAACTCGATGCCGTGCTCGGTCACGGGCGGATCATAGCCGGCCGAAGAGCTGTGTCCGCGATAGGCTTGAGCCGATCCCTTCTCGAGGGCTGTCGTCCGGAAGTGAGTCCTTGCAGGAAAGGAGTTCATGATGAAAGCCGCCAACAACCAGGTCATCAAGCTGCTGAACGAAGTCCTGACCGCCGAGCTCACCGCGATCAATCAGTATTTCGTCCACGCGGAGATGTCTGACAACTGGGGCTACGAACACCGGTATCGGAAGGTTCGGCACGAGGCGATGAGCGAGATGAAGCACGCGGAAATGCTCATCGAACGGATCCTCTTCCTCGAAGGCGTGCCGAACGTCCAGCGCCTGGGAAAGATCGTGATCGGCGAGACCGTGCTCGAGCAGCTCAAGGCGGATCTGGCGCTCGAACAGGAAGCGGTCGCACGGCTCAACCCCGGTATCGAGAGTTGCCGCGAGGCCGGGGACAACGGAAGCCGCGTCCTTCTGGAAGAGATCCTCAAATCCGAGGAAGAGCACATCAACTGGCTGGAAGCGCAGCTCGCTCTCGTCAGCCAGGTCGGCGAAGCCAACTATCTCGCCGAGCAGATCCGGAAAGAAGACGAATCCTAGGAGCCGCACGGCGCCTTGTTGGGAGAGCCTCCGCATGCTATTCTCCGCGCCCTCTCCGTACATCGTGGGGCTGTAGCTCAGTTTGGGAGAGCGCCTGAATCGCACTCAGGAGGTCGCCGGTTCGATCCCGGTCAGCTCCACCAGCAGCGACGCCGTCACTTTCAAGTTCGAGACTTTCTGTTGTCCAGGTCTGTCTGGATCGAACCGGCGACCTCCTGGGGGTTCGGGGGGCGCTCTGCGCCCCCCGGCTCAAAGAAGTTCGCCGGATTCGGCGCCCCGAGCGAAGCGAGGCGGCGCCGGTTCGATCCCGGTCAGCTCCACCAGCACGTCGCCTTCGCTGCGCTCCGGCTCCCGCGGCGCAAGGCTCCTCCGCTCGGTTACTTCGCGGAGACTCCTCGCGCTGCGAGCTTCAGGTCGACCGCGGCTCTGGGTGACGCAGTCCGCAAAAGACGGAGGGCCCGCCCCGGGTTAGAAAATTCTCGGCCGCCTGGTCGCGCACCGAGGCTCGAAGAGCGCGACAAGCGGCGGGTTTGCCGCCGCTAACCGCTGCCGCGGCCGAAAGCCTCGGTTCGATCCCGGTCAACACGTCGCCTCCGCTGCGCTCCGGCTCCCACAGCGCAAGGCTCCTCCGCTCGGTTACTTCGCGGAGACTCCTCGCGCTGCGAGCTTCAGGCCGACTGCGCGCTCTGCCAGAAGCAGCTCGCAAAAGCGATGCGGCCGAAAGCTGATCACTGCTTTGGCCTGACCAGTTTTCCGGTAGCCCTGTCGCGCGGATAGAGAAGGACGTGCTGTCCCCTTCTGGATCTGGAAGATGCCGACCTCGTAATGGAGCGGGTCCCCGTGCTCGTCGAACCGAAGATGCTCGAGCGGAAGCTTGAGATCGGTTTTGGCAAGGGCGTCGCGGACGGCTTCCCGCTCGGGCGCGAAGGAACGGTCGGACGCCTTCTCCAGCGCCGCGAGAACCGCCCGCGTCGCGGTGTAGCCATACATGCTGAGAGGCGCCGGGGGATGATCGAACCGATTGGCGAATCCGGCCTCGTAGGCGCGGCTTCCCTCCAGATCTCCGGAGAGCGACATCCCGGGCTCCCAGGCGATCGCCCCCATGGCCCCCTCTCCGAGCGGGCCGAGCTGCTTGATCAAGGCCGGGAACTCCATTCCGAAGGCGCCGACGACCGCCAGAGCCGGCCCCGTTGGCCCATGGATTTGTCGGAGGAGAACGAGGTTGTCGGCGAAGAACTCATCCATGAGGAGGAGCTGCGTCCCCCTCGACTTCACGCGGGCGAGCAGAGGAATGAAGTCGGGGGTGCCCGTCTGGAAGCTCTCGAAGGCGGAGACTCGCACCCCGCGGGCCTCCAGCCGCTCCTTTTGGAGCCGTGCGAGCTGTGTGGCCCCGGGCGTCGACGAAAAGAGGATCGCCACCTCCTTCGCGGGCCAGAGCTCGAGCGGGACAGCCGTCGTGGCATTCACGAAAGGGTCCAGGCGGCTGATCCGGAAGAAGTACTGGTTGCCGCGCTGCGTCAACCGCTGATCGAGTGAGGAGCTGGCGACATAAGGCACCCGCTCCCGCTGTGCCACCTGCGCCACGGGTCCGACGACGCTGTCGACATAGCCCCCCATCAGGGCGCTGACCCGCTCGCGCGTCGCGAGCTCCAAGGCCGCCGTCGTCGCCTCGTCCGGCCGGCCCCCGTCGTCCCTCGTGATCAGCTTGACCGGGTGACCGTGGATGCCGCCCGCGCCGTTGACTTCCGAAACGGCGTACACGATCCCTTCGTGCACGGCCGTTCCCTGGGCCGCCATGACTCCGCTCAAGGAGTCGACCTCACCGATGCGGAGCTCGGCCGCTGGCTTGGCCTCCGGAGAGCGTTGGGCCGCGAGGAGTCCCGACGCCAGCAGCGCGCCGAAGACGACAGGCCATCGACTACTCATCGCGGAGAGACGGTTTTCCGTTCTGGATCACCCAAACGGCCGGCGCCGATCGGAAGTTGCCGGTGCCCGCCGCCTTGGTGATCTTGCCCGCCGTGCCGCTGTATTCAGTCATCCGCCGGACAAAGGTGGCGACGTCCTGCCCGCTCTCGAAACCTTCGACCAACATTCTGAACGAGTCGTAGGCGTACGGCATCATGTGAGTGACAAGCCTGCCTCCGGGATATCTCTGCTCGAGCCGCTTCTTGAATTGGGGGCTGACGTAGCTGTCCGTGTACCAGCCACCCTCGAACAATTCCGGCCTCTCGCTGAGTGAGAACGCGACGACCGACGCCAAGCTCCGGACGCCGGAATCCTTGAGTTGCTGGCCCAGGATATCGAGAGCGGGATTGAAAGCTTCGACAAAGTACAGGTCGGGAGAGGTTTCTTTCGCCGACGCGATTCTGGATCGGAAATCCGTCGTCGTCGCTTCAAATCTGCTCTCGTAGACGAACGCGATTCGAGCCTTCGCCGATTCTGTCTTCAGCATCCTCACGTGGTTGTCAATGCTCGGGTAGTCCTGGGTCAGCAAGGCGACCCTCTTGACACCTCTCCTCCTGGCTTCGGCGACCCACCGTCTTGCTTCGTCTTCCGCAAGCGGCATGATCGTGAACGTGTAGAGCTCGTCACCCACGCCGCCGACCGAGCAGATGCAAAAAACCGGGACTTTGGCTGCGGTTGCGTAGGGCTTGACGATCTGCCCGGACATGGAGAACCCCACGACGAGCGCGTCGACCTTGTCGCGCTGAATCAACTTTTCGATGGCGGGCTCCGCTTTGTCCGGGCCGGGGATCTCTTCGATGATCAGCTCGTAATGGCGAGTCGTTTTGTCGAGATCCTCCTTTGCCATCTGAATCGCCTTCGCGAACGAGTTCCCGAGAAGGCCCGCGGGTCCTTTTGTCGCCACGATGGCCCCGATTTTGATCGCGGCGGCATCCGGGGCCGCTGCAAGCCTCGTGTCGGCGACGACCCTGGGACCGATGGAAAGAAGAGCGAGAGGAATGACGGGTGCGAGCGCAATGCCTGGAAAGCTGTGAAGCATCGCGGAGCCTCCTTGCTCTGGGAGACTTGGGCTCCGCTTTCAGCCGGGAGCCAGGCGGTTTCGATCAGGACGCGGGCACGGGCAATCGCGCCTCGGCGAGCAGGCGCTGGGTCCCGTCGGAGCGGGCCGTGTCGCGCTGCATCTGGATGGCGGAGAGGCGCGCCTGCCACGGCGCGAGGTCGAACGGCTCGCCCTTCGGAGCTGCGAGATAGCCGTCGATCAAGTCCCTGTAGAAGCGGACCATGCGCTCGACGAGAGGCACGGCATACTCGCGCCCCTGCACCTTCAGGCAATCCACTCCCAGATCGATCAGGTGCGGGATGTCCTGCAGAAGGAAGAAAGCGTCGTTTTTCAAGGCCACGCTCTTTTCCCACATCTCTTCACCGCTGTAGAGCTCCCAGGACTCCAGGCAGACGCGGTAATCGAGACCACCCCGGTTCGGGCTCCCTTTGAACAGATCTTTCCCGAAAGGATCCGTGGTGCGCTCGAGCCGGTGATAGGGGGACATCCAGCATTTCCCGAGGTAGGTGTAGCACTTGTTGGCGTGGATGAGGATCTCGATCCCGACGTCGATCTGCTCCTTGCGGGAGGCCAGCTCCCGGAGAGTCAGCTTTGTGTCCGCCACGACCTGCGAGACGCCGATCGAGCGGTAGAACCGCACGTCTTCGTCGTTCAAGATGTTGGCCCCGATCGAGGCGTGGATGGTCAGGTGGGGGAAGCGCCGGTGGACTTCCGCGATGGCGCCGATGTCGGTCATGATCGCCCCGTCCACCCCCCAGGACACGAAGCGCTCCATCTTCTGGAGCATGGGAGCGACCTCGTGGGACTGCATGTTGGTGTTGAAGGCCACCCGCAACTTGGCGCCGCCGCCGTGGGCGACGTCGATGGCTGTACGCACCTCGTCGTCGGACATCTCGTACTGGTCGCGCCGTCGACTCCACCCGCGGGGCCCCACGTAGATGGCGTTCGCGCCACCGCCGACCGCCGCCCCGACCATCGGAAGATTGCCCGCCGGTGCCAGAAGTTCAACCATGATGCCCCCCTGCCTCAAGACTCCACTCGCGAGATCGTCAGTAAGGACCCGATCGAGTCGGGCCGGATGCCCGCATAGTCCATTCCGCTCCTGCCGAAGTAGAACCCGTTGCAAAGGCCGATCCGCGCGTGACGACGGACGGTCTCCCACCACGCTTCTTCGAGCTCGCCCTCTCCGGCGGCGGCCCGATCCAACGCCGCGCGGTACACCGCCGCAACCTCACGCCTGTACGCGGGACTCTCCGAAACGGTCTCGATCCGGAAATTCCGGTGGCCCTCGGTCCAGAGGCGCGGCAGGTGCTCCAGCATGCAGACGTCCTTGCCGCTCAAGATCCCCTTGCCCACCGACTTCATCGCCCAGTCACCCTGCTTGAGGAAGAGATCTTTCTGGCAGAGATCGGGACACTTGACGCCCCACTTTTCCTCGTACTCCAGCAGGAAGCAATAGTCCGAGATTCCGAGGGGCATCTTGCCGTGCACCAGCAGCTCCATGGGCGCGCCGCCGGCGGCCGTGATCTCGTTGATCTCGTCCAGGCTCAACTCGTAATTGGGGGTGAACCGCACGGCGCCGGACTCCCGAAGGACCTCGACGCCGGTGGCGGTGTACAAATTCGCAAAGCCCCCGATGTGCACCGGGAGCTCCGGAAACTCGTCGTGGGCGATCTTGAGGATCCCCAGGTTGTGGACCTCGACCGCCTGGGCACCCGCTGCCGCCGAGGCTTCCAGCATCTTGCGCACTTTGGGCAGAAAGTCGTTGCGTGGAGCCGCGTAAGTCGTTACGTAGGCCCGCTTGCCCTGATCACCGAGGATGCGGAGACCCTCCTGGAGATCACCCAGATGCTCCAAGAAGTTTGCCTCGTAGATCCGGCAATAGATGTCACCCAGGTAGACCGCATCGTAGTCGGAAAGGTCCGACTCCTTGAGGTCCCGCAGATTCGCGATCGTCGTGTTCAACTCGAACGCACTCATGGCTTGCGTCTCACGGCTCGTCTCCCATGGAGCATCTCCCTCATCGTCCGACCACGGCCCACGCCGCCGGTAGTGTTGTCGACCTCGCCTCGTCCGCTGCCGAGGCCCTCCGGCCGTCGATCGCGTCTCGATAGCGCCGGACGAGAGCGGCCAGAAGTTCCACGGGAAGGCTCCGCCCTTGAAGCTTCAAGACGTCCGCGCCAGCCTCGGCGTAGGCCTCGACCTCCGCGATCCGGCTGATCTGACGACCAGGAAAAAGCCGCGTGTCCACCCGTCGCCCGCCGGCAAAAAGCTCCCAGGATTGCTGGCAAATCCTGAAGCACGCTCCGACACCACCTCGCTTCACACTCCCGGTCAGCCGCATCCCCTCCGGCGCATCGCCAGCCCCGGAGGCCTCCGCGGGAAACACCGCCGAAAGGGGCGACGGCTTCAGATGCACGTAGCTCGGCATCGAGCACTTTCCGAGCAGGACGAACTCCTCGACCATGTGGATCATGATCTCGACCGAGATGCCCCGGATGCTTCGGATCTCTCGCATCTCCGCCGGGCTCACCGTGCCCGGCAGGACAACGGCATGCGCTCCCAGCTTCCGGAAGAAAGCCACATCCGCGACGGTCTGGGCTCCGCAGCCAATGCTGGCCGTCAGCCGGAGGGCGGAAAACCGCCGCCGCAGCGCCGCCAGGATCCCGATGTCATTCACGATAACTTCGTCAATCCCCAGATCTAGGAGCGCAGGGATGCGCTCGAACAGTTGAGCCCGCTCCGGAGGCTTCGGGATGGTGTTCAACGCGACCCGAAGCGTCCGGCCGGCGGCGGCGACCTCTCGTTGCGCGGCCACCAGTTCTTTCCAATCGAGCTCTCTGCGCGCCCCGCCCCGGCTCCAATTCTTCAGACCCACGTACACGGCGTCGGCCCCCGCATCGATCACGGCTCGAACGGCCTCGAGACTTCCGGCAGGCGCCAGGAGAACAGGCACGGGCATCGCCTCAGGGCCGGAGGCTTCCGAAGAGCCTCGAAGGGAATAGTACGTGCTGTCGACTATCCATCGTATGGAGTGATTCTAGGCCCCGTCTCCGGCCCTGAGTCAAGCGGTTTCTGCCCTTCCTATAATGTCGGTTGATGGCCACGCGCCAGAGCCTCTCGGAGTCTTACCGCACGATGGCCCACCTGCGGCGGTTCTTCGAGTCCGTCCGGAAGACGATCACGGCCGAGCCGACGGAAGGAGGCTTGACGCCAGCGCAGCAGTTCGCCCTCTTGACGCTTGCGGGCAACCCCTTCGGCGAGCCCCTGACCATCGGCGATCTGGCGCGCCAGACCTTCGCCACGATCAACACGACATCCGCCCTGGTCCGGCGGATGGAGCGGGCGGGGCTCGTCCGCACCAGGCGTTCCTCGAAGGATCGCCGCCTCGTCTACGTGAAGCTGACTCCGCTGGGCGAACGCCGCCTTCGACCCTCCACGGCCGCGGTCGTGGAGGCCCTGCGCAAGGCGGCCGATGAGCAGGGGCGGGCCCAGTTGCGCGCCGCCTTCGAGACCTGGTTCGACAACTGGGGCGCGGTCATCAAGGCGCTCTCCTCCGGCAGCAGCAGGCCGCGCTCGCACCGGTAGCTGTCGCTCACTCGGAGGACCAGTGGGGTACAGGGCGAGATCCTGGCCCTTGAGCCAGTTTTCTTCGCACAGCGCCTGGAATAGACTTTCCCAAGGTTCCCCATGTTCCGAAAACGGGCATTTCTCTCCCCTTCTGTCTTTGTCCTGGTGTGGGTGTTCGCCGCCTCGGTTTCCTACGCACAAACGGTTGACATGGGGCGGCACTCGCGTGCCCGCATCACGCAGAACATCGATGAAGGGAAGCCGTTCCGGCTTGCGGGCAACACGCGCCGCGAAGCCAACGCGGAGAACGATCGCGGTGCCGTTGCGGACGATTTCCGCGTCGAGCACATGCAGCTCCAGTTGCATCGCTCTTCCGACCAGGAGCAAGCGCTCCAGCAGTTCATCGAGGAGCTCCAGAGCCCCAATTTTCCGAACTTTCACAAATGGCTCACGGCGCAGGAATTCGGAGACAGGTACGGCGTGGCGCAGCAAGACCTCGACACCCTCACGCGCTGGCTCGAGTCACACGGCTTCCACGTCGACGTGGTCTATCCCAGCGGAATGGTCATTGATTTTTCCGGCAACGCGGGCCAGGTGCGAGAGGCTTTCCGGACGGAGATCCATCACCTTGATGTCAAAGGAGAGAAGCACACTGCCAACATGAGCGATCCGCGGATTCCGGTCGCGCTCGCTTCGGTCGTGACCGGGATCGTCTCTCTCCACGACTTCCGGCCACAGACCAAGCACAAAATGCGCAAGCCGCCGCCCAATTTCACAATCAGTTCCCTCTTCGGCGACAGCTTTGCGATGGCACCGGCGGACCTGGCGACCATTTACAACCTGAATCCTCTCTTTAGCGCGGGTTACTCAGGGCAAGGTCAAACGATCGCGGTCATCGAAAACTCTGACGTGTTCAGCACGGCGGACTGGAACGCCTTCCGTTCGACGTTCGGGCTTTCCGGCTACACCTCGGGCTCGTTGACGCAGGTTCACCCGGCGCCTCCGAGCGGCCCGAACAACTGCACGAGTCCCGGGGCCTTCGCTCCCAACAGCGCGGAAGCGATCTTGGATGCGGAATGGGCCAGCGCTGCGGCACCGAGCGCCGCCATCCAGCTGGCCGCCTGCGCGGACACCAGCACCACGTTCGGCGGCCTGATTGCGATGCAGAACCTCATCAACGCCAGCAGCGAGCCGCCGGCGATCATGAGCATCAGCTACGGGCAGTGCGAGACCGTAAACGGCGCAGCGGCCAACGCGGCGTACAACGGGGCGTACCAGCAGGCGGTTGCGGAGGGGATCTCCGTCTTCGTGGCCTCGGGCGATAGCGGGGCTGCCGGCTGTGACAACGGCGCCACGGAGGCGACGCATGGCATCGGCGCCAACGCGCTGGCGTCCACGCCGTACAACGTGGCGGTGGGCGGCACGGACTTCAGCGACACCTATGCGGGCACCAACGACATCTACTGGAACGCGACGAACACCTCCACGTTCGGCTCAGCGAAGTCGTACATCCCGGAAATACCGTGGAACGACTCCTGTGCCGGGGAGCTGCTTTCGAGCTATTTGGGCTACAGCCCAACCTACGGCTCTGACAGCCTTTGCAACGATCCCTTCTTCGGCGAATTCTTGCAAAACACTGCCGCCGGGGGCGGCAGCCCAAGCGGCTGCGCGACGGGAACGCCGTCCAGCGACGGAGTTGTCAGCGGGACTTGCCAGGGATGGCCCAAGCCGTCATGGCAGTCGCTCCTGGGCAACCCGAGCGACGGCGTGCGCGACACTCCGGACGTTTCCCTGTTCGCCGCCGACGGCCTCTGGAGTCACTACTACGTGTTTTGCTGGTCGGATACCTCAAATGGCGGATCTGCCTGCACGGGTGATCCCGGCGACTGGTCCGGCGCGGGGGGAACATCGTTCTCGGCGCCGATCCTGGCCGGCATCCAGGCGCTCGTCAATCAGAAGACAGGCGCGCGCCAGGGCAATCCGAATCCGGTCTACTACCAACTCGCGGCCACAGAGTACGGGTCGACTGGCAACAGCGCCTGCAACTCGTCGAACGGCAATGCCGCGGCCAGCACCTGCATTTTCTACGACGTGACCCAGGGCGACATGGACGTGAACTGCACGGGCAGCGAGGACTGCTACAACCCTTCGGGCCCGGGCACTCAAGGGGTGCTTTCGACATCCAACAACTCGTTCAACCCGGCCTACGGCACCACGACAGGCTGGGACTTTGCCACGGGAATCGGAACCCTGAATGCCGCAAACCTGGTGAACAACTGGCCAACAGGAGGGCCGAATCCGGGCTTTAGCCTCGCGGCATCGCCAGGCAGCTTGAGCATTATGCAGGGAACCACCGGGACGAGCACGGTCACGATCACCCCGCAGAACGGCTTCAACGGCAGCGTCAGTTTGTCCGCGTCGGGTCTGCCGAGCGGCGTCACGGCGTCGTTCAGCCCGAACCCCGCCACGGCCACGAGCACGTTGACCCTGGCAGCCAGCATCACCGCGACCACGGGAACGGTCGCGGTGACAATCACAGGTACGTCAGGCAGCCTGGCGAATCCGACCACGATTTCCCTCACCCTGACCGCCGCGCCAAACTACACGCTTTCGGCATCGCTAGGCAGCTTGAGCGTCATGCAGGGAAGCAGCGGGACGAGCGCGATCACGATCACCCCGCAGAACGGCTTCAACGGCAGCGTCAGTTTGTCCGCGTCGGGTCTACCCAGCGGCGTCACGGCGTCGTTCAGCCCGAACCCTGCCACAGCCACCAGCACGCTGACGCTGGCGGCCAGCGGCACGGCGACCACGGGAACGGTCACGGTGACGATCACAGGCATGTCGGGCATCTTGACGAAAACGACCACGATCGGCCTCACCGTGAACCCCGCGCCGAACTTCCCTCCCGGCTGGCTGGACGCAGATGTCGGTTCCGTAGGAACGGCTGGGAGCGCGAGTTACGCGAACGGGGCCTTCACCGTGAAGGCCTCTGGGAAATGGATCTATGACGTTGCCGACGGGATGCACTTCGTCTACCAGACCTGGTCGGGCGACGGGACAATCGTGGCACGCGTGGTGAGCGTGCAAGGCAGCACCTATCCCCAGGCCGGGGTGATGATTCGCGAGACGCTCGGTGCGAACTCCAGCCATGCCTATACAGCGTACGAGCCGTATCCCGGTCCATCGATCTATTTCCTTTCCCGGCCGGGCACCGGGAGCATCACGACATCGCAAAGCAGTGCGGTCAACGGGTTGCCGTACTGGGTCAAGCTGGTACGAAGCGGGAGCACGTTCAGCGGGTACGCCTCGTCGGATGGAGTGAACTGGACCCAGGTGGGATCCAGCCGCACCATCAGCATGGCCCAGAACGTCTACGTCGGCCTGGCAGTCAGCGCCAACAACAACTCCGCTGTCACCACCGCCACCTTCGACAACGTGTCGCCGTAGTGGACTAGGCTAACCTTCGCTATTGCGGGGCGAGCGGGCTCCCCTATTTCCTCTTGTCGCTCACCTGGACGAGCAAGGAGTCCGTGACGTGGGTGACCAGGCCGTGGAAGATGTTCTTCGCCTTCCGGAAGCCCGAATTCGAGAGGATCTTTTCGAGCGCCGCGAGGTTCTCCAGATCGACCTGGACGAGCCGCTGAGGGGAGGATCCACCCAGCATGCTCTTGTACACGCGGACCGCCTTGACGCCGGCAAACTTGAGCCAGATGTCCTTACCGGGGCCCGTCACGTATCTCTCGTACGCGTTCAGTTTGCCTGGAAGCACGTCGAATCGGTACTCGAAAGTGATCATCCCATCGCCTCCTAATGCCCGCAGTATTGCGGATAGTACTCATCGTCTCCGATCCACTCGGGGAACTGAGCGCGCATTTCGGAAAGGGAGCGAAAGTCGGCGTCGAACTCGAGCGCGACCACACGCTGGTCCTGCCCGTCGTAGTAGCGGAACACATAGCGCCCCTCGGGCAGCGCCAGGGCGTCGATGGGCCGGCTGTCGTCAAAGTTGAGAGCCATGCAGACCAGCAGGTCGGAGATCGAATAGACGACATCCCCGATCGTCAAGGCCTGTGCACCGCTCCCAAGGGGGCCGTAGCGGCTCTCGATCAGCGCCGGGCCCTTCACCTCGGCCATGGTCCGATCACGCTCCCTGGGGAGTCGCCGCGGGTCGCTTGAAGATCAGGTGCAGGCCGATCGTCCCGTAGGCGACGCCGTCCTTGTTCGGAGCGATGAGGGGGACAGAGGAAGCGAGCTCCCAGCCGTCGGCTCCGGCGCCGTTGATCCAGGCGTCCAGCCCGCTCTCCATTCCCCCCTCTGAATCGCTGAAGATGACCATTCGATCGAAGTATTCCCACTGCATTATCTCGCTCCCGTTTTCTCTCGAGGGTAGCATATACGTCGCTCGCGCTTGCTCGGGACCTGGCTTGCGCCACCGGCGGGCGACTCGGCCGGATGCGGCCTCGATCGCCCGCCTGGTCCCTCGCTGCGCACTCGCTCCCGCGGCGCGCGCCTCCTCCGCTCGGTTACTTCGCGGAGACTTCGCGCGCCGCGAGCTTCAGATCGACTACGCCTCTGAGGACCGAGTCAGGCTGTTGCGAGATGATCGGCGAGCCACGCGCCCGAAACTTCGCGGGCCGAGAGGTTGAATTTGAGCTCGCTGTGGTTGAACCAGCGCGGAAGGTAGCGGATCAGGCCGTGGTCGTGTTGCACGTCCGGGCGGATGTCCGCGGAGACGAGGCGCTTTTCGGACATCGGCAGCTGCGCTTGCAGACCCGCGGCGCTGTCGAGAAGCGCCTGAATGTCACGCTCGGCGTAGAGAAGGAGGCAGGGGCGGCCGTGCGAAGCAATCGGTCCCAGCTTCTCGAGCAGCTCGAGGACATAGCCCGTGTGGGGCTCGCGCACGCCCGGGCTCGGGAGATTTTCGAACATCCACTTGCCCTGGGGGGACATCTGCACCATGACGGACGGCGACATGGCCACCATGATGTCCGCCGACGACATCAGCGCCAGCCTTCCCCCCAGGCTGTGGCCGATGACGGCCGCCTTGCCGAACCGGCGGACGAAGGCGATCGCGGCCTCCAGCTCGTCGCGCATGCCTGGACCGATCGGCGCCATGTTCTCGCCGTGCCCGCACAGGTCGATCGTGAGCGCAGCCGTTCCTTTCTCGGCGACGGCCACCGCGATCCCCAGCATCTGTTCCTTCGACCCGCCGTAGCCGTGGCACACCACGGCGCCGCCGCGAGGCGAGGCCGGTGAGAAGAGGTAGCCTGGGATGGGATGGCCATCGGGAGCGGTCAGTTCGCTCACTCTCCGAAAGTCCATCTCAGCCTCCCGCCACCTTGGCCTCGAGTTCCGCGAGGCGCGCGTTCATCTCCTTCTGCTTTTGCCACCGGGCGGTCACGTCCTGGACCATGGCGGCCGCGCCGGCAAGCTCGCCGGTCGGCGTGCGGAGGAGGACGATGTTGAACTCGATGGAGATGCGCGAGCCATCCTTCTTCGTGGCCGGCACGGCCAGCGCGTCCCGGCCATACTTCGTGATTCCGCTCGCCATGACTCTGGTCCAGCCTTCCCAGTGCCGGGCTCTCTGGCGCTCGGGCACGATCAGGTCCAGCGATTGTCCGAGCGCCTCTTCTGCCGAGTATCCGAACATAGCCTCGGCTCCGGCGTTCCAAAAGCGGATCTTCCCGTCGCGATCCGCGAACAGGATCGCTATCGGGCTGTCCTCGACGATTTGCTGATACAGCCAGCTTTGGTCAGCGGTTTCGGTCATGGGTTGCTCCTTCGAAGATTGTCGGCCCCGCCGACGACAACCGAAGACGACGCCGTAGTGTACCGGGCGGCCTGTCCTTTTTCGGGGAGCACCACGCGGATGCGTGCGTCGCCGATACGACAACCCTCGCCGGGCGGTCCCACGAAAATCGGGCTGAGCGTAAGCTCTGCGATATCGGGGACCTCTTCGACCAGCCGGGAGACTCGCAGGAGGACGTTTTTTATGGCCTCGACGTCGGCGGCAGGGTGGCCCCGATACCCCTCCAGGAGGGGATAGCCCCGGATCTCCCGAACCATGGCGGTGGCTGCCCGGTCGGTCAAGGGCGTCACCCGCACAGTCACGTCCGCGATCACCTCCACATAGACTCCGCCCAGCCCGAAGATGATCAGCGGTCCGAAGGAAGGATCCTCCAGTACACTCACCTTCACCTCGACGTTTTTCCCGGCCACGGGCTGCCTGGGCGCCGGCTCCGCAGTCTCGTCAGCAGTGCAGGCGGTCCCTCCGGCAGCCACGGGAAGGCGCATGGCGCCAAGGACCGCTCTTGCTTCCTCCGCCGAAAGCCAGCCCGCTCCGCGCTCCTCGATTGCCCTACGACAGGTCTCGCGGGCCGAGACGGGGTCGATGTCGTCGAAGTCGGGAATGATCCCGTGCGGCCCTCTCCGCCACTCGGCGTACGCCGCGACCTTGCCGAGCACGCGCGCCGCCGATTCGGGGAAGCCGTACGTCGGGATGCTTTCGCCCGCGAGCACCATCGGCGTGCCGGCGTCGTCCTTCGCCACCAGGCACACGAGCACCGGCTTTCCAGCGCCTTCCGCGGCGCGTCCCGCGGCGATGCCTTGCCGGATCGCATCGAGCGTGGGGCCCGAGCCATTCGCGCCAAAGGGCGTGTGGATCGCGATCAAGGCATCCACCTCCTCCGCAGCCAGGAGCGTCTCGAGGGCCCGGGCGTACGGCTCCGCCGACGTGGAGAAAACCAGCTCCAGGGGATTGCCGATCGTCGTCGAGGGCGGAAGGAAAGCTGCTAGCCGCTGCTTCGTCGAGTCGGAGAGCGGAGTCACAGAAAGGCGCGCTGCTCGACAAGCGCCCGCGCAGAGAATGCCGGGACCGCCCCCGTCCGAGAGGATCGCAACGCGGCGTCCGGCCGGGAGCGGCTGCCGATCGAGCGCTGCCGCGAGATCGAACATCTCGCCCAGCGTCTCGGCCCGGATCACGCCCGTCTGCCGGAAGAGTGCAGCCACAGGGGCATCGGCTCCTTGGCTCGCCTTGACGGCCACGATCGGCTTGACTCGGCTCACGGCCCGGGCAATCCGAGCGAACCGACGTGGGTTTCCGAACGACTCCAGGTAGAGGAGGATGACCCGTGTCGCTTCGTCCCCCTGCCAGTACTGCAGGAGATCGTTGCCAGAGATGTCGGCCTTGTTTCCGACGCTGATGAAGGTCGAGATACCCACGTGGCGCTGCCGCGCCAGGGCGAGCAAGGCGAGACCCAAGGCACCGCTCTGGGACGACATCGCGACACTCCCGCGCGGCGGCAGCCCGGGAGAGACGGACGCGTTGAGCCGGACGTCGGGATCGGTATTGATGAGCCCCATCGAGTTCGGCCCGACGACGCGCATTCCGAGGCCCCGCGCCTTCTCGACGAGATTCTCCTGAAGAGCGCGCCCCATGGCGTCGGCCTCCGCGAAACCGGCTGTGATGACGACGACCGCTCGGACGCCGACAACCGCGCAGTCGTCCACGGCCGCGAGCACCCCGTCGCGCGGGATGGCCACGATGGCGAGATCGGTTCCCTGCGGGAGCTCTCTGGCCGAGGGATAGACCGTGATCGAGTTGACGCGCGTCGCGTTGGGATTCACCGCGTAGATCGGACCGCGGAAGCCTCCGGCAGACAGCGCGTCGAGAATGCAGTATCCGAGGCTCGACGTGTCGCGAGAGGCGCCAATGACCGCAACGGACCGCGGCTGGAAAAAGGGATGCAGCGAGGCGGTGGTGAAGACGCGGTCCCGCACCTCGGAGCGACTGACGCTCTCCTCGCTTGGGACTACGGCGAAGTCGATCTCGACGCACTCGTCCTCGACCTTCGAGCGGAGCGGGAAGCCCGACTGGCGGAACGTCTCGAGCATCAGCCGGTTCTCGACGCGGGTCAGGGCCCAGAAGCGTACGAAGCCGTGCCGGGCCGCCAGGAGCGCCAGCCGCTCGAGGAGGAGGCCCCCCAGGCCTTTGCCCTGAAACTCGTCGTCGACCGCGAAGGCGACCTCGGCGGTTGCATTCTCGCCCGCCGCGTAGGAACCGGTCGCGATGATCCGGGAGACGCCGCCGACGATGCGGCTCACGATCAACGTCAACTGCGACCGGGGATGGGACGAGTCGCAGAGCCGCGCCAGCAAAGCATCGGCCGGGTCGGCGCTCGAGAAGAAGCGGCGCCGCTTCGACTCCGGCGAAAGCTGATGGAAGAACTCCCGCAGCGCGGCGAGGTCTCCCGGCTCCGACAGGCGGATGAAAGCTGTGGAGCCGTCGCGCAGGATCAGCCGGCCGAATTCCGCGGAGTCCTGGTAGGCCGGCGGCAGGAAGAGAGTTCGCATGGAGACCCCTATCATCTATTATCCCGCGCGTGTCCTCGGCCTTTCCCGTCTTCGACGCCCACATCCACGTCGGCCCGTATGACCAGATGAAGGAGAGAGCCCGCCGCGTCATGATGGGCGGGCGAAACGACCTCGACCTCCTGGGCAAGATCGTCGGCTCGGCGGATGAACTCTTGAAGGCGCTGGACACCCAAGGGATCGCACGGGCAGCCCTCATCAACTCCGTGGCTCCCGAAGTCATCGGGATCACCGACGCGGTGAATCCCTGGATCGCCCGCTACGTCGAGGGCCACCGCGACCGGCTCGTCCCCGTCGGCGGGATCCATCCGCGGTACTCCGGCGATGTCGCTTCCGACATGAAGAGGCTTCTCGACGTTCACCGGCTCGGCGCAATCAAGCTGCATCCGCCCCACATGGAGCTGGCCGCGAACGCTTACAGGACCGATTGCCCCTCTCTGGCCGACGTCTACCGCCTGGCGGGCGAGGCGAAGCGGCCCGTCTTGATCCACACGGGGACGTCGATCTTTCCCGGCGCTCGAAACGTCTACGCAGACCCGATGGCGTGCGACGATGTTGCGGTCGACTTTCCGCAGACGACCCTCGTCCTCTGCCATGCCGGCCGTCCTCTCTGGTACGACACGGCGTTCTTCCTCCTCCGACGCCATGCGAACGTCCTGCTCGACATCTCGAGCATCCCGCCGAGAAAACTCCTCGAGGTCCTCCCGCGCGTTTCCGAAGCAGCCGATCGCGTCCTGTGGGGAACCGACTGGCCCTCGAGAGGGGTCAAGTCGATGCGCGGCAACGTCGAGGATTTCCTCTCTCTTCCGCTTTCGGACACGGTCAAGCGCAAGATCCTCTTCGACAACGCCGCGGCGCTCTTTCCCTTCTAGAAGGCGAAAAAGGATGTGAGGCGGCGTTGCGAGCGCCGCGGGGCCGAATGCGAATCAAGTCTCGTGCCCGCCAACGCGCTCGAGTGCCTATCCGTCGTTCTCGGAATCCTCGGAATCAGCGGCGAACGCTTGCTCGAGCGGGTCGATCTCGATACGCAGCGTCAGCTCGCCTCGTGCCGCGAACAACAAGAGCTCCCTCGCGATCGGAAGGCTCGGTTGCAGCTCGGCGAGGAATGCGAACCGGTTTGCGCCCTCCGATTCGAGGTCCGATCGCATTTGCGCGGGCCGGAGAGGAAGAGTCGTGTTGTCCATGAAGCCTCCCTGGATTCGGAGTTGGCGGACACCCTCGAATGCTGCAATCCCCGTTCCATCGGCGGCTCCCGCCGTCCCCCAGGACGAATTGCGTTTGCCGCAACAGTTAGCTCTCGCCGCCGAGCTTGAAGGCAATGCGAACGTGACGAGATTGGACAGTCGCGGTGAAAGAAATTGGCGGCCAGCAGAGACCCTCAGCGAGCGCGCTCCTTCCATCGATGCGAGCCTGGAAAGTGTCGACTTTAGAGACAGTCCATGGAGCGAGGCTCCGAGCTAAATGCTGTATAATGAGTGGACTACAGGAGAATCGAAAATCGAGTGGGGCGTCTCCACTGGTTTCAATGGCCCGCCTACGTGGCGAACACCGATGAGCCGCGGCGACTCGAGCAGTCGCTTGGCGTCGCGCGGGGTTTTCTTGCGTTCGCGCTGACGCTTTCGACCTGGTTGAGCCCGCCCGCCGCGCATTCGGACGCGGCAAAGGCGGCCACTCTCGCGTACCTGACCTTCAGCATCGCGCTCGTGGTCTTCTTGCAATCGCGTGAGATCGGTGCGTTTGCACCCCGGTTGATCCACGGGATCGACGTGATCGCGGCGGGCGTCTTTCTGCAGCTTCTCAGCGGCAGGTTCTTTCTCTCTGCCCTCTTCCCGATCGTGGCCGCGGCGTATCGCTGGGCCCTATGGGAGACGCTGGCGACGGGGCTGCTCGTCAGCGCGCCGTCCTTTGTGCGGCCGGATGGGCGCTTCGCCTCGCCGCTCCCGCTGGCCTTTGCCGATCAGTACGAGATTCTGTCGGGCGAACTCCTCGTGGCACTCGCGGTTCTGCTCGGATATCTCGCGCGGCGGGAGAAAGCCGTGCGCGCCGAATCCAGTCAGGCCAAGGCGATGGATCGTGCACTGGTCGCTCGCGAGCTCCACGATGGCGCCATCCAATCCTTGATCGGCATGGAGGTCCAGGTGGAAGTCCTCCGCCGCCGAGCCGATAGGAATGGAAGCGCCATGACGGCGGATCTGGAGCGCCTGCAGGAGCTGCTGCGCCGGGAGACGCTCAATCTCCGAGAGCTTATGCAGCAGATGAAGCCGCTCGAACTGGATCCCAAGCAGCTTCCCGATTTCCTCGCCGAGACGGTGGACCGTTTCTGGCGAAACACCGGCATCACGGCGAGCTTCGCCTCGAATCTGGAAGGAGTGAATCTCTCGCCTCGGATCTGCCGGGAGATCGCTCGAATCGCTCAGGAGGCGCTCGTAAACGTTCGTAAGCACAGCGGTGCGCAGCACGTGGTCCTCCGGCTCGGTTCCGGCAGTGACGGGTGGAAGCTCGTCGTGGACGACGACGGCCACGGCTTCGACTTTGAGGGACGGCTCTGCCAGGCTGAGCTCGACGCCGCGCGCAAAGGCCCGGTCATCATCAAGGAGCGCGTCCGGGCAATTGGTGGCGAACTGACGATCGAGTCTTCGCGCGGACGGGGCGCCCGGCTTGAGATCACGTTTCCGGGTGCGGCGTGAGCCGGGAGAGCAGCCGGATCCGCATCGTGATCGCGGACGATCACCCGATTGTTCGCGACGGCCTGCGCCGTCTGCTTGAAACGGAAAACGACTTCGAGGTCGTCGGGGAGGCAGGGGATGGCCTCGAGGCGGTTGAGCTCGTC
>WNGF01004278.1_pt1 | contig 19304 bp, 19 predicted proteins | sample 5400641 | NCBI WGS metagenome assembly WNGF01 (sample SAMN13153371, study PRJNA577476) | soil metagenome | isolation source: 80 cm soil or saprolite under grassland replicate 2 | place: USA:California | collected 2016-06-15
GTGTCAACCGGAGAGGAGGTTCAGGAGCTGATCGAAGTTCACCGGCTTCGTCAGGTGCGCGTCGAACCCGGCCTCGAGCGCGCTGCGGATGTCTTCCGGCCGTCCGTACCCGGTGAGCGCGATGAGTCGCGTGCTCTCCACGACGGCGCGGATCATGCGCGCGGCCTCGAGCCCGTCGATGTCCGGCAGCCCGATGTCGCAGAGCACGGCGTCCGGCCGGAGCTGCTCGGCGCTGCGCACCCCGACCTCGCCGGCCTCCGCCGTCTCGACGACGGCGCCTTCCAGCTCGAGCATCACCTTGAGGACGTCGCGCGTGTCGGCGTTGTCCTCGATGACGAGGATCGAGCGGCCTTCCAGCCGGCGCGCGCGGCTGGGCCCGGCCGGGATCTCGGTGCCGACGGCGAGGGGCAACCCGACCTCGAACCGCGTGCCGCATCCCCGTCCCTCGGAGAAGACCGACACCCGGCCGCCGTGCAGCTCGACGAGCCGCTTGACGAGGTTCAGCCCGAGGCCGAGACCGCCCTTGGGGCTCGGGCTCGTGCCCTGGCGGAAGATCTCGAAGACGAGGGGCAGCTCGTCGGCGCCGATGCCTTCGCCGGTGTCCTCGACGGTGAGGACCGCCTCACGTCCGTCTTGACGAAGGCGCACGACGATCTGACCGCCCGCCGGCGTGAATTTCACGGCGTTGGACAGCAGGTTCGCGGCGATTTGCTGGACGCGGCTGCCGTCGCCCCACAGGGAAAGCGGCGCGTCGGGCAGGTCGAGGACGAGCCGGACGTCCCGCTGGGCCGCCAGCTCCTCGAAGGGCTCGGCGGCGGCGCGAACCTGCTCACCGAGATCGAAGGCCTCGTACCGGAGCGTCAGCTTGTGATGGACGATCCGGGAAATATCGAGCAGGTCGTCGACCAGACGCACCTGATGCCGGATGTTCCGACGGATCGCCTCCAGGGCCCGCGCCGTCACCTCGTCGAACGGACCGTGCCGTCGCAGGACCTCGGTCCATCCGAGGATGGGCTGAAGCGGGGCGCGCAGCTCGTGGGACAGCGCCGCGATGAACCGATCCTTGAGCCGGTTGGCCTCCTCGGAGGCTTCGCGCGCCGCCTCCAGCTCCTGCTCGAGCCGCGTGTGCTCGGTGACGTCGTGCAGGACCGACGCCGTGCCCACGAGGCGGCCGCCCTCACGAAGCGGCACCGTGTTGACGATGTAGACGTACCGCGTCGCGGAGGCGACCTCGAAGGCGAACTTGAATCCGAGCACCGGCTCGCCGGTCCTGAGGACGCGACGGATGGGCGAGTCGTCGGCGCGCAGCACCGAGCCATCGGGCATCACGAGCCTCAGCTCCGTCACGCGGTGGACGAGCGGCCGGCCGACGAACTTCTCGAGCCCCAGCCGCTTGCGGGCGACGGTGTTGGCGACGGTGATGACGCCCTCGGCGTCGGTCAGGAAGATGGGCTCGGCCAGCGCATCGAGGACGAGATCGAGGGCTTTGCTCCGCAACGGACGAGCTCCAACGCGTGCGGAATTCCGAAAGGTGGTCAGAGGATATCACGCCAGCGCTCGCGCACGCGCCGTTCGTGCTCGATCGTGACGCGGCCGCGCTTGATGACGAGGACCCGCGGCGGCAGCGTCGCCACCGCCTCCTCGGCCCGCTCGCAGTCCCACACCACGAGATCGGCGTGGCAGCCGGGGGCCAGGCCGTACTCCGGGAGCCGGAGCAGGCGGGCGGGGTGCGTGGTGATCGTGTCCAGCAGCGCCCGCAGCGCGCGCGGCGTCCCCATGTGGGCGGCGACGGCGGCGAGGAAGGTGAGGTCGGCCAGGTCCGCGGTGCCGACGGGCGTGAAGGGGTTGCGGATGTTGTTCGAGGCCAGCGCCACGGGCACCCCGGCGGCGAGGAGGCGACGGAGCGGCGTCAGCCCGCGCCGGACGTTGACCTCGTCGCCACGCCCCATGAGATAGAGGTCGGTGGCCGGGAGCGCGATGACGCCGATCCCCGCCGCGGCCAGCTGGCCGATGAGCGTGTCTTGCTCGACGACCGGCAGCGCGGCCAGCTCCGTGAGATGCCCCACGGCGACCCGACCCTGCCACCCGCTGCGCACGGTGTGCTCGATGACCTGGCGTACGTGCAGGTGGTCGGGCTCGTCGAAGAAGTCGACGTGGAAGTCGACGTCGACGTCGAACGCCTGCGCAAGGGCGAAGACGATCTCGATGTGCTTGTCCGCGTCGGTGTCGTTGTACGGGCAGCCCCCGACGAGGTCCGCGCCGCGGCCCAGCGCGCGCCGCAGCAATCCCTCGGTCCCCGGCGATTGAAGGATGCCCTCCTGGGCGAACGCGCACAGCTGCAGATCGAGGGCGGCCGCGTACTCGGCCTTGAGGGGAAGGATGGCCTCGAGCGCGGTGAGGCCGACGATGGGATCGACCTCGACGTGGCTGCGCATGGCCGTGGTCCCCGCGGCGATCGCCATGTCCAGGACGCGGCGGGCACGCGCACGGATGTCCTCGACGGTGAAGTGTCGCTTGGCCGCGCCGGTGAGCCGGATCGCCTCTTCCAGCGTGCCCGCGGCGGCCGCCACGCGGTCGTCGAGCAACGCCTTGTCGAGGTGGATGTGCGCCTCCACGAGGCCCGGCGTGACGAGCCGCCCCTCGCCTTCGATCACCTCGAGCGCGGCCGGCGCGTCGTGCCCGATGCTCGCGATGCGCCCCCCGGCGATGGCGATGTGCTGCGGCGCCTCGCCGTCCGGGAGGCGGCAATCCCGCAGCAGCAGGTCGATCAACGGCCTCGGAGGCGGCGAGCGACGGTGCTCAGGCTCCCTTCCTGGTCGGGGCCGCCATTCCCCCTCGCGTACCGATCGACGGCCACGAGGAGCTTCTGCCCGGTCGCGGGATCGAGCCGCCGCGCCATCTTGATGCCGTCGACGCGCATGAGGGCGATCTCGGCCAGGCTGAGCACGCGGCATCCGGCCTCGAGGTGCCCGCCGAAGGCGCCCTTCCGATCGCACAGCACGATGTGGCAGTGCACGTGGTAGTCCGCGATCACCCCGCTCATCGCGATGATCTCGACGCCGCGCGGCGTCGTGCGCTTGTAGAAGCGCCGCGGCGGAAACGCGGCCCCCACGACGCCCGTGACCGCGTGATGGGTCAGGCTGCCGAAGCCGGTGAGGATCAGGCCGTTCCTGATCTTCTCTCGCCGGCAGATGTCTTGGAGAGACTCGAGCAGCAGGTCGCCGTAGGCGAGCCGGAGAACCACGATGTCGCCCGCTCGGGCCCCGCCTGCGATCATGCCTTTGGCTGCCATGGCCTCACTCCTTCTGGCGCGTGTCTCGACGGCTTCCGATTATGCCCTGTCGCGTGCGACAGTAGCGAGCCAGATGGAGCGATTCGAGCGACCGAGCACGGCGGAGCGGCTGTTCGGCAAGCTCTTCGGAGTCCTGCTCGGACTCGGGGTCGGCCTGCCGCACAATTTCCTCCTCGAGGTCCGCGGCCGGAAGACGGGACGGCTCTACGCCACGCCCGTCGACGTCCTCGTTCTCGACGGCCGACGCTATCTCGTCGCCGGGCGCGGCTACACGGCCTGGGTGCGGAACGCGCTCGCCGGCGGAACGGTCGCGCTCCGGAAAGGGCGACGGCGCGAGGAGTTCCGGGTGCGAGCGGTCGCGGACGAGGAGAAGCCGGCGATCCTGAAGGCCTATCTCGACCGCTTCAAGCTCACCGTGCGGCGCTTCTTTCCCGTGCCGCCCGGGTCTCCGGCGGACGCGTTCCGGCCGCTCGTCGATCGCTATCCGGTCTTCGAGCTCGTGGCGCCGAACACGACGGAGCGGCGAGCGCGATGACCGAGGAGGTGCTGCAGACGATCCCGATCCTGCGAATCTTCGACGTCGCCAAGGCCCGCGAGTTCTACGTCGGCTTTCTCGGCTTCCCCGTGGACTGGGAGCGCCGCTTCGACGACCGCGCCCCTGTCTACATGCAGGGTCAACGAGGACATGCCTCGCGGCTGAGGCCGAGAACGGAGGTCAGCCGATGTCCGAGCACACGGCGATCATCAGGTGGAAGCGCACGGGCGCCAACTTCCTCAAGGGACAGTTCTCCCGCGAGCACACGTGGAGCTTCGACGGCGGGGTCACCGTGACCGCCTCGGCCTCGCCGTCCGTGGTGCCCGCGCCCTACTCGAATCCGGCCGGCGTCGATCCGGAAGAAGCCTTCGTCGCCTCGCTCTCGAGCTGTCACATGCTGACCTTCGTCTTCCTGGCCTCGCGCCAGGGGTTCCAGGTGGAGAGCTACGAGGACGAAGCCGTCGGCGTGATGACGAAGAACGAGCGGGGTGCGTTCTGGATCAGCGCGGTGACCTTGAACCCGACGATCGTCTACGGCGGGGACAAGACGCCGTCAGCGGAGGACGAGGCGCGGCTGCATCACGACGCCCACGAGCAGTGCTTCATCGCCAATTCCGTGAAGACCGAGGTCGGGGTCAGGCTTTGACTTCTTAACACTCGAAAGTGTTAAGAAGTCAAAGCCTGACCCCAGTCAGGATCTCAGCGCTCGGGCGCCGTCGGATCGATGTCGCGCGCGCCCGCGGTCCGCTGCCGGAAGTCGGCAGGAGCCTCGCGCCCGCGCTCGGTATAGGCCCGGCGGATGGCCTCGACGTTGGGCGCGAAGATCGTCTTGCGGTTCCCGCGCGCCCACTCGTTGGATCCTCGCGTGGTCTCGACGGAGCCCTGGAAGTGCGGCATGACGTAGCGCGCGAAGAGCTCGTAGCTCTTGAGGGTCTGCTCGCGGTTCGCCCACTCGTGAGCCCGGAAGAGGAGCCCGCCGAACCCGCCACCGCTCAGCTCCTCCAGTCGACGGATCCCGCGCACGACCGTGTCGACGGAGCCGACGAGGGTGGTGCCCATCTTCACGCCCTCGGTGAGCGGATCGTCCGAGCGGCCCGGCGGACGCCCGAGGGTCTCCTCGAAGTAGGTCACCGTCTCGTGACGCTCCGCCCGCTTGACCTGGCGCATCGCCTCCTCGTCGTCCTCGGCGACGTGGACGTTGACGACGAGCTTCCAGTTCTTCCGGTCCATCGTCTTGCCGTGCTTGGCGGCGGTCTCCTCGGCGAGCTTCCACTGGTTGGCCAGGGCCTCGGGCCCGCCGGGGATGCCGGCGCCGAGCGACAGCACGCCGAGACCGTGACGACCCGCGGCCACCACACCGGACGGCGTCATCACGCTGGCCACCGCGATCGGGAAGCAGGGCTCGGTATAGGGCGCCAGGTGCAGGCGCGCCTGGCGCAGCTCGAACCAGTCGGTCTTCATGGTCACCGGCTCCTCGCAGCGGAGCAGCGCCATGATGGCGTCGAGCGACTCGTCCATGCGCGGTCGCTGGTTCACGGGCTCGAGCCCCATCATGTAGGCGTCGGAGACCAGCGCGCCGGGTCCGCAGCCGAGCATGCTGCGCCCGCGCGTCATGTGATCGAGCTGGACGAAGCGCTGGGCCACCAGCAGCGGATGATGATAGGGCAGACTCGTCACACCCGAGCCCAGCATGATGTGGCGCGTGCGCTCGGCGGCGGCGGCGATGAAGATCTCGGGCGAGGCGATGAGCTCCCAGCCCGCCGAGTGGTGCTCGCCGATCCACACCTCGTCGTAGCCGAGGTAGTCCATCCACTCGATGAGCTCCATGTCGCGGTTCATCGCCAGCGTGGGGTTCTCGCCGATCCGGTGGAAGGGGGCGAGGAAGATCCCGAACTTCATGCCTTTGTGGGTCATAGGTCTCGATGGTATCAGATCCACTCGTCCTTCGCCGTCAGCTCGCTCCGCGCGTCGCCCGTGTTCAGCGTGCCGGCCGGCTCGACGAGCATCATCCGGCACTCACGGGCGGCGACGGGCTTGTGCTCCACGCCTCGGGGGACGACGAACATTTCTCCCGCGCCCACGGTGACCGCGCCATCGCGGAAGTGAATCGTCACCTCGCCGTCGAGGACGATGAAGACCTCGTCGGTGTCGGCGTGGGAATGCCAGACGAACTCGCCCTGGATCTTCACCAGCTTGAAGTGATAGTCGTTCATCTGCGCGATGATCTTCGGTGACCAACGCTCGCCGAACTGGGCGAGCTTCTCGGCGAAGTTGGTCGCGGCGTAAGTCGATGCCATGCGATCACCTCATCTGTGTGAGCGTCTTCGGGTTCGCCCGTGGATGCCGGACGTACACTACACCCGTGGCCGACGTCTCAAAAGGGATACGGTGAAACATGTTAACCTAGACGCCATGAAGACGATCAGCGTTCGGGATCTGCGTCAGCGGTGGCCTCGCGCGGAGGCGATGCTGCGAGCAGAGGGCGAGATCACCATCACCAGAGATGGCAAGCCCGTGGCCAAGCTCGTTCGCTTGAGGGAGCCGCGGAGTCCCCGCAAGCGTTTCGATCCCAAGGGCCACGCCGCCTGGCAAGCTCGGACGAGTGGGGGCCGGACCGTGCGCTGGGTCGACGAGTTTCTCCAGATGGATCGCGACGCCGGCTGACCGGGCTTCATGCTCTATCTCGATACCAGCGCCCTGTTGAAGCTGCTCTGGAACGAACCCGAGAGCGATGCCGTACGACGGCACGTGGCGCGCGAGGATGTCGTCGTGGTCTCCGCTCTCGCCGAGCTGGAGACCGAGGTGCAGCTCACGGCGGCGTGGCTCGCCGGACGCTATCGCCAAGCGGCCTGGCGTCGCTTCCTCGCCAAGCTGGCCGAGCTTCGAGAAACCGAGCCATTCACGCCTCGATCGCTTCCGGCCACACTGGTCGAGACCGCCCGGCGTCGCCAGCGCGCTTCGCCTCGTGTCCACTGTCGAACGCTCGACCGGCTTCACCTCGCGGCGATGGAGGAGCTCGGCGTGCGCCGCCTCTTGACGCACGACACCGCCCAAGCTCAGGGCGCGCGCTCGCTCGGGTTCGAGGTCCTGGTGCCGGAACGCCAGGACTGATCTCCGCGTGACGCACGAAATCGGCGGCGCACCGTTTGCGCGCCGAGGGTGACCGTCGACGCACCGACCCCGCCGAACGGCGCGAAGACCGAGAGGTCGGAGAAGTTCGAATTGAACACACCGCGGTGCTGCTGCCCAGCATGACCTGACCGGCCTGTAACGGCGGAGGCGGCTCCGTCTGGAGGTACCCGCTGTCGGCGGGAGGATTCGGGACGTAGAGGGTCGCCCGTCTTGAAGGTGACCGCGGTGCTGCCGGCGGGCTGCTGGCCCCAAATGAGCTGATCGGAGGCGTTTCGCCACAGCGGTAGATTCGCCGAAATCCGCGGGTTGTAGACCGTGACCGTCATCATGAACTCGAAATCTCCGAGATCGGTCATGGCGGCGACGTATCCAGGAAACTCCTGGCCCGGCGGCGAATAACTGCCGTCGACGGCAAACGAGCCGTCGCTCACCGCCCACGTGATGAACGGGGTCGTGGCCTCGAAGATCGTCAGCCCAGGTGGCCCGGTCGACGACCCGCCCGAATTGGTACTGGTCGGACAGAAGTCCCAGAAGTTTTGACTGACGAGCGAGGGGTCCGTGTCGCCGTTCGGAATGGCGGCCGAGAAAGAGAGCGCCAGAGGCCCTGCGCTTACGGAAGGGTTCGGAGAGCCCGCGATGAGCCAGGCCCCGTCCGCCGCATCCTGGAGTAGCGACAATGGAGCGTGGTGTACTGGCACAAGTTCCGGGGGTCGAGCACGAAGTGCGATTTCGGGTGGTGGACCTCGCCCGTTCGCGAGATCGTGTCGGACGCCGGGGCACGCGGGCGTGAATGCCGGCGTGGGATGTGGATGAAGGCGGTCTTGCCATGCGCATCGATGGCCGATCCGTCGTGTGTCACGGTCATGTCGTAGCGGCCGGCCTCGATCGTTCTGTGCACGCAGTCACCGCCCGCGCTCGTGTTCGACGACGTGGGTTCCGCGGGACACGGAGACGAGCGTCATCCGCAGGAGGTGTGGGTCGTCGGCGGGGATGCAGAACGTGAACGGCCCGGTCTCCTTGAAGCGGTAGGGGATGCGATGCTCCATCGGGATGCTGCCGGTGGCGCCGAGGTGGAGGATCACGACCTTGTCGGGGGTGGCCCGCAGGGTGCGATCGTTCCCGAACTCCTCCTCGTGGATCCACGGGCGTGTGGACGTGTGCGAGGCGTCACGCGCACCGGCATCCGGCGCGCCGGCGAGGCACAGAGCGGCGCTGAGACCCACGACGTGCACCAGACGCAGTACGGGCGTCGGAATTTCCAGGATGATTGTCAACCCCCCCCCGGCCGGGGGTTCGGGCGCCCTCTCGGGACCCGAAAATGCGCTGCATGATGCAAAACGGCGTGACTCTACGCGGAACGGGTGGGGTCCCACAAGGACCCAGTATCTAATTCCTTCCCGGTGGTCGACGCGCGCGTCCGAGATAGGCGCGCGCCACGTCCTCGTGACGCAGGAGATCGGCGGCGCGGCCCTCCAGCACGATGCGCCCCTGCTCGAGGACGTAGCCGCGGTCGGCGATGCCGAGCGCGGCCGCGGCCAGCTGCTCGACGATCAGCAGCGTGAGCCCCTCGTCGCGCAGCCGGGCCAGCGCCTCGAACACCTCGCGGACGAGGCGCGGCGCCAGGCCGAGCGACGGCTCGTCGAGCAGGAGCAGACGGGGTCGCGCCATGAGCGCGCGCGAGATCGCGAGCATCTGCTGCTCGCCGCCCGACAGCGTGCCGGCCGCCACGTCGCGGCGCTCGCGCAGGATGGGAAAGCGCGCGAAGTGCCGCTCGAGGTCCTCGGCGACGTCGCCCCGGCGGGCGTACGCGCCGAGCCGCAGGTTGTCGAGGACGGTCTGGTCGGGGAAGATCTGGCGGCCCTCGGGCACGAGGGCGATGCCGTGGCGAGCGATCCAGTCCGCGGCGCGTCCGCCGACGTCTCGGTCCTCGAAGCGAATGGCTCCACTCCGGGGACGCAGGAGTCCCGCGATGGTCCGGAGCGTCGTGGTCTTGCCGGCGCCGTTGGCGCCCACGATGACCACGATCTCGCCGTGATCCACGCGGAAGCCGATCTGGTGCAGGACCTCCATGCGACCGTAGGCGCCCGTCAGCTCCGTGACCGCCAGGAGCGGTGCCGCCCCGGCGGGCGCGACGCGCTCGCGCGGCGCCGCTCGCGGCGCCGCGGCGCTCTCACCCAGGTAGGCCTCGAGCACCGCGGGGTCGCGCTGGATCGCCGCCGGCGCGCCCTCCGCGATCTTCCGTCCGTAGTTCAGCACGGTCACTCGGTCGGAGGCGCCCATGACGAGGTCCATGTGGTGCCCCACGAGGAGCACCGCGGTGCCGGCCCCCCGGATGCGCTGGATCAGCTCGGCGAGGGCGTCGATCTCCGCCTGGGCGAGTCCGGCCGCGGGCTCGTCGAGCAGGAGCGCGTCCGGACGCCGGCCGAGCGCGCGCGCGATCTCGACCAACCGCTTGTGGCCGAAGGGCAGGTTCCGCGCGTGCTCGTCGGGATCGCCCTTGTAGCCGACGAAGGCGAGCAGGCCGAGGGCCTCGGCGCGCAGCCGGCGCTCGCGCGCCGCGACCGCCGGAGCGCCGGCCAGGGCCGCCCACACGCTGCCGATCCGCTGGCCGCAGAGCCCGACCTGGACGTTCTCGACGACCGTCATCGCGTCGAAGAGCTGAGTGGTCTGGAAGGTCCGTCCCACGCCCGCACGCGCGATCCGATGTGGCGGCGCGCCCTCGAGCGCCGTCCCGCCGAACCGGATCCGTCCGGCGCTCGGCCGGTAGAAGCCGCTCAGCAAGTTCAAGAGTGTGGTCTTGCCGGCGCCGTTTGGACCGATGAGACCGTGGACCCTGGCCGGCGCCAGCGCGAGGTCGACGCCGGCGAGCGCGGCGATGCCGCCGAAGTGAATCTCGAGCCCCTGGGCGTCGAGCCCTCGGCCCTCCGTTCGCGCCGGGCGCCACGGCTCGGCAGCAAGGTCGCCGTCACGGCGGCGCGTCGCCCGCCCCCCGAGCGCGCCCACGACGCCGCCGGGCAGGAAGTAGATGCTCGCCAGCAGCAATGCGCCGTAGAGGATCAGCCGGTAGTCGGAGAATTGGTGGAGCAGCTCGGGCAGCACGATCAGCACGAGCGCGCCCACGACCGGTCCCATGACGCGGCCCAGGCCGCCGAACAGGATCACCAGCAGGAACAGGATCGATGTCTGCATGGTGAAGCTGTCGGGGCTGACGAAGCCGGAGAGGAACGCGTAGAGACAGCCGCCGGCGCCGGCGAACGCCGCCCCGATGGTGAAGGCCGCGGTCCTGAGAAAGTACGGGTTGAGGCCGAGCGACTCCGCGGCGATCTCGCTCTCCCGCACCGCGACGAGCGCCCGTCCCCACGCCGAGCGCTGCAGGTTCCGCGCGAGGGCGAGGCTCGCGAGGACCGCGAGCAGCACGACGTAGTAGTAGCGGGACAGGGTCAGCTCGAGCGCGCTCAGGCGAGGCCGAGGGATGTCGGCGATGCCGCCGAAGCCCTGGGTGACGGCGCTCCATTCGATGAGCCCGTGCTCGACGATGATGCCGAAGGCGATCGTCACCATCGCGAGATACGGGCCGGTCACACGAAGCGACGCGAGGGCCAGGACCACTCCCACCGCGGCGCCCACGCCGGCGGCGAGCGGCAACGCCACCCAGAAGCCGAGCCCCAGGCGCGTCGCCACGATCGCGCCCGTGTAGGCGCCCAGCGCATAGAACCCGGCCTGGCCGAGCGACACCTGACCCGAGGAGCCGGCGAGGATGTTGAGCCCCGTGCCGACCACGATGGTGATGCCGATCAGCATCGCCACGAACAGGTAGTAGGTGTTGGCCGTGGCGAGCGGCACCGCGGCCACCGCCACGAGCACGCCGACCCCGAGGGCGCGCGATGACGCCGTCACGCTACACGCGCCGGAGCGCCGGAATGCCGAACAGTCCCCAGGGCCGCAAGAGCAGTACGAGAATCACGAGGGCGAAGCCCAGGATCTCGCGCACGCCGGTGCCGAGGTAACCCGCCACGATGGCCTCGAAGATCCCGTAGAGAATGCCGGCCACCACGATCCCGCGCGCGCTCTCGATACCTCCGATGATGGCGACGGCGAAGGCCTTGAGGCCCATCGTCGTCCCCATCGTGGCGGAGACGTTCAGGAGCGGAGCGAGCAGGAGACCCGCGATGCCGGCCAGGACCGAGCTGAGGGCGTAGGCCGCGGTGATCGTCCGGCTCACGTTGATCCCCATGAGGCCGGCGGCATCATGGCTGAAGGCGACGGCACGGAGCGCCTTGCCCGCGAGCGTGCGCCGGAAGGCCAGCTCGACCAGTCCCATGATCGCGATGCCGACGACGGGCACCAGCAGCTCCTGGGGATAGACGCCGGCGCCCAGGACCGTCCACGGACGAAGGGTCAGGGCCGAGGGAAAGGCGCGGGCGTCCTTGCCGAAGACGACCATCGTCACGTTCTCGGCGATGATGCCGACGGCGATCGTCGAGAGGAGCCAGGCGATCGACGACGAGGCCAGGAACGGCCGGACGGCGATGCGCTCCACGAGGACGCCGAGCGCCGCCAGCGCGAGCAAGGTGACGACGACCGTCGGCAGCAGCGGCCAGCCGGCGGCCACGTGGAGGCCGTAAGCGACGACGGCGCCCACCATCACGGACTGGCCCTGCGAGAAGTTGACGGTCCGGCTCGTGGCGTAGGTGATGTTGTACCCCAGCGCCACGAGCGCATACATGCTGCCGAGGGCGAGGCCGGAGAAGACGAGCTGCGCGAGCACCTACTTCATGGATACCGGGACGATCTTCCCCTGCCGCCAGGTCACGAGCACGTAATCGCTCTCGGTCAGCGCATCGTGCTCCTCGGGGGTGAAGGGTCGCTTGTAGGTCTTGATCAGCCCCTTGTACTCGCCGAGGCTCTCGAGCGCGTCACGGACCTTCGCACCGTCGGCGGCGCCGGCCTTGTCGATCGCGAGGCCGACGAGGTGCATGGCGTCGTAGGCGTTCGCGGTCCCCACGGGCGCCAGGATGTCCTCCGGCCCCTTGAGGCCGTACTTGGCCTTGAGCGCCGCGATCACCCGCTCGCCCACGTCGTTCTGCTTGCCGAAGAAGCTGTAGGTCTGCACGAAGACGACCGACTCCGCGAGCTCGCCCGTCAGCTCGGGGAAGCGTCCGCCGCTGATGCCCCAGTGAGAGATCGTGGGGACCTCCCAGCCGATCTTGGCGCGGCTCTTGACGACCTGGGCGCCCTCGGGCGCGTTGGCGACCATCACGATGGCGTCGGCGCCTCCGCTCTTGAGGCGCAGGAGCTGTGGGCTCATGTCGGGATCGTTCCAGTTGAATTTCTCGTAGCCGACGGCGGGGGCGCCGAGCTTGCCGAGCCACTTCGTCAGGCCCTCCTGGTTGGAGGCGCCCCACGGCGTGTTCTCGAGGATGACCCCGGGCTTCTTCTTGCCGAGCTTCTCGACGACGTGCTTGGCGAGGAAGTGGTCGACGATGTCGTCGTTGGCGGAGACGCGGAACATGAAGTTCGGCGTGCGGCCGTTGCGCGTGATGTTGGTGGCCGCGGCCCAGGTGCCCACGTACGGCACCTTGAGCTCGTGGAACACCGGGAGCATGGCCAGGCCGACGGGCGAGTGCAGCCCACCGAAGACGGCGACCGCCTTCTCGCGCTCGATCACGTCGCGGGCGGCGGTGACGCCCTTGGACGGGTTGCCTTCCTCGTCGCGGATCACGAGCTCGATCTTCGAGCCGCCGAGGACGCCGCCGCGCGCGTTGATCTCGTCGATGGCGATCGTGAGCCCGCGCTTGATGGCCTCGCCCGACAGCGCCGAGCCGCCCGACGTGGCGGCCACGAGCGCGACCTTGACGGGAGGCTTGCCCTGGGTCCACGCCGTCGCGGCCAGAGCCAGCAGGAGCGTCGAGAGCAGGGCAGTTCCGAGGAACGTCCGGCGCAGCATGAGGGCCTCCTCGCGGGTGGATTCTCGACGGATACTACAAGCGTGGACGCGACGTCACAAGCCCGAGCGAGGAGGTTCTGCGCGGCCACTTCCACGAGCCGGATTGTCCGGCAAGTTCCGCCTTGGCACAGGTTCCGGCTTGGCCTTGACAAGCCGGTACGGCCCCGGCAGAGTCTCGGCACCGTGAAGTTGTCCGTCTTCGCTCGGAGCCGCAAACAGTGGGAGCCGGTTGCGTTTGCTTCGCCGTCGCTCTTTCTCATCGGGGTCGTCATCCTGTTCCCGCTGGCGTATGCCTTCTACCTGTCGCTGCTAAACTTCGACCTGTCGGTCGGGCCCGACGCCGAGTTCGTCGGCGCGCGGAACTACGCCGAGGCGCTGTTCCGCGACGGCCGCTTCCTCGGCTCGGTCTGGAACACGGCCGTCATCATCGCGCCGTCGCTGGTCGTCGAGCTGCTGCTCGGGCTCGGGATCGCGCTGCTCCTGAACCGCAAGATCCGCGGGCGTCCCATCGTGACCGCGCTCATCGCCATCCCGGCCATGGTGTCGCCCGTCATGGCGGCCATGGCGTGGCGCATGCTGTTCGGCGTCAAGTTCGGCGCCATCAACAACCTGGGGCGGCAGCTCGGCCTGCTCGACGTCTACTTCGACTGGTTCGCCAACCCTTTCATATCCATCGTGGCCGTGGTGCTGGTCGACGTCTGGCACAACACGCCGTTCATGATGCTCGTGCTCCTCGCGGGGCTGCAGTCCATCCCCCAGGAGCTGTACGACGCCGCCAAGGCCGACGGCGCCTCGCCGTGGCAGGGCTTCTGGTCGATCACGCTGCCGCTCTTGAAGTTCACGATGGCGGTCGGGGTGATGATTCGCATGATCGATCTCACCAAGCTGTTCGGCCTGATCTTCATCCTGACCTACGGCGGCCCCGGGGGCGCGACCGAGACGGTGGCCTTCAACACCTACCTGGTGGGCTTCAAGGACTTCCGGATGAGCTATGCCTCCGCGCTCTCGTACCTGATCGTCGGCGGCGTCCTCGTCCTGACCCTGATCTTCATGTGGATCCAGCGCCACCGCGAGGCGCGCGCGGCGTGAGTGTCACCATCGCGCGACCGGCGGTGGTGACGGCGCGGCGCGTCGGCCATCCTCGCCTCTGGCACGGGCTCGCCCAGACGCTGACCTACCTCGGCCTCGCCCTCGCGCTCGTGTTCTTCCTCGGGCCCTTCTTCTGGATCCTGACGACCTCGCTCAAGGGCAACGAGGACTTCTTCGCGTATCCGCCGGTGTGGATCCCGAGCGACCCCTCGCTGAAGCACTACATCGGGCTCTTCACACGGTCGAGCGGCCTGCGCTATTTCCTCAACAGCCTCGTCATCTCCACGCTCAGCATGCTGGCGGCCCTGGTGGTCAGCCTGCCGACCGCCTACAGCATCGCGCGCTGGCGCTTCGGGGGCGGCCTCCTCAGCACGACGCTCCTCGTGCTCCGGATGCTCCCGGCCATCGCCCTGATCATCCCGATCTACCTCATGTACAAGGCCTTCGGCCTCACCAACAGCTACTTCGGCCTCGTGATGCTCTATACCGTCGTGTACATCCCGTTCGCGGTGTGGCTGCTCGTCGGCTTCCTGCGCGATTTTCCCGTCGAGATCGAGGAGGCGGCGATGATCGACGGGTGCTCGCGGCTGCGCGCGCTCGTCACGGTGGTGATGCCCATCATCGCCCCCGGGATGGCCGTGGTCGCGCTCTTCGCCTTCATCGCCACCTGGAACGAGTTCCTGTTCGCCATCGTGCTGACGGGGATCGAGACGAAGACGATGATGGTGCTGGTCACGTCGTTCACGACGGGCGGGACGGATCAGTTCTACGGCGAGGCCACGGCCTCGGTCGTGCTCGGCGTCCTGCCCGCCTTCGCGGTCGCCTTCATGCTCCAACGATATCTGGTCAAGGGTCTCGCCCTGGGCGGGACGAAGGGATAGCGCCAAGGAGGCGTTCATGAAACGGCTCGTATCCATCGCGTTCGTGGCAGTGATCTCGGTGACGGTCGTCAATGCCGGCCTGTGGTGGACGGCCGGAGCCGCCGCTCAGGGCAAGCGTCCTTACGAGGGCACGACCATTCGCGCGGTCGTCAACGCGGAGTACGTGAAATACTCGCTGACCCTCGTGGAGAAGGACCTCTACGACAAGCTCGGGGTCAAGCTCGAGACCGAGGTCATCCCGGCCGACGCCTTCGTCGCCAAGACCCTGCTGGAGTTCAACGGCGGCTCGAGCCCCTGGGATCTCGTCATGTTCGGGCCCTCGAACATGCCCGACTACGGGCGCCACTTCGAGCCGCTCGAGCCCTGGATCGCCAAGCTGAAGCTCGACTTCCAGCTGGACGACATCGTTCCCGTGTTCGCGAAGGTGATGCTCCGCCACCAGGGCAAGCTCGTGAGCATGCCCTACGACGGCGACATCCACATCATGTACTGGAACAAGGTCGCCTTCGAGCGTCCCGAGAACCGCTCGAAGTTCAAAGCGAAGTACGGTCGCGACCTCAAGCCTCCGCAGACGTGGAAGCAGTGGGACGAGGCCGCCGAGTTCTTCAACGGCTGGGGCTGGGACGGCACCGACCGCAAGCTCTTCGGGGCCGGCGCCTCCTACAAGCCGAGCGGCAGCGGCTACTCGTACCACTGGTGGCGGGCGCGGTTCTTCGCGTACGGCGGCAACTACTTCGACGCCAACATGAAGCCGCTCGTCAACACGGCGGCCGGCGTCCGCGCGCTCGAGGAGATGGTCAAGACCATGCCGTACTACCCGCCCGGCGTGCTCCTCTTCGAGTCGGAGGAGCCGAAGACCATGCTCGTCAAGGGCGAGGTGCCGCTGCTCCACTCGTGGACGTCGACGGGCAAGCGCGTCGGCAATGCCGCCGAGTCCGTGATCGCCGGCAAGGCCGGCTTCGGCCTGGTCCCCGGCGCCGAGATCGACGGCAAGGTCAACCATCGGCCGCCCATCACGCCCGGCCGCGGCATGGCCGTCTCGAAGTACTCGAGCAAGAAGGAAGCGACGATGAAGGTCCTGGAGTTCATCTCGCTCTCTGATCAGAGCCTCAAGATCGTGATGGATCCCAAGACCATCATGGACCCGTGGCGCATCTCCCATCTGCGTGCCGATAAGTTCCGCAAGGCGTTCCCCGACGCCGACAAGTACCTCGACGCCATCGAGCAGAGCTTCCCGCTCCTGGTGCCGGATCCGGTCATCCCCGCCGCCGACGAGTACCAGCGGAAGCTCTCGTTCGAGATCACCGAGGCGCTGGCCAAGCGCAAGTCGCCCAAGGACGCGCTCGACACGGCCGCGCGCGAGTGGGACAAGGTCACCGAGCGCCGGGGCCTGGAAAAGCAGAAGGCCGCGTGGGGCGAGAAGCTGCACGAGATGAAGTCGCTCGGCATCGAGTACCACCCGGACTGGGCGGCCAAGGCCAAGTAGCGGGCTCGCGCTCAGTCGCCGAGGTTGCGGTAGTACACCGTCGTGCCGCAGAGCCCACCCTGCGGCAGCAAGGCATAGCCGGGGATCACGCCCACGCGCGTCCAGCCCAGGCGCTCGTACAGGCGCTCGGCCTCGCCGCTGGCGGTGTCGAGCACCAGCAGCGTCTTGCCGCACTCGCGCGCCGTGGCCTCGGCGGCTCGCATCAGCGCCTCCCCCAGCCCTCGACGGCGGGCGCGGCGATGCACCAGTAGCTTCGACAGATCGGCGCGGTGCGGTTGGTTCTCGGGCTGGTCGAGGACCAGCTGCACGGTGCCGCACAGGCCTCGCGCGTCCTCGGCGACCAGCACCGCGCGTTCGCCCGCGGCGACGCCGTCCGCCACGCGGCGCCAGAAGGCCACGGCGCGGTCGCGCGCCAGCGGGTGCATGAAGCTCACCGACGCGCCGCCTTCGACGCAGTCCATCAACACGTCGGCGAGCTCGTCGATCTGCGCGTCATCGAGGGCGCGCGGGCGTCGCGGGGACCAGGCGGGTGTCATCATCACGTCAACCGAGTGACACCTCGAGAAGGCATCCAAACTCCCGGGCGAAGTCCACTGACACGCGCGCATGCACTGCGCCTTGCCGGTCCAGGAAGCGCTGCGTGCCACTGACTCCGAACACGCCTTCGTGCCAGATGTTGGGGTGAATGTAGAGCCCCTGTCGTCCATCGAAGCGGAAGCAGACAAAGCGCTCAGGGGTAACGTCGTCGCCCGGCGGTGCCAGCGGCACGTAGAAGGGTTGGGCGTCGAGTGGGAAGAACAGCTGGCCGCCGTCCGGATGATAGTTTGCGTGCCACAACATCATGCGGCGCGGCGGGTCGGCGTGGTCGAGGCGCGCCACCTCGGGAGGCTGGGCATAGGCCAGGATGTAGTGGCCCCCGACGGCCTCATTGCGGCCGTACAGGATGTCACCTCGCCATTCACTCACGAACACGCCCTCAGTCGTACCACCTTGATCCCCCGTGTCTGCATCGACGGGCCGGCTGCCTTGCGCAGGCCAGCGCACGATTTCGATGCGACATTGCCTGGGGTCGGCGATCAGGCGCCCGAAGGGCCGGAGCGTCTCGGATGTGGCGTCCACGACCGGGATCCGGACACGCTTCAGGCTGGCAGGGAGCTGGGGATTGAGGTAGTCGATCGGCGCTTGCACAGAGCCCTCCTGCGGAGGTTGGACGGCCTCCGATCACAGCCCTCGCATCCTGCGTACGTCCGCTGAAAATACAACTTCCCCTGGAGATCTCACGCGAATCCGAGTTCAGCCATCCGATGAGAACTGCCGGCTTCGCCTGCGCGAGGACCTCACGCAACGGTCCCAGTAGGACCCACGCAGCGGTCAGTAAAAAGCCGCGGCGCTTCATTCGATTACCTCTGGAATCGCGAGACCATCGAGTTGAGTCCAGTCGGCCGCGGCGACGGTGGGCTCACCTGGCGATGAAGAAGTAATAGTCTGCCGTGTAGTTGATGCGAGCCGGCGCCTCGACCGTCGCTTGTATCTGCACGCCCTTTGCGGGAACGATCATCGGCCAGCGATTCGTTCGCGCCGGGTTTGAGCTCATCCCGCACCTCGCCCAGGAATACGGCGCCGTTCACGGCGTCGGCTCCATGCCCTTGTTGGACGCGGCTTGCGTGTGTCTCGCCTCTAACGGTCGCAGTCCGAGCGCTATCACCGCCCACGCCAGGGCGATCTGGAGCTGGGCACGTTGTAAGGCGCGTATCTGGGGTGACGCTTGCGCTACGGGGAGCCCTGCACGTGCCGCAAGATAGCCACTGATGACTGCCGCCAGATGGGGTTGCCGCGGGAGAATCGTGTCCGGCGGAGGACCGCCTTCCAAGTGGAGGCTCGGCAGCCAACCCGCGATATCGATGATGCCGTTGCCGCGACAGGCCCAGTTCCAATCGACGAGCACAACTCGGTCGCCGACGAAGCAGAGATTGTCGCTTCGGACGTCGCCGTGCACCAAGTCGTCACCAGCCAACTCCGTGCAGGCTTCTGCCTCCATGAGGGCGTTAATGGAGTGGCCCAGCCAGGCGGCCGAGCACAGGCCCAGCCGCAGGAATAGTTCGGGCTCTCGCTCCACCCGCGCCCACCCGGACAGGCTGGACCGCCGCTCTTCGAGACTGGGCAAGCACGTTGGCGCGCGTGTGGCGGCGACCTGGCGCAACGTGTCGAGGACCTGACTGATCCGGGCCATTGTCCAGGGTGCCTGCCACACCGCCTCGGTGAGATCCTCCAACACCAAGAACGGAGAGGAGCCGTCGTCTGTCCACGCGCGCATGGTAGGAAGGAAGCGCGCTTGCACTTGTGAGTACACGCCATACTCGGTGCGGAGCCATGTAGCGGTGCGGCTGTCGGTCGCTCCCTTGACGAAGACGGAGGTTCCATCGGCACACGTCACGATCAGGCGTCCCAACCTCGAGCGTCCAACGCTCACGCTGAGCGGCCGCGGCGAGCGAATGCGAGCCAGCGGTCCGCTCAAGCGTGATGTTCGGCGATGCTCGGTTCATAGCTCTCACTGAATAACGTGATCCGCTCGGAGAAGGAGCTGCTGAGGGATGGTCAGACCGAGCGCCTTTGCCGTCTTGAGGTTGATGATTAACTCGAACTTCCTCGGCTGGTCGATGGGCAAGTCGCCGGGGTTCGCACCCTTGAGGATCCGGTCCACGAAGGCGGCCGCCTGCCGGATCGCCTCAAGACGGTCCGGCCCGTATGCAATGAGACAGCCGTCGCGTGCGAACTCCGACGCCTCACACACCATCGGTAACCGACGCTTCACGGCCAAGTCCACCAGTTGTCGCCGATGAAACAAGGTGAAGCTGTCCATCACGATGACTAGGCCGTTCGTGCGCTCTCGGGTCATCGCGGCGTAAACACCCTGAAATTCGTCAGGCGTGCGAACCTCGAGG
>WNGF01007241.1_pt1 | contig 19300 bp, 18 predicted proteins | sample 5400641 | NCBI WGS metagenome assembly WNGF01 (sample SAMN13153371, study PRJNA577476) | soil metagenome | isolation source: 80 cm soil or saprolite under grassland replicate 2 | place: USA:California | collected 2016-06-15
GCTTCGGGGTGGTCGGCGAGCTGATCGCCCGCGGTGGGCACCTGTCCGGGCTGGTGCTGCTGGCCGACGACCACGGCTACCTGCGGGACGACGTCATCTGGCTGGTCGCGGCCAACCCCCGCCCCCACGACCCCTGGCCCGCCTCACTTGACCGTATCCGAGGGCTGGTCCGCGGCTATCGCAGCGCCGCGACCCTGGCGCCGCTGGTGACCAACGTCGCCGCCGCGGTGGCCTGGGCGGTCTGGCGCGACCCGCCGCCAACACCGGACCTGCCCTCAGATCCCACCGCCCGCCAACTCCGCAAGGCCCTCAAGCACAACTCGGTCCGGGTGCGGGAGCGCCAAGGCGCGCTGGTCGGCGTCCGCACACTCGACCTGGCCCGCAACACCGCCCGCGCGGCCCGCGCCGACCGCGATGGGCCAGGCCTGCGGCGGGCCTCGCCGGTCCCGCACATGCGCTCCGGCCACTTCCGCAACGTCCGCGTCGGCCCCCGCAACGACTTCCACTACGAACCACGCTGGATCCCACCCACCTGGGTGCGGGGTGACCTCGACAGCGCCGACCAGCGCCTGGTCATCCGCCGCGTCCCCCAACCGGCCACCTGGGCCCTACGGGAGCCGACCGCCGCGGGCCGTCGTCTGGGGGGCGCGGACCCAGAACCCCGACCGCAGGCCGCAGGACCACCACCCCCCACCGCCGCTGGACCTCCAGCGCGCGACCCCACGCCCCCCGCCCTGCCCCACGACGATCCATTCGAGCCGGACCTGCCGTAGGAGGCCGGCGTTGGGGCAGCGTGTCCGCACGATCAGAGCCGCGATCGACGACCGTGAGGAGGGCTGGCGGCGGATCCAACGCGGTCAGCGGCAGCAGACGCTCCCGATACCCGCGCCGACCGCCGTGGCCACCGCGATCACCATCGTCGAGGTCAGAGCCGGCCTTCGAGCACCTCGCCAGCTGGAGCCAGTCTCGCACCACAGCCTCTGGCGCTTCTGGCCCCGCCTGCTCGACCCTCCAGACGACCGCGCGATCCCGATCGCTCCGCACCCTCTGGCCGTTACCGTCAGGGAGTTGAGCCCTGGACTGGTCGACGCCAACGTGGTGGTCGGCTTCGGCGGGCGCACCCATGCACTGGCGCTGCGCCTCGACGGCGCCCCCGGCTTCTGGCAGCTCATCGAGCTTGATTACCCGACCGGATGGAGTCCCTTGGAACCTCCAACTGACGTCGATCGATCGCCCACGGCGCCCGGACCCGAGGGCTATCCACTGCAAGCAGGCATCGCCAGACCCAGCCAGAGCTTCCCAGATCCCTCGCAGCAACTACCGCCACCTGCCCTCCACCCCAATCGCGAGCTGCACGAGGACCTCGGCATCGAGTTCGAATAGCCAACGACCGCGCAGCGCGCCGACACAACAGGCGGGGAACGCTACGGGCTCGGCTGGCATCCACTGGTGAGCCGGCGGGAAGCTCGCCGTGGAATCGTGATCCATCGCGCCGTCCCCACAAGCAGGATCGGGGGCTGCGCATTCTCAACATCGGCAAGCTCGTCCGCGACCAGGCCGACTACTACCTGGACGCCGTGGCGCGCAGCCAGGAGGAGTACTACACCGGCGCTGGGGAGGCACCCGGCTACTGGCTGGGCCGCGCAGCCGGCCAGCTGGGCCTGGCGGGGGAGGTCAGCGAGGAGGGGCTGCACCGCATGCTCAGCGGCGCCCATCCGCACACGGCTGAGCGGCTGGGCCGCCCACCCCGCGACAACCGCGTGGCTGCCTTTGACCTCACCTTCCGCGCGCCCAAGAGCGTGAGCCTGCTCTACGGGCTGGGCGGTTTCGAGGTTGCCGGTCAGGTCAGGGCGGCGCACGAGCGGGCGATCGCCGAGGCCCTGGACTATCTGGAGCGCCACGCCGCCCTGGTCAGCCGCGGCCACGCCCGCGCCCGGCAGGAACACGCCGACGGGCTGGTCGCGGCCGCCTACCAGCACCGGACCAGCCGCGCCGGCGACCCGCTGCTGCACACCCACGTCCTGGTCGCCAACCTGGCCCAGGGGGCGGATGGGCGCTGGACCGCGCTGTACGGCCAGCCGCTGTACTGGCACGCCAAGACCGCAGGCTACCTTTATCAGGCGGTGCTGCGGGCCGAGCTGACCCGCCGGCTGGGCGTGGCGTGGGGCCCGGTCCGCAACGGCGTCGCCGACCTCCGGGGCGTGCCGCGGCCGGTGATCGAAGCGTTCAGCCAGCGCCGCCAGCAGATCGGCCAGCGGCTGGCCCACCTTGGCCATCACAGCGCCCGCTCGGCGCAGGCCGCGGCGCTGGAAACACGCCCCACCAAACGCTCGGGGATCAGCCAGGCAACGCTGCGGGCCTCCTGGCATCGCCGCGCCGCGACCCTGGGCGTCACCCGACAGACCCTGGCCGCCCTGCTCGGGCAGGAGTCCCCCAGGCGGCCATCCAAAGCGGAGGTCCAAGAGGCCATCGCACACCTGGCCAGCCCCCACGGGCTCACCCTGCACACCAGCACCTTCACCCGGCGCCACGTCCTCCAGGGTCTGTGCGAGGCGCTCCCAGCAGGGGCCGACATCACCGTCGCCGACCTGGAACGGCTCGCCGACTGGTTCCTAGAGGGCGAGCTGGTCCGTCCGGTCACCCCCGAACCTGGACCAGGTCGCAACCGTCCCGACGGGCAGCGGCCCCTGCCCGCGAGTGGTGGGATAGCGGGGGAGTGGCGCTTCACCACGGAGGAGCTGCTCGACACTGAGCGGGCGGCGGTGACCGCGGCCGCGGCACGGCAGGGAGAAGGGGCCGGCATGGTCGCGCCGTGGGTGATCGAGCAGGTCGTGGCCGCACACACCCACACGGCAGCGGCCGACCCTTCCGCGCGGGAAGGGCCGGCGCTCAGCGACGAGCAGATCGCCATGGTCCGCGCGCTGGCGACCAGCCCCGACGGCGTCCAGGTGGTCAACGCCAAGGCCGGCAGCGGCAAGACCACCGTGCTGGCAGCCGCCCGCCAGGCATGGGAGGGCTCCGGGTACCGCGTGGTCGGCGCCGCCTTGGCGGCACGCGCGGCACGGGAGCTGCACCGCAGCTCCGGGATCGCCGCCGACACCATCGCCAAGCTCCTCAACGACCTCGACGACCCCACCACGCCCGGCATAACGCAGCACACCGTGCTGGTGATCGACGAGGCCGGCATGGTCGGCACCCGCCAGCTCGCACGTCTGCTGGCCCACGCCCACCGCGCCGGCGCCAAGGTGGTCGCGGTCGGCGACGTCGAGCAACTGCCCGAGATCGAGGCCGGCGGCCTGTTCCGAAGCCTGATCCAGCGGCTCGGCGCCGCCGAGCTCCAGACCAACCAGCGCCAACGCGAACCCTGGGAGCAGCAGGCCCTAGACCTGCTCCGCACCGGCAACGCCGTCGCCGCGATCGCCCGCTACGCCGAGCACCAGCGGGTCGTGGTCCGCAGCCGCGCCGGCCGGCTGCGCAACCGGCTGGTGCAGGACTGGTGGGCAGCCGCGCAACTCCCCGGCGAGCGGCCCCCGATCATGATCGCGCTGCGCCGGACCGACGTGGCCGACCTCAACGCCGCCGCCCGCCAGCTGCTCGCCGAGCACGGCCGGCTCGGCCCCCACGCCCTCACCATCGACGGACGCGACTTCGCCACCGGCGACCGCATCATCACCCTGCGCAACGCCCGCCGCCTGGGCGTCCTCAACGGCACCTTCGCCACCGTCGTCGGCATCGACCACGACCGCGGAGCGCTGCTGGTGCGCACCGACGAGGGCCGTGAGCTGGTCCTGCCGCGCTGGTACCTGGACCGCCGAGGCCCCCTGGATCGCCGCCGCCGCGTCGACCACGCCTACGCCATCACCTGCCACAAAGCCCAGGGCATGACCACCGACCGCGCCTTCGTGCTGGGCAGCGACGACCTCTACAAGGAATGGGGATACGTGGCGATGAGCCGCGGACGGCTGGAGAACAAGCTCTACCTCGCCGTCGACCACAACCGCCTCGCCGAAGAACTCGACATCCCACCAGAGCCCGGGCGCGATGCCCTGCTCGATCTGACCGCCGCGCTGGAGCGGCCCCGTGGCCAATACCTCGCCCTCGACCAACTCGCCGCTCCCGCCGAAGGCGGCGGCCCGCCCGCATCCCAGATCGATACCGGCGGCCACGCGGACCCGACCACCCGACCCGCACTGGAAGCAACCTCCCCACCCGCCGACCTCGGGCAGGACCTCGCCTGGCTGCGGGCCCGCCATCACGCCTGCCTGATCGAACTCCTCCACGCTCACGAGCAACTGGCCGCCCACCGCCCCGGCTGGCGCCAGCGACACCTCCTGCGCAAGACCATCGCCAGCCACGAGCGCACGCTGGCCAACCTCCACCGCCAGATCGCACGGCTGGACGCGCCGCCACCCCAGACCATCATCGGCCACGACCGTCCAGCAACCCCAGCAGCCAGCAACCCGGACGCGATCCAACGCAACCCGCCGCCGTACCTGGTCGCCGAGCTTGGCGGATGGCCCCACACCCAGGCCGCCCAGACGGTCTGGCGGATCACCGCACGCCGAATCCGCGCCTACCGCGCCAGCGCCGACGTCAACGACCCCAACACCGCACTCGGCCCGCAGCCCGACGCCCCGGACCAGCGCTCGGAATACCACGCCATCGCCAAGCTCATCGAAGACGCGGCGGCAACCATCGACGCGCTCGAACAGCCGACGCTCCCAGACCCCAACCACGACCCGATCGTCCCGGAGCTGCCGTGACCCTGCCGCCCGCTGGGTGGCGCGACGGCCGCGAGCGGCGACCAGGATGCCTCGTCCCTTGGCGGGTATGGGATGATCTGGCGCGATGGCCGCTGGTCCGAAAGGGCAGCGTTGAGGCTGCCGGCAGGCGATGCCACGCCAACGACCCTATGCGCTGGAGCGATGCGACCGTGACACACAGTTCGTCCACCCCAGGCCAGCCGCCGCCCGAGCTCGACACCAGCGTGGCGCACTCGGCCCGCGTCTGGAACTACTTCCTGGGCGGCAAGGACTACTTCCCCGCCGACCAACAGGCCGCCGAGATCGCGCTGGCCACCATGCCGAGCCTGGTCGAGGCCGCCCGCGCCGGCACGCCACCTACGGCTCGTTGTTGTCCGACTGCATCGCGGTGACCGCCTCGCCCGCCGAACTGGTGTGGGTCGATGACGAATTCCTGTTGAAGCATGGGGTGCAGCAGTGGACGGAGATCCCGCTGTGGCGCACCCACGCAGGGACCTGGCTGGTCGCTGCCGACCGCGCCAGGGCTGCGGGCCTGCGGTGTCGCCCGCTCACCCAAACCGTCCAAGACACCTGGGACTGGCTGGTCGAGGGTGGTGAAGCGATCCTGCACGAACGGCAGGGCGAGCACGGCATCACGCCCGACAAGGAGACCCAGCTCCTGGCCGCCTGGCAGTCGCGCATCTGACGGCTGCTGCCAGTCGCGCGCCTCATCGACCGCCTGTGGGACTCCTATAACAGCGTGAGGCTGGACGGCCCGCTGGGAAGCATCCGGCCTGCTGCGTGGGCGGTGAAGTCCTCGATCTGCTCCTCAAGGCCGGCTGCCCAGGTGGAGACACCCGTCGGACTTGACATGCGCGGACGGGTTGAGGACAACTCAGGGCCGACCACCACGCTTGCAAACCTCAAGCCGCCCCACAGACCCGCCGCAAGGAGCATCCGATGGCGCGGCCACCCAAGCCGATCGACCCCGACCAGTCCGCACTGCACTGGCTCGGCCACGAGCTGCGCCGCTGGCGAACCCAGCGCGGCCTCAGCCAGAAGACCCTCGGCAGCCTGATCGGCTTCAGCCGCGTCTACATCAGCCTGGTGGAGACCGCCCAGGAACGACCCGCCCAGCCCTTCGTCGAGCGCTGCGACCACGCCCTGGAAACCGGTGGCCGCCTGCTGGCCATCTACGAGCACGTCACAGCCGAAGCCCGCCCTGCGCGCGCAAGCACAGGACCAGCATGGCGCGCTGGAAGAAACAGACGACACCCCGGCAAGGGCGGTTACCGCAGGGATGCCATGGGCGGGTGGGTCAGACGGAGTGCCGGTGCTCGATGCCTTCGGCGGGACGACCACAGCGGTGCCACCAGGACCTGGAGCGCCGATTCTCCCAACGGTCGCAATAGCCGATGTTGCCGTCATCCGTGACGTGCTGGGTGCGCTCACCGCATCCGACCGCCAGTTCGGCGGGGCGCACGCTCGCGAGTACGCCACCGACTACCTTGGGAACCTCGTGCTGCCGCGCCTGCGTGCCCACGGTGATGAGCGTGTCGTGCGTGAGCTGTTCGCGGTGTCGACCGAGTTCGCCCTGCGGGTCGCGTCGATGCATCTGGACGCCGGCAACGCCCGGATGTCCCGTAAGCTGCTTGGGGCCGCGGGGAGCTTGGCGCAGGAGACCGACGACTTGACCTTGGCCGCTTGGGTGCTGGCCCGCCGTGGGGAGCAGGAGATCCACCAGCGGAACACCGACCGGGCGCTCGCCTACACTGGCGGCGCCGCGGCGATGGCCAGGCACGCAGCACCGGGCGCGCGGGCCTTCATCCTCACCAAGCATGCGCTGGCGCTGTCCATGACCGGCGAGCGCAAGGAGACCCAGCGTGTCCTGGGGGAGGTCTGGGATGCCTACGACAAGGTGGGGAGCGCTGCCGAACCCGAGTGGATGCGCGTGTACGGCTGGGGGCATCTTCGGCATGAGGAAGGCCGTTGCTATTACACGCTCGGGATGGGCGAGGAGGCCGCGCGAGCGGCGGAGGAGTCGATGCAGGTCCGCAGCCGTGACCGGTTCGCTCGGCCCCGGGCCTTCTCGTTGGGAGTCCAGGCGATTGGGTATGCCCAGGCCAAGGATATCGACAAGGCGTGCGCGGTCGGCCAGGAGCTGGTGGCGGTGTCCGGCCAGCTAGCATCCGACCGCGTCAGGATTCGACTCGTCGAAGTGTTCCATGCCCTGCGCCCGTATCGCAGCGTTGCCGCCGTTCAAGACCTTTACGAGGCGGCCCGGCCGGTCCTGCGCGGTACCACGGTGTGATGAGCGGGTAGGGTTGGCTTGTGGGGGACAACCTTCTCTATGGGACGGTGCATGCCATTCTGGCCGCGATCGGCCGGCGCATTGAGGTGCCGGTCCAGGACGCCAGGCTGCTGCGCCTGCACAGCAACGCGATCTTTGCGCTGCCCTCGGCCGGGCTGCTGGTCCGGATCGCCACCAATCCCGACGCCCTCACTGGCGTGAGGGCCGCTGTGGCGGTCACGCGATGGCTCGCCGCCCGTGGGTTCCCCTGCGTGGTGCCGGCCGACATCGACGAGCAGCCACTGGTGGAGCGCGATCGGGTCGTGTCCATCTGGCGCTACGTGCCGACCGTGCCCGGCCCTCCCGCGACCGGCAGCGATCTGGGACGGCTCCTGCGCGTCCTGCACGCCGAGCCGTTGCCGCCGCATCCCCCTGGCCAGCTCAACGATCCGTTCGACAGCGTCGCCAACGCGATCCAGGAAACCCCGCAGGCTATGTCCGACGCCCACCGCAGTTGGCTCAGCGACCGGATCGCCGAGCTGCGTGAGCTGTGGCCATCAATTGAGTTCCCACATCCCCAAGGGCTTATCCATGGTGACGCGCACCCCAACAACCTCATGCGGACGTCATCCGGCGGGATCATCTTGGGCGACTGGGACCATGTCGCTGTGGGACCGCGCGAGTGGGACCTGGTACAGATCCACTACACCCGCCGCCGGTTTGGCCGGCCCTCGGAGGAAGACATCGAGGGCTTCACAGAGGCATATGGATGGGATATCCGTGGCTGGCCCGGCCTGGACACCGTGATTGCCATACGGGAGATCACAGGGCTGAGCCCCTACATCCGCACGGCTCCCACCAAGGCCTTCGCCCGTCAGGAACTCGCCCACCGGCTGGACACCCTCCAGCATCAGGACGCCATGGCCCGCTGGGTCCCCCCGCCACCGGAGTGACCTACCGATCTCTGTGTCCGCTGAGGGTGGTCATTTCCTCGAAGACGATGGGCCGACAGCAAGATATTTCTTAGAAGCTTCTGGCCTTCCCTCCGCAGCTTTGCATGGCCTGGTGCTCTGCATGCCGATGAGGCCTTGTTCGTGCTGCGTGTTCCAGGTCGACTCCGATACCGGTGAGGGTCGAGCGTGCTTTCTCCACCTCGGTTTGTTTGTAAGCAGGTTTGTTAGCGCCGATTGATCTAGACACCCCCCCGAGCCGTCAAGTTGGATGCATTTGTCCCGGCCAGTACCGGCCGAATCGGCATGAACTCGAAACGACACGCATGAAGGATTGCTTGACTGACGTTGGGATCAACTCCATGGCGCACGACGCTCTCTTCGAGTCCGGCGATGCACCGACGGCGCAGAGACGGCTGGCACGCGGCGAGCTGCATCCCGCCGCCGAGTACGCAGACCTGGCGGCGGTGTGGAGTGGTCGTTGTGCTCGACATCGGGCAAATGACGTCGAGGTCCGGGAGGACCGGCCCGGCAGCCTCGGCGGGGCAGGAGGCTGGCGGCGAGGTGGGGACGAGTATCCCCCTCCGACCTTGCCGCCAGCCCGCCCCCACCCATCTCCATCATCCCCCGCAGGCGTCCGGGGCCGCCGTTCCCCTCCGGTAGCCGCGGGCGAGGAGTCGGCGGCAAGGCCGAGCGGCCAGAGAGGAATTGGCCCCAGCTCCGATAGGAACGGCCACCTCGCTTGCCGCCGGCCACGCCGCCCGCAACAGCGGAGCCCGACGTGTCTGAGGCGGATGCTCGCGCCGGTCCGCTCACCGGCAGGCGCCCAGGTAGCGGCGAACGCAAAGGAACAGGGGCGCACATGAGCAAGCAGCAGCAAGCCTCGACGGTGGCACCCGGCGAGCCAGGGCCGGCAACGCGGGCGGTCGCAGTGCAAGGAGGGCAGCTTGGACGAGCGGTCGAATCGGGGAGCGGCGAGCGGCCAGGACGCGTGCACAGCCGGGACCTGCCGAGCCGGCACACGGCCTACGACGGCTGGGCAGCGCAATGCCACCGTCCTGACCAGCGACACCGGTAGTGCCAGAGGCCGATGCGCGGGCTTCAGGTTGGAGATGGGACGAGTGGCCAGGCGGGTTTCAGGATTGGCCGCCTCTGCCATGGCGGGATCGGGAGGGATCGGCATTCCTTGCATGGCGTCCGCCGACTCCCTGCCGCTGGCAAGCCCGGTGGTGATCGGGGAGGAGTGAGACGGCCAATGAGTGTGAGCGCGTTGGAGCCGGCATCGCGGCTCCAGGCAGCCCTTGAGCTTGCCGGCCTGGGGATTCCTGTGGTGCCGGTCCACTATCCCGTGGCCGTGGCTGGCGCGAGGAGGACCGGCTGCTCGTGTGGACGTGGTGGCTGCGCGACGCCGGCACGGCATGTCGCGCTGGGAGCTGGTCCCGCGGACGCCACCACCTACCCGCGTCAGATCCGCCGGTGGTGGCAGGGCGAGGGGCCGTGGAACCTGGCCGCCGTGGCAGGGCGGTGCGTGGACGCGCTGGCGCTGAGCTGCCCTCGTCCGGCCGGTGAGGTTGCCGCGTGGCTTGCAGCCCACAAGGTGCAGCCAGGACCGGTCATCGACCTGGGTGGTCCAGTCCTGTTCTTGACCACGGTGCGCCGCGACCCGACCGGCCAGCGACGTCAGGCCGGGTCGGGGTGGCTGGAGCGGGTCTGCCATGGGGAGCTGGTCCTGCTGCCACCAAGCCGCCTGGTCGACAGCCGAAGTCCTGACTGGCTTGCGGGGCCGCACTTGCCGTTCGCGGACGAGGGGCTGCTGTGGCGCGTGCTCGCCGCGCTCCCGGAGGCCGGGGAGCTGGCGGCACTGGCCGTGGCCAACGAGCACCGCCAGGAGGGCAGCGCATGAGCCGAGCACGCCCGGCGCGGTTGGCGATCGGCGACACCGATCCCCAACCAAGCCGCGCGACCGCTGGTCGCGATGGAGGACGTCAGCAGCGAGACGGCGCTGTTGGCCTCGCCCTATCGGTTCCTTCAGGGCCTTGGACCCTCCGACGGGCTGCGGCGGCTTCCCAGCCTGCCGTGGTGGACGCCGTGGTCGCCGCATCCGCCCATCAAGACATCTGTGACCAGGAGAGCATTGTGCATCCCCAGCCTCACAACGCATGGAATCGGCCTGCGGTGACGATCGGCCAGGTTGCCGTGCTGCTGGACGCTGGACTTCCCGATCCTGGGACCAAGCCGTACCTGCGGACCAGCGAAGTCGCCAAGCTGCTCCACGCCGCACCCAAGACGATCAGCAACTGGGCCACGCAAGGCAAGCTGCCCTACGCGCGCACCCTGGGCGGCCATCGCCGCTATCCCACCAGCCAGATCCTGGAGCTGGTCTGCTCCCTCACCAGCACCCTGCTGCCCGCCCAGCCAACCCCGGCGCGTCATGGCAGTGCCGAGCGGACTACCCCATGACCCCACCCATCCACAACGCGGACGCCGCTGTGGGGATCGACACCACAGGGAGGCCGAGGAGGGGCGGGCAGCGGCTGCTCCGGCTGCCCCACTGGGGGTTGGCGGGCGGCAACGCGGGTCAGCGGCCAGGGCGCCGAGCGTCGCCCGCCGCCCTGGACCATCTGCGGCCCAGGTCGGCCACTGCTCCGGGCACGATTGGAGATCGCAGGGTGCGTAGGAGTCCTGATCGCATTCGTACGACCCAGCCGACCGGCGAGCTGGTGCTTCAAGCATCCCAGCCGCTGCGAGTGGCGCTGCTGGCCCCGCCGACCGCCACGGTGCCGCCGTCGGGTCTTGGCGGCCTGGACCAGGTCCGCTGGCTCGCCGAGGGCCTGGCAGCGCGGGGCCACCAGGTCACCCTGGTCGGCGCCGGCCTTGACTGGCTGGCCGCTGGTGTCTACGCGCTGATCGACACCGACCCGAGGGGCGGCCAGCGTGCCAGCGCGGAGATCGTGGAGCGGCTGCACGCCGAGCGAGCCGGCAAGGCCCTGGAGCGCCTGGGCCCGGTGGATGTGGTCAGCGACCACACCCGCACTGGCTGGCTACCAGCCGGCGGGCAGGGCCTACACGCACCCACGGTGCAGACCAGCTACCGGCCCGTGGTCGAGGTGTGGGAGCCGGCTCCACGGGTCGCCGGGCACCTCGGGTGGGTGGCGGTCTCCGAGCACCAGCGGCGCAACGCCCCCGACATGCCCTGGGTCGAGGTGATCCATCCGGCCATCCCGGTCGGGGAGCACCTGCTCAGCCCCAGGCACGGCGGGCCGTGCGTGTACCTGGGGCCGCTGCTGGACAGCCACGGCGCCGGACTGGCGCTGGCGGCTGCTCACAAGGCGGGACGCCCGATCGTGCTGGCCGGCACCCAACCCAGCCCCAAGGCGACCGCCTACACCGAGGTGGAGCTGCGCCCCCAGCTCGCCGACGGTGACGAGCTGCTGGAGGCGGTCTCGCTGCTTGAGCGGTGGAAGCTGCTGGCAGATGCGTCCTGCCTGGTCGCGCCGCTGCACCCACAGGTGCCCTTCAGCCTGGAGGTGGTGGAGGCGATGGCCTACGGCACCCCGGTGGTCACGATGGTCGACACGGTCGGCGCCGAGCTGGTCAGCCACGGCCTGTCGGGGCTGGTGATCAGCGACCCGGTGCTGCTGCCGGGGGCGATCGCCAAGGCCGAGCAGCTCGACCCGAGACGAGTCCGCTCGCACGCGGCCAACCAGTTCGACCTTGTGGGCATGGTCAGTGCCTACGAGTGGCTGCTCACCAAGCTCGGCACCGAAGCGCCCGCTGGTGGTGCCGTCGGTACGGCCACCCGAAGCGATCCCTTGGTCCCGCTGGCGACGCCGGCCCCGACCGAAGGGACCGGCTGAGGTCGGGGCAGCGAGTGCACCAGCCGCCGTCCGGCGAGGTCCTAGCCGACGCCCTATCGCCATGCGTGTTCCACCGGCTTGCGTTGTGGAGATCCGCTCGAACCAAGAATCGGAAGGAGAGCAACGGTGACCGTCCCCAACACCCTACCGGCAAGGCGCCACCATCGGCGCTGGTTCCTGCCCGCTGTCCTCGCGCTGGCGCTGGCTGCCGGCGCCTGCACCAGCGGCTCTGGCAGCGACACCAACCCCGCAGCGCCCGCCGCCAACGCCCAGGTCAGCCTGAAAGGCGTCTGTCCTGACCCGGTGGTGGTGCAGACGAGCTGGTACCCGCAGTCCGAGCACGGCGAGCTCTACCAGCTCCTCGGCCCCGGCTATCGGATCGACCCCGCGCACAAGCGGGTCACCGGCACCCTCACTGTCCGAGGCCAAAGCACGGGGGTGCGGCTGGAGCTACGCGCCGGGGGGCCGGCGGTCGGCAACCAGACCGCCCCCGCGCTGATGTACCAGGACCCCTCCATCACCTTGGGGATGCTCAACCCCGACCAGATCATCCAGCTCGCCAAGACCCAGCCGGTCATCGGGGTGGTCGCGCCGATGGAGCTGGACGCCCAGGTGATCTTCTGGGACCCCAAGGCGCATCCGACCTGGCACACGATTGCCGACATCGGCCAGACCACCACCAAGGTGCTGTACTTCCAGGGGTCCACCTACATGGACTACCTGCTGGGCTCGGGCATCCTGCGGCAGCGGCAGGTCGACCCCTCCTACGACGGCTCCCCGTCGGTGTTTGTCGCCTCGCGTGGGCAGATCGCGGTGCAGGGGTATGCGACCAACGAGCCCTACACCCTCCAACACGAGGTCCCCGCGTGGGGCAAGCCGGTCGCCTACCAGCTCGTCTACGACACCGGCTATCCCAACTACGCCAACGTGCTGGCCGTCCGCACCGACAAACGCAACGCGCTGGACGGCTGTCTGCACCGGCTGGTGCCGATGTTGCAGCAGGCGCAGGTCGACTTCATCACCAACCCCACCGCCGCGATCGACCGGATCGTGAAGGTCAACCAGGCGTACAAGGGCGGCTTCGTCTACTCCAAGGGCAACGCCGAGTTCGCGGTGGCGCAGATGCGCAGCCTGGGGATCGTCGCCAACGGCGGCGACACCACGCTGGGGAACTTTGACACTGGTCGGCTGGATCGGCTGCTGCACATCGTCGGGCCGATCTTCGCTGGGCAGAGGAAGCCCCTCCCCGCGGGGCTGGGGCCGGCGCAGGTGGCCACCAACGCCTACATCGACCCCTCGATCGGACTCCACCAGTGAGTCCCACGCCCCGGCGTGCCCGCTCCTTCGACCACATGACGGAGCATTTCGACCGGTTCTCCGAACTGGTCGGCGGCGGCCTGGACACCTACCTGGCGTCGCTGCTGCCCGAGAGCGGTGGGGAGCGGGCGGTGGATCTTGGCTGCGGCACCGGCCGGCACGCCGCCCTGCTCGCCGGCCGCTACCGGCAGGTGCTGGCGGTGGACGTCTCCGCGCCGATGCTCCAGCTCGCCAAGGCGCGGCGTGGCCTGCCCAACGTCAGCTACCAGCAGCGGGACCTCTGTGACGTGCGCGCCGACACCGACGGGGTCTTCGACCTGGTGCTCAGCGCCTACGCCCTGCACCACCTCCACGACCTGGACGAGGTTCTGCGGGGCATCCGCGAGCTGGTCGCCCCGGGCGGGCGGCTGGTGCTCATCGACAACGTCGCGTCCCGCCCCCAGGTTCCGCGCCGCTGGTTCATCGCCGAGGCCGTCCGCATCCTTATGGGGGACGTTCTCCGGCGCCGCCGCCGGCCGCGGGAGGCGTGGGAGCTGTTTCGGCTCAACCTCGACCCGGGCTGGCTGGACCACCTGACCAGCGACCGGTTCCTCAACCCCCAGCAGTTCGCCGAGCGGTACGGACAGGTGTTCCCGGGCGCCGGGGTCACCGACCTGTACCGGGCCCGGGCGATGTGCTGGGCGGAGACCGGCCTGCGCGTGACCGGCGGCCGGGAGGGCTAGGGGCTCGGGGTGGGCGGGTCGAACGGGCAGGTGTCGATCCCGGGGCTGGCGGAGGCGATCCGAACGGCCCGCAGGCAGGCTGGGCTGAGCCAGGCCGAGCTGGCCAGGAAGCTTGGGGTCCAGCAGTCCTCGGTAGGTCAGTGGGAGCGCGGTACCACGACCCCGACGCTGGTCATGTTCCACCGGATCCTCGCGGTGGTCGGCCCGTGGCCACTGCTGGAGGCGCTGCTGCCACCCGACCAAGGCCTCGGCGCCGCGATCCTGGAAGGCATCACCGATCAGCAGGTAGAGCGGCCGGACCCGCAGGAGCTGGCCCGGCTGGTCGACCAGGGCCACTCCAACCTTGAGATCGGGCGCCGCTACGGCGTCCACGCCGGCGTTGTCGGCCAATGGCGCCAGGCTGCGGGCCTGCCGCCAGCCATCCCACGTCGCCGGCCATCACGGGAGGAGTTGGCCGACCTGGTCGCCCAGGGACTCTCCGACGAGACGATCGGCCACCGGTACGGCAGATCGGCCGCAACCGTCGCCAAGTGGCGCCAGGCCGACAGCCTCCGGCGACCCAGAGGACGGCCGTCAGCGGAGGAACTGGCCCGGCTGATCGACCAGGGTCTGTCGGACCTCCAGATCGGCCAGCGGTACGGGGTGGTGTCCGGCACCGTCAAGCTGTGGCGCTACGAAGCCAGGCTGTTGCGCTACCAGCCATCCACACGGCCATCGCCCCAAACACTCGCGCAATTGGTCGCTGAGGGGCTCACCGACCGGGCGATCGGCCAGCGCTACGGCAAGTCGCCCCAGACCGTTGTCCGCTGGCGCCTTGCCGACGGGCTGGTGCGGCAGCGCCCGACGGTGGACGTGGACGTGGCGGGGGTGCAGGAGCTGCGCGGTCAGGGCCTGCCCATCCCGGATGTCGCTGCCGCGCTCGGCTACACGCCCTCGCAGGTGTCTCGGGCGTCCCGAACGGCCAGGACCACGAGCCAACAGGGCACACCACGACCTGGCAGCGCCGATCCCGGTTCGACCGAGGGTGGTTTGGCCGATCCGCAAGGTCGTCAGTAACTGAGCCGCAGCGGGGCGCACCGCCCATCATCCGCTTCCCTCATGTTCACCAATGCGTTCACCAATGCGCCTCGCCAACTGACCCGGAGGCGCAGGGCAACAATGCTTGGCGCCTCCGGGACCACGCCGCGACGCCACCCGCAACCGGCACCGTCTGAAGGCCGACGGACTCGGTCGAGGCGGGCAGGTGCGGCAGAGGACGCCCCATCGCATGCCGATCTCGGCTCGACGAGACAGGCCACGGGCAGCGCTCGGTGGCCGAATGAAGGAGGCCAGGCATGGCCGGAACCGACGGGCTGGACTGGCGGCTGGATATCGGCCGGACCCGCAGCCTTGACATTGTTGCATGCCGCTGCTTGACCACTGCGCGACCACGCTCGGCCCGGACCTGCTCGCCGGCCTCGACATCTTGTACATCAACCACCTGATCTCCGATTCGCTGATGGTCGCCCGAGGGTTCAAGCGGCTCGGCGCCCGGCTGACCAGCATCGCCATCCCCTACAGCGGCATCTACGGCCCCGTGCAGCGCGCCGTCCACCAAGGCTTCAAGCATCTCGGCCCCAGCTTCCTGCCGCGCGTGTCCCACCCGGCTGACCACCATCGCCATCCCCTACAGCGGCATCCACGGCCCGGTGCAACGCGCCGTCCACCAGGGGTTCAAGCACCTTGGCCCCACCTTCCCGCCGCGCGTGTCGCACCCCAGCCAGTTCCCCGCCGCCATGGCGGTGGCGGCCCGCCGCGCCATCGCCCAGCTCACCCAAGGCCTGCCCGCTGGTGGGCGGTGGATGATCGTCGAGGACGGCGGATACGTCTTCCCGGCCCTGCACGACGACCCCACCCTCCACGCGCACCTGGCTTCGTGTGTGGGGGCGGTGGAGCACACCACCCGCGGCATGCTCAACGACCAGTACCTGGAGGTCGACGCCACCCCTACCCTGCCACGGCGGCTCGGTCGACCAGCGGTGACGATCGCGGGATCGCGGCTCAAGACCGCCCACGAGGGCGGCTTCATCGCCCAAGCCCTGGTGGACGAGTGCGGCTTCCTGCTCCGCAAGGACCACCAGTTCCTGCGCTACCGGCCAGTGGTCGTGGTCGGCTACGGCCGCATCGGCCATGCCCTGGCCCGCGCGCTGGCCAGCCTGGACGCCGAGGTCACCGTCGCCGACCCCAACGTCGCCGCCACTGACACCGGCGAGCCGGTGACGACGCTGGCCGAGGCGCTGCGCAGCGGGGTGTTCCTGGTGTTCGGCGCCACCGGCATCCCCTCGATAACCCCCGCCGATCTCGGGGTGTACCTCCGGGAGCGCGACAGCGACCGGGACACGCTGTATCTGGCCAGCAACCAGCGCAAGCTCAGGCTGCCGGCGAAGGCGGCCGGACCGTGCCGCCCGGAGGCGCAGCCGCACCAGGACCTCATGGCCGAGCTGAACCGACCCCGGATGTCCCACGGCGACACTTGACCCGCTGGGCGTATCCTGAGCGGCGCTTCCCCTATCTGGCCCGCTTGCTACGGGTGTTTCCGCGTTCCATGCACCTCGGAGACAGCACTGCCATGGGTCTGCTCCAAGACATCCAAAACGCGACCATCGATGCCGACCGGCCGCTCACGGCGGTGCTCCGCATGACCAAGGTGCTCGCCGCCAGGCTCGACAACTGCCTTCTCATGGAGTGGGTCGACCAGGAGCTCACCGGCTACCCGGACGATGACTCCCTGCCCGCTTACCGGGCCCGACGCAAGACACTGGTCCGGGGGACGTTCACGAACGGTTTCTGGCAGGCCAACAACGTGGAGATCCCGCCGAGCGCTGTCGACGAGCGGTTCCGCGACGGCTGGCTGTTCCACATCAGCTATCCCAACTCAGTGGCCGACTACGAGGCTATGCTGCAGGCGCTACCGGAGGGGGACTTCCGCCTTCCTTGGCCACTGGACGCCATCGGGCTGCTGCGACCCCAACCGCTTCGCGGCATGAACTGCATGGATGCCTGGTGCGTGCTGCCCCGGGTCGGGGTCATGGGAGTGCTGGAAGGAGTCCGAAACCGACTTCTGGACCTCGTCCTGCAACTCGAGCGAGAAGCACCCAACGCCGGCGAGGTGCCCTCCTCCAAGCTGCCCCTCTCCACCGAGCAGATCACCAACATCGTCGCGGCCACCATCTACGCAGGGAGCAGCACCGTGACCGACAACTCCATCCGCGTACAGGGCACGGCCGGTAACATCGTCGGCGGACACGGCAACCGTGGCCGGCAGGGCGATGTCACCATCACCCAGCAGGGCATGGGCCTGGACGCGCTCGTCGGCGCCCTTCGGGCCGCCGTCCGGCAACTGGACGGCCAATTCCCGACCGAGCAGGTCGATGCTGTGCAGGGGCTCCTGGAGGACTTGGAGGAAGAAGCCGTGGCGCCCGAGCCGGCGCGACAGCGGATGCTCCGCACGCTCAAGGGCATCACCGCGATCGCCGGTGCGGCTGGCCAGACGGGCGCCGCCGTCGTCGACGCGGCCCAGGCGATCCACCGCGCCCTTGCCAGCTAGGCAACCGACATCGCAAGAGGACGACCAAGTGATCGAGTGGCTTCCAACCAGCGAGGACCAGCTCCGTGACGCGCTCGACCAGGGGATTCTGACCGAACGGCACACCCTGGACTTCAAACGCGAGCTGCCGTCAGGCAGAGGTGAGAACAAGGAGCTCGCCCGGGACCTCGCGCAGTTCGCCGTCGACGGCGGCGTGCTGATCATCGGGGTCGACGACAACGCCCACCTCACCCCGGTGGACTTCCGGGGGCTGCGAGAGCGGATCGACCAGGTCGCCCGAGACCTCATCGATGAGCCGCTACACGTGCGCATCGAGACAATCCCAGGCGCCGACCCCCGCGAGGGCTACCTGCTGGTGACCGTCCCGCCCAGCCCGACCGCGCCGCACCAGGTCGACGGGCGCTACTACGGCCGCGGCGACACCACCAAGCACGTCCTGCCCGACGCCGAGGTCCAGCGCCTCCACCAGCTCGCCCTGCGCCGGCAGCGGCTCGCCGGCGACCTCCTCGACGCCGAGGCGCGCCGCGATCCCTTTCCGGTCGAGCGGGGCCGCCAGCATGCCCACCTCTTCGGCATCGCCCAGCCTGTCTCCGCTCGACCCGACCTGCTCCAGCAGGTCCTTAGGGATCCCACAGGCTGGCACAGCTTCATCCACGGCAAGGTCCGCAGCGGCCCCGCTGGCCAGCCGCTCGGCGACGACGCGTCCCCGGATGGGTGGGCACCGGACCTGCCCCAGCTCAGCGACATCTCCAGACGGGCGCAAGGATGGGCGCTAAGCGCACCCGGGATCCAGCCCGGCCGCCGGCTTCTGCCAGAATCTGACGGCACGAACCTCGCGGCTGCGGAGCACCGGCTGCTCGACCTGGAGATCGGCGAGGACGGCGGGCTGCGGCTGTTCTGCGGCCGCGCCTCGGACGACTTGAGCTCGAGTTATCATCGTCAGAGCGGCATCGAGGTTGTCTTCGAGAGCCTCATCCTGGGCCTCACCAAGCGCCTGGTCTTGATCGCCACGGCCGTGGCAGAGACCACGGATTACTTGGGCCGGTGGGACTTCGGCATTGCCGTGACAGGACTCCGGGGCCTGGTGTCGTGGCGGCTGGTGCAGCGTGGCGACACTTGGGTGGCCGCGCCCTTCTCCGAAGACGACTATCGCCGGACCGTGCGGGTCACCTACGAGCGGCTCGCCAAGGAGCCGGACTCGATCGTGGAGGATCTCACCGGGCAGCTGAATCGGGCGCTCGGTGGCGCGGCGCCAGTTCCACACCCTCCTGGCCAAGGTTCCTCCACCTGACGGCCATCTCGTCCGCAACACCTGTTGCACACATTGATCAGGCAATGGCATGGCCGCTGACCGGCAACATCAACACGATTACATCGTCAAGGACCCCAACGTCCCGAGAGAAGTGACGTTCTCCAGCTTGAGGCCGACTTCCTCGCTGATGACCTGGCCGCCGGTAAGGGTGGCGATGTCCTGCAGCATGGCCTTGCGGCGGTCGCCGAACCCGGGGGCCTTGACCGCGACCGACTTGAAGGTGCCGCGGATCTTGTTGACCACCAGGGTCGCCAGGGCCTCGCCCTCGACGTCCTCGGCGATGATCACCACGGGCTTGCCGGTCTGCATGACCTTCTCCAGCACCGGGAGCAGGTCCTTGACCGCGCTGATCTTCTGGTTGGCGACCAGGATGTAGGGGTCCTCCAGGACCGCCTCCATGCGCTCGGGGTCGGTCACGAAGTAGGCCGAGATGATGCCCTTGTCGAAGCGCATCCCCTCGACCGTCTCCAGCTCGATCCCGAAGGTGTTGGACTCCTCGACCTGGATCACGCCCTCCTTGCCGA
>WNGF01004090.1_pt1 | contig 19280 bp, 14 predicted proteins | sample 5400641 | NCBI WGS metagenome assembly WNGF01 (sample SAMN13153371, study PRJNA577476) | soil metagenome | isolation source: 80 cm soil or saprolite under grassland replicate 2 | place: USA:California | collected 2016-06-15
CGCGAGCCTGACGAAGGTGGGTTCAACTATTGGAGCGATCGAGTTCTCGCCTGTGGCACCGACATACGGTGTGTGAGTGCGCGACGCAGAGACGTAGCGGCAGCATTCTTCATCGAAGCTGAGTTTCAAGAAACCGGCTCGTTCATCTATGGACTCTACAAAGGTTCTCTGGGCCGCGGGCCGGTCTACACGGAGTTCTCTTCAGACAGGCAGCAGGTTGTTGCCGGAGCGAATCTTGATGCCGCGAAGCAAGCCTTTGCGGAGAGCTTCGTCAGCCGGGCAGAGTTTGCCTCGAAGTATCAGGCGAACAGCACGGGTGAATCGTTTGTCGAGGCTCTGCTGACGACCGTCAGCCAGGCCTCTGGAGTTGATCTTCGCAGTCAACGTGCAGCTCTACTCAATAGATACAACACTGGCTCGAATCTCAATCAGAGCCGCAGCCTGGTGTTGCGCGGGTTAATGGATAACTCAGACTTCCGGCGGGCTGAATACAACTCCGCCTTTGTCTTGACCGAATACTTTAGTTACCTGCGGCGCGATCCCGATCAGGGAGGCTACGCATTCTGGGTCGACAAACTCAGCAACCAGGATAATTATCGCTCGATGGTCTGCGCCTTTGTCACCTCGCGTGAATATCAACAGCGATTCAGCGCAGTGGTAACACACACCGATGCTGAGTGTGGCGAGCAATAGGATCGTCAGTACCGCAAGCTTAGACTGGAACTGATCATGATTTAGCCGCACCACTCGCCCGAGCGAGTAGGTTCGGATTAACTCTCCTGATCCCATGAGGTACTTCAATGAAGCCGCGCGGATTTGCAACCGCGCGGCTTCCGTTTATCAAGGTCAAGGTTGAAGAGAAACCCAGAGTCTCTCTCTCATGCTCCCACGGGTCGCTATCACACCGGAGCGTATCAAACACTTGGAAAAACAAAACCTCGTAGGCGGCAATCCCGATGCGATGCGCAGCGAGCCGGAGATTCTGCCCTCATTGGACGATTCGATGGCAAACACTTCAAGTGGTTTCTTCCAGATGAATTGAAACCGTTGTTTGGATGGGTTGGCGAGGGCGTTACCTTACAAGCGCACAACGGCGAATGGTGGATTGGCACGGGCAATGGACTATATAGGTTTCGGGCCGCCGCCGAACTGCCGGTGCTGGCCCATCCGCTAAAGGTTTATACAACAAGTGATGGGCTGGCGGCCCCACAGGTCTACCGGCTGTTTGAGGATTCGCGAGGCGATATTTGGGTTTCCAGCACTTCCACAGTCAACGGCCTGGCCCGTTGGAACCACGCTACCCAGACGATACAGGATCTTTCTGGAACGATTGGACTGCCCTCGCTCAAGGACAATTTGCCGCGAGACTTTGCTGAGGACCGCGCCGGCGACATTTGGGTGGGATTCAGTAGTGGGGTCGCGCGCTTTCGTCAGGGAAGTTTTAGCGTTTTTGCGGCGGAGCAGGGCAGCCAGGACCAATCACAGTTTCAAGAAATGGCGTAGCCGTCGCGAATGGCATTTTTACGGTCCAACTCGATTTTACCGTAAACGCGTTCCCCGGTACGGATCGGTTCCTCGAGATCAGCGTCAGGCCTGCAGGTGTTGGCACGCTCACGACGCTTTTGCCGCGGCAGCAGATCAGCTCGACGCCTTACATCAGGCACAGGCAAGGAATCAGCAGCAAGACAATCAACTCGAACGGCAGCAGGCGCAAATCAAGCTGCAGCAGCACGAGATTTATGGATTGAAGAAGCTGGTCTGCCTGGATCATCCGAAGGCGGAGATCTGCGAACAGGCGACGAAGCCATGAACGGCATACGTCGCGATCAACTCACTAGCATACCGTTGTTGGTGATGCTAATGGTCCTATCTACCCACAACGCTCTCGCACAAAGTGCGAGCAGCGCGGCAACGCCGCGCTCAGAAGGTAGCCAGAGGTGCAACCTCTGGATCCCGGTCCTGTGCAGGCTCCGCGCGTTGAAGACGCGCCAGAATTGCTTGATCTCTTTTATCAATCGTCAATCGCCTCGAACTCCGCTGTGAGTTTTAGAAGACGATGCGACTGGAAGGGTAAAAAGGGGGCATTTTTCACAGAAGAAGATGCGACTGCATACAGAAGAGGATGCGACTAGTTTGGCAATGTACACAAGTCGTTGCGACTAGTTTTGGCGCAGCGACAATATCCATTGACAACGCGAGCGTTGGCCCGCGAAGAAGGTATTTGGCTGGACAAAAGCCGCACTGGATCCCGAGGGAAGAGGCCTGATGGTTAATGATTGCACCTCTCCAAAAGCGAACCATTGGTGAAGGGCTTCTTCAGCCATGTGATGCATTATGGAGCACTTTTGATAGATACTTAAGACATTATGTGCTTCGAGTATGTCGCCCCGTTCGGCCGGAAGTTAACATAATCGATCTGATCAGAACCAATGGCGGAATTCCTGGCGCCGCTCAATTCGAAAAAAAGCTGCTTGTTCCACTTATCCGGCGTGGCGGGCGATTTCTGATTCTCACCCGCTGCTCGACACCGCACATCCATATCTCGAGCTGGTAGACGCCCCAACCCCGAATTCCCTCAATGTGGGGCTTATTGACTCTCGTCGTTCCTAAACAGCCTCAGGTCGATTGCATTCGCCAGCGCCTCGTAACCGGAGTCGTTTGGGTGTCCGTGGTCTCCGCTATCGTAGATAGGAAGGATCTTAGTCGGAGAATTAGGGTCACGCAGCACAAGATCAAAGTCGATCACACCATCATATTCTCTACTCGTGCGGATCCACGCATTGACCAGTTGGCGCTTAACCTCCTTCGCGGGCGAAAAGACTGGGAATGGGGTTCCCGGCAGGAGAAACCCTTCCACAGGGGTCAGAGTGCAGCCGAAAATTTTTAGTCCTTTCGCATGGGCGCGCTGGATGAGTTGCCTGTGGCCCTGGATGATCTGCTCGACGGTGACCTCCTCGGCAGGGTTCAATGTAAAGATGTCGTTGGCCCCGTGCTGAACAAGGATGTGCGTCACTCCGGTTTGGGCCAGCACGTCCCGGTCGAATCGGGCTAAGGCATTGGGGCCGAGGAAATCGTGAAGCAGTCTGTTGCCGGCCAGTCCTTCGTTCAGCACGCCCATCGCCCGGTTGCCGGGTTGCGCCAGGAGCCGCCGGGCGAGTTGGTCGGGCCATCGTGTGTTGGCGTCTACGGTCGACTGGGAACCATCCACGATCGATTCGCCCAGGGCCACGATCGCCCCCGTTCGCTCGGACACAACTACTTCCACTCCGGCTAGCCAGAACCGTGCCAGTGTCGTAGAGCTAACCGGCATCGCCACGCTCGCGGTAAAATCTCCGGGCGGAGAGATGAATGAGGTCTGCCGCCCCTCGAAGTGCCAAGTCGCTGGTCCAGTATTGCCGGGCACGAAGAGGCTAACTGCTATGTCGCTTAGCTCGGGTACGTTGAGTTCCACGGGGTCACTCACAACAAGCGCGCCGGGTGGGATTGTGATAGACGGAATGCCACCGAAGGTCAATGTTCTGTCGGACCCTGGGACTGTCGACGCTTCCGTAGCACGTAGTGCGATGTGGGCCGCTCCAATCACCACGCTACTCGATCCAAAAGTGGATAGCCGGACGCGTACCCAAGAGCCTCCGACGCTGATGTGTACGATTTGCCGGAGAGTTTGGTTGTTGAAGCCAGTGTTGGAAAGCCCAGGGACGCCAAGGTCCGGCTGGTGCAATGCGTTGCCCCAAGTGCCAACCCAGTGTCCGTTCGCATAAGTTTCGCCGGCTTTGGATGCTTGCGCGTGGCCGGCCGCCGCGAATGCGCCGGCTGCGAGAAACGCGAAAGCCATCCAGCCAAGCACACGCCACACCAACTGCGGATTGTTTCGTCGACTTGCTACGTTGTTGATAGATACTCTCGATGTCTTCACTGAGACCTCCTCTAAAGTTACAAGTGGGATCGCTCATCCCATCTCCAGGGATTGCGGCTGCCCAAGCTGGACAGCACCAGCGAGAATAGGCGCTGCGTCGCGAAATGAAAGTCGTCTCTACGTCCAATCCACATCATCAGCTAAGCCATTGAAAAGAAATGATTGTGACGTGCTCATCGCGCGAGTATCATCACGCAAATGCCGATCGATTCGATGCTCCCGCAGTCCCCTCGAGCGACGAAAGTAGCCTTTGGTCCTTTCGAGTTCGATCCGGCTTCGGGGGAATTGCGGAAGAACGGATACAAAGTCAAACTCCCACGGCAACCCGGGGAGATACTCGCCGCGCTGATCGCAGGTTCCGGTGAAATAGTTACTCGCGAAGATCTTCGTATCCGCCTGTGGCCCGGGATCAACTCTGGGGACTTCGAACACGGTGTCAACGCGGCGGTCAATAAATTAAGGCAGGTACTTGGTGATGCCGCCACCGCGCCCCGGTATATCGAAACGCTCCCGGGGCGCGGTTACCGCTTTGTAGCGCCGATATCGCCGGTGAGCGAGCGCATTCTGGAATTGGTTCCCGCCCTTGAGGCGGCGGAACTGCAGCGATCGCCGAAACGCGTATTATGGGTCGGTGCGGGCACCGCTGTCGGGGCCGCTCTGGCGCTGCTTCTGGTATTTTGGGTTGCCGGTCAGCGTTCGCCAGTTCTTTTCAAGCCAACCCGGTTTCTGATTTACCCCCCGAAGGGGTACTACCTTGAAGCGGGAGGTCTCCGGCAATCGTTCGCCCTGTCTCCGGATGGCGAGCGAATCGCCTTCACAGCCAAGGACGCGAGCGGCGCGTTCCGACTCTTTCTCCGCGATTTCTCGGAACCGGAATCCCGTCCGGTTGCCGATGGAGAAGGCGCGTATTCGGTTGTCTGGAGTCCGGACGGGCAGACCTTGCTATTTACTTCCAAAGGTAAGCTGCGCCGTGTTGGTGTCAACGAGTCCTTGAGTCAAGTCGTCTCGGACTCCACCCCATACTTCTCCTCGGCGATCCCGTTCGGGTCAGGTCGCTTGCTCGTGTCCAACCACAGAAACTCCGGTGTGATCCCTTCATCGGGAGGGCCGCCGCACCCGATTGACCAGTGGTACTCGTGGGCGCAGTTGCTGCCGGGTGGACGAGACTTTCTTTATACCATCGACGATCCGCAACTTGGTTCCATGCGCGCGCGCATTGCGGCGACAGGAAGCAGCGAACAAGGCGTCGAGGTTGTTCAATCCGATTCCCGCGTGCAGTACACGAGTTCGCTCCACTCCGCCGGGGGATACCTGGTTTATTTGCGCGCCGGAACTCTGTGCGCGCAACCGTTCGACTTGGTCGCACGACGGGTCACCGGGGACCCGACGACCATCGCCGCGCACGTCCCTGCTTTTGGATATAGCGGCGCGGCCGATTTTTCGGTTTCGGCACGTGGCGTGGTTGCCTACCAAACCCATGTCAGCCGCTCGCAATTCATCTGGGTGGACCGGATGGGTAAACGGCTTTCTGATGCGAGCCCTGCCGGGATCGATGCCAGCTACGTGCGCCTTTCGCCGGACGGACGCTCGCTCGCATCTGCGGTTTTCGATGTTGACCGCGGTGTCACCGATGTGTGGCTGTATGACAGCCGCACTGGAACCGGTCGCAAAGCAATCTCAGGTCCTGGCATTTCGCATGAACCCGTGTGGTCGCCCGACTCCCGCCGTTTGGTGTATCTGTGGGACCGTAGTTGGCCGGCGCTTGCCCTCAGTTCGTTGGATGGAACTCCCGATCCGGAACCGTTGCCGAATACCGGCGTTATGGCTCCCACCGACTGGTCGCCGGACGGCCGGTTTATCCTCTACAACAACTCTACCCTTCCGGCGATCACCCAACGTTTTCAATCGGATGTGTTCGCCATAGACATGGCTCGTGGCCGCAAAGTAATTCCCCTCCTCAGAACGCAGTATTTCGAATACGGCGCGGTTTTTTCTCCGGACGGCAAATGGCTCGCATTCTTATCCGATGAATCCGGAAAGGCCGAAATCTATATACAGGCGATCGACCGCGGCGAGGATTCGTTACGCGTGACCGGAGACCGCTTTCTCATATCCCGCCAGGGAGCGCAATGCCTGCGCTGGCGCAAAGACGGCAGGGAACTCTACTACCTGGGATTGGACGGACAAGTATACGCCGCACCACTCGCTTTTCGCCCAGCGTCAGTCCAAGCGGGGAAGCCCGAGGCGCTTTTCACGATCGATCCCGAAGCCTACTCCACCTTTCACTCGGTTGTCTCGTTCGACGTTTCCGCTGATGGCAGCCGCTTCGTGATTCCTTCGATGACTCCGGGCGATAGCTCAGCGGTGGTAGTCCTGCAGGATTGGGAGTCGCTGGTGGCAAAATGAAAGTTACGCTCGATGAGTCTTCGGCCGGAAGTTAACATAATCGATCTGATCAGAACCAATGGCGGAATTCGTGGCGCCGCTCAATTCGAAAAAAAGCTGCTTGTTCCACTTATCCGGAGCGCGATGGTTGTCGTGATTCGCGGCGGGGCTCCCAGCGCTCTCGCCCCAGCGCTGCGGGAATCCGTGTGGGCGATGGACAAGTATCAGCCGATTGGCAGCATCAATACAATGAATCAAGTGCTATCCGCGCGTCGCGCGCGACAGCTTCACAAAGGACTCTGCGACCGCACGCCGAGCGGTGATGTTCTTCTGACTCACATCGACCATCACCCTGCCGCCGGAATCGATATGAGACAGCCTCCCCTGGCGCGACTTCGCCTTCAGCCCAGCCACAACCAGATCCTCTTAGAATTCCTGGTGTCTTTGTGTCTTGGTGGTGTACAGTTTCGCCGCTTTCACCACCAAGACACCAGGACACCAATTTCACTCCGCAGCCACCCCCGCCAAGGGGTTACGAGATCGCAGAGAATAATCGGGCAAAAGCATAGCCTCCACCTGGTCTCCGCTGTGCAGGCTATCGCGATCGCCCGGAAATATCACCGTTGCATTCGCCCGGGAGAATCCGATGATGTCCGCGGATCCTTTCCACCGGAGCGGCTCGATTTTCCATCGGTCCTGGTCCCAGGTCACCCAGGCCGGAAGAAAAGCGGTCCTGCCGGGCTTTTGCTTCATATCCTGAAGCAGGCAGCCTCGAATGCGAGGGAGCTCGGGTCTGGTAAGCCCGCACATATGCCCCAAGGGCCGGGCGAACGAAACTTTCGAAGGCCATGAATGTTGATACAGGGTTTCCGGGCAAACCGAAGATCAGCTTGTCACCCTTGCGCGCAAACACCGCGGGTTTTCCGGGCTTCATTGCGACTTTACTAAACAGGATCTGCAAGCCGAGCTCATGAAACAAGTCCCTTTACGAAATCATACTCCCCCATGGACACGCCGCCGGTTCTAGCAGGTCGCTAGTCAGATGGTCCTGTTAGAATGGAGATTGCCATGAGCGTTCAGACAATCCAAACCAAAACATCCACGCGAAAAGGATGAGTTTCCCACGCGTAACAAGCTCTGGAATCCGATTGCTGCTTGTCGGAAGTTTCGCAGCCGCTCTAGTCGCTTGTGAGATCGATACCAGAGTTTCCATTTCCAAACCCAGGGTTCCGCCAACATTTCATCTAAGCGGGAGTGGAAAGGCGGCAAGTTTCATTATCGTCGGGCCATATACCAAGGCCGAAGACCTGGATTCCTACACTGCGGATGTCGAAGTAATTTGGGAACTACTATCTCAATCGTACGGGAAAAGAGACTTCGACGAGGTACCTCCAATTACTTATGGTGTTGTTCCGCCAGGCTTTACTCAGAAGAAACCGGCCTCTGGGTCCCCTCCACCGCTGGGAAGAGGGGAAGTACTATAAGATTGCGGCGCCGAGCGTAAATGCAGGTTTTAGGACGTTGTGCTTCAAAATAGAACAAGCCAGCGCGATGAAGGTGCCGTGCCGGGAGCGGTAATGTCACCGTGGCCTGATCATGTGGCCTCGGCGCGCACATAACAATGGCATGGAGCTCGTGAAGGCTCCGCTAAAAAATTCCAGATCACAGGAATCAGTACCTACGCTCAGTCGCATCCTCTTTTGTAATCAGTCGCATCCTCTTTTGTGTAGTCGCGTCCTCTTCTAGAAATCACATCCGCGCACCCCGGTCGCTAACCGCAACCGGTACTGACTGTGCCGCGCGAACCCGCTTCGGGCGTCTTCAACGCGCGGCATTTCCATGGCTCTGATCCAGACGTTGCACGTCTGGCTACCTTCTTGGCGCCGCTCCGCGGCGAATTCCCCGAATACCGTCAGGCGTATCCGATGACCTGCGTTTTCCCACGGTCGCTACCGCTCCCGGTTCTGTAGCCAAGACTCAAAGAGCCCCCCGCATCGTAGCGACCGGATCTTGTATTCAATGGCTGCTATCACCCTTCTTTTCCTCGTTTGAAGTCAGGATCCGGTCGCTACCGCTCCCGGTTCTGTAACCAAGAAAATTCACCGTCCGCAATCAGCGTTGCTGTGCGTGACCACTGAGCTGAAGCGCATTTGGTACTCGGCCGAAGTAATGAACGAGCACACCATGCCGCGAGAATTTCCTGGCTCGCGGTTGTTCAAGATGTTCAGCCAGAAGTCGTAACCCGCTTGATCCGGATCGCGACGCAAGTAGCCGAAGTACTCCGCCAGCACAAAAGCTGAGTTGTAGTTGACTTGTTTGAATGTTGAGTCGTCGGCCAGCTCCTGCAACACCAACGCCCGACTCTCGTTAGTGGTCGTGCCGCTCATGTAGTTGCTGATCAAGCCAGCGCGTTGACTGGTGAGATCAACTCCTGACGATTGCTGCACGCGCTGAATCAGCGCCTCGACAAATGAATCTGCGTTCATGTCCGCTTGATACCTCGCGACAAATTCCGGGCGTTGCACGAAGCTGTTCACGAACGCCCACTGCTCCGCTTCCAGATTCGCGCCGCCGATTACTTGTTGCTGATCGTTTGAGTACTCAGCGAAGGCCGGCCGGCGCCCGAGTGCGCCCACGTACAAGTCGTAAATGAACGAACCGGTTTGTTGGAATTCCTGTTCGACAAAGAACGCCGCCGAGACATCGATGCGCCGCGCGCGAATGCAAACCGCATCACCATTGCAGCGATTAATCTGCTCGCTCCAATATTCAAAGCCATCCTGATCCGGTTCGCGATTGAGGAAGTCGAGATACTGCTGCCGCACGAAGTACTCCGTCGTGTCGATCGCATTCGCGCTCGCCACTGCATCCGCAGTGGCAGTGAACACCGCATCAGTCTTGTTACCGACAAGCGAGAAGGAGCGGGCTGGCGGACTGAATTGATAATTCGCCAGCGACGGCGTGACGTTGTAGAAGTTGTCCGTGTCAATGTTGGCAAAATCATAGTTGCCGCTACCGTCGGTGATCGTCGTCATCGCCCGCTGACCGGTTAATCTGATCACTACACCGGCGAGTGGTGCGCCGTCCGAGGAGGTTACTTGACCGCTGATGGTTGCCGGCGCTGCCGAAGGATTTGTCTGAACCACCGTGAAAGTGTTTCCCGCGATGGTCATCGTTCCGGTGCGTGGCGAAGACGTGGGATCGACACTGTAGTTGACTGAGCCGTTGCCCGTTCCTGAGCCACCGCCAGTGATATGAACAAAGCTGGCATTGCTGATCGCGGTCCACGAGCAGCTGGCGCTGGTGATGACGTTGACGCTGCCGCTGCCGCCAACAGTCGGGAAGAAGCTTTGATTCCCGGATAGCGCGAAGCCGTTGACGATTAGCGTTGCCGCGGTCGTGGTGGCGGTATTGCTGGTGTTGGTGAAGACCGCGCGGAACTTGTTGCCGTTCTGCGTTGTGTTGGCGGTAAATGAAAGCGTCGTGGACGTGGCTCCGGCAATGTTGTTGAAGGTGGCGCCGCCGTCAGTGCTTATTTGCCACTGAACCGTGGGGCTGGGAGCTCCATTCGCGGCCGCCGTGAAAGTCGCGGTGGCGTTGTCACAAACCGTCGCATCGACCGGATTGGCGCTGATTGTCGGGGAGGTGTTGGCCGTCACGGTGATATTCAGAGTACCGGTAACGGTCGAACTCCCATCGCTCGCTTGCAAAGTAAAGGTAGCAGTTGACGCCTCGGAACTCGCAACGATGTCAGCCGTGATATTTCCGTCCGAGTTGATGATGTTTGAAATCGTCACGCCATTTGCTGGATTGGCGGAGGTGACTGTGATGCTCACGCTGCCGTTGCCCCCGTAGTTCGTGACCGTAGCGATTTGTGAATTGCTAGGCGCCGAGCCTTGCTGTCGTGACAAACCGGTTGCCGTCACGATCGTGGGGGTGTTCAGCAACACCGACACAGTGTCGGAATCAACGTTTGCGACGACCAGATCAAGCTTGCCATCTCCGTTCAAATCGCCCTTGGTAACGGATACTGGATCGTCGCTAGTGTCAAAATCTTGTTTGGCGGCAAAGCTCGGAGTGTCAGTGCCTGGAGCGGTGGTGTTCAGCAACACCGAGACGTTGTCGGAATGAGAGTTCGCGACGGTCAGATCGAGCTTCCCATCTCCGTTCAGATCGCCCACCGTGATCGAGGCGGGATTGAAGTCCGTGGCGAAGTCTTGTTTGGCTGCAAAGCTGGGAATTGCTGCGCCGGGTGCGGTGTTGTTGAGTAACACCGAGACAGTGTTGGAAACGAGATTCACGACAGCCAGATCGAGCTGGCCATCCCCGTTGAGATCGCCGACCGATACTGATACTGGTCTGACGCCAGTGGGAAAGTCATGGAGCGCGGCAAAGCTGGGTGCCGCAGCGCCCGGCACAGTAGTGTTTAGCAACACCGAAACGGTACTGGAATTAAAATTCGCGACGGCCAGATCGAGCTTCCCATCGCCGTTGAGATCACCTACCGAGACGAATCGTGGGCCGTCGCCCGTCGGAAAGTCCTGTTTGGTGGCAAAGGTAGCCGCGGATGCACCTGGGGCTGTAGTGTTGAATAACACCGACACAGTTGAAATCAAGTTCGCTACGATCAGATCAAGCTTCCCATCTCCGTTGAGATCACCCACCGTGACGGATACAGGGTCATCGCCCGTCACGAAGTCCTGCTTGGCGGCAAAGCTTGGTGTGGCGGCACCCGGCGTAGTTGTGTTGAGCAGCACTGACACGTTGTTTGAATTAATGTTCGCGACGACCAGATCGAGCTTTCCATCGCTGTTCAAATCGCCGACCGTGATGGACACCGGGGCGGTGCCCGCTGCGAAATCGCGTTTTGCGGTAAAGCTAGCAGTAGCGGAGCCGGGTGCGGTCGTGTTCAGCAGCACCGATACTGTGTTGGAACCAGCGTTCACGACTGCCAGATCAAGCTTGCTGTCTCCGTTCAGATCGCCCAGGGTAACGGATCGTGGGTTAGCGCCAGTGTCCACGTCTTGTTTGACGGCGAAGCCAGGCGTGGCGGTGCCCAGGTTGGTGGTGTTGAGCAACACCGACACGGTGCTGACATGAAGATTCGCGACTGCCAGATCAAGCTTGCCATCCCCATTCAGATCGCCCACTGCAATAAATAACGGAGCCTCCCCGGTGTCGAAGTCCTGTTTGGCAGCAAAGCTGGGTGTGGCGGCACCAGGCGCGGTGCTATTGAGGAGCACTGACACATTGTTGGAATTGAAGTTCGCGACGATAAGGTCCAGCTTTCCATCCTCGTTTACATCGCACAACGTGACGTGGATCGGGCCCGTGCCTGTCGCGAACTCCTGGTTGGCGGAAAAGCTAGCGGTCGCAGCGCCCGTGGCAGTCGTGTTGAGCAGCATCGACACAGTATTGAAAATGAAGTTGACGATCGCGAGATCGAGCTTGCCGTCCCCGTTCATATCGCCCATCGAGACGAATGCCGGGCCGTCGCCAACAGCGAAGTCCTGGATACCGGAAAAGGTGCAGGTCGCGGCAGCCGGTGCGGTGGTGTTCAGTAGCACCGTCACGGTGCTGGAATTGAAATTCGCGACCGCCAAATCAAGTTTGCCATCCCCGTTCAAATCACCCACAGCTACTGATAATGGGCCGTCCTCCGTGGCGAAGTCCTGTTTCGCGGCAAAGCTGGGAGTGGCGGCACCCGGGGCAGTGGTGTTGAGCAGCACCGAGATGGTGTTGGAAAGAAGGTCCACAACCGCCAGATCGAGCTTGCCATCCCCGTTCAGATCACCCGTGGTGACGTATATTGGGCCTTCGCTGGTGGCCACATCCTGTTTGTCAGCAAAGCTGGGTGTGGCTGCGCCCGGTGCGGTGGTGTTGAGCAGCACCGAAACGGTATTGGAATTAAAGTTCGCGACTGCTAGATCAGGCTTGCCATCCCCGTTCAGATCGCCCACCGTGACGGATACCGGGCCGGCGCCCGTGGCAAAGTCTTGTTTGGCGGCAAAGCTCGTTGTGGTGGCGCCCGGCGCGGTGGTGTTGAGCAGCACTGACACGGTGTTGGAATTAAGGTTGACGACAGCCAGATCGAGCTTGCCGTCGCCATTGAGATCGTTCCCTGAGACCGATCGCGGGCTGGCGCCCGTGGCGAAGTCCTGTTTGGCAGCAAAGGTGGGAGTGGCGGCCTGCGTGGTTGGTCCGCCGATAGCGGCTGCCAGAAGCGCCGCCATCAACACCAGCACTATCAACAGCACCTGATGACGGGAGATGAAACGACGCGAACGATGATTGGCCAGACGAGACCAAGAAGCTGAAGGACTGAAAGCGAACTGCATAGATATTCTTCGATAGGGCGGCAACAAGTGCGTCGCGCACTTGCGGGGTTAAAATCCGGTCACAGGAGAGATAAAAGGAAATCCGTCCTGATTTCTTCTGACGAGATTAAGAGATCTCGCGCCAGACAATTCGGAATTTAATGCGCAGACGACTATTCGTCTTGGCAAACTCTTGTGATCTTCTCAGTATTCAAAATCTCTCCCTTGGAAATTTGTCGCAATTCGCTTCAGTGCAGATTGCATGCCGCGAAACCGGCGGCGAAATTTTTGCCCTTAGCTTCCACTTGATTATTGGAAATGTGAGAGAGTTGCGGAGAAAACGTGTACGGGTACCGCGAAGAAGCAGAACCGATCCGCAAGTGGTCTACGATATTTAGTAGTTAAAGAGCTTAGCTTTGGCAGGCGAGCTACGATATGCGGTGGGCGGAACGTTTGATTCCCAACGCTTCCATCCTGTGTCGCAGCGTATTCGGATGCATACCAAGAGTCTTCGCGGCGCCGTTTGCAGCCTAGCTGCGACAACGAAACGCCAACTTCAATACCTTCGTTGGCAGCCGAGCCGGTTTGACCAATGCGACGGGCGGCTTCAACTCCTTTTTCGGAGGAAACGCGGGAAACAGCAACAACACAGGCAATAGTAATTCCTTCTTCGGTTATCAGGCAGGCCTATCTAACTCTGGCGGCTCCAGTAATGCGTTCTTCGGCTCGCAAGCAGGTGAACAAAATACACCTCAGGGCCAGAACACGTTCATCGGTGACAGTGCTGGATCTGCCAACGGATTAAATGACACAAACAACCTTGCCAACTTGAACACCTTCATCGGCAGCGCGGCTGGGGCGAGCAATACCACTGGAAGCAGAAACACAATCATTGGCGCAAGCGCAAATCTGGCTGCCGGCAATCTCACCAACGCGACGGCTATCGGCGCAAAGGCACTAGTCTCTCAAAGCAATGGTGATCGGAGCCATTTCAGCTCGATTCTTGGGTGTTGAAGCGACGCAGATAACAATCTGCGCGGCTTCGCTTTCTTCGCGCGACAAGCTACAAGCCCTTTTACCACAGCCGGATCAGCATCGCTCGCTCTAACTCGCCGCGCGCCACAACTAACAGAATTTCCGTTGACCTTGCTGGAGACTCGGAGTATCGTCTGCCCCACATCCAGAATGTTTTGCGAGCTGCTCAATTCTGGGTTGTCTTGCCTGCGATCCAACCAGTGTCGGCATGCACTTTAGGCCGCGCACGCCACCTATCCTCGCGATGCCCAACAGGAGGAGGTCCCGTCATGCGTGAATCTATCGCTTTAAGGAATTCTTTGCTTACTCTCTTGCTTTTTGTTACCGCAAGCGTCACCGCTGCGCAAACTACAACCTTTACTTACCAAGGCAAACTGCAAGAGGGTGGCGCACCAGTTAACGGAAGTCGCGATATGCAGTTCAGCTTGTTCGATACAGCCAACCTTGGCACGGGCACCCAGCACGGTTCAACGGTGACGCGACCCGCCGTACAAGTAACCGGCGGCATCTTCACTGTGCAGCTTGATTTCGGCGCGTGTGGAGATTGCTTTGATGGAGCAAATAGATTTCTGGAGATCGCCGTCAAGCTGACCACCAGTGCGACCTACACGACGCTGGACCCTCGTCAGCCGATGACGTCAACGCCCTACGCAATTCGCAGCCTGAATGCCACGACCGCAAATGGATTATCAACCGCATGTGTTAATTGCGTGACCAGCAGCCAGATTCTAAACATTTCCGGAAGCCAGATCAGCGGCCAGATACCGGTGGCGAGCGTGCCTCCAGGCAGCACTAACTACATTCAGAACACGACTGTTCAACAGACGCCGGCCAACTTCAATGTTGCCGGCAACGGCACGTTGGCGGGAACACTTTCCGCCGGTACGATCAATTCAACCCAATACAACATTAATGGGAATCGCGTTTTGAGTATTCCCGGCGTGGACAACACCTTTGTTGGCCTAAGCACCGGGGCGGCGAATTCATCTGGTATCAGTAATTCGTTTTTCGGGCGAAGCGCAGGAATCAACAACGATGACGGCAACTTCAACTCCTTCTTTGGTGTCGGGGCCGGTTTTTCCAATGTCAGCGGCAGTGAAAACTCTTCGTTCGGGTTCCAATCGGGCAATACCTTTGCGAGCGGGAATGACAACAGTTTCTTCGGCTACCGAGCAGGCTTATCCAGTACGGGCAGCAATCAGACGCTGATCGGCGCGAACGCGAACGTTGGAACACCTGGTCTTGTTAACGCAACTGCGATCGGCGCGAACGCCAGAGTCGATCAAGGCAATACGCTAGTGCTGGGCAGCATTGCTGGGATCAATGGTGCCACAGCGAGTACTAGCGTCGGGATCGGCACTCCAACACCCGGAACAAAACTTGACATCGTCACTGACGGCGTCCTCGACACACTCAGATTGCGTAATACTAATCCGACGAACCCGCGATCATTCAGGATCGGTCCTGGAGTTGGCTCGCCATTTGTTTTCGGTATCTACGACGACAATGCGAATGCCACCCGATTGTCGATTGACGACGCAGGAAACGTGGGCATTGGTATGATCGGAGCCTCAAGCAGACTTCATGTGAACGGAAACGTGGTGGTAAATGGTGTTATAACAACAGGTCTCGGTTCGCCGGGTGACATAAGCAACGCCCTGTGCCTCAACAACTCGAACCAGATCGGCTTGTGCTCTCAGATCCCCCAGCCCAAGGCGCCATCCGGTAGCGGAGTAGATCGCCAACAGCAACAAATCAGGAGTCAGCAGGCTGAGCTAAAACGGCTGCAGCAACAGCTCGTGGATTTAACAGCAAACCTCGCCGCGTTCAAGCGACTGGTATGCATCAATCATCCGACTGAAGACCTCTGCAAGTGAGAAAGAAATGATCCACGCGCATCACAGGAGATAACACTAACAAGATTTCGAGTGAGCTGGGCTAATCCACTGCGAGTACCGGTTCACGTTCAGCGCATTTGTCGAGGTAGGCGGAAAGCCGCACGGTATCGCTATCGTTCATGTTGCTAATGGATACAGCTACGAGCCTTTTTCCCTTGCCCGGTTCGCCCTTGGAACGCTCGTGCGAGATAACGGAGACGACAGCCTCAATTGGGCCATTGGGCAGATCGATGGTTACGAAGAAAAGCTGACCAACACGAGAGAAGTCCTCGTCCTTGAACTTCGTTCCCACGAATGATAAGGACAGACCGTACTTACTTATCGACTCACAGTGGCCTCGCGAGGGTTGAGAATAGGAAAACTTCCCTGTGTCCAGGTTTTTCTCTGCCAGATGTATAGTTGCCGGCAGGTGAGCTGTGTATCTGGGGACACGGCGCCGAGTACCGCCGGAGTCTACCTCCAAGAGCGGCGCCCTCTCTAATCTGCCGAATGGATCGAGACCCTTGAATTCCAAACCGCACTTGTTGCAAAGAAGTACCCGCAGACCCATAAACCGTAGCGGTATCGGGGGATCGTTGTAACCGCGCTGAATACGCGAACTCTTGCACCTCGGGCACCGCATGGCAACTGCGATCCTATCAATATCCTGGGTTGCGGGCTACCCTTACTGGGACGCAAATTCAGAAGTCCTACTGGTGAGTGCAATAAAAGTCAAAAAAGGCCTGCTCAGGGAATCCTGGCAGGCCTTTCATATTGAAATAATCCCGGCGACTTCCTACTCTCCCACACAGTTACCCGCGCAGTACCATCGGCTCCAGCAGGCTTAACTTCCGTGTTCGGGATGGGAACGGGTGTGACCCTGCCGACAAAATCACCGGACCCGTGCTGCCAAGTGCATCGCTCTTGGTGGATAGCTTGTTCCATGTGATCATACAAATGTGGCCGAGCCGTTCCTATACCAATTTGAATGGAATCCCCGAAAGGCTCGACAGAATCTTAACAAGCATGGTGTGGACTTCGAGCGGGCGGCGACAATCTTCTTAGATCCCATGTCTCTGTCAGAATTTGATAAGGAACATAGCCAGACTGAGGACCGATGGATCACCATGGGCCTGGATCGAACGGGAACGTTGCTGGTAGTCTGCCATGATTACCGCAACGAGACAGAATCAAGCGCTCGAATTCGTCTGATTTCAGCCCGCAAGGCAACGAAGAATGAAATCAAACAATACAAGAAGAAATAATATTATGAAACGCGAATACGACTTTTCCAAGGCTGTACGAGGAAAGTTCTACCGAAAGGGCGCTGAGTTACGTCTGCCGATTTATCTGGATGCCAAGGTTCAAGCACAACTAGAGCGCCTGGCGCGAAAGAACGGGAAAGAGGTGGGTGAGATGGTCAAGCAGCTTGTTCAAAAGGAAATAGAATTGATTGAAAAGTTTACGTAAGAAGAGTCTATGAAGAAGGCTAACTCAGAACTCAATGATTGGTCGCGCCACCTGACTTACTAAACTTATAATTCACTCATCTCTAAATAACGATCGGGTGTAGCGACTGTGCGCCGATGGGACATGTTTTTAACGGATTTTGCAGGATGGAAACAGGAGTTCATGACAGTCAGTTCAAAGATTCGAATTTACGACTTGGCTAAGGAGCTTAGGGTCGACACCAAACGACTCATCGAGGATGTTCGGAGGGAGGGCATCAGCATACGCGTGCCGTCGAATAGCATCTCCAGCCAACTCGCAGAAAAGATCCCCATAAAGTACCGTCCGAGGAAGAACGCGCCCTCAAACCGAGCGAGGGCGACTAAAAAAAACCCATCTGTTCAGACGTCACCACTTGCTCAGGCACACCCGTCGATAAACAGTGTAGTAGTAAAGCGGCCAACGAAGGATTGCCCTCTATGTACTTACAGTTGCCACTCACGATCAGCCCTCAACATTCATTTTCTAGAAGATCACTCAAACAACGTCATCAGCGGCGCGTTGCGCCGTCACTTTACCGTATCCGAAGTTGCAACTGGTCTCGGTGTAGATACTGACAGGATTCTTGAGGCAGCAACGCTCGTCGGCTATGAATTCATTGCTGAATCCGATCTTGTGGTACCTGACTTCTTGCCAAAGATTCTGACTGTTCTAGCAGAGTACAAGGAATCGGTCGCGGAGATTCAAAACAGGCTTGGCTCTGATGTTTTCGTGAAGATCCAGCGCAAGCGCTTTCGCGAACTCAGGGAGCTAATTGATGCCTGCCTTCGTGGAAAGACGACTAGTAAGGAAGACGAAGAGCTGGCAACCAACGAACAGCAAAAGCTGCTGCTGTACGTGCGCATGCTCGAATTGAAGGTTAACGACAAGCGTGATGCGAATGTAGAGTTTCGAAAGAAAGTAGTCAGAAGAATCGCCGAGGACATCGAAGCTCTCGAGACCCGCCAAATGATAGCGGCGGCGAAGCGGGTTCCCTGGAGATTGCTTCCTCCCGGAAAATACTCCTTTCCTCGAATAATCCAGCATTTTAGGTATTTATCAAAGCACAGAACGTTCGTTGAATACGACGAAGATCGACTAGAGAGAATTCACAGTCTTGGACCAGACGACAAATATATCGGCCAAGCGGAGTTTGAGGGATACGTGGTTTTCTATTTTTGTGAGGGGCCTAGTGCTGTTCTTGAATGCCCTGAACCGAACAATGCAATATATGTTTTCGGGGACAACTGGAAATCATTATCTCGCCTTACCAAAACCGATCTACTGAACAGTCAGCGCGATTTCGACCGAGTGATTCACAAACGTGGTTGGTTTTCGAGGTTAAAATCAGTAATGGTGAAACGTGGCACTAACGTTTATCAGCGACGCATGTCAAACTATTAAAGTCTGTTGCCTTGGAGCAGAACTCCGGTTAAAGCAGAAACATGAATTACTTGGCTGGTGGTGTTTCTGAAGACCGCTTCCTCATGGAGCCGACAAAACGTGAAGCCCGCTCAGCTTTTTTACTGAGTGGGCTTCGTTAAATAATCCCGGCGACTTCCTACTCTCCCACACAGTTACCCGCGCAGTACCATCGGCTCCAGCAGGCTTAACTTCCGTGTTCGGGATGGGAACGGGTGTGACCCTGCCGACAAAATCACCGGAAAACCGTTTGTGATTTTAGATTTTTAATTTTAGATTTTTGATTGAGCAGCGAAAAACCAACTCGAACCAAAATCTCTTTCTAATCAAAAATCGGAAATCGGAAATCAAAAATCGTAAAAGGGCTTTGAGAATCGAATAGTGCTGTCAGGCAAGTCTCAAAATCAACATAAAAATTCTAAGCTAATTGATTTCAAGATCTGAAGATCTCAGATTGGTGATCTGAGATTCAATCCCAGACTTCACGCAAGCGCGAATGCTTGTTGCTTGAGTAAATTTTATGGTCAAGCCAAGGGACTGATTAGTACTGGTCAACTGAGTACATTACTGCACTTACATTTCCAGCCTATTAACCTCGTGGTCTACGAGGAGTCTCACTGGCAGGAATAATCTTGGGTCTGGCTTCACGCTTAGATGCATTCAGCGTTTATCCATGCTCCACTTAGCTACCGAGCGCTACAGCTGGCGCCATAACTCGTACACTAGAGGTGGATCCATCCCGGTCCTCTCGTACTAAGGACAGATTCCCTCAATCCTGCTCCGCCCACACCAGATAGGGACCGAACTGTCTCGCGACGTTCTAAACCCAGCTCACGTACC